>Ga0209591_10002521_pt1 | contig 21928 bp, 20 predicted proteins | sample MAT01_FD_187207 | JGI IMG/M metagenome (GOLD analysis project Ga0209591, IMG submission 187207) | Freshwater microbial communities from Lake Fryxell liftoff mats and glacier meltwater in Antarctica - MAT-01 (SPAdes) (version 2) | ecosystem: Environmental > Aquatic > Freshwater > Ice > Liftoff... | reverse complement strand
TCGGTGGTTCCCAGAGTGAAGCGCCCCATAGTTTGGTGGTCAATTCCTCCGACGAACTGTACGTGCTCGGCACCACCAATTCCACCGATTTTCCCGTCACTACCGGTTGCTATGATAATACATTCGGGGGAGGTTCAACACCCCTTTTTGGACTCGGATCATACGGCTTCATTTATACCGGCGGCACCGACATCATTGTTGCACATTTTAACAGCAGCGCTACAGCTTTGGTAGGGGCTACGTTCGTTGGCGGGGCAGGTAACGATGGCATCAATGAATTGAGCCCGACCAGTCGTAATTACGGAGATCCCTTCCGCGGCGAGATCGTTTTGGATGCGACGGAGTCGGCTATTATAGCCACTTCCACCAGCAGTGTTGACCTCTTCACGACAGCGGGTACAACGCAATCCACCAATGCTGGATCACAAGATGGATACGTGTTCCGGATAGAACCGGGTTTGGCCGCCATCTCTTGGGCCTCCTACTACGGCGGTTCCGGCGTCGATGCTGGCTATGGAGTGCAGGTGTCGTCGGCTGGCGAGATCTACTTAACCGGGGGCACCACAAGCGCCAATTTACCAGCGGCTGGCACAGGCGCTTTTCCTGCAGCGTTGGGTGATGTGGACGGATTCATTGCCCGTTTCGCACCTGCGGGATCTCCGTTGCTCTCCACTACCTACTTGGGGACCGCTTCCTACGATCAAAGCTATTTTGTTCAACTGGACGTTGATAACGAAGTCTATGTGGTGGGCCAGACCACGGGCAATTACCCCGTAACTCCCGGTAAGTACGCCAACGTCAACGCCACGCAATTCATCCATAAGTTCAGTAGCGATCTTTCTGCTTCACTTTGGAGTACGCGGATAGGGGGCAATGGGGGTGAGAATCTGTCGATCACCGCATTCCTGGTCAGTGTCTGTGACGAGATCTTCTTCAGCGCATGGGGCGGCACTACCAATCAATCTGGCTTAGGTGGTGTCTTTAGTACTACACTCGGATTGACCGTTACGCCCGATGCCTTTCAAGGCACCACCGACGGTAGCGATCTGTACTTGATCGTACTTGAATCAGAGGCGGTGGGCCTTTCCTATGCCACCTTTTTCGGCGGCAACGCTTCGGAACATGTGGATGGTGGCACCAGCCGGTTCGATAAGAACGGGATCGTCTATCAAGCGGTCTGCGCTGGTTGTGGGGGTTTGGGGTTCCCTACTACACCGGGTGCCTACAGCACGAGCAACAACAGCGGGAATTGCAACTTGGGCGTGTTCAAGCTGGATTTTCAGCAAGGGGTGCAAGCCTTTTTGGAAGTCCAAGCCTCCGATCTCACGATCTGCGTTGGTGAAGTGATCAACTACTTGGCAGCGGGCAATGCCGCTGCCTACGTATGGGACTTCGGCGATGGATCTCCGGAAGAACAAGGTTTAATTGTTTCCCATGATTTTCCTGATCCCGGAGTGTATGAGGTCACCTTGATCGGATCCGATACGTCATCGTGTAATTTGAGCGATACGGCTGTAGCTATCATCACCGTCATCGCAACACCACTCATCGTGCCGCAATTCGATGCGGTTCCCGCAAGTTCTTGCGATGGCTATGCGGTGGAGTATTTCAACCTTAGCACCGGTGGTACCCAGTACCTGTGGGACCTCGGCGATGGCACCTCCAGTTCGGCAACGGATCCTGTTCATCCCTATACTGGGCCTGGTGAGTATACCGTCTCCTTACGCGTGAGCAACGCCGTGTGCCCTGATACCCTCTTCACTACCAATACGATCATCATACCACCTGCCACGCTGAGCTATGAACCCGATCCGGCCGTAGCGCTTTGCGATGGGCAAAGCACCACCCTCGATGCAGGAGCCGGATTCGATAGCTACCTCTGGTCCACTGGTGAGATCACGCGGTTGCTTCTTGTAGCAGCACCAGGTACCTATGGCATCACCGTGACCGATGGACTGTGTACGAGTTCGGGTGAGATCATCGTAGAACAAGGCGTGGTGCATCCACCCATCGCCGATGTATTCACCTGTCTTACCACCAACGTTACCCTGACCCCTTCTTTCGTTCCCCAACAGATCCTATGGAATACGGGATCTACCGTACCAACGCTCTTGGTAGATCAACAAGGGATCTATTGGTTCGATGCGATCGATGCCTTCGGATGTCCTGTCACAGATACCGTTTCCGTCTTGATCGCCGAACTTGCTGAGGGGGTGGCTTCTATCCCGAACGTGTTCACCCCGAATGGTGATGGAAAGAACGACACGTTCCAAGTGCAGGGTCTGGCTATTGATGAATTCAACATGGAGGTCTTCAACCGCTGGGGACAGAAGATCTACGAAAGCAGCTCCTCTGCAAAAGGGTGGAATGGCGGTTTGGATAACGGAACGGGCTCGCCTGCGCCGGATGGTACCTACTATTACGTGATCGATCTGCGGGACCAGTGTTCCAATGCCCCCAAGAACACCTTCAAAGGACACGTTACGCTGCTGCGTTAGATCACGCCAACAGCCCCAGGTGCCTGCCCGTGTACGAGCCAACCACTGCAGAAATACCTTCGGGCGGACCCTCGTAGATCAAGCTCCCACCGCCATCGCCGCCTTCGGGACCCAGGTCGATCACGTGGTCGGCCCGTTTGATCACTTCGGTATTGTGCTCGATCACCAGCACGCTGTGGCCATTGGCGATCAGCATGTCGAAGGCCTTCAGCAGCTTGGCGATATCATGGAAATGGAGGCCCGTTGTGGGCTCGTCGAAAATGAAGAGCGTAGGCTTCTCTTCCTGACCCTTGGTAAGGAAGCTGGCCAGTTTGATCCGCTGTGCTTCGCCGCCAGAAAGGGTGCTGCTGCTTTGACCCAGTTTCACATAGCCCAATCCCGTCTCTTGCAAGGGCATTAGCTTATTCACGACCCGCTGGCATGCGGTGGAATTCTTCGCTTGTTCCTGGAAGAACGCGATGCCGTCATCTACGGTCATGTCCAATATTTCGGCCACGTCCTTGCCGCCCACCTTCACGTCCAGGATCTCTTCCTTGAAGCGCTTACCGTGGCACGCTTCGCAGGTAAGGCTGATGTTGGCCATGAACTGCATCTCAATGTGTACCTGACCTTCGCCCTGGCACACTTCGCAACGCCCTCCATCCACGTTGAAGCTGAAAAAAGCCGGGCGATAACCACGAACCTTGGCCACATCCACTTCGCTGTACAAGGTCCGGATCTCGTCCCACGCCTTCACATAGGTTACCGGATTGCTGCGCGAACTTCGGCCAATAGGGTTCTGATCCACCATTTCAACGGCTTGGATGCGGTGGATATCACCTTCCAAAGAGCTGTATTCGCCGGGCCGTTCACCAAAACCTTCCAGTTCGCGCTTTACAGCAGGGTAGAGGATGCGCTTGACCAAGGTGGTCTTTCCGCTGCCGCTAACACCGGTCACAACGGTGAGCATGTGAAGTGGAAAGGCAACGTCGATGCCCTTGAGATTATGCTCGCGTGCCCCGCGAAGGATCAGTTTATCCCGTACGGTCTTGCGGCGTTCTGGGACCGGGATGGTTTCCCGGCCGGTGAGGTAACGCGCGGTGAGGCTATCGCTCTCCACCAAGGCGGCGTGGGTGCCACTGAAAACCACTTCGCCACCATGCGAGCCTGCCATGGGGCCCATGTCAATGATGTGGTCCGCCGCCCGCATCACCTCCTCGTCGTGTTCTACCACGATCACCGTGTTGCCTAGGTCACGCAGTTTTTTCAACACCTCGATCAGCCGAAGGGTGTCCCTTGGATGCAGACCGATGCTGGGCTCGTCCAAGATGTATAAACTACCCACCAAACTGCTGCCCAACGATGTTGCCAGATCAATGCGTTGGGTTTCACCACCACTCAAGGTATTGCTTCGGCGCTCCAAGGTCAGGTACCCCACGCCCACATCCACCAAATAATGCAGGCGGTTACGGATCTCCTTCAACAAGCGGCTGGCCACGCGTTGGTCGTGCTCGCTCAGCTCCAGTTGGTCAAAGAAGGCCAGGCATTGCACGATCGGCATGCGCGCCAATTCGGTGATGTCCTTGCCTGCCACTTTCACATAGCGCGCTTCGGGCTTCAATCGTGTGCCGTGGCATACAGGGCAGGTGGTCTTGCCGCGATACCTGCTCGCCAGCACGCGGTATTGGATCTTATAGCTCTTTTCCTCTACGTACTGGAAGAAACGATCCAGACCGGCCAGGCCTTTGGCTCCATTCCAAAGCAGCTGCCGTTGTTCCTCTGTAAGGTCGCGTATGGCGCGGTGGATGGGGAATTCGAAACGCGCGCTGTCGCGTATGAAGTGGTCTTTCCACTCGCTCAACTTCTCGCCGCGCCAGGGGGCGACCGCATCATCGTACAGACTAAGCCCTTTGTCGGGTACCACCAGTTCTGGATCGATACCCAACACATTCCCGTAGCCTTCGCACTTGGGGCAGGCACCTACGGGGTCGTTGAAGCTGAAAAGGTTCGGGCTGGGCTCTTCAAAGGTGATCCCATCCAACGCGAACGTATCACTGAAACCCATCTGCCGTGGTTGGTCCTGAGCATCTGTGCCCAAGAGGATCAGTTCGCCCACGCCCTCGAAGAAGCCGGTTTCCGCGCTGTCTGCTGCGCGGCTATCGTTCTCCGTATCGCCTGCCGTTATGGTCAGTCGGTCCATCACCAAGAACCACGTGCCTTTCAGCGCCTTTTTCGTGGTCAACAGGTCCTCGATCCGGTGTACGGCCGAACCATCGTGTACGCGGGCGTAGCCCTGTTGCTGTAGAATGTCGAAATGTTCTTTCAGCGTGCGGCCTGCTGGCAGCCGAAGTGGTGCGAGCATCAACACGATGCTGCCTTCCGGAAAGGTGTGCAGGCCGGCAACGACGTCTTCTATCGTATTGCGCTTCACCTCTTCGCCGCTGGCAGGGGAGATGGTGTGGCCAGCTCGCGCAAAGAGCAGTTTCAAATGATCGTAGACCTCTGTGCTGGTTCCCACGGTGCTGCGCGGGTTGCTCGTCATCACCTTTTGCTCTATGGCGATGGCCGGGCTTATGCCAATGATCCGATCCACATCCGGCTTCTCCAGCCGTCCCATGAACTGGCGGGCGTAACTGCTCAAACTTTCCACATAGCGGCGCTGGCCCTCGGCATAAAGCGTATCAAAGGCCAAACTGCTTTTGCCACTGCCACTTAGCCCGGTGATCACCACCAACTTGCCGCGCGGAATGTCCACGCTGATGTTCTTGAGATTATGGACACGGGCACCCTGTACCCTGATCAAGCCTCCGTGCGGGCTTTTTCGTGCGGTTCCTGAGCCGTTGGAGGCTGTGGACGCGTTCTCGGTGGAAATGGAAGCAGGCAAAGGCGGCGCGAATTTAGGCATCGGTAGGGCCAGTCGTAACCATGGACTTATCTTTGGCAGGCAGAAAGAAGAAAGAATTCACCCACGGACAATATTCCACCAGCAGGCAACGTTCCTACTTCCAACTGTGTCTATACGCCAAGGACCGGCACAGGTCCGTTCTCGCTTCGAGCACCTTAAACACCCTTCCGCATAGCTAGGATCTTTACCCCGTCAGTTTTCGCTCCGTTCAACGGACCTAAAAGGGAAGATCATGTTATCCAAGGTGCTCAACGACCAAGAACTCGTCCATTCCTATCTACAAGGCAACGAAAAAGCTTTCGAGCTGTTGCTAAGCCGCCACAAGCGTAAGGTGTGGTCCCATATCTATCTACTGGTGCGCGATCGGGAACTTACCGAGGACCTCTTTCAGGAGGCGTTCATCAAAGTGGTTCACACCCTTAAGAGTGGCAAGTACAACGAAGAAGGCAAATTCCTGCCCTGGGCCATGCGCATCGCCCATAATCTGGTGATCGACCATTTCCGGAGGGTCAAGAAAATGCCTTTGGTGCGCAGCAATGACGATCACGATGTGTTCGCCACGCATGCCCAGCCTGGTAAGAACGTGGAGCAGCGCATGGTGAACTTGCAGATAGACGAGGATGTGCGCAAATTGATCGATCACCTGCCGAACGAGCAGCGAGAGGTGGTTATGATGCGTACCTACCTGGGAATGAGCTTCAAAGAGATCGCGGAGCATACCGAGGTCAGCATCAATACCGCCTTAGGTCGTATGCGCTATGCCCTGATCAACATGCGGCGCATGATCAAGGAGAACGAAATGATCTTGGAGCGGCAATAGCCGCCCCACTCGAACCGGGTGGCTACGGCGGACACTTCATCGGTGGCCGCCGCTTCGCTTTCTGGGGGTCCAGCTAATGTTTTATCGACTGCACACAATACGAGTGGTATGGTCGTCGTTGAAGGGCATACACCTCAACAAACCATACATGGCCAATATTACCCTTCGTAAGAATTCCCCACGCAGCAACAAGAGACCCATGCGATCCGAATTGCAACCTGGTCCAAGCGCTGCCTCCATCCGCTTTATTTTGGATTACTCCAAAGCGTTGCGGGTGGTGCATGCACCACCTGTTGGTGAAGTGACGTTGATCCTGAATTGATCTACTCCTATACAAAAGCCCCCTGGCGTAAAGCTCAGGGGGCTTTTGTATGAGATGGTCGCTGTTCAAACGGCCATCTCTCGGAAGCCGATCATGCGGCCCCGCTCCGGATCCCAGAATTTCAAACGGAAACACCGCAAGATCTCACCTGGCATCAAGGAGGTGGTCTTCGCATGTTGCAAGTCCGGTATCGCCTTGAATACTTCGGGCAACCTATAGAAGGGGATGCGGGCATTCAAATGATGGATGTGGTGGAAGCCGATATTCCCTGTGAACCAGTGCATGATCGGGTTCATCCGCATCATGCTGCTGCTGCCCAACGCCGCATTCACGTAGCTCCAGCCATCCTTTTCCGAAAAGGTAGCTGTAGGGAAATTGTGCTGGGCATAGAAGAGGTAGGCACCCAACCCCAAGGAGATCAATGCTGGAACCAGGAAACCCAGAAAGAAGGCCGTCCAGCCTAAGAACCAGATGATGGCCACCCCAATGGAGAGGTGCAAGACCATGGAAAGCAATGAATCCCAATGCTTGTCGCGGTTGTTCATGAAGGATCGGACGCACATGCCGTAGAAAAATACGAACACGTAACCGAAGGAAATGGTCAACGGATGCCGCACGAACAGGTAGATCGCACGTTCTTTTCGGCTGAAGCTCTTGAACTTCTCTACCGTCACGATGGGGTAAGAACCGATACTACTTGTGTATAGCTTGGAATTGTGGGTGTGATGATGGTCGTGCGAACGTTTCCAGATGCTCGTAGGTGCCAGCACGAAAAGACCCCAGACGGTCATCAGCGCATCGGCCAGTTTCGAGTTCTGCAAGATCGCCTTGTGCTGATGGTCGTGGTAGATGATGAACATGCGAGCGATCGTTAAGCCAGCGACAACGCTGCAGATCGACTTCAGCCAGAGAGGTGACTTCGGGATAAAGATGCCCGAATACAAACCAGCGAGCAAGGTGCCCGTTGACAGGAGGTGCCACCAACTCTTCCACCGGATCTCCCTGGCGTAAGGCTTCGTGGCAAGGATCAGTTCTTTTTCGTTGTTCACGTTCATGTAACACGGAGACTTCTAGAATGTTTCCACCGTCGATGCGTCCAGAGCCAAAGGTCGGGATAGTTCTCGATATCTTGTTCTAGTCGACGGGTATGTACCTTGGTTATCTCCCCATCGCTGGTTGTGGCTGGGTTTGCCACCAGAACTTCCACCCGCATACTGTAATGGCCACGCCGTGGTCGCGTAATGCTGATGTACACCACAGGATACCCCAGTTTTTTCGCCAATGCTTCTGTTCCCTGGAATACGGGGGTATCCTGGTTCAGGAAGGTCAGCCAGTAGGCCCGTTCCGGCGAAGGCGTTTGGTCAGCAATGAAAGCCGTTGCCGTGTTCAAGTGGCGATCGCGCAGCATGGCCTTGCTCGTTTCGCGCATCGTGTACAATTTGGTGCCATGCCGGGTACGCATGCGGTGCATCAAGCTATCGAAGTGTTTGTTCTGGAGCGGGTGGTAGATCACGTAGAGCTGTGGTAGGCCCGGCTCGGCGCTGTAACGTGCACCGGCCAGTTCCCAGTTGCCGAAATGGCCCAGCACGATCACGATGCTCTGGTTCCGAGCTGCGAACTCGCGCAAGATCTCGGCCCCTTCCAAGCTTACCCGCCTGCGCACTATGCCCGGCGCAATGGTGAGCGTTTTGATCGTCTCCAGCGCAAGGTCGCAGAACCAAACATAGAAGCGGCTGGCGATCGCCTGTATCTCCAACTCACTTTTATGGGGGAAGCTCTTGCGCAAGTTGGTCAGCACGACCTCTTTCCGATAACCGATCACGGTGAACAGGACGAAGCGAAGCACATCGCTCAGAAGGTAAAGCAGCGGAAAGGGCAGGAGGGCGATCCCGTAGAGAAAAGGCAGTGCGAGGTAGTAGCCGATAGCGCCCATGCTTCGTCCGCCACAACTTCAAGGGGCGGAAGATCGCAAAGGTCACTCGAAAAGCGACTTCCTGCCGATCACCGAACAGATCGGGCATTTCTGCGGATCGTGCCCCTTCGCCGGGCAGTGCTCCCGCCCGAAGAAGATGATGCGCAGATGTAGGGCATTCCAGGTGTCTTCGGGGAAGAGCTTCTTCAGGTCGGCCTCGGTGTGCTCTACGCTCTTGCCCGTACTCAACGTCCAGCGGTAAGCGAGGCGATGGATGTGCGTATCTACCGGGAAGGCTGGGAAGCCGAATGCCTGCGCCATCACTACGCTGGCTGTCTTGTGTCCCACGGCGGGCAGTGCTTCCAATGCGGCGAAGGTTTGCGGCACCTTGCCCCCATGTTCATCAAGGATGATCCGCGACAGACCATGGATCCCCTTGCTCTTCATGGGCGAAAGGCCACAGGGCCGGATGATGTCCTGGATCTCCTCCACGCTCAGCTTCACCATCTGCTTCGGCGTGCGCGCTTTGGCGAAAAGTAGAGGCGTGATCTCGTTCACCTTCTTGTCGGTACACTGCGCGCTGAGGACAACGGCTACCAACAGCGTGTAGGGGTCCCCGTGATCGAGGGGGATGGGCGTGTGCGGGTAGAGCTTGGCGAGCTTGCGGGATGCGAAGGCGGCTTTCTCGTGGCGGTTCATGCTCGGCATGGCCAATTGGACGGGGCGCGATATGTCACCTCTCCAATGAAAGAACCATCGATGTCGAAGTTGGTTTCTCCATTGTATTCGTGATCGGTTCCATCAGGTTTCACGAACTCGACAAGGAAATTGTTGCTGTCCCATACCTCAAGTATTACAGCCTCCATGCCTTTGACTATGGCTGGGTTAAGATCTTTGGCAAGCAGAAAGCAGTCGTACTGGTTGATCTTCGATGCCATATTACCACGTAAACAGATGCCGGGAACTCCCCCTAATGAACGTATGTGATCGCGTCGGCAACTTCTCACCTTCCACATGCACCAGGTTCTGTTGCTGGGAGAACACATCCTGAAGCAGCGTGCAGGAAACCATCAAGTCATTCGGGGAGTCCACGCCTTCCACTTGGAGATAGATGTAGAGGGTTTCGCCGTCCAGTTCCTTCCCGATCCACTTCCAACTCATCTGTTTTCCTTTCTGGAACAACACGAGATGTTGCATGCAGTAGTGGTTGAGAAGACTATCCGCCTTCGGGTTCTCCTTCTCTGATCCCAGCATCATGGGCGACACGCTTTCCAACGCATGCTCAATGTCGTGGGCGGTGATCCTCCAGGTGAGGTCCAAGGTCTGTAACTCCGGCTTGTGGCGGATGGTGAGAATGGAAACGAAGAAGTCGTGGGTGTAGGCGGCCAACAGCAGCATACCGGCAACAAGAAGCGCTTTCATCGGTACGAAGGTCGCGATCCGGGACGGACGGAAGGCGTGTGCAGGGCGCACTCTACTTTCGCCCTATGCTTAACCGGTACTTCTATTTGATGCCTGGCCTCCTTATCGCCTGCACAGTTCATGCTCAACAGGACCAACACTACGGCCGCGACAAGTTCCGCCAGCTGGATCAAGAGCTCCCCACGCCCAACGAGCAGCGCACCGCCAGCGGCGCCCCCGGCCATGCCTATTGGCAGATGAAGGCCGACTATGATATCCATGTGGAGATCACCGAGCCGATCGCCGATGGCAGCAGCGCCTTGCCGAAGCTCTCAGGCTATGAGACCATCACCTATCACAACCAAAGTCCGGACAAGCTGGACTACCTCTGGCTGCAACTGGACCAGAACATCTTCGAACCCGGAAGCGATGCGGAGATGATCCGAACTGGGACCATTGGAGATAGCATCAGCCTAGATCAAGTGAGCAAGTGGGTGAAACCCTACGAAGGCGGCTACAAGATCACGGCCGTCACCGACGCTGCTGGCGGCAAGCTGAAGTACACCATCAACAAGACGATGATGCGCATCGATCTGCCGAAGCCGCTGGCTCCCGGTGCGACGTTCGCTTTCAAAGTGAGCTGGTGGAACTGGCTTAACGATCGCATGAAATGGGGCGGACGCGGCGGCTACGAGTACTTCCCCGAAGAGGACAATTACATCCACACCATCGCACAGTTCTATCCGCGCATGGCGGCCTATATGGACTACAGTGGCTGGATGCACAAGCAGTTCCTCGGCAATGGCGAGTTCACCCTCGACTTTGGCGACTACACCCTGAGCATCACCGTGCCGAGCGATCACGTTGTTGCAGCCACCGGCCTCTTGCAGAACGAAGGCGCAGTACTCACCACCGAACAGCGCAACCGACTGGCGAAAGCGCGCACGGCAACAGAGCCGGTTTACGTCGTTACTGAAGAGGAAGCGAAGAAGAACGAAGTGAAGAGTGCCGAGGCGAAGAAGGCGTTGGGCAAGAAGACCTGGATCTACAAGAGCACCAACGTGCGCGACGTGGCCTTCGCCAGCAGTCGTAAGTTCATGTGGGATGCCATGGACCAACCCATCGGTAAAGGCCATGTGCTGTGCATGAGCTTCTTCCCGAAGGAAGGCAACCCGCTCTGGGGCCAATACAGCACTAAGGTGGTCGCGCACACGATCAAGACCTACAGCAAATTCACCTGCGACTACATCTATCCCGTGGCGCAGAGCATCCACACCGATCGCATCGGCATGGAGTACCCGATGATCTGCTTCAACGGCGGGCGACCGGAGAAGGACGGCACCTACAGCGAACGCACCAAGTATGGAATGATCGGCGTGATCACCCACGAGGTCGGCCACAACTTCTTCCCGATGATCATCAACAGCGATGAGCGCCAGTGGACATGGATGGATGAAGGGTTGAACACCTTCGTGCAATACCTCACCGAGCAGGAATGGGACCGCGACTATCCGAGCTGGCGCGGCAAACCCCGCAACATCGTGGACTACATGAAGGGGGATCCGAACGCCGCGCCCGACCAGGTGAAGGCGCGCATCGAACCCATCATGACCAACAGCGAGAGCCTGACGCAGTTCGGCAACAACGCCTACGGCAAGCCCTGCACGGCGCTCAACATACTGCGCGAAACCGTCATGGGCCGCGAGCTCTTCGATCATGCGTTCAAGACCTACGCTGAACGCTGGAAGTTCAAACATCCTACGCCCGCTGATTTCTTCCGCACCATGGAGGATGCCAGCGCGGTGGACCTCGACTGGTTCTGGCGCGGCTGGTTCTACACCACCGATCACGTGGACATCGAACTCGCCAACCTCCGCTACAAGCGCATGGACCCGCGCGATCCACTGCTCGCTGAACAAGCCAAGCGTGCGGACAAGTTGCGCGAAGTGCCCGACCTCAGCCGCCAGCGCAACATCGCGGACAGCCTGCGCTACGTGGTGGACCGCGACCCCGCCACGCGCGATTTCTACAACGCGTACGATCCGCTCACCGCCACCGAGCGCGATCTGACCGCTTACGAGAAGTGGAAGAAAGGATTGAAGCCGGAGGAACTCGCGCTACTGAACGAGGACCTGCACCTGTACGAACTCCAGTTCAAGAACATCGGCGGGCTCGTCATGCCCGTGATCCTGGAATGGGAGTACGTGGATGGCACCAAGGATGTGGACCGCATCCCCGCCGAGATCTGGAAGACCGCCGACGAAGTGAGCAAGGTCTTCGTGAAGCGCAAGGAAGTGAAGAGCGTGACCCTTGATCCCTTCCTCGAAACCGCCGACTGCGACCTGAACAACAATAGCTGGCCGCCACGCATGGTGCCCACACGCTTCGATGTCTTCAAGGACCGTGAGTGGCGCCAACCGAACCCGATGCAGATCGAGCGGAACCGGATGACGGGCGGGGAGATGAAGGGGCAGTAGTTCGTTTGGGCGTGCCGGCTCGAAGACTCGCCGTCGCGCTCTTCGCTGCAAGTCCGCACTCGTCGTACCTCCTCGCTTCCGGGCTTTCCGCTGCGATCGCTCACGCGGCAGCCTGCACGCATACTTTTTGACCATCAGGTGGCGTTGGCTGCTCCATGGTTCGATGGAGCAGGACCCTTGCCTTGGTGCTTATTGCCTTTACGTGTTGGGCCTCATGGCGCTCACATGCCATGGGGAGATCCGCACCTGCGTTGCCGGTCTTTCTATTGGGCATCATCCTCCTAGGTGTTAGCGCAGCAGCCCTTTGGCACTCACCTTCCCGCTATCGTCGTAATTGGTTGGAGGTCTTCCCCTTGGTCACCGTAGTGCTCTGTGTGACCTTCTTTCTCGGGCAGCTCGTGGCCACCTATACCTCCTGGCTGCCATGAAACGTGCACACCTCCTCGTGCTGCGACGCACATTGTCCAGCGCTCTCGTTGGTATGGCCGCATATCTGTGCTGGGGGTTGGGCATGGGTTCCATCACTCCCGAAGGGTACGTTTGGTTCGACCCCTACATCGATACATGGTTCGCCCCGGGCTACAGGCCAGAACTGGAGAGCCGGATAAGGGAGGGGATGTCCTGTGAGGAGGTGGAGGCGGTCATCGGAACTCCACTGTACGTAAACCCACCGAACCGCTTCCAGCCTGGTCTGTTCGGTGCGGTATACACCAACGATGGAGGGCATGATCGGCGGTTGAGCATCCTGCACCGTGACCCAATACACAAGGATTTCGCGTGGCACTACTTCACCGTGATGTATGACAGCACGGATGTGGTGCGTAAGGTTTATTCTGGCTGGGCATACGACTGATGATCGATTCTATAAGTGGCCAAATGTGGCCTCCGGACCATACGCCCACCGCCATCCTATCTTTGGGCAACACCCAAGTACCATGAGCACTTCCGATCTCAAGCTCAACCTGATGGAGCGTCTGCTGTTGGAGCAGGATGCCACCTTCCTCCATCGCATCAAGGATCTCTTTGATCGCCGTGTACGCACAGACGTGGACCTAACCGAGACAGAACTGGTTGAGTTGCGCGAGATCGAGCGCAAGCAGGAGAACGGTGAGGATGCTTACGTTTCCATGGAGGAGGCCATGCGTATGGCCCGTGAAGCATTGGGCAAATGAGCTTCTGCCTGCACGTACGCGTTGAGGCGGTGCGTGAGTTTTCAGCAGCGGCCATCTGGTACGATCAGCGGAGCAAGGGCCTCGGGTTCCGCTTCCTCGATGATCTCCAACGCTGCTTCACGTTCATTCGGGACAACCCGCACGGGTTCCAGTTGCGCAAGGAAGAGTTTCGACACGCCATGCTCGACGACTTTCCCTATCGCGTGGTCTTCAAGATCAAAGGGAACGACGTGTACGTCTATCAAGTGCGCCATGCCAGCCGCCGTCCGAGCAAGCGTTTCGGGCCGTGATCGGGGCAGCCACGAAGCCTGCGCAGACTCTCCGTCTTCGGGACGCTGCGCGTTGGCCATCCGCCATATGAGCGCCTCACACCGCCCGCTCTCCAATTCTATATCCAGCCAAATGTGGCCTCCGGACCCTACATTTGGCTGGATATAGAATGTACGTGGAAGACGTGGTGATCGGTCGTGATGCAGAGCAGGCGAAGCTTCTGGACGCTTTGGAGAGCCCGCGCTCCGAACTGATCGTAGTTTACGGAAGGCGGCGGATCGGCAAGACCTACCTCATCCGGAACACGTACGCCGATGTGATCCGTATCGAGTTCGCGGGCATGCACCGGGGCAGCTACAAGGACCAGTTGAAGAACTTCCACAAGGCACTCACGAAGCAGTGGAAGAAAGCTCCCGTGCCCGTAGATTGGATCGAAGCCTTCGATCTGCTCGGCAAGTATCTGGGCGGTTTGAAGTCGAAGAGCAAGCGCGTCGTCTTCATCGATGAGTTCCCTTGGCTGGATACGCGGCGCTCGGGTTTCCTTCCGGCCTTTTCCAACTTCTGGAACAGCTATGCCGCCAAGCGCAAGGACCTGGTGGTGGTGATCTGCGGCTCGGCGGCCTCGTACATGGTCACCGAGGTGATCAAGAGCAAGGGCGGGCTACACAACCGGCTCACGCAGCGCATCCGGTTGGCGCCCTTCAACCTGCGCGATACCGAGCAACTGCTCCAGCGCAACCGTGTGCGGCTCACGCGCTACGATATTGTGCAACTGTACATGGCCCTGGGCGGCGTGCCGTACTACCTGCAACTGGTCAACCCCGGCGAGAGCGTGGCGCAGGCCATCGACCGGTTGTGTTTTGAACCGAACGGTTTCTTGCGCGAGGAGTTCGGGCAGGTGTTCGCATCCTTGTTCGAGCGCTCGGAGAACCACACGGCGATCGTTCGCGCGCTGGCCAATGTGCGGAAGGGACTAACGCGCAACGAGGTGCTGCGCAAGAGCAAGGTCCGCACCGGCGGTACGCTCACCAGTACGCTCACAGAGTTGGAGCAGTCGGGGTTCATCGAACGCTACACACCTTACAAGGGCAGCAAGGACCCGCTATTCCGCCTCACGGACGAGTACTCGCTCTTCTACCTCAGGTTCATAGAAGGCACCAAACCCGCCAAACGCGGTCTCTGGATGAAGCTCAGCCAGCAACCGGCGTTCAAGGTGTGGGCGGGCTTCACCTTCGAGACCATCTGCATGAAGCATGTGGAGCAGATCAAGGAGGCCCTGCGCATCGGCGGTATCCGCTCTGTGGAAGGCAGTTGGATCGGTAGAGGCGCGAAGGGCGCACAGGTGGACCTGCTGATCGATCGCGACGACAACGTGATAAACCTCTGCGAAATGAAGTTCGCCAATGCGCAGTTCACTATCGACAAGAAGTACGCGGGTGAACTGGCTACGAAGGTGGAAGCGTTCCGCGCGGGCACCCGCACGCACAAGAGCATCTTCACCACGTTCATCACCACCCACGGCCTCGCACCGAACGCCTACAGCCGCCAACTGGTGCAGAATGAACTGACGATGGAGGCGTTGTTCGCCATTCTATAGCCAGCCAAATGTGGCCGTTGGATGGCACATTTGGCTGGCTATGATCAGAGCGTCATTCGACCTCGAAGAACTTCACCCTGGACGGATCCTCTCTCGAAGCTCCACCTCCGGGAAGTCTAGGGTACTTAGGTCGACGAAGAAGTTAGCGGCCCAGCGGAAGCGGTGCCATCTTGTGCGTGAACATCTGTTGCTTCCTGTCCTCGTACACCGCGTGCTGCAACGTGCCGAAGCGCAGGATCACTTCCCGGAAGTCTTTTCCGGGTTCTTGAGCCAGCAACTCGGTAGTGGCCGTGTACCTCCCACAGGAGCCATCGATCCAGCTGATGGGCATTTCAATGCTGTCGTTCGATCGCGGCTCAGCAGGAAGCAGATCCAGCCATTCCTCCGGAAAGGGCGTCCAGATCGGATCTGGGTCCATGGTGAAGGTGATCTCCTTGATCTGTTCGATGAGCCGGTGTGTGTGCGGGGCGATCGTGTTGCGCATGTCATCTACTGCCGCTGGTTCTCACCAGGAACTCGGTTGACACAATGGATCGCGGACCTCGAAGCTGGGCAAGGTTACCCTAAATAGCGGGCGGTCTGATCCGATCTTAACCACGTGTGGTTCCGTAAGATCATCGGGCTGGGCAAGACATGCCATGCGAGCAAGAGTTGAAGTGTGCAGATGACGATAATCCTGCCCGATATTACACCCTTGTACCCGTTGGGTTCAACAAACACGAGCATGAGCCTCCATATACCCTTCCAGATCACAGACTGGTCAAAGGTCCCTGCAACGATGGTCCATGGCACCACCGGAACAGCCACAATGCGCACCCGCCAACTCGGCGATCTACGCATACGTATGATCGAGTACAGTGCAAACTACTTGGCCGACCACTGGTGCGAATTGGGGCACCTCGTCTTTGTGTTGGAAGGCGAACTCATCAACGAGTTGAAGGATGGCGGCACCACCGTGATGATGGCCGGGATGTCATACGCGGTCTCTGACGGACTCAGCGCGCATCGTTCGCGGACCAACGGTCCTGTGAGAATGTTGGTCGTTGATGGAGGTTTCCTGAAGGCTTGACCTTTCAGCGTACCACCCAAAGCTGTTTTGCCTCCAACCGGAACCGTATGTCGTGGCCGACTTCTACGGGTTCGCCATCCAGGTGCGCGATAGTGTCGCGTTGCCACACCGTTGCGTCGGTCGTGGCCACGTTGAGGATGTAAGGACTGCGATCCGCCTTGTGCGTGTAGATCTGTACGAAGGCTTTGATCAACGGAAAGAACGATGGCTTGGTCACGATCCGCAATTCTGCGAGGCCGTCATCCGGTAATGAACCCGGGCTGATGACAGCACCGTTCCCGAATTCGCGCGTGTTGCAGAAGACGAGCATGAGCACGTCCTTTTCAATATGTCGACCATCCGTTGTGACCTTCACCGGCATGGGTGGCACACCCAGTACTTCCTGCACGATGATCTTCGCATAGCCCAGCATACCCCGGCTCTTACTCTTATCGAAACGGTATGCAACGCGAGCGTCGAATCCGATGCCGGCCATGCCTAGGAATGGTATGTCGTTCAGGAAGCATATATCCATCTGCTGTGGAACTCCGGTCAGTGCGCGGCGCAGGGCCGCTTCCGGTTCCAGCGGAAGCCCGATCGACCGCGCATAGCCATTGCCGGATCCCATAGGGACGATCCCGAGTGAAGCGTTTGTCCCGATAAGCCCTTGTGCGATCGCATTGTTGGTTCCGTCGCCTCCAACGCTGATCACGCGTTCGATGCCACGCGACACGGCTTCCTGCGCTAACTCGGTGCCATGGTTCGGACCTTCGACCTCGCGCAATTCAAGCTGCACATCGCTATCGCATCTGACCCGCTCGGCAATGGCCTTGATCAGTGGAGCCTGCTTCTTGCCGGAACGCGGGTTGTATATCACCATTGCGATCATGGTTGTTCAGGCTTGATGGTGAGTTCGGAACCTGCCATATGCGCATTGTATTGCTGGATCGCGGCTTTCAGGTGCAATTCCATGGCTGCTGCCTCAACGGGATCGGGTGCCATGCCGGGGATGATCGTCAGAACGTTCAGGATCTTTTCGCCATCGAATTGTACTTGCTGCTTGGCACTGGTAACGGTATACAGGCCATTGTTGGACCAGATGGCGTACGGTTGAACTACGCTGTGGACAGCGGTGTGACCAAATGAGAAGAACGGTTTGGAATAGCCGATCACATCCAGGACCGTTGGCACGATATCGATGTGTTGCGTAACACGATCTACTTGGTAAGGCAACAGGATCTCGGGTGCGTAGTATAGCAGTGGCACCCAGTAGTCTATCGGTCTATGGCCTTGCGATCCATTGCGTTCCAGGTCGGCGGTATGGTCCGCTGTGATCACGAAAAGCGTGTTGTCATACCAAGGCATGGTGCGCACGGTGGCGAAGAACTGGCGTAACGCGTCATCAGTGTAGCGTAAGGTAGGATGGATGGGCATGTTGCCTCCAGCGAAATGCTCCGCATCATCTTTCGGCAATTCGTAGGGATGGTGGCTACTCAGCGTGAAGACCGCGCTCAGGAAGGGCTGTTGCTCCTTGTTCAATTCGCGCGCATAGAACTGCAGGAAGGGGCGATCGCGCACCCCCCAATGCCCGTCGAAATCCGCCTCGCCTTTGTCGTATTCATTAAGCCCCACGTAGCGTTCGAAACCAGCGCTCTTTACGAAACCATCGAAGCCCATGGTGCCATTCCGCCCACCGTGATAGAAGCTGGTGCGGTACCCTTCGTTACCGAGAATACTGGCCAGCGAGGTGAACGGCAAACTGGCATATGGTGATGTGATGAAGGCCTCATCCATCCATTGCGGCATGCTGGCTAGGATCGAGGGGATGCCATCGATACTTCGTCGGCCATTCGCGTAGGCGTTGGTGAAGTTGAGTCCTTGGGCCATGAGCGAATCCAGAAAGGGCATGTAGCCTTCGCCTCCCGCCAATTTGCCGCTGTACAGTGCGGAGAAGCTCTCCAGAATGATGACAACAACGTTCGGCTTTGCGATCGGCGGAGGTACGGCATTCCCGAGTGGTGTGTGCGCAGCACCCTGGTCCCAAACGCTCCAAGGTGCGATCGGTCCATCCATGAACCTCGTGTTGTCCTGTATAACTGGCCATAGTGCGTCGGCTTCAGCCTGCTCCATGTAGTTCCGTTGGATCAGCGTTGGTTTTCCCAGTGTTGTCAGGATGGTGAACGGGGTGTTCAGCACGACCGGTAAGTAACTGCCGCCGCCGTATTTCGCTGCATCGATGGATTGCAAGGGGATCAATTGGGTGCCTCCGCGGGAGGCGAGAACGAACAATGCGACCGTTATCAAGCGCCAGCCCACCTGCCACGGCCAAGACGCAGGTTCCGTGATCTGCAGGCGGCCAATTCGCAGGTAACTCCAAGCCAGCGCTACTAATGACACGATGTAGATAAACGCGATGTGCCAGTAGTCGTGGACGAAGGCCGGGGCCAGGTTCGCAGTGTCATTGCCCGAAACAAGGATCTGAAGAAAGTCCGCAGTGCTGCGTTTCAGGCTGAAGGCGAAGTAGCCGAGGTCCACACAATTGAAAAAGAGCGCAACAGCATTCACCACCACGAACAGACCGAACTGGATGCGCCCAAAGAGCGCACCCGGTCGCGGTTGGATCAGGACAAGCAGGACCCACGGTGCGTTCAACCACGCGATGGCGGAGGCATCGAAACGGATGCCGCCCAGAAAAGCACTGGCAGGGGGCGTTGGGAACAGTTCGCGGTTATACAGCCAGAATGCGATGCGCAATGCGGAATACAGCGCGCCGAGCGCACCCAAGCGAAGAAGAAGTATGGTCAGCGGCCCGCGGAACATGAGCGCGAAGATGCACAACCATTCATGGCCGATCGTTGAGCGCAAAAATGGTGTAACCGTTCAGTTGACGGATGGGTGCCCAGCCTGTATAGGTGCTGTCCATGTAAACGATGGGTGCTGGCGGCTGATCCGTGATAATGAAACGGACACTTCCATCGCGCATGGCTGCGTGAAAACGAGAATAGTCGAATAACTGATGACGGCTATACTGAACGATGTCTTTCTGGGTCAAAAGGCTTTGTCCAACGAAGTAATGTTCAAGGTAGTCCCTGTAGGTGATGAAGATGAAGTCGTTCGGCTGCAAGTGGAGGTCATGGAGCAGCGTATGGCGCATCACCAGGTCGTTCTTGAATACTTGTTGCTGCTGTGCATCGGGTTCTCCTACACGATACCAGGTCATTGCGCTATTCGTACGGAAGCCAGCGAACAGGCAGCCATAGAATGCGGATCCCCATGCGAGTCTGTTGTTCCAACGAACGTTGGTTATGCTGTTCAGTAGAACAGCTGTTCCGATGAAGGTGAGTACAAGACTTTCGTGCAGGTAATTCAGGCGACTGCCATACTTAAGGCCAGTGGCGAGTGCGAATGCCAAGCTGAATGGCATTGCCAAGGCCAGGAAGCGTAGACCTGGTGATGAGCTTCGGATCGCATGGACGATGATGAGCACCATCAGTATGTGCCAGCCAACGAAATATTTATAGGTAGGCGGATAGACGAGGTCTTGCCAAAGTTGGAAGCTGTATCCGTTGGCCAAGCCGTGTACGATATTCTGCCAGCAAGCGTGCAGTGTTCCGAAACAGCTGAGCATACCGAGCGCGGGAATGGAGAAGCACAGGATGGAGATGGTCATTGTACGTAAAGGGATCCACTGTGCGGTGGTTAGCAGATAAAGTCCAGGCAAGATCATCACCACGATCCCAGACTGTTTCGTCATGAAAGATGTGACTGAAAGCAAGGCGCAGAGGATCAGCCAGCGGTTCCGAGGTGCCTTTAGCCAAATGGCGAAGTACATGATCGCTCCGAAGGCTAAGGCTGCGGCCATAGCATCCATACGGGAATAGGATTGCTCCCAAAGGGTGCAGAAGGAGAAGATCGCAGCCAGACCTGAGGCCCAACTTGGTGCATCAAGGATCCTACAAGTGCGATAGACCAAGAACGCCATCAGGATATTGAAGCACAAGGCCACTGATCGACTGAGTAGGAAAATGGCGCGTGCATCGTCCCCGGCAATGCCAAAGACCTTCGCTGCCAAAGCGCACACTACATAATAGCTTGGTGTGTACTGTATCACATCGAACGGCGGCGCTTCGGGGTCTTGGTACAACGGAATTCCCAAAAGAAGCTTTTGTATCCCGTAGACCACGTTGTGCTCCACACCGCCAAGTTCTGTGCGGTATTGCCAGAGCATTTCCCAACGGAGACACACATTCCAGGACAAGATCGCAAGAGCCATTCCCAGAACGCACCAACGCAATGGAACTGCCAAGATCTTCGCGCTTCCAAGGTCAGGGAGCATGGCGGTGAAGATAGTCCGGAAGGTTCAGGACCTGCGCAGCACAGCGATCAATGAACGGCCGAAGCTAAACCCTGTCAATGGGTCGATGACCTTTGAAATGGGTATGATCCGTTCGTCCCAGAACATGATCTGACCGATCGTGGGGGCTGCCTTCCGAAGCAACAGCTTATTACCGAGGGAAAGTAAGAAACCAACGCTGTCGAGATAGCGGAGGCGCTCTATTTGAAGCGCACTGGGCAAATGCTCACGTAGCATAGCCTTGTTGTAGCGCCGATAGTGTCCAATAGCTCGATCGAAAGGACTATACAGGATCTGGAAGGCCGGCACCACGACCACGACATAGCCGCCAACAGCTAATAATTCGCTCGCACGGCGTAGTTCAGCTAAAGGGTCTTCGATGTGTTCGATCACATCGATGTATAGCAGCGTTTCAAAGTTGCGCCCTGCCACGTTCGTGGTCGTTCCGAGGATCTTTTCACTGCTTGCCATTGATCCCGCCTGCACATGCTGCGGAACCTGTTCCAGCAAATTAGCATCCGGTTCCAAGAACGTATAGCTGGTAACTTCCTTGTTCCAAACATGATCCGCATTGGTGCCTAGACCACAACCCACATCCAGCACGCGCCCTTTGATGAATGGTTGTACTGTGGTTGCCCAATAACGCTTCCAATTATGTGCATGTTGAAAGAGATCCAACTCCGTGCCAACATATTTCATGATCTGTTGGAGCGTGGTAGTACCTTGTAGAGGTGTCGACCAGCACGTTCGCGGCGATGTGTAGTATTCGCCAGAAGTAAGCCGATCATGAAGGATCCCAGACAGACCAACATGGAATTGAACAACGTAGCTGAGAGGTTGCTGGCCCATCCTGGGATGGCCAGGTCCGTAAAGATCTTGATGCCCACGATGATCAACGCCGAAAGCAGGAAGACCACGCTGAGATATAGGAAGGCTTTCAGGAAAATGGAAAGCATCTCTTCGCTGTACTCGATCAACGACCGGAAGGCATGAAGCGTGAGGTTGCTTAAACCCATCTTGGAATGACCGTCCAACCGCAGGCGCCGATCACGAACGATAATTCGCGATGGGACCTTTTGCCGGGAGAGGAAGGCAGCATAGTGTACAAAAGAGCGATCGAGCACGGCAGCTAACACGCGGCGATCGATCATGGAGTAGTTCCCGAAGGTGATC
>Ga0209591_10002514_pt1 | contig 21957 bp, 21 predicted proteins | sample MAT01_FD_187207 | JGI IMG/M metagenome (GOLD analysis project Ga0209591, IMG submission 187207) | Freshwater microbial communities from Lake Fryxell liftoff mats and glacier meltwater in Antarctica - MAT-01 (SPAdes) (version 2) | ecosystem: Environmental > Aquatic > Freshwater > Ice > Liftoff... | reverse complement strand
TCGCGCGTGAGAAAACCTTGCAGCTTTTTGCCAGCCACAAGGAAAAGGGGTGAACCTCACGCTGCGAGGCGGGGTTTGTTGATCACGGTGAAAATGAGAACCCAGAAGCATTGGATCAGCACCGCGATCGGGAACTGGAGTGCGGATGGCATGAAATAAACCAGGCTCACACCGGGGATCCAAATGCACCACCCCGCCACCTGCACGGTAAAGACCTTCGCCACGAAAGAGCCGCGCAACTTTGCCAATCGGAAGCCCGCATCCCGCAAGGCAAAAAAGCCGACCAGCAGCGGATTGCCAATGAAGGGGCTGAAAAGGAATTGATCCACCACGACCTTGGCCACAATCGTTTTCCAGTCGTTTCCCGTGCCAAACCAGTCGGCCTGGCAGCGATAGAAAAAATCCACCAGGATACCCATGCAGCCCCAGACGGGTGCGCCGGTGAAAAAATTCCACAGGTTTGTGCGGTTGAGTCTGCCTTGCTGAAAAAATACGATGCGCAGAATTTCAGGCAGAAGCGCGGCGGAAACCACGTAGGAAAAAAAGGCGAAACCGTACCCGTATTCCTCTTTGAAATCGGCGACATGTCCGAGAAACACACGGGTGCCGTCGTGCAGAAAATAGAGGAAAAGAAAAATCGCCATCAGGGCTTGGAGGAGCAAGCCGGGCAAAAGGTTGGCCCGCACAGCCTGCCCCGCGACCTTGAGGGCCTCGCGCAGACTCATGCTGGTACTTTCTCCAGAAAAATCTCACCTGTCCGCCGTCGGGCCTGAAAATTTCCCGGCAGGCTGACCTTGGCCGGACCGGCACCGTCGTTGAGGAGAGATAGCGTCCGCATGGTTTCCTGGAATCCAGCTTCGGGTACGCCGTATTTCTTCAGCCAGCGCAGAACAGTGCGTCGCCGGAGAGCTTCCGGCATGGCTCGTAGTTTTTTGCAGTCGAGGCGCTTTGGCACTGGCGGAACGAGCGATTCCATCCAGGCATCCTCTTCCCGCAGAATCTCCGCCGCGCGCAGAATTGCGGCCCGATGGGATGTCCCGAACGCCTTGGTGATGGCGGGAAGAATGTCCTGCCGCAGACGGTTCCGGGTATGAGCCCGGCTGGTGTTGCTGGCGTCCTCCCGCCAGGGAATTTTTTTCCCGATGACGTAGGCGGAAATTTCGTCGCGGGACACCGTCAGTAGCGGCCTGATGATTTCAAGACCCGCCACGTGCGAGACAGGTTTGATTCCGGCGATGCCGGCGGCTCCGCTGCCACGCAGGAAATTAAACAGGCTCGTCTCGATCTGGTCGTCGGCATGGTGGGCCAGAAAAATGCGCGGGCAGCGGTGTTTTCGCGCGCATGACACGAAGAAGGCGATGCGGAGTTCGCGACAGGCGGCTTCGAGAGAGTGCTTTTGCAGGGCGGCGAATTCTTTTCCAGCCGCTTTGGAGGATTCCATGGCGAGGCCGAGCCGGGCTGCGCTCTTTCCGACCAAGGTGGCGTCGGCCTTGGAGGACACCCCGCGCAAACCGTGATCAAGGTGGCAGACAATCAGCTTGCGATAGCCCAGGCTGTGGAGGGCATGCAGGAGTGCCATGGAATCGCGGCCGCCGGATACCCCAATGAGATATTTTTTTTGCGGCGGATACGCGGCAAGCGCGGAAGACAATCTGGCGGGCAGATCACTCAATCGAGGCGGCCCCAAAATAGGCATGCAGGGGTTCGGGGAGTTTGACCGAACCATCGGGCTGCAGCCCGTTTTCCAAAAGGGCGACGTAGAGTCGGGCCAGGGCTGTGCCGGAGCCATTGAGAGTGTGGCAAAAACGGGTTTTCCCCTCTGCGTTTTTGTAACGAAGATTCATGCGCCGGGCCTGATAGTCCTCGAAATTCGAGCAGCTTGAGACTTCCAGGTAGGCGCCTTGTCCCGGAGACCAGACTTCGATGTCATAGGTTCGGGCCGAACCAAAACCAAGATCACCGGCGCAAAGTTCCACCACGCGATAATGCAGGCCGAGGATTTGCAGGACTTTTTCCGCGTCGGCTGTCAGTGTTTCCAACTCGGCCTTCGAGTTTTCCGGACGGCAGATTTTGACCAATTCGACCTTGTCGAATTGGTGCATACGGATCAACCCGCGGGTCCCGAGTCCGGCCGACCCGGCCTCGCGGCGGAAGCAGGGGGTGTAGGCCGCGTATTTAATCGGGAGAGTGTCGAGCGGGAGGATTTCCTCGCGATGGAGATTGGTGACCGGTACCTCGGCGGTCGGGACAAGGTAGAGGTCGTCGTTGGCGAGCCGGTATTGTTGATCCTCAAATTTCGGAAGTTGCGAGGTTCCGATCAAGGCCTCGGAGCGGACGACATGCGGAGGATTGATTTCGGTATAGCCATGGTCGCGGGTGTGAAGATCGAGCAGAAAATTGATCAAAGCGCGTTCCAGTCGGGCGCCGGGGCCGGTGTAGCAAACGAATCCGCTTCCACTGATTTTGGCGGCTCGATCGAAGTCGAGGAGTTTGAGCCGGGTCGCGATGCCGAGATGGTCTTGGGGATTTTCCAAGGCGGATTTTTCACCCCATTCGCGCACGAGAGGGTTGTCGGCGGCGTCTTTTCCCGCTGGCACGGATTCTTGCGGCAGGTTGGGCAGGGAGAGCAGGGCAGCACGCTGTTTTTCCTCCAGCATAGTGCCTTGTTCCGAGAGGGCCTGCATTTCCGCCGCGTGCAATTTGGACTGCGCTTCCAGTGCAGCCGTGTCATTCCCCCCGGCCCGCAAGCGTCCGATCTCCTTGCTCAGGCGGTTGCGGTCGGCTTGAAGAGTTTGCAGGCGGGTTTCGGCGGCGCGGCGTTCGCCGTCAATCGATAAAACGCTGTCAACACCTTCGGCCAGGCCGGCGTTTCTCACGGCGAGGCGGGTTTTGACGAAGTCGGGTTGTTCGCGGAGCAGGCGGATGTCGAGCATGGAAGCGGTGAGTTTTAACTTTGAAGGTCCAACTTTCAACGCTCAACTCTCAAATCCCGCCTGACATCAAACTTGAATGTTGAACCTTCGGCGTTAAGCGGTGAAAGTTACGTGATAGCGCATGCCTGTCCAATTTCGCGATTATTATGAAACCCTGGGAGTGTCGAAAACGGCCTCGCAGGATGAGATGAAAAGCGCCTTCCGCAAGCTGGCCCGCAAGTTCCACCCGGATACGGCCGAGGATAAAAAATCGGCCGAGGAAAAGTTCAAGGAGCTCAACGAGGCTTACGAAGTTTTAAGCGACCCGGAAAAGCGGAAGAAATACGACGATTACGGCGCGAATTGGCAGCAGGGTGGATTCCAGCCTCCGCCGGGCGGGGGCAGGCCGCAGGGATATAAAGGCGGTTACGGGCAGGGCGAAACAGAGTTTCATTTCGGCGGCACCGGGTTCAGCGATTTTTTTGAGCAGATGTTCGGGGCGCGCCGGGGAGGCGGACGCGGATTTTCCGGTGGCGAGTATGAAGAAGCTCCGATGCGCGGGCAGGATGTCGAGGCGGATATTCTGGTCAGTTTGGAGGATGCGTTGCGTGGCTCTTCGCGGCAGATTTCCTTTCGCCGGGGGGAGTCGGGAAAGATTCAGACCTACACCGTTAAAATTCCTAAGGGGGTGCATGAGGGCCAGCGCATCCGCCTGGCGGGGCAGGGAGGGTCTGGCGGCGGCGGTGCACAGTCCGGGGATTTGTATCTCCGCATCAAGTTTGAGAAACATCCCGAGTTCGAAGTCAAGGGGGAGGATTTGCATTACGAGCTGGAAATACCCGCGCATGGTGCCGTGCTGGGTTGCGACGTGGAGATTCCCACGCTGGACGGCAGGGCCAAACTTCACGTGCCGCCCGGCACACAAAATGGCCGCAAGTTCCGGCTACCTGGCCGCGGGCTTTCTCACAAGGGCGGCACAAGAGGAGATTTCTACGCGATGGTTCAGGTCAATCTGCCGGTCAATCCCACGGCCCCCGAACTTGAACTCTGGCGACAGATCTCCAGCTTGGAAGAGAACTCCTCGAAAAAGGCTGATTAAAGCGCGTAAAAGAGGGTATCCCAAGCTTCCAACTTCCTTTCACACCGAGGCACAAGCCGGAAGCCTGCGCAGCCATGCCTTAATCAGAGTTTCTCTAACTTCTAAAAAGCTATCGTCTCCCCAACTGGGGTGCCTGACAAAAGTGGGGTTAGGAAGTTTAAATCATTTAGTTCCTCTGAAAAAAATAGAAATAAATACACCATAACAGGTGCTTTATCCATCACCGCCCAACTCCACGCCCGCCGGATAGGCCTCCTTTCAAAACATAAACGGTGACCGATTCAGTCATATTCTCTTGCCAAATTGGATTCCCCTTTCACCAAAAAGTGGAGGCGAGGGGAGTCGAACCCCTGTCCCTGAAGCGTTCAGTCAGACTTTCTACATGTTTAGACGATCTTTAATTTCGGAGTCCTGCTGCGAACCGTCACGCTACTGACTCCTAGGCATCCACGAAATCGATTCACTCCCCACCGCGGTTGCACCGGCGGAAAATTAGCCTGCTAGCGTCGCATTCACCCCCAGCAGGCGTCAGGGTGAACACGTCACGGCGAATTAGGCCGCGAGAGCGAGATTTTCGGAATCTGCGTTTATTTTTTTGATCCGATTTTTAACGAGGCCGACGAATCATCCTCGACATGCAGGCCTGGCATCAAACTTCACGTCGAAACCAGTACGCCCCCAATCGAAGTCAGAAGTTAGAACGCAGAAGGCGGAAGTTCAAGAGGTTGTTTTTCGGCGCAAGGTCAGCAAGGCCACTTCCGCCGGGCAGCCGAACCGGATGGGCGGAAACGACGCGCCCACGCCACGGGTGACGAAGACTTTTGCCACCGGGCCCTGACACAGGCCGGAGGCGTATTTCTGGCCGTACCTTGAGGGCAGGATGGGTGCGCCGATAATCGGGAAAACGCATTGTCCGCCGTGCGTGTGTCCACTCAGGACGAGGCCGACGCGATCGTCGCGGATGCGCTCGACGTAGTCGGGGTTGTGGGAGAGCAGGACGACGGATTCCTTTCGATTCGATCCCTCGAGAGCGCGGCGGAGTTTTTGTTTCTCCCGCCAGTAATCTCCCACACCCGCGATGTGCAGGGTTTCTCCGCCGCGCTGGAGGGTGATGCCGCGGTTGGTCAGATCAGCGATGCGGGCTTGGCGGAGTCCGTCGCGCATGGCGGTGGCGGCATTCTCGTAGTGGTCGTGATTTCCCAGCACGGCGACCACGCCGTTTTTCGAGCGCAGTGCCGCCAGCTCCGCCATGCAGCCGGGAATCCAATTCTTGCCGCGATGAATGTAATCGCCCGTCAGGGCGATCAGGTCCGGTTGCAATCCGTTGGTGAGTTGAACAACGTCGCGGATGTAGGTTGCGGAGACCCACGGGCTATGATGAAAATCGGACAGCAACGCTATGCGAAATCCGTCAAAGGCGGGCGGCAGTCCGGCGAGCGTGATGTCCCGGCGATTGATCGTGCAAATAAATGCCGTGGCCAGAGTGAGCAGACTGCCGCTGGTTGCGGTGACGAAGGCGGCTTTGAGCGAGAGACGGATGAATTCGCGGCGGTTCATTTTTAGCAGGCGGCTTTGCCAGACATGGCGGGAGGGACGAGGTTATGGCCGAATTTTTCCGACCAATTGATCCGGGCGGTGGTGGCCATGAGGAGGGCCAGGGTGGCGATGGCGCCGATGGTGATGGTGAGTCCGGTCAGTCCGTCGAAGAAAAAGCTGTAGCTGAAAAGCACCATGTAGCCGAACTGCGCCAGTGCCGCCAGCCGGGCAAATTTCGCGCCAAAGGCCAGCAGCAGATAACCGGAAACCAGCGCGAGCGAGACAAGGGCCGAGAGCGCGAAGGCCAGGCCAAACGGAATGAGGTCCACGAGGTAGGCGAAGAGTAACTGGAAGGCGAAGCAGCCTGCGCCGAGGAAAAAGTAGTTCATCGGATGCATGTCCACGCCGCGCAGCAGGCAGATGATCAGGAGCACGGCGAAGAAAAACAGCAGCGACACGGGCGCAAAAAATGTGATGCGCGCGGCGGTGGGTCCGGGGTTCAACACCTTGGGCATGTTCATGCCGATGGGCCGTGCGCCGATTTCATCGGGATACGCCCAGGTGAGATTCCAGCCTCCGCCAGCCTGGATGCGTTCGCTGGGCGAACCGGTGCCGGCCGGAAAATCGATCTCGGCGAAATTCGTTTTCATGCCGAGCAGAAAATTTCGAACGCGGGATTCCGGGCCGAAGGAATAATCCCAGCGGTTGAGTCCGCGGGTTTTGTAAGCGACGGCGAGCGTGGCCTTCTGGCCGGGTTCCAGCGTGACGGCCTCCGTGATGGGTTCGCGGCCCGTTACGTTTGCCGTGGTGGGGCGTCCGTTGAGCAGGAAGGAAAACTGGTTGTAGCCAGCTTCCGGCGAGGGCAGGGAAAATTGGACGAAGAGGGTCTGCGGAATCGGTGTGGGATTTTCAAAAATGTATTCGCCGTGGAACGACGCCAAATACGTGCGATACCAGACGAGCCCCTTGCGTTTGGGATCGAAGGACATCTCGACTTTCACGTTGCTGGAAGTGGGCCGAATGACGGCGCGTCCGTCGCGGGTGCCGGGGCTTTGGTAGTAAGCGGTGGGATGCTGCTGTGTCATGGGCGGACCCCATCCGCCCGCGACGGCGGCAGCGGTTTCGCTGCTGGTTTCCTGGGTGCGGACGTTGATGGCTCCGCCGAGCACGAACCACGCGACGGCGGTGCAGCAGTAGATGAAGAGGATGGCGAACAGGCGTTTGACGGTCATGGTTTTTTGGTGGTTTCGGGTTTTTGGTAGAAGAGTCGGACAGCGGGCGCATCGCCCTGGCAGAGTTCCTTGCTCAGGCGGATATCTCCGGGCGAGTTGCCGGGCAGAAAATCCACGTTGCCCTGTGCGGCCACGGTTTCGTAAATGGCCGGCATGGCGACGCGCCAGGCGAGGCTTTCCACCAGTAGCGGGGTGGCGGGCAGGGTCAGCGCGAGTTCGCCGCGCACGGGATCGAACGCCTTGCCTTTGCCGGTGTAACTCAACTCCACGACCGTCTCGCCCTTGGCCGGTTCCGGCAGGCGGAATTCAATCGTCTTGGCGTCCACCCGTGAGGGCGAGGCGGGTTGTTCGCCGACGCGCGAGGAGACGAGTTGGTATTCCTCCGGCAGCGCGAGTTTCCAGACGAGTGCAGCTTGGTGACGGATGCGCCACGTCATTTTGTTGAAAAACGCACCATCGTTTACGACGCGCATCTCGCTGGCCGCTTCGCGGATCACGGCGGGTGCGGTGATGGAAGGCGGCACTTCGTAGGCGAGACGCACGGCGGGCGCTTCGGCCTGGCAGAATTCTTTGCCGAGCGAAATCTCACCGGCGGTTTTGGCCGTTAGGACCTCCATGTTGCCTTGCGTGACGGTCGTTTGGTAGGTGGCGGGCAGGGTCACGCGCCATTGCAGCTTCTCCACCAACAGGGAGGTCGCGGGGAGCGCGAGCGACAATTCGCCGCGCGAGGGATCGAGGGCCTTGCTCTTGCCGGTGTAAATCAATTCGACCACGCTCGTGTCGCCCTGCGGGGATTCGGGCAGACGGAACTCCAGCGTCTTGGCGTCCAACCGGGACGGCGAGGCGGGTTTCCCGTCCACGCGGGCCGCAATGACCTGCATGTCCCCGGGGAGATCGAGTTTCCAGGTGAGCTGCCCTTCATGGCGGATACGCCACGTCATTCGATTCGAGAAAGCCCCGTCGGCCACCACGCGCATGTCGCTTGTGGCCTCGCCGATCACCGCCGGCATGACGATGGGTGGCGGCAGGGGTTTTGGCTCATCCCGCAGTGCGATGCGCAGCAGAGCCGAGCGTCCGAGTTGCCATTTTTCAGCGTCCCCCGTGGCTTCGACGCGCAGGGCCTTATCCACCGCGACGTGGCGGCCCTTGGGGATGTCGCGGATTTGCACGCTGGCGGTTACGGCCGGTGAGATCGCGCACTCGATCGCGAGACTTTCCTCCGTCTGGCGGACCGGAAGGGTGAAACGCAAGGTGACCTTGCTTTTCTGTTTTCCCTCCACCGCGAGGGCGTAGTGGCCGTCGCGCAGGACAACAGTGGCATCCTTGGGTTCGACGCTCTCGATGATCAATCCGTCGCCCGTCAGTGGCACCACCTGCGGACCATCCCGAAAAGTCTGCACTTCAAAATCCGCCACACCCGCTGCGGTGCCCTCACGCCATTGCACGTCGTAGCGCGCGGAGAGGATCGAGCTTTCCACCGGCGAAACCTCCGGTGGTTTCACCTTCGCGGCTTCGATGAGGGCTTTAAGCTCCTTGTAGGAAAGCTGGACGCGGGCGTCGTCGAGGGCGGGTTCCTGCGCAGCCGCCAGGGCTGTCAGGCAAAGAAGATAAATGATCCATCGCATGCCTGCAACGTGGCAGGCGTCTGTGAAGACTTGATGAAGGGAGTGTGAAATCTCCGCGAAATGAGTTCACGGGAAACGGTTGAAAATGAGAGGGGATAATTACTCTTGAGTTTCTAAACAAAGACTAGTTAGATAACTAGTATGAAGCAGACGGAAACCGGGATTTTTGAGATGAAGACCCATCTCTCGGAATTTATTAAAAAAGTGGAGCGCGGGCAGTCGTTTATCATCACCAAGCGAGGAAAGCCCGTGGCTGAATTGCGTCCGCCGACGGGCGGACAGAAGGTCCGGCTCAAACGTGGCTATGGCAAGGGTGCCTTGATTTTCATGGCACCGGACTTTGACGCGCCGTTGCCCGATTTTGAGGAGTATATGAAATGAAGATTTTGTTGGATGCGCATGCCGCCATCTGGCACAAGACGGATGATCCGCGTTTGAGCCGGACCGCATCGGATGCGCTGGAAAATCCGCGCAATGAGCTGTTCATCAGCGTGGTGACGTTTTGGGAGCTGGGCATCAAGGAGTCCTTGGGGAAATTGAAAATCAGGGGCGGGGTGGATGATTTGCATGCCGAATGGATCGGATCCGGCGCGGCCAGCCTGCTGCAAATCGAGTGGAAGCATTTGCGGCGCAACCTTGCCTTGCCCTGGCTTCATCGAGATCCGTTCGATCGTCTGTTGATCAGCCAGGCGCTGGCGGAGGGAATGAAACTTGTGACGGTTGATTCGGAGATTCGCAAGTACCCCGGAGTGCAAATCGTCGGCTGAAAATTTACGGATTCGGGATTTGGGGAAACCGGATGGTGACATTCGTGCCTTGGCCGGGGGTGCTTTGGAGGATGATGGTGCCGTGGGCGCGGGTGGTAAGGGACTGCGCGATGGCGAGTCCGAGTCCGGTGCCGCGGTGGCCGGTGAGGGGATTGACGGTGGTAAAAAATCGCTCGAACACTTTCGTCTGCAAATCGGGTTCGATGCCGCTGCCTTGGTCGCTGACTTGGGCGGTTGAGGCGGTGGTTTCCAGGCGGATGGTTTTTCCGGCGGGGGTGAAGGCGCAGGCGTTATCGAGCAGGATGGTGAGGATCTGGCGGAGGGAATCGGCTTCGACGGAGATAGGGTCGGGGCTTTGCGCGATTTGAGTGTCAAATTTCAAGTCGAGCATTTCGAGGCGGGGACGGAAGGTGGCGGCGACTTCGGAGGCGACTTCATCCATGCGGCAGGAGGCGTTTTGGGCCACGGGACGCGTTTCGATGCGGGAGAGGGCGAGGAGATTGTTGACGATGCCGGTGAGGCGGTCCACTTCGGCGCGGATATTGGCGAGGAATTTCTGGCGGACGTGTGGTGAGTCGCTGTCCTGAATGATGTCGGCGGCCCCGCGGATGGAGGTGAGGGGAGTCTTGAGTTCGTGGGAGAGGGTGGAGGCCATTTCCTCGATGTAGGCTTTGCCTTCGAGTTTGCGGCGCATGGCTTCGAAGGCGCGGGCGAGGTCGCCAAGTTCGCTTTTGGTCCAGGTTTCCAGGCGCACACCGGGTTCGCCGTCGGCGATGCGTTTGGCGCGGTCGGCCATGCCGGTGATGACGCGCGTGAGGTAGTTCGAGAGGAGGTAGGAGGTGGCGGCGGCGATGCCGAAGGCGAAAAGAGCGGGTAGGGCGAGGTCTTTCAACGAACGCAGAATGGAGCGGCGCACGTCGGAAGTGGGTTTGATGACGCCGATGGCACCGGCGATTTCGTGGCTGCGGTAGAAAGGAACGGTACTGTAGAGGTTTACGACCTGACGGTAGGGATCGCGCACCCAACGGGCACCGTGGCGGCCGGCGAGGGCGTGCGTGACGTCTTTTTGCGCGGAGGCATCGGTGCCGACGGCGAGTTGTCCGTCGGTGTCGGAAAGGACGCGGCCGGCTTTGTCGTAGAGGACAACGCGGAGGTCGCTGAAGCCGTCGCTGAAGACGCGGCGCTTGATTTCGCGGGCGGAGGGAAGAGTGGTGAGTTCTCCGGGTGTCTGGAGGGAATCGGCGAGGACGAGGGCGGTATCAATCATGCCCTGCTCGGTGGAGCGGAGATGGCTGCGTTCGATGGTGACCTGGACTTGCCAGAGGAAGTAGACGGCGGGGAGGAAGAGGCCGATGAGGAGGAGTGCGAAGATTTTCCAATGGAGGCTGTGGAGCGGCGGCGCGATCCAACTGATGAGGCGCTGGATGAAATAGACGGCGCGCCACGTGGGGGAGTTCATGGTGGTTGAGAGTCGAGTGATGAGGGGTGAGGGGAAGAAAATTCCGGCCTCTCAACTTCCCGCTTTCTCATGCTTCCCGCAGGCGGTAACCGACGCCGCGTACGGTTTCGATGAGGTCGGGGTCGCCGAGTTTTTTGCGCAGGGATTTGATGTGGGCATCCACGGTGCGGTCGGTGACGCAGCCGCCATCGGGCCAGGCGTGGTCGAGGATCTGGTTGCGGGTGAAGACGCGGCCCGGGTGTTTGTGCAGGACGGCGAGAAGTTCGAATTCCAGGCGGGAGAGGTCTACGGCACGGCCAAGGTGAGTGACGGTGTGTTTTTCGAGATCGAGGGTGAGGCCGGGGGAGGCGAGAGGAGCGGATACAGGTGAGAGCCGCCGCATGATGGCCTTGATGCGGGCGAGGAGCTCGCGGGTGCTGAAGGGTTTGGTGAGGTAATCGTCGCCGCCGATTTCCAGCCCGACAACGCGGTCAATCTCGTCTGAGCGCGAGGTGAGGAAAAGGATGGGTATGTCGGAGGTTTTCCGAATGCGGCGGCAGACTTCAAAGCCGTCGAAGTCGGGGAGGCCGACATCGAGCACGATGCACTCGGCTTCCGCCGCGTGGGCGACGGCCTCGGCGCCTTTGCCGGTCAGGGTGACCGAGTGTCCGTCGGCGCGCAGGGCATAGTGGAGGACTTCGGCGATGCCGGGGTCGTCCTCGACGATCAGGATTTTCACGGGGAGACCGTGGCGTTTAGAGCATCTTGATGGTCAGCGGGAAGTTGTAACGCTCGCCGTTGCTGGCCTTGATGGCGCCGAGAACGAGGAAGACGAGCCACGCGATCGCAGCCACGGGAAGCAGCACCAAGCCAATGCAGAAAAACATGCTCAGGCCGGAGAGCAAAAGGTAGATGGACCAGGAGATCTGGAAGTTTAAAACGTCCTTGCCGACTTGCTCGAGCGAGGGGACATCGGCCTTTTTCACCAGCCAGAGAATGAGCGGAGCGATGATGTTGCCCACGGGTAGGACAAGGCCGAGAAGGGCACTGAGATGCAAGATGACGGCCCACTGGTTGTTAGACATTCCGGAAGATGAGGGAGGTTGCGGAACGGGATTGGGAGTGAGCGGTGGCGTTTCCATGGCGGCTGTGTAGCAAATCCTGTGCGCATTGCGAAGCATTTTGCGCGGGTTGCGAAATTCGGACTTTGGGTTACGAATAGATGGTATGCGTCTTTTGATTTTTTCCCTTTGTTTCGTGTCAGGTGTTTCGTGGGCTCCCGCAGCCTTGCCGGAAAGCGTGGTTTTTGTCGGAAAGGGAAAATATCAGTCGCTGATCAATCGCGGTATCGCCGGCAACTGGCGTGAACTTCCCGTGGGCGAGCGCACGGCCAAAGTCGGTCTCGCGCTGGTCGGGACGCCTTACAAAAACTACACGCTCGAACTCGACGATCGCATCGAGGTGCCCTGCGTGAACATGGCAGGCATGGATTGCTGGACGTTCTTCGAGATCGCTCTTGGCGTGGCGCGCGTGCTCAAAACATCGGACACCCCTACTCCGGGCGACCTCCTCCGCATGATCGAGCTCGACCGCTACCGCGGCGGGCGTAGCAACGGCACGTTCGTCTCCCGCTTGCATCACCTGGAGGACTGGCTGCAGGATAATCAAAAACGCGGCCTGGTGAAGGATGTGACTCCGTCCCTGCCCGGAGCAAAAAAGATGTACCGCACCATGAACTATATGGGGGGCAAACCCTCGAAATACTTCCGCCAGCTCCGCGCGGACCCTTCCATGATTCCCCAGATGGCCAGGATCGAGAGTGATTTGTCCAGGCGTGGCATTTGGTACGTGCCAAAATCCGCCGTTCCCACCGCCGAGAAATACCTCAAGGATGGCGATATCATCTGCATCGTCACCACCTGGCCCGGCACCTACACTTCCCATGTCGGGCTGGCTTACCGGGATGACAAGGGCGTGATGCGTTTCTTGCATGCCTCGAAAAACGCCCGGGAGGTTTTGCTGGACTCCCGGTTGAGCAACTACCTGGACCGCTACAGCCTGCACGCAGGCATTATGGTGGCCCGGCCGAATGATTTTTGATCGCGAATTGCCTGAAAACTGCGGGGATTCAAGGGCATTGTCGCGATTGATTAGGCTGTATTTCGCATTTGCCTTGCTCGGGCGGGCTCCGTAATCTCCCCGGTTCTCATGAATCTCACCGACCTTCTTTTTCTGGCCCAAGCTGCAACGTCCTCCCCGGCGGGCACTCCTGCTCAACCTCCCGCCTTCATGTCCATCCTGCCTTTGGTCTTTGTCTTTATCATCTTCTACTTCCTGCTCATCCGTCCGCAGCAAAAGAAAGCGAAGGAACACCGAAAACTTGTGGAAACCCTTAAGACGGGCGACAAAGTCATCACCAGCGCAGGCATTCACGGCATCATTGCCAATGTGAAGGACAAAACCATCCTCGTGAAAGTGGCCGACAACGTAAAACTCGAATTCGACCGCGCCGCCGTCACCTCTGTGGAAAAATCCGGCGAAACATCCGAAGAGGCCAAGGCCTGACGCCGCCCGGTTTTGTCGTCCCTCATTAGAGAATCCGTTTTTTCCCTTCCATGTCTCCCGCACTGACTTTTTCTATCGGGCTGTTGCTCCTGATTTTGTTCGGCTGGTATTTTCTCACCGAGACCTCCAGGCGCAAACGCTGGCTGGGTCTGGTGCTTTCCGTTCTTCTGGTTGCCTTCTGCCTTGAGGCCGCATTCCCGCCAAAGGATAAAATCGGCCTCGGGCTCGACCTGCGCGGCGGCACTTCGTTTTTGATCCAGCTTGCCCCGCAGGATGACAAGGAGATCACTCCGGATTTGCTTGATCAGGCGGTGGAAGTCATTCGCAAACGCGTGGATGCCTACGGCGTCAGCGAACCGGTCATCACGCCGCAGGGCACGGATCGGATCCTGGTGCAAATCCCCGGACTCGATACCAAGCAAATCGAGGTGACCAAGAAGGAATTGCAAAAAGTGGCCAAGCTGGAATTTGCCTCCGTTCTGCCGGGCGGAGACGAGCGTATCGCGCGCATCGAAGCCGGCGAGGACATCATGCCGCCTGGCTATGTGATCAAAACTTACAAGACCAAGTTCGAAGGCAAGGAGATCGAGTCCAAACTTTTGGTGAAACGCAAACCTGAACTCTCCGGCGAGCATGTGAAAGAGGCTCATGCCTACTTCGACCAGCAGGGCTACGGCGTTTCCCTCTCTCTCGATGCGGAGGGTGGAAAAATCTTCGGCGACATGACCGCAGCGGCGGCTCCCACCAAAGGCCAGATCGCCATCATGCTCGACGGCGACATTCAGACCGCCCCCTCGGTAAACAACGGAGCGATCTATGGCGGCAATGCCCAGATCAGCGGACATTACACCGACAAGGAAGCGCGCGACCTGGCCAGTGCGCTGGAAAATCCCCTTCGTGTTCCGGTTGAAATTCAAGAAACCCGCAGCGTTTCTCCCACCCTGGGAACGGATTCAGTCCGCAGCGGTGTGCTGGCCGGCGTCAGCGGCCTCGTGCTGGTCTTCATTTTCGTCATGCTCTACTATCGCCTGGCGGGCATCGTGGCGTTCTTCGGCCTGCTGGTGAATATCGTCGTCCTCTTCGGCGCGATGGCCATGTTCAATTTTGTCCTCACCCTGCCTGGCATTGCAGGCATCATCCTCACCATTGGCATGGCGGTGGATGCCAACGTGCTCATCTACGAGCGTTTGCGAGAGGAACTGGCGGCGGGCAAGTCGCTCTCCACCGCGCTGGAAGCCGCCTACAACAAAGCCTTCAGCGCCATCTTCGACGCCAACGTCACCACGCTCATCACCGCCGTCATTCTCTTCTGGCAGGCCACCGGGTCGGTCAAGGGATTCTCCGTCACCCTCATTCTTGGCATCATCGCCTCCATGTTTTCGGCCCTGTTGGTGACCCGCACGGTCTTTCGCTGGCTGATTGATCTGGGTTGGTTGAAAAAACTTTCCATGCTCGATTTGATTCCCAAGAAGCAGTTCAACTTTCTGGGCAAACGCTGGATCGCGGCGGTCATTTCCATCCTTCTCATCGGCGGTTCGATTGCCGTCGTCGTGATGCGGGGCGAGAAAATTCTCGGCATTGATTTTCGCGGCGGGGATTTGCTGGTCGTGGACGCCACCCAACCTGTGACGGTCGCCGAAGCCCGCCAGGCTTTGCAGAGCGTGGGTCTGGCGGACACCCAGATCCAATTTGAGCGGGCAGGCATGAAGGAAATGCTCTCGTTCCGCAGTGCGCAGGGTACCGCGGGCGCGATCATCACCCAACTTCAGGAATCCTTCCCCGACCGTGGCCTCGTGGCGGTCTCTCAGGAAAATGTCGGCCCGCAAATCGGATTGGAATTCGCCAAGCGGGCGGCCCTCGCCCTCGCCCTCGGGATGGTGGGCATCCTGATCTATGTGACCATCCGGTTTGAATTCTCCTTCGCGCTGGCCACGGTGGCCGCGCTTCTGCATGACGTGATCATCACCGTGGGGTTGTTCGCGCTCATCGGCGGGGAATTGTCCCTTGTGATGGTTGGGGCCATCCTGACCATCGCGGGCTACTCGGTGAACGACACCATCGTGGTCTTTGATCGTATCCGCGAGGGCCTCAAGCGGGGCGAGCGGGGTTCGACGGAAGCACTCATGAACACCTCCATTAATCAAACCCTGGGCCGAACCATCCTGACGGGAGGCACCACCTTGCTTTCAGTTGGCGCACTCTATTTCTTCGGTGGAGCCGTGCTGCGGGACTTCTCCTTCGCGATTTTGGTCGGCATTATTGTCGGAACGTATTCCTCGATCTTCTTTGCTGCGCCCATCGTGCTCTGGTGGTCAAAGGTTCGCGGCAAAAGCATCCGTCGCGAAGTGCTGGAAAGCGCGTCGCTGAACAAAGCCTGAGCCGGCGTCAGCAAATTTTGCCCAGGCGGTTTCTTTCCCCGTATTCCTCGGTATCGGGACCCACCCAGCGCTCATCAATCGGCTCGGACGCCAGTTGATAACGCGTGTCGGTGGACACGCGGTAGGCGGCGGTCTGATTGTCCAGGCTGGCATGGATTGTGGACATGCCAAAGGTCAGCAAATCCCCGGCCCGGAATTCCGTGGTGAGCCAGCGGCCGCCGAATTTCTCCCTCAGGGTCACGGGATTGGTGGTGAGCCAGCTGGATTTCTTTTCGTAGTCTCCGCGATTCACACAATAGGTGTCTGCGTCGCTGTTCAGATACTTGCGGAGGCGGTGGGATTGAAGGTGGGATTTTTCCAGAATCATCAAGCCGCCCAGTTCCAGCGAAGTGTCGCGATAGGGAATCCATCCCGTCATCACATTATGCGTGCCTCTTCCCATGTAGGGCAGGTCGCAGTGCGGCGGCGTGCCCCGGCCCGGCCGGATGAGGCGCAGCCAGATGTGGTCGTAGGCCCTCACCGGGCCGCCGAGAAAACCTTCGTAAAACCTCATGAGCTGCGGCGAAAAAACGAGGCCGGGGAGCAGTGTGTTGCCTTCGAGAAGTTCCCTGCGGGTGGGATTTTCCGGTTCGGCAGTAGCCACCATCTCTTCATCCGAATGGTCTGGGTGCAGACTGCCTTTCCAGCGCAGCCGGCGGATGAATTCGTCCCGGACAGCCAGCACGTCCTCGCGCGGAAAAAAATCCCGTATAAACAGGTAGCCGTCCTCGGCGAAATTTCTTCGCAGGGCAATGCGATCGCCGAGCGCGTCGGACGAACTGCGCAATTCGCCCAAGGAATTCGGTGAGAGATCGAGTTCATAACCCGAGGACAGGAGGGGGCAACTTGTAATCATGATCCAACCTGACCTGCAACGTGTCTATTGGGAATGGAGAGAATCGCACAAAAACTTGTGTTTTCCGGCACGTCGTTAATCATCACGTCGTGCCCCGCGAGAGGATCGCCCTCCAATTTCGCAATGCCGCCGCGTCTCCCGTGGGAAGCATTACCGCGGCGGGCTTCGGCGTTCGGCAAAAGCGGGCTCTGACACAGCCGCGCGTGCTGGGACAGTTTGCCCTCGTCTATCTTCTCGCCGGGGAGGGCTCATATGAAGATGCGAATGGCTGGCGGCGGAAGCTTGTTCCGGGGGACTTCGTTCTCGTGTTTCCCGAGATGCGGCATCTTTACAATCCCGATGCCCGCACGACATGGGTCACGTCCTTTTTGTGTTTCAGTGGGCCAATTTTTGATCTCTGGAGGCAGCAGGGCGTGTTGGACGTGCGGAGTCCGATTTTCCATCGCGAGCCGGTTGACGAATGGAACCGCCGCCTGGAGGCCGTGCTGGGAGCCAAGCGTCAAATTGGTTCCGACCCCGCGTTGGTGGAAACCTGCCGGCTGATGGGCTTGCTCGCTGAAATCCTGACCGAGAGGTCCGGTGTCACTGCGCGGGAGGAAGATCGCCGCTGGGCCCAGCGGGCCTGCGGAGTGATCGAAGCCTCGCTCGGGGAAAGCGCCGATTGGGAGCATATTGCCCGACAGTTTGGTCTTTCCTCCGAAGGCTTTCGCAAGCGTTTCACCCGCCTCAGCGGACACACTCCGGCGCGCTATCGCACGGGCAGGCTGATTGACCGCGCCTGCGAAATGATGTGCGAGACGCCGGACACCGACCGTGAGATCGCGGAACGTCTGGGCTTTTGCGACGAATTTTATTTCTCCCGCCGTTTCAAGGAGATCACCGGTCGGTCACCCCGCGTGTTCCGTCGCGGGCTGGCGCTGGAAAACGCATAGGCCCGGGGCTGGAGACCGGTGTGTTTTTTGAACCAGCGTGCGAAATAGTTCTGGTCAAAAAACCCCAGGGCAGCGCAAACGTCGCGCACCCGCCGGTTTTGCCGCAGCAGTTTTTTGGCTTTTTCGATCAGGAAGGCGTCGCGGTATTCCCGCAGGGTTTGCCCGGTGGCGGTCTTGAAAATCCGGTTGAGGTAATCGGTTTGATACCCCATGCGTTCCGCCAGTTCGGCAATGGCAGGCCGGGTCGCATCGTTGCCGTGCAAAAGGCGGTCGAACTGCCGCACGAAGGAGGGGGTTTGACGTGGCAGGGGAGGCAGGATGTCCAGCCCGCGCAGAAGGATGTCGAGGATTTGCAGGGTCACTGCAGCCACCAAAAGACGGCAGCCGGACAGGTTGGGATCGGGAAGTTTGGTGAGCGCGGAAAGCTCCCGCCGGATGTTTCCCGCATCGGACTGACCCAGCCGCGCGAGGGAAAAACCATGTTTTACCGAACCCCGCCAATCCAAATCGAGCACGAGGCAAAGCGGACGCCGCCCCGAGGTTTCACGAAAACTGTGCGCATTCTTTGGCGGTAAAAAAACCACCGCGCCCGGACCGATTTCGTGGCCTTTTTTTTCCGAAAACATCGTTCCCCGTCCGCTCAAATAGCAGAGGATTTGTCCAAAGGCATGGGAGTGCTCGGTCAGCCTGTCCACCTCGGGCAGGTGACGGTTCAGGCGCAGGCGTCGCAGGTGCAGGCCGGGCAGGCGCACGTCCAGTTCCTGAAGGAGGAGGGGACGATAATGTTTCATTCCAGACACCAAGACATTGATGGAGACAAAAATAAAGTCGTTTTTGTGCTAATTTAACCGGCAATGTCATAACGCCTCCGCCGGTGGGCTGCTAAGGTTTTTCTCATGTCATCTCCCGCAGTTGTTCTTGTCACCGGATCCAGTCGCGGCCTTGGCCGTGGCGTAGCCGAGTCGCTCGCCGCCTCCGGCTACAGCGTGGCCATCCATTACGCCAACAACCAAGCGGCCGCCGAAGCAACGGCCGAAGCCTGCCGGAAACTGGCTCCTGACAGTGGGCAACAATTTGCCATTGTGGGCGGCAATGTCGGCCTGGCCGCTGATCGTCAGCGGCTCTTCGATCAAACCCTCGAAGCCTTCGGCCATCTCGATGCCCTGGTGAACAACGCCGGCATCGCGCCCCGTGTGCGCGCCGATATCACCGAGGCCACGGAGGAGATATTCGACGAAGTGATCGCGGTGAACCTCAAGGGACCGTATTTTCTCTCCCAGTTGGCTGTTCGGTACTGGCTGGCCCATCCCGGTGCCTCCCGGCTTTCGACCGGTTACAAACTCATCTTTGTGACATCGCTTTCCGCCAACACCGCCTCGATCAATCGCGGCGAGTATTGCATCTCCAAAGCCGCCCTGGCCATGGCCTCGCAGCTCTGGGCCGTGCGCCTGGCCACCGAGGGAGTTCAGGTGATGGAACTCCGCCCCGGCATCATGGCCACGGACATGACGTCCGGCGTGAAAGAGAAATACGACAAGCTTCTGGCCGATGGCATTGTCCCGCAAAAACGCTGGGGCGCTCCGGCCGATCTGGGCCGCGCCGTGGAGTCCATCCTGGCCGGACATTTCCCGTTTTCCACCGGCGACGTCCTTAACATTGATGGCGGCTTCCATCTGCGCCGTCTCTAAAATTTAGCCATGATCACCATTCGTCACGACCTCAAACCCGCAGACCTCGCGCCAAAGATCCAGAGACTCTGGGAAGCTTCTGCGCCGAAAATCCTCTCCATTGACGCCGCCGAGAAACCCGGTAGCGCCACGCCGGTTTTCACCGTGGCAGGCCAATATACCGCCCGCGGCTGGACGGAGTGGACCCAGGGTTTCGTTTACGGCTCCGCCATCCTGCAATACGACGCCACCGGCGACGAAAAATTTCTCAAGCTCGGACGTGACCGCACCCGCGGGCGCATGGCGCATCACATCACGCATATCGGCGTGCATGATCACGGATTCAACAATGTTTCGACCTACGGAAATCTGCTCCGTCTCATGGTCGAGGGACGCATTCCGGCGAACGCCGGGGAACGTGATTTCTACGAACTTGCCCTCAAATGCACCGGAGCCGTGCAGGCTGCCCGCTGGACAAAAATCGCCGGTGGCGGCGGCTACATTTATTCCTTCAATGGTCCGCACTCGCTCTTCGCCGATACCATCCGTTCGCTCCGGGCTCTTTCTGTTTCCCATGCCTTGGGCCATGTCCTCATGGGCGAAATGGATCAAAAAATCTCCCTCCTTGAACGCATCCTCCAGCACGCGAAAACGACTTCCGATTTTGCCATCTTCTACGGCGAGGGCCGGGATGCGTATGACGAACGCGGCCGGACCGCGCATGAAAGCATTTTCAATTTAAACGACGGGAATTTCCGCTGTCCGAATTCCCAGCAGGGCTACTCGCCCTTCACCACCTGGACGCGCGGGCAATCATGGATCATCGCGGGTTACCCCGAGCAGCTGGAATGGATCGCAACGCTGGACGACAAGGACCTCGAGCCGTTTGGCGGACGTGCCGCGGTGGAGGAACTTTTGCTTAAACCGGCTTTGGCCACATGCGACCATTACCTTTCCGAGACGCCCACGGATGGCATTCCCTATTGGGATACCGGCGCGCCGCTTTTGCACAAGCTTGGCGACTATCGAAACCAGCCTGCGCAAATCGAAAACGATTTCGAACCCGTGGATAGTTCCGCCGCCGCCATCACCGCCCAAGGTCTTCTGCGACTCGGCCGCTATCTCGAAAGCAAGGGCGACAAACGCGGTGCCAAGTATTGGCAGGCCGGCCTCACCGTGGCCGATACGGTTTTGTCCGAACCGTACCTCTCCACCGATCCCGAGCATCAAGGTCTCATCCTGCATTCAATCTACCATCGTCCGAATGGCTGGGACCACATTCCGGCCGGCAGCAAAATCCCCCGCGGTGAGTCGTCCATGTGGGGCGACTACCATGCGCGTGAACTCGCGCTTTATCTTCAACGCATCATCGAAAACAAACCCTACTATACCTTCTTCGGAGGAATCGCATGATCATCTCAGACCTCGCAGCGATCGAAGGCCGCCGCTATCCGGCGCGCCGCCGCACCCAAAACCTCGCCGGGGGTGTCGCCCCCATTCAGGCGAAAAACTTCAGCCTGGGCAACGTCACCTTGGATCCAAAGGGCGGACAAGTCCCCTGGCACAATCAGGAACAGGAGGAAGTTTACTTTGTCATCGAAGGTACCGGCGAGATGTGTCTGGGCGAAGAACGTCAAATCGTCAGCAGCGGCCAGATGGTTTTCATCCCGCCCGGCGTTTTCCACCAACTCACCAACATCGGCGAAACTCCCTTGCGCATGTTGTATTGCTACGGCCCGGCTGGCGATGTGGCTCATTGGCGCCAGGAACTCGACGGCACCCTGCCTCCCGCCGGAGTCGGCGACACCCCGGCACTTCCCCAAGGCGCGCAGCCCCAATGCACAAAGAGGCCGGAAGAAGAATTGCCTCACGCAAAGGGTGGGAAGGCATAATCTTTATATGAAAAAACACAAAATCGGCATCATCATGAATGGCGTCACCGGACGCATGGGCACGAACCAGCATTACATCCGTTCCATCCTCGCCATTCGCAAACAGGGCGGCATCAAAATCAACGACGGCGAAGTCATTTGGCCCGAACCCGTCCTCATCGGCCGCAGTGAGGCCAAGTTGCAGAAGCTCGCCGCCATGGACGAGGGCGTTCGGTATAGCACTGATCTTGAGGCTGAACTCAAAAACAAGGACAACATCATTTATTTCGATGCCCAGACCACCGGTCGTCGCGCGGACGCGGTGAAGAAGGCCATCGCGGCGGGCAAGCATGTCTATTGCGAGAAACCCACCGCCGTTTCAACCGAAAGCGCCCTCGATCTTTACCGCACTGCGACCAAGGCCGGGGTGAAGAATGGCGTCGTGCAGGACAAACTCTGGCTGCCCGGACTTTTGAAAATCCAGCGGCTCAAGGAGCAGGGCTTCTTCGGCAAAATCCTCAGCGTCCGCGGCGAGTTCGGGTATTGGGTTTTTGAAGGTCACAACATTCCCGCCCAGCGTCCGAGCTGGAATTACCGCAAGGAGGACGACGGCGGCATCATCGTGGATATGCTCTGCCACTGGCGCTACGTGCTCGATAATCTCTTCGGCGAGGTGAAGTCCCTTTCCTGCCTCGGCGCCACCCACATTCCCGAGCGCGTGGACGAGCAGGGCAAACCCTACAAATGCACGGCGGACGATTCCGCTTATGCCACCTTTGAACTCGAAGGCGGCGTCATCGCCCATTTCAACTCCAGTTGGAACGTGCGGGTGCGCCGCGATGATCTGCTCACCTTGCAGGTGGACGGCACCCATGGTTCCGCCGTGGCCGGACTCCGCGAATGCTGGACCCAGCATTACGGCAACACGCCGAAGCCGGTCTGGAATCCCGACATCGCCCAGCCGATCAATTTTTACGAAGGCTGGTCGAAGGTGCCGGAGCAGGAGACATACGACAATGCGTTCAAAGTGCAGTGGGAGC
>Ga0209591_10002509_pt1 | contig 21983 bp, 17 predicted proteins | sample MAT01_FD_187207 | JGI IMG/M metagenome (GOLD analysis project Ga0209591, IMG submission 187207) | Freshwater microbial communities from Lake Fryxell liftoff mats and glacier meltwater in Antarctica - MAT-01 (SPAdes) (version 2) | ecosystem: Environmental > Aquatic > Freshwater > Ice > Liftoff... | reverse complement strand
TTACGAAAGTGATGGTGTGCTGGGCTTTTGACTCATTTTAACTACTATCTTTGCACATTTTCAGCGCTAAAACGACCCCAAGTCTTTTGATGTAAGGGTTTTAGGCTTTTTCAGCAAACCCTATTTAGGGCGAGCTCTCCCGCCCACCCCACAAGAGTGTTTGATTGTTTTTTAACATCCAATTTAAGCGCAGAACAGCTTATCAAGTAGATTGGTTAAAAAAACCAACGAATACCAGTAAGTAAATAGTAAATTCCGGCCACAACCAGCACAGCAGAACCCAAACGCATCACCCACACAGAATTGCTCAACAAAGCCCGACTTTGCTTGACTAAACCTGCAAATAAACTAGCAAAGAAAATTACCGCAGTATAACCCAAAGCATAACTAATCATTGTCACCGTACTGAGAACCTGCGAACCAGTAGCAGCAGCCGCCGTCAACACCGCAAACAGCACCGGGCTCGAACACGGAGATGTTACCATCGCAAAAGTTATGCCCGCACCGTAAGTACCAGCGAAAGGTAAAGCAACATTAGTTCGAGGTAAAGGCAAGTGAAATAATCCCGCGAAACTCAATCCCATCGCCACAATTATTAGGCCTGCGGCAATATTAATGTATCCGCGAAAATCTACAAGTACCGCTGATGCAAAAGATGCAAATAATCCCAACAAGCTGCATACAGTTATTACGCCCAAAACAAACATACTTACTTTCGCCAAAGCATCGCGGCGGGAAGTAATTTCAAGAGTACCAATGTAGCTGAGGTTTACTGGCAAAAGCGACAGTATGCAGGGAGATATGCTAGTAATTAATCCGCCAGCAAATGCTAGCGGTATCAGGACAAATGGATTGCTGGTATTTTGCTGTTCGAGCCATTTTTGATAAGGAGTTTCTATCTGAGATACGAGATAGGTGAGGCTGCTATAAAAGTTTTGAAACTGATTTGCAGCCACAATTAGTAGCATAGTTCCGAAAAAAAGAGTTACAGGTAAGAAAAATTTAGATTTCCCCTTACTTGCATCTGGTTTTTCGCCGATTGTTTCTAAATTTTTTGGAGAATTTTTGTCATCTGACGTTGGGCGAAAAGTCATAGGATTTTATTAACAGTTGACAGTTGACAGTTGACAGTTGACAGTTGAGTGCGAAGTTTTTAGGCTGGGGATTTAAGCCCAGCCCTGTCTGGCGTGTCTGCTGAGTCTGGATAAAAGTCTCTCAAACACGTAAAATATCGTAGTTTGTAGGGTGCGCAATGCGCACCGGCTCATCTTGTAGGGTGCGTCAAAAAGCATTGAAAAAGTCAACCAGTACGCATTTCGATGGGTATCAAAGTCAACCGGTGCTTACGGCCCACCCTACAAATTACCAAATTTCAATCATTTTCGGCACTAAAAAGCAAGCTGGGCAGACACGCCAGACAGGGTTGGGATTTAAGCCCCAGCCTAAAAACAATCCACCTAAAGGTGGGGGCTTAAATCCCCTGTGCTTTGGTTAAGTAAATGAAAGTAATCTCAGGATTGTGAGAAATGACCGCAAAATTCACAGTCACGATGTTTCTTTATGACTGATATTAAAAGTAGTTTTATGCCCTAGTTATAGAAGTAAGGTGTGCAATGCGCACCCCAGTTTTGCAAATACAGCATAAGCTGTCGCGCATTTAAATTGCATATTCGGGACGCTGCTCAGAGCAACGTCCCACAAGACTTTAATTGATTCTTGACACACAATTTAAATGTAGAACAGCTTAACCAGAGATTTACTGCCGGAATGCTTCGCCCTTACACTCATTGAGATGCACCAGGCAAGGCCGCATTGCGCACCCTACAGAGGTTTTCTGTGAGTCTTATAACTGATTTTGAGCGATTCAAAATCTCGGATCAAAAATCAATTAATCCGGGCAAACTATTTCTTTTCTAGCCGTGCGATCGCAGAGTCAATTACAGTCTGGTAGTCTTTTTGATTGGTATTTTTTTGAAACAGTTTCAAAACTTGACCGTTGCTAGGATCTAAAATTGCTACTGTCGCAGTTTGGGATTTGTGGGCTGCAAAAAAGCTGGCTAAACCGAGTTTTTTGGCTTGTGATTCTGATGCTTGGGTTGTCGCTTTGTCTGTGACATTAAAAACTACGAAAGTAGCTTTGTTCTGATATTGTTTTTTTAAGGCGGAGATGGTGGGGACGATCGCCTTGCATCCCGAACACCAATCGGCTGAGATTTCGACTACAACTGGTTTCCCTTGCAATTCTTGGGCTAGGGGAGTTCCGGCGGAGGCTATTTGTACGCCGAGATTGCGGTTGTCGCTGGCGATGGAAATTCCGGCAATTGCTGTTATTCCGGCAACGGCGACTAAACTGCCGATTCCTAGACAGAGTGGCGAAAAAGACTTGTGATAATTTTTCAAGCTAATCTCTCCTAATTTGGGATTTGATAGTGAACTACCAGGCACTGACCGATACGGCAGATCGCGTGCTGGCTTCTTGTCTCAATGGGAACAGCGTCTAGCAAGACCGAAATCTTACTCTTGGCGACTTACATCCCCTCCACAAGCAGAAGCGCTAGTTCCTAACGCCAGAATCCGCAAGGCTTCATTTCTTATATTGATTGCTGCATTTACATCGCGGTCATGGTGCGTACCACAATGCTTGCAAGTCCATGCCCTAACGTCAAGAGTCAAATCATCAACTCGATTTAGGCAAACATGGCAAGTCTTGGATGAAGGAAACCATCGATCAATCTCTATATATATCTTTCCTTCAGACTCAGCTTTATATTTAAGCATTGTGAGAAACATACCCCAGCCAACATCACTTATCGCTTTGGCTAGATTATGATTTCGTACCATACCTTTGATGTTGAGATTTTCCACTGCAATAACTTGGTTTTCGTTTACTACCTTGCGAGATAGTTTGTGCAGAAAATCTTCGCGACATCTAGCAATTTTGGAGTGAACTTTTGCCACTTTCAATCTTGCTTTATTTCGATTGTTGCTACCTTTCTTTTTCTTGGATAGCTTTTGCTGTTTCCGTTTTAGGTTTCTTTGATGCTTGACAAAGAATCTCGGATTATCAAACTTTGAGTCGTCACTGGTAATCACAAAGTGAGTTAATCCAACATCAAGCCCAACAGCTTTATCAATTGACACTGGTTCAGCTTGACCTTTACCGCCATCAACTAAAACGGAAACAAAGTATTTACCATCAGGATTACGAGATACCGTGACAGTTTTAATAGCTCCATCAAAAGTCCTATGCAGCTTGCAATGTACCAAACCAATCTTAGGTAGATTGATATAGTCATTTTCAAACTTGACATTTTGGGGATAACTAATTGACTGTCTACCATGCTTAGACTTGAATCTAGGCAGCATAGCACGTTTATCAAAAAAGTTTTTGTAGGCTGTCGATAGATTCAACGCTACAACTTGTAAGCATTGAGAATAAGGATCTTTTAGCCATTCATATTCTTTTTTGAGACTGGGCAACAAGCCTTGTATGTACCCTCTAGTTAATCCCTTGCCAGTATTCTTATATGTTTCTTGACAAAGGTTTAATGTATAATTCCAGAACCATCGACAACAGCCAAAAGACTTTGCAAGCAAGGTTTCTTGCTCACTTGTTGGATAGATTCTGTATTTATATGCTTTATACATTTATCAATACTTCGGACAGTTTTAGATATAGTCGAGTCTCCGAAACCCTTACTGGCTATATGCTGGACTATTTTTTCAATGTTTAAGTTCAGCCCTAAGTTTCAGAAAATGCGTAAAAAATGGTAGGGCTTACTCCGTAAGGCTTACAGGGCCGTTAAAAAACTGTCCGAAGTATTGATTTATCGAGAACACCAAATACTGATCAGACTATCATAGCTCAAATAGATAGAATTGACTCGCTGTCGCTCAATTTGTTTTCTGGCTCGTTTTCATCCCGTCGCTCACCTGAGTACAGGTAGAGCGCGGGACTTCCCACTCACGCTAGTTAAATTCGGTTATATCACAGACCTAGCCACAAATTATGATTAGCTTTGTCGTAAGGACTTCAGTCCTCTAATTTTTGGAGGGCGGACTAAAATCTTCACTACGAACACCTGGATTACAATTTTTAGACGGCGAGAAGCGATCGCACGTTTTGAGAACAGTCAAGAAACTTCTGGCAATATATCTGGTAGCAGGCGCAGCACGTTCCCTCTCACTCAGATCGTGGTTTATCCACTCTTATGCGCTGCATAAATCAAGTTTTTAAATGCTGTTAACACATCGCCGACAGTTCGTTGACTATCTTAACTTTTCCTTTGAGCACGGAGCGCAGCAGGCGATTGAGCGAATGTCTGTCTTGCTCGTCGAGAGAGTCGTCCAAAACAGCGGCCATCAAACCGTAGCGATCGGCTAAAGTCAAACTGCCTGTATCGGTAACAGAGGCAAGTATTTCGGAGATAGCGCCGGGGATAAGTTGAATAAAAAACATGAGACGTTCCCTGAATTCGATACTTATATCATCTCTCGTTCTCCAAAAATCAAGAGTGACGCTGGTATAGCAGAGAAGGTGATGTTTTGAGCCAAACTGTGTGACAGCGGCCACCCTAATTATGTGACGAGTTTTGTTTCAAGTCTGCGATCGCCGTCACAAAAATAATTTTATAGCAGCAAAATAAAGTTCGGCAACGGATTATGTAACGGATAGAAGTCCTTAGTCCTTAGTCCTTAGTCAGCAGTTAACAGTCAACAGTCAACAGTCAACAGTCAACAGTTAACAGTCAACAGTTAACAGTCAACAGTTAACAGTCAACAGTCAAAAATGCCCGATGCCCCATGACCGATGTATAAAACGCATCGACCCTATGCGAAAAATTCATAAAGTTTAATATTTGGTAAAAATAGCTACGAATATTTACTGTGTTGCGCTTTACATTAGTTCAGAACAAAGGTGCATCGAAACGCAGCGATCGATCGAACCATCGGTAGCAACTATAACCATACATAGTTTGGCGGCATTCGAGGCAGCACAAAAGCTCAAGTATACAGAAGACCAACCATGCTTAAAAGAAATTCCATCAAGTAACTAAATATACAGTTTTAAATCCCTACACTCACTAAGGTTAGCAGGAAACACACTTTATGCTCCAAGTCAATACCTCCCCCTCTCAAGCCAGCAGCGAGGGTAAACCAATGACCCAAACAGTAGAACCAAAAGTCAGCTTGAACAAATTTGAAAAACTCAAAGCTGAAAAAGATGGCTTAGCATTAAAAGCTGAACTCGATCGCTTCGCCGAAATTGGCTGGGAAGCAATGGATGATACCGATCGCGAGCACCGCCTCAAATGGCTCGGCATTTTCTTTCGGCCAGTAACTCCCGGCAAATTCATGATGCGGCTGCGCTTGCCCAACGGCATCATTACCAGCAATCAGACTAGAACGCTAGCAGAAATCGTACAGCGCTACGGCGATGACGGCAGCGCTGACATCACCACCAGACAAAATTTGCAACTGCGCGGAATTCGGATCGAAGACGTGCCCGATATTTTCCGCCGCCTCAAAGAAGCTGGTATGACTAGCATCCAGTCTGGCATGGACAACGTGCGCAACATCACGGGTTCCCCTGTCGCAGGCATAGACGCCGACGAACTGATCGATACCCGGGAACTGGCGAACCAAGTCCAAGACATGATTACGAACAATGGCGAAGGCAACCCCGCTTTTTCAAATTTGCCGAGAAAGTTTAATATTGCGATCGCAGGTTGCCGAGATAACTCAGTCCACGCCGAAATCAACGACATCGCCTTCGTCCCCGCTTACCAAGACGGCAACATCGGCTTCAACGTTTTAGTCGGCGGATTCTTCTCCGCCAAACGCTGCGAAGCAGCAATTCCTCTCAACGTCTGGGCAAGTCCCAGCGACGTTGTGGATTTGTGCAAAGCCATTTTAACTGTATTTCGCGATCGAGGCCCGAGAGCAAACCGCCAAAAATCACGCTTGATGTGGCTGATTGACGAACTCGGCATCGAACAATTCCGAGCCGCAGTCGAACAAGAAGTGGGTCGCACTTTCCCCGCCGCCGCCCTCAAAGATGAAATCATCTGGGACAAACGCGACCACATCGGTGTCTACGCCCAAAAACAATCAGGGTTCAAGTATGTAGGGTTGCACGTTCCCGTCGGACGGCTGCAAGCAGCGGATTTGTTCGATTTGGCCAGAATCGCTGAGGTTTACGGCAGCGGCGAACTCAGGCTCACTGTCGAAGAAAACGTGATTGTTCCTAATGTTCCCGAATCACGGATTGCATCACTACTAAAAGAACCGCTGTTGGAGCGTTTCTCGATCGACCCGGCACCCCTAACACGCGCCTTGGTTTCCTGCACCGGCTCGAAGTTTTGCAACTTCGCCCTCATCGAAACCAAAAGCCGTTCAGTGGAAATGATTAAGGCATTGGAAGCAGAATTGTCAATACCCAAACCTGTGAGAATTCACTGGACTGGTTGTCCCAATTCTTGCGCCCAACCCCAAGTAGCAGACATTGGTTTCATGGGGACAAAGGTTCGTAAGAATGGGAAAACTCTCGAAGGTGTTGACATTTATATGGGAGGTACTGTCGGGAAAGATGCTCATTTGGGCACTTGCGTCCAAAAAAGCATTCCCTGCGAAGACCTCAAACCTATCCTGATTCAACTTTTGGTTGATAAGTTTGGGGCTGTTCCCAAACAGATTACAGGGGAGGTGGCTTTGCTAAATCGGCAACTGCTATTGACGGTTGACGATGACGAAACTGCTGTTTCGGCAGCAAAACCTCAGACATCTACTGTCATTTTCGCTCGATCGGGTAAAACAGTTGCTTGCAGCGAAGATGAGTTCATTCTCGACGTTGCCGATCGCGCCGGAATCGAACTCGACAGCAGTTGCCGATCGGGAAACTGCGGCACTTGCAAGCAGAAGCTCCTAGAAGGCGATATTACCTACGATGGGGAAATTGACGCACTCAAGGACATAGAATCAGGGTTCATTCTGACTTGTAGCGCGCGGGCGATCGGCAAAGTGTCGATCGACGCCTAATCTCAGAATTTCATCTCAAAGTACAATAACAATTCAAGACAAATGAGCAACCTTTCTAGAAGAAAATTCATCATCACCGTCGGAGCAACAGCAGCCGGCACCCTCCTCGCCCACGGTTGCAGTTCCGGTTCCACCACTTCTAGCGGAGGTGCCAGCCCCGCAGCCGGCGGCGCCTCACCCAGCGCCGCCCCAGCAGTCAACGTTAACCCCGCCGACGCCCCAGAAGTTACCGCAGCCAAACTCGGATTCATCGCCCTCACCGACGCAGCACCCTTAATCATCGCCCTAGAAAAAGGCTACTTTGCCAAATACGGCATGAAAGACGTGCAAATCACCAAACAAGCATCTTGGCCAGTTACTCGCGACAACTTAGAACTCGGTTCCGACAAAGGCGGCATTGACGGCGCGCACCTCCTATCCCCGATGGCTCACCAGATGACATTAGGCACAATTACCAAAGGTAATCAACCAGTGCCGATGAACATTCTGGCGCGGTTAAATACTAACGGTCAAGGTATTTCCCTCAGCAAAAAATACCTCGACTTAAAAATAGGTACAGACAGCAAACCTTTTAAAGCAGCCCTCGCCAATGAGAAAGTTCCGATTGCTATGACATTTCCTGGCGGCACCCACGATTTGTGGATACGGTATTGGCTAGCAGCCGGCGGTATTAATCCAGATACAGATGTTTCCGTGATTCCTGTACCGCCACCCCAGATGGTAGCTAACATGAAATCCGGCAGCATGGAAGCCTTTTGCGTAGGCGAACCTTGGAATGCTCAGCTAATTGCTCAAAAAGTAGGATACAGCGCTTTAATCACTGGAGAACTTTGGAAAGACCACCCAGAAAAAGCCTTAACTTTAAGAGCGGATTGGGTAGCAAAAAATCCCAAAGCTGCTAAGGCAATTACAATGGCCGTACTGGAAGCCCAGCAGTGGTGCGACAAGCCAGAAAACAAAGATGAGATGTGTACAATCATCGGTCAAGATAAGTGGTTAAAAGTACCAGTAGCTGATATTATTGCTCGCTCTAAAGGTCAAATTGACTACGGTACTGGTCGCGTTGAAGCTGCTAGTCTCTTAGGGATGAAATTCTGGGCTGACAATGCTTCTTATCCCTACAAGAGCCACGATGCTTGGTTCATCACTGAAAATATTCGCTGGGGTTATATGCCGGCTAATACCGACATCAAAGGAACCGTCGATAAAGTTAACCGCGAGGATATTTGGAAAGCAGCAGCGACAGCAATTGGTGTTCCCGCAGCCCAAATTCCCACTACCACTTCTCGCGGTGTCGAAACCTTCTTTGATGGCGTGAAGTTTGACCCAGAAAAACCCGAAGAATATCTGAAGGCTCTGGCAATCAAGAAAGCTTAATTAGTTTGTTGACAGTTGACATTTGGCTGCGGGCAGTTGACAGTCAACTGTTGACAAACTCCTAAAATTGATGGTGTTGGGCGGAGTGAAACGGAGAGCTGGTGGAACGCCCCCAACCAGCAGAACTCGGTTCAAAGTATCTACAAATAATCGATTATTCACAATACTGCAAAAACAAAAATGGCCACAAATCTCGCTGTTTCTAAAAGCAAAAATCCAGTAAATTTCGTTCTGGATATGGTTCAAAAGAACCGCAAAAAAATCCTCCGCCCGTTAGTGGCGATCGCAGTTTTGCTCACAATCTGGCAAATCCTTTGCAACGGTGAGGGTTCCTCCTTGCCCGGCCCGATTAAAGTTGTCCAAGAAACCTGGACTTTGATTATCGATCCCTTCTTCGACAACGGCGGTATCGACAAAGGTTTATTTTGGCAATTGGCTGCTAGCTTGCAGCGGGTGGCGATCGGCTTTACTTTATCAGCAATTCTCGGCATAAGTTTAGGAATATTAATCGGTACAAACTCTTTAATGTTCGATGCTTTAGACCCGCTGTTTCAAGTATTCAGAACAATCCCGCCCCTAGCTTGGTTGCCGATCGCCCTGGCAGTATTTCAGCAGTTCAATCCCTTTGAAGGCTTGGGGATGAAGGCTAACGAAGTTTCAGCGCTTTTCGTCATCTTAATTACAGCAATCTGGCCGATTCTGATTAACACCACAGTAGGCGTTCAACAAATACCCCAAGATTACAGAAACGTCGCCCGCGTCTTGCGCCTCCCAAACCAAAAATACTTCTGGAAAATCTTGCTACCGTCTTCGGTTCCTTACATCTTCACAGGCTTGAGAATTGGTATCGGTTTGTCTTGGCTGGCGATCGTAGCTGCGGAAATGTTAGTCGGCGGTGTCGGCATCGGATTCTTTATCTGGGACGCTTACAACAGTTCTAGACTCAGCGCCGTGATTCTGGCAGTGCTTTATGTAGGAATCGTCGGTTTGATTTTAGACAGACTGGTTGGTTTCATTGCTTCCAAAGTTGTTCCCGAAGAACAAAAATAGGATTGGGGCATGGGGCATGGGGCATGGGGCATGGGTGATTAGCGATTAGTTATCAGTTATTAGGAATCGCGAATAATTATATATTCCCAATCCCCAATTCCCTGTTTGGCCAATTCCCTGTTTGCCCAATTCCCTGTTTGCCCAATGCCCAATGCCCAATGCCCAATGCCCAATGCCCAAATTAATAATCAGCATCTACTAAAGTACAAACTAACCTAAAATAGCCATGTCAATACTTGTTGAAGTAGACCACGTAGATCGCGTATTTAACTTGCCAAATGGCGAGAAATATATCGCTCTCAAAAATATTGAACTTAAAATTAAAAAGGGAGAATTCATCACCTTAATCGGACACTCTGGCTGCGGCAAATCTACACTGCTAAATATCATCGCCGGACTTGACACAGCAAGTCAGGGCGGGATTACTTTAGAAGGGCGCGAAGTCCGCGAGCCAGGCCCGGACAGAATGGTGGTGTTTCAAAATTATTCGCTGCTACCTTGGCTGACAGTGCGCGAAAATATTGCTCTAGCAGTAGATGAAATTTACAGCGGTAACTCTAAAGAAGATCGCGAGTTGGTAATCGAATACCATATTAAATTGGTCGGACTCGGACAGGCCGCCAACAAACGCCCCAGCGAAATTTCTGGGGGGATGAAACAACGAGTTGCGATCGCCCGCGCGTTGGCAATTCGCCCGAAATTGCTGCTGCTAGACGAACCCTTCGGAGCTCTTGATGCTTTAACTCGCGGCGGTTTACAAGACCAGTTGATGAACATTTGCGAAGAAAGCAAAGTCACCAGTGTGATGGTAACTCACGACGTGGATGAAGCTTTGTTGTTGAGCGATCGCATTGTCATGCTCACCAACGGCCCGGAAGCGCAAATCGGACAAATTCTCGAAGTGAATATTCCCCGCCCCCGCAAGCGCATGGAAGTGGTCAACCATCCGAGTTACTACGCGCTGCGTAACGAAATGGTTTACTTCCTCAACCAGCAAAAACGGGTGAAACAGCGCCGGGCCAAACAACAAGCCCCAGCCGTGGTCATCGCCCGCAACGGCCTGGAAAAAGTCAACCTCGACATCGGCTTTATTCCCCTCACCGACTGCGCGCCCTTAGTCGTAGCCAAAGAAAAAGGATTCTTTAAAGCCCACGGCTTAGAAGAAGTCACCCTCAGTCGCGAACCGAGTTGGAAAGAAATTGCCAAAGGTATCGCCGAAGGACGGCTGGACGCGGCCCAAATGGTCGCAGGAATGCCGATCGCCATGCTGTTGGGCCTCGACGGTCAAGCCCCCGTTCCCGTCAACAGCGCCTTAACGCTGTCTCGTAACGGCAACTCGATTATTTTCGGGAAACACCTTTTCGACAAAGGGATTCGGACATTAAAGGATTTCAAAGCGGAGATCGCCAATACTCCCGATACAGTTCATACCTTGGGGATGGTACACTCCGCCTCCATGCACAATCTGCTGTTCCGCTACTGGCTGGCTGCTGGCGGCATTGACCCCGACCTTGATGTGGCTTTGACCATGCTTCCGCCCCCGCAGATGGTATCGAATTTAAAAGCAGGCAACATTGACGGCTACTGCGCCGGCGACCCCTGGAACTCGAAAGCAGTTAACGACGGTACGGGTTTTGCCATCGCCCGTTCCCTGGATATTCTGCCCGGACACATCGAAAAAGTTCTCGGCGTTACCGAAGATTGGGCTCAGAAATATCCTCAAACCCACCTCGCCCTCGTCAAAGCGCTTTTGGAAGCCTGCGACTACTGCGACGATCGCCGAAACCGCGAAGAAATCCTACAATTGATTTGCCAAGAACAATACATCGGCGCAGATCCAAAAGACATCCGTCCGGGGTTCATCGATCCGTACAACTCCGGTACGGAGGCAGAACCCGAAATGCTCTACAATTTCAACCAGTTTTATGTAGATCAAACCAATTGTCCAGACCGTCTAGAAATGGTGTGGGTGATGGCGCAGATGGCCCGCTGGGGACTGATTCCGTTCCCGAAAAACTGGGTGGAAGTGGTCGATCGAGTTTTGCGGCCCGATGTCTTCGGTCAAGCAGTGCGCGAGTTGGGTTTACCGGATATTTCCAGAGCTCGCCGGACGATCGAGCTATTTGACGGCACTGTCTTTAATGCCGATGACCCGATCGACTATCTTCAGAATGTCAAAATCAAGCGCGGTGTCCGCATTGAAGAAATATTAATTGAACAAATAGGCAGTCAGTGTTCTATCAAAACGCTTGCATAACCAGCACATAGGAAGAGGGAGTGAAGAACAAGGCATCAGGAAACAAGACTCCACATTTCCCGCTTCCTAATTCCCTCTCTTCCCAAATATTAATCCTAAATTCTCATGTCTAATCCCCCAAACCCCAAACCAAACCCTGAAAATATGCAAACTCTCAAAAGCCCCCAAGCAACGAAGATTCAAACAGAAAAACCAGGTTTTCTGACTATTAAAGATGTATCGAAAGTCTACCCAAACCAGAAAGAACCCGAAAAACCTTTTGTCATTCTCGACGATGTAAACCTGACAATTAATGAAGGTGAATTTATTTGTTTGATCGGTCACTCCGGCTGTGGCAAATCAACCTTGCTGAACATGATCGCCGGATTCAACGGGCCGACAAGCGGAGAAGTTGCTCTCGCAGGTGCGCGGATTACTGAACCGGGCCCCGATCGCATGGTGGTGTTTCAAAACTACTCGCTGCTACCGTGGCTGACTGCTACGGAAAATATCCACCTCGGCGTTGAAACTGTTTACGCCGACAAGTCCGCAGAGGAACACGATAAGATCGTCCAGGATAATTTGGAGTTAGTGGGGCTGACTGAAGCTTGCAACAAAAGACCAGGCCAGTTGTCCGGGGGGATGAAACAGCGGGTGGCGATCGCCCGTGCCCTAGCAACTCGCCCCAAACTGTTGATTTTAGACGAACCTTTCGGAGCTCTAGACCCGATTACCCGGGAAGAGTTGCAGGAAGAATTGCTGAAAATTTGGCAGGAGAACAAGATTACGATCATCATGATCACTCACGATATTGATGAAGCTTTGTTTTTAGCCGATCGTATCGTGATGATGACCAACGGCCCTGCTGCATCGATCGGCGAAGATGTGCACATTCCCTTCAGCCGTCCCCGCAACCGCACGCGGATTATGGAAGACCCGAAATACTACGAACTGCGCAACTTTGCTTTAGAGTTCCTGTTCTCTCGCTACGCACACCACGAAGAGGATACAACGGAGTCAGACACATCAGCCGTCGTGCTACCCTTACCTGCTAGCAAAAAGCGTGCGGTTGCTGACAAGGCGGCGATGCCACCTGTGTCCTTTAGTCCTCATGCTGTCGAACCCGCAGAAGCTTCGCCGATCAAAGGCGCTATTCTGGCAGGCTCATGGTTGGCCGCAATGGCTACTTTGGTCGCCGTCAATATGTCTGGTGTTTCCACCCAACTAAATCAAGCGAAACTAGCAGAAACTGTTCCTGCGGTTACTGCGACGGCGGTTGTCAGTTCTCCCCCGAGCCCGCAAATCGCAGCAAGTTCGATCGCTTCTAGTCCTGCACCAGTTGCTACTGGAAGCCCTGCACCGATTGCAGCAAGCCCTGCACCGATTGCAGCAAGCCCTGCACCGATTGCTACTGGAAGCCCTGCACCAATTGCAGCAAGTCCTGCCACCGCGCCCAAAGCATCAACCAGTGCAGCTTCAGGGATTTCGGACAAAGGCGAACTCGATGCGATCGGACAACAGTTGTATGCACAAATTGACCAAAATTGGAAGACAACTCCGACATTTACCGAAAGTTTGACTTATCGGGTCAAAGTACAACAAAACGGCGATATCGTACAATTCGAGCCCACAAATAAAGCAGCTAAGGATTTCGTCAAAGAAACTCCTCTGTCAGTTTTGCAAACTCCTAGCGGTGCTGGTGCAGCAACTCAAAAAACGGCTGAATTCCAAGTAACTTTTAGCCCCACCAGCGGTGGCGGCGGCGTATTAGAAGTTAAACCAGAAAAATAGGTAAAACTGAGAGAAAGCGGAAATTGTAATCAGGTAGTGGTTAATTTTGAATCAGGGTATCTGACTGTTGTAAAGCATTTTTGCGGTAATTTGGTAATTATTGATACATTGTTTGCTGGAGATCTCAGTTCCGACTATAATGACGAATTACTAATTATCCATTAGCTTTCCAAAACTAGCATCTAAAATCACCAGATGGAAACTATAAAAACTCTTTGCCCTTATTGCGGTGTAGGTTGTGGTCTAGAAGTTATTCCCGACAAGAAACAAACTTGGAAAGTCCGGGGCGATCGCAATCACCCATCTAGTCAGGGAATGGTTTGTATTAAGGGAGCAACGGTAGCAGAGTCTATTAGGAGCGATCGGCTACTGCATCCGATGATGCGAGAAACCCTCGACCAACCGTTGCGTCGCGCTAGTTGGGACGAAGCTCTCGATGCAATTGTTAACCGCATCCAAACAATTCGCAGTACCAGCGGCCCCGATGCTTTGTGCGTTTACGGTTCGGGTCAATTCGTAACAGAAGATTATTATGTTGCTCAGAAACTCATCAAAGGTTGTCTGGGTACAAATAATTTTGATGCGAATTCTCGCTTGTGTATGTCTTCAGCAGTTTCGGGATATGTTCAAAGCTTTGGTTCGGACGGGCCGCCTTGCTGTTACGACGATTTAGAATTAACAGATTGTGCTTTTATTGTAGGCAGCAATACAGCGGAATGCCATCCGATTATATTCAACCGCTTAGCAAAATACCACAAAAAACATCCAAATGTCAAGATGATTGTGGTAGATCCGAGGCGGACTCCAACTGCTGAAGCGGCGGATTTGCACTTAGCAATTAAGCCCGGTACGGATATAGATTTGTTCAATGGAATTGCATATTTACTGTTGCAAAAACGGGCAATAGATCCTGAGTTCATTCAGGAATGCACGGAGAATTTTTCAGCTTTTGTGGAAGTTATTAGCAGCTACACGCCAGATTTTGTAGCCTCGCGCTGCGGTATTAGTGTTAGCGATTTAGAAACGGCTGCCCGTTATTGGGAACAGTCGCAGCGGGTTTTGTCGCTGTGGTCGATGGGCATCAACCAGTCCTCCGAAGGTACGGCAAAGGTGCGATCGCTGATTAATTTGCACTTGATGACAGGTCAAATCGGCAAACCGGGATGCGGCCCGTTTTCCCTGACAGGCCAGCCAAACGCGATGGGAGGGCGGGAAGCGGGGGGACTCTCTCACTTACTCCCCGGCTACCGATTTGTGAACAATGCCGAACACAGAACCCAAGTCGAGGAGTTTTGGGGAATCGCACCGGGAAGCATTTCCCCACATCCCGGCCGCACTGCTTGGGACATGATTACAGGTTTGGAAACTGGCGATGTCGAGTTGCTGTGGATTGCAGCCACTAATCCGGTGGTGAGTATGCCCGATTTGGAACGGACAAAGGCTGCTTTGCTGCGATCGCCCTTTACGATTTATCAAGAAGCTTACTATCCCACCGAAACCTCAGCCTACGCTCACATCCTACTGCCGGCAACCCAGTGGAGTGAAAAAAACGGAGTGATGACGAATTCCGAACGCCGCGTTACCTTTTGTACCGGTTTCGACACTCCCTCTGGGGAAGCGCGCGACGACTGGCGGATTTTCGCTGAAGTGGGCCGCCGATTGGGTTTTGCCGAACACTTTACTTTCGATAGCGCTGCTGACGTATACAAAGAGTTCGTGCAGTTGACAAGGGGCAGGCCTTGCGACGTGACAGGCTTGTCCCACGAGTATTTGCGCCGAGAAGGCCCCCAGCAGTGGCCGTGTCCCGACAATCAGCCTCCGCATCCAGCGAACGAAGCGAAACGACTGTATACTGACAGGCGCTTTCATACTCCCGACGCGCGGGCGAGATTTTCGGCTGATCACTCGCGGGGACTGGCAGAACCTCCAGATCCAGACTATCCGTTTGTGCTGACGACAGGGAGAGTTTATGGACACTGGCACACGATGACGCGCACGGGGAGAACTGAGAAAATTAATCAATTGCACCCCGCTCCATTTTTGGAAATTCACCCCCGCGATGCGGCCAAATTGCAGATTAAGGAGGGGGATTTGCTGGAAGTTCGATCGCGCCGCGGCAAGGGGCAGTTTCCGGCAAAAGTCACCAAGGCGATCGCCCCTGGTACGCTATTTGTACCGATGCACTGGGGTTCTCTCTGGGCAGAAGGGGCCGAAGCCAATGCCATGACTCATGCTGCAAGCTGTCCAGATTCCAAACAGCCCGAGTTAAAAGCTTGTGCGGTGCAGTTGGTGCTGGTTGGGACAGAAACAGGGGCGGAAGTTGTGGCAGAAGTTCCCACAGAAGTTGGGGAATTTAATTGGGCAAAATCCACCGTCGCCGTCCCTTCTTGAGCTAGTTTCTAACTCCCGGATGTGACAAATTAGATAGCCGCAGCAGTGTGATCACCTTGGTTTCTTGCCACAGACTGGCGTAAAGTCCTAGTTTTTCATCAAGAAACCGAGTTTCTAAGCCGTTGCTGATGAGGCATAATTGCAGTGTTTTGAGGATCGTCAAAACCTCGATCGAGCAATTTTCAGCCATTACTACAAGCTGCCGAACCCGACCGAAGCCAAGAACCAGAAAAATTAAATTTATTTATTCTGAAGTTTTCCTGCTTTATTCGTGGTTTTACCTTCAGCCTTCTGCGTTTTACCTTCAGCCTTCAGATGAAGGGATTTCTTTTCGATCGATCGAGTCAAAAAATTGCAGTTTGCAGTTATAGGTGCTATGATCTTTCTACAAAGCTTTATTTTCGGCAGTACAGTTCGTTCGATCGGCGTTCCTCCGGATTTAAATCTCTACAACCTCGATTCTGGAGAATGTTCAATGTCAATCTATGTCGGCAATTTATCCTACGAAGTAACGCAGGAGCACCTCAGCCAGACTTTTGGAGAGTATGGAACCGTAAAGCGCATTCAATTGCCTGCTGACCGGGAAACAGGTCGGATGCGTGGCTTCGCTTTCGTAGAAATGTCTACTGAAGCCGAAGAAACCGCAGCCATTGAGGCTCTTGACGGTGCTGAGTGGATGGGTCGCGACCTCAAGGTCAATAAGGCAAAACCCCGCGAAGAACGTGGTTCTTCTAACAGCGGCAACTGGGGCAACAACGACCGCTCTTCTCGCCGCTACTAAACCACCCTGCTAAATTTTTAGCTGGTTTGTGTGTTAGACCCGATCGAGCTGGGAGTCAACAATCATTCTCTGTTGAGAATAGTTGATTCGGCGATCGTACCGGGTCTTAAAGTCCTCAAAATATTGCTAGACAATAGTTTGAGGTTTTTTTATGGGAAAATTTTATTAAATGATGACCAAATAATAGGATGTGCAGTAAATTAAGTGCAATATTTGTAGGGGCAGGTTTCACTAACAATCTATAATTTAGAGAAACAATCTATATAAACCCGCCCTCACCACGGGACAGAATTTGATTACGGGCAATTCAACGGACGTCAGGAACCTCAGCCTAAAGGCGTGAGGCTTGGAAGAGAAATCTCAAAAGCCGTCCTGACCAGCCTAAGTCTTAACTGACTACGTTTTTTAAGTCACGACACCGGAGAATGCGAAGCTAGTTTTCCGCTCTGTCATTTGCAGTTAAACAGTTTTAAGGTCCCTGAAACAGTGCTGCAAGTATAAAAAGCTCTTAAAACATTGGCGAAGCTAACATTACCCCGCAAGGGAGGCTCGCTTGCGAGCAAAATACTATGCGTACAGGATTGGAAGATTTGAAACGGTAACTGTCCCGTTGAAAGTACAACACAAAGGTACACCGAATTAACCAATTCCAAGGCGGTAGTAAATCAAAAAACAATGTAAAGCCGTCCTAGAAGGACGGGGTTTCTACCCATTTTTCTGATGATATGACTGGTATGGTGAAAAAACTATTTAGGCAAATTTCTAGGCTAGGTAGCGATGAAAATTTTCTGCATTTTACAGAAAGTGTAGAAGTTATAATATCGAAAATTCTATCACTGGCGATGATAGTGGTAATTATCATCAGTGTTTGCGATTTGATAATTTTTTTAACAAAAGAATTATTTGATGACCATGAGACTTTTTTGTTAAAAGATACGTTGTTTGTCATATTTGGGTTGTTTTTAAATGTTTTAATTGCTCTGGAAATCTTGGAAAATATTACAGCTTATCTAAAAAAGCACGTAATTCAAGTAGAGCTAGTTATTGTAACTTCTTTGATAGCAGTATCTCGAAAAATTATCATTTTTGACCTGGAAAAGAAAAGCGCAGCCGACTTGATTGGTTTGGCGGCGGCAATTTTCGCCCTTTCTATCAGTTACTTGATAGTCCGGTACGCCAATAAAGACAATGATTAATATGGGGCATTGGGCATTGGGCATGGGGCGAAGCGAAGCGGAGGGATGGGGCATTGGGCGAAGCGAAGCGGAGGGATGGGGCATGGGGCGAAGCGAAGCGGAGGGATGGGGCATGGGGCATTGGGCATTGGGCGAAGCGAAGCGGAGGGATGGGGCATGGGCATGGGGCATTGGGCATTGGTTATTAGAAAGATGAGTAACAAGTAACAAGTAACAAGTAACAAGTAACAAGTAACAAGTAACAATTATCCAATGCCCTTCGGCCCTATGCCCAGTCGTACCTAATTTACCTGATAAAGGCTATAGATTTATTCTAACAAACCAGGAGGAGGCACAATTTCAATTCTGCCTTGTTCAAAGTCAACAACTGGCACAATCTCTTGGACAAAAGGAATCAAAACTTTTGTTGATTTAGGCTGTTGAACGCGAATTTTTCGTGGTTTGCGAGTATTTCTGGGGTCTTGTGGTGGTTGAGGAGTTTCAAGCTGTTTTAGCCTTTCTAGTTCTGCGGCGATAATTTCCGGCGGCGTTAGATTGGTTTCTACTTCTAAAAGGTCATTACCTGCGGCAATAATATCACTTACCTTACCTAAGATTTCCCCGGTTAACTGGTTAAAAACTTCCATACCGATCAAATCTTGGACATAAAACTCATCAGGTTCGAGGTAAGGTCGATCGCCCTTTTCAACAAACAACTTACAGCCCCGCAGCGCCTCAGCACCATCGCGGTCTTCCACACCCTCCACCTCTACAGCATACAGCCCTTTGCCCGGAATGTAGCGACCGCCCAAAAACTCGATCGGTTCCGGTTCAGTTTTGTTAGGGCGCAAAATCCACCGCTTCCCCGGTTCGATAAACCTTTCCGGGAAATCCGAATCGGGATAGACTCGCACTTCTCCATCCAAACCTTGAGCTGCTACAATCTTACCGATTTCTATCCACTCAGACATAAATTATATCACTCAAATTTCTACTAATTAGTCATTAGTCATTGGTCATTGGTCATTGGTCATTGGGCATTGGTCATTGGGCATTGGGCATTCTTCTTACATTGAACGTCAAACATCCATCCGTTACATCCGTTACATCTGTTACATCCGTTGCCGAACTTTGTTCTCTACACCAACCCGGTTCTCAGTGCTACAACTGCCGCTTGCACGCGGTCATCCACAGCCAACTTATTCATAATACCGCGAACGTGAGTTTTAATAGTATTTGGGCTCAAATAAAGCAGCGCTGCTATCTCTGGATTGCTGTTACCTTCCACCATTAATCTTAGCACCTCCAATTCCCGCTGCGACAACTGACCAAAAGTAGTTGTAGAGGCAGGCATTGGCGGTTTGAGGTGTTCGATGACAGTCCGAGCAATTTGAGGGTCAAGATATGTAGCACCCTCTGCTGCCGCTGCGATCGCCGCTAACAGCCTATCTACGGAAGCGCCCTTAATACAATAAGCATCAGCACCACTAGAAAGTGCAGCAATAATTTCAGTTTCTGCCGTATGAGAAGTTAACATTACCACTCGAACGGACGGCAGTTGTGCTTTAATTTGCTGCGTCGCTGCTATGCCATCCAGCCGAGGCAAACCGATATCCATCACAATAATATCAGGTTTGAGTTTCAGTGCGGCTGCTACACCTAAATAGCCATCTTCTGCTTGTCCTACTATTTCTATTTCTGGGCAATCTGCTAAAACTTGCTCTAATCCCAGTTGCATCATCGGATCATCTTCAACAATTAAAATTCTCATAATACGAAGGAAGTTCGGCAACGGATTTTGTAACGGATTTAACGGATGGAAGAAGTAAGACTACTGACTACTGACTACTGACTACTGACTACTGACTACTGACTACTGACCAATGACTACTGACCAATGACTACTGACTAATGACTACTGACTAATGACTAATGACTAACTTTTAAAACTTCAACGAATTCGCCGGGCCAAACCCAGGTTTCCGATGCGGGCAAAACTGCTAAACCAGTTGTGTTGGCGAGGTTAATTAAATTTGCTGAATTTTGACTGCCACTAGCGGGTTCAAATTCCCAGACTCCGGCAACTAAATGTAGTTTACCCCAAATGTAAGTTTCGCGCTTGCCGTGCGATCGCAATTCAGCATGACACCGAGCTTTTACAAACTCCGGGCCCCAAGCATCCACGCCCAGCCCAGACATCTTTCTCAAAGCAGGCACAACAAACCGCCAACAGCAGACTAAAGCTGAAACCGGATTTCCAGGCAAACCAAAATAAAGACAATCCGAACCAGAAATCGGCGCATCAGATTTTTTTTCACCTCGTTTAAACTGAGCAACCGTTAAAGGTTTCCCCGGTTTAATCGCCACAGAACTAATGTGAACTTTCCCTCCCAACTCCGCCAATATTTTCTCAATATAATCGTAATCTCCTACCGAGACACCACCCGTAGAAAGCACCACATCTGCTGTCGATACAGCTTGGGCGATCGCCTTTTTTAGCGCATCTTCATTATCAGGAACAATCCCCAATCTTACCACTTCCAATCCCATTTGCGTCAACAAAACAGTCAAAGCATACTGATTCGAGTCTACCAGTTTCCCCGGTGCCAAAAGTTCGTCTGGCGATACCAATTCGTCACCAGTAGAAAAAATTGCCACCCGCAGCCGCCGATAAACTGGGACTTTAATACACTGTGCAGTTGCTAACACCGCCATTTCTGGGGCATTGATAACTGTACCGGGAGTTAGCAAAGTTGTTCCTGCTTGATAAAAAGCACCTTTGTGCCTGACAAATGCTTGCGGTTTTTCAGGAGAAACTAAGATAAAAATGCGATCGCCCTCACGCCGCGTTTCTTCCTGCATTACCACCGTATCAGCACCCGCAGGCATCACAGCACCCGTAAAAATGCGCGCCGCTTGCCCCGATTTCACAGTATTTTCAGGCTGATATCCCGCTGGAATCTCCTCAACTACTTCGAGTACCGTTGGTTTTTCGGCACTGCTGTTTTCCACATCAGCAAACCGCACCGCGTACCCATCCATTGCCGAATTGTCCCAATAGGGAAAATCGAGGGAACCAGTGACGGCGGCAGCCAAAATGCGCCCCGATGCTGCCAGCAAGTCTACAGTTTCTACATCCCGCTGACTGTCGAGGGGTTGCGCCAAATTTAGTATGATCGATTCTGCTTCTTTTACTGACAGCATGACTGTTTCCTGCGATCGCTCTGCGATTATTTTAACAGTCCTGCACGCAAAAAATACTTTGACAAACTACCCAGATCGGCAAAGCGTGCAGTGCGGGCCTACATGAGCTAGTAGCTGCGTAGAGGACTGTTTAACAAAATAGCATAACTAACGGTGTTATAATTTTTTATTCCACAATCAAGCTGAATTTCAGTGTCAATTGCTGATGACTATTTATTGATCGCTTTTTCGACTAAATTCGTTTTGCTTTTAATTTCTAGGAATGGCGATCGGTGTCAGTCTATTTTTAGGTTGAAAAGTCAGCGATTTATTTTTCATCCTGATTTTTATCCCAATCCAAATATCGCCTTTTTAACAAATTTGTTTTAATCACACTAACAGGACTCATACCAATACCAAAGAAACCGGGTTTTTATCCTTACTGCGGGTTACATCGAAGGATTTTCGTAAAAAAGCCCGGTTTCTGACCGATCGTGCGTAAGTCACACTAAATAACGGTGTAGAAACAGTTCATTTTGATCGCAAAACTAGGGACGCGGACTCTGAGGAATGTACTTAACAGCCGCCTTGTCCGAAAGCGGTTCTATCTGACCTTGACTGACCAAAGCTTGATGAATTAGGGCCGTAGCACTTCCCCGACTGAGTAACTCGTTGGGATTAAGAACTCTCGAATCTGGATAGTTAACCACTATATTTGCCTGTGTCGCTGCTGCTACTGCATCAACCGTATCTTTAGGAATCTTATCGGCATCTTTATAGTATGATTTGAGAAACTCTAATGCCGAAATTTTAGTTTTTGCGGTACTTTTTGCCGCCGTGGTTTGCGGAACAGTTTTAGCCGGCGTAGGTTTCTGCTGCCTTGATATTACAGGCAATAGCGGCTGCATTAAAACAGTTGATGCTAAGGGAAATACCAAACGATTTTTAGCTCTTGGACGTT
>Ga0209591_10002508_pt1 | contig 21984 bp, 21 predicted proteins | sample MAT01_FD_187207 | JGI IMG/M metagenome (GOLD analysis project Ga0209591, IMG submission 187207) | Freshwater microbial communities from Lake Fryxell liftoff mats and glacier meltwater in Antarctica - MAT-01 (SPAdes) (version 2) | ecosystem: Environmental > Aquatic > Freshwater > Ice > Liftoff... | reverse complement strand
GCATTCTACGAACAAAACGTTTTGGAATGTGGCCTTTGGAGTCGGTAGTTTCATGGCGGCGCTGTTTCAAGGATTTGCCTTGGGCAGCATTTTGGAAGGCATTACGGTGGATGAATCGGGTCACTTTATCGGCGGGATGTGGGACTGGCTTGATTGGCGATCGCTCTTGGTTGCCTTGACATTAATCCAGGGTTATGTATTGATTGGCTCCACCTATCTCATCTTAAAAACTGAGGGAGAACTCCAAACGTCTCATTACCGCACAGCCAAACTCGCTGCCTGGACAACGCTTTTAGGTGCTATCTTAATCACGATCGCCACCCCTGTTGTCTATGAAAATGCCAGGGCAAAGTTATTTCACCAGCCGGAAGTATATCTATTTTCAGTCATTCCAGTGCTGGGTGTGCTACTGATTGGGCTATTGATTAGAAGTCTGAACCGGAAAGCAGAAACTACTCCCCTCGTTTGGACAGTGCTGCTTTTCCTACTCACCTTTGTAGGATTAGGATTAGTTGTTTTTCCCTATATCATCCCCCCAAGCATCACCATTTATCAGGCAGCCGCAGCACCTAGTGCATTAGTCTTCATGATTATCTTCATTGGCTTTCTGATTCCCATTATGTTGTTCTACAACATCTACAATTACATTGTGTTTCGAGGGAAAGTGGCAAGCACACATTATTGAAAATAAGTTTTCGCCAGAATTATCCAAAAAAACACTGAACTCGAACGCCAAAACCTGGTAACAGTGGTGATGTGATTTCGTCATCAGCAAGCAACGTTGCGATCAGTTTTAATTGGGCAGCTTCTCTGCGATAAACTTCTAGCTGCTGTAATTGCCAATTTGCAATCCAATATTCTTGCACTCCTGTGGATGAGTATAGTTTCAGCTTGGCTTCTCTGTCTCGACGTTCGTTAGTTGTCCCAGCAGAAAGCACTTCCACAATGAGTTCTGGCGCTCCTCTCAAATGCCCTTCGTCATCGAGCAATAATTCTAAACGCTCATAACTAATCCAAACTACATCCGGTATGACATTATCGGCATCTGTAAAAATTATGCCGGGAGTTGTAATAGGTTCACCTAGTTTACTGGCACGAGACCAAATTTCTAATTCTAAATAAATATTACCACCAGTTCGCTGATGTCTCCAGTGAGGCGCTCTAGTCACAAATAGTTCTCCGTCAATAATTTCATAGCGCTTCCATTCGTCAGTTGTAAGTAATTCTAAGTCTGAGGTTGTCCAACGAACTCGATCGGATATTGTTTGGTTCATACCAGTATTTTCCCATGCCTAGTTTAGAGATAAAATTCTATTTTCAGAATATTTGCTCAGGATCAATACCTGCGGCTCGTAAGCGTTCTGCCAATATTGCAGCCCGTTGACGTTCTTGTTCTAGTTGTTGGTTTGCTTGCTGTAACTCTTGATTTACTTGCTGCAACTGTTGGTTTGATTCTTCCTCTGGCAACATCACCAGCTGTTTATCTGGTGTAAAAAAGCGTAATTTACCGTCCTCAACTCCCAAATACAGCCCTAATTGCTGACTCCACAACCAACCCGACTCAGTGGGAGCAAGTTCTTGATATTGCCCATCAACTATGTGAAATCCCTGTAACTCTAAGTTATTTGGGTCAAACAAAAAGTAATCTGGAGTGCGAAATGTATTCTGATATATTTGTTTTTTCAAACCTTTATCAACCGAGGCAGTGGAATCAGATAACATCTCAATAATCACATTGGGATATTTGCCGTCTTCTTGCCACACAACCCAGCTTTTGCGGTCTTTTTTTTCTGTGTCTAAAACCACAAAGAAATCAGGGCCTCGAAACTCTTCTGATTTTTTTTGGTTGGGACTGAAATAGATAGTCAGGTTGCCGGTAGCATAAAAATCCTGACGATCGCGCCACCACCATTTAATCAGGCGGATCAGTAAATCAATTTGTTCGCGGTGTAAATCAGATTCCAAAGGAGGTTCGTCACTATATATGTCGCCTGGTGGGAAAATTATCCTCTCAGTGACATCTTTTACACTAGGGGTGGTAGCAAGGGGCTGAGACATACAAGATAATTTTTATGTTTGTATCCATGCTATCGTGACAAACCTTTGCATAGAAGTGTCGCAGCTACGCCCTTCGTAGACATCGCACTCCTTATTCTTCATCCCGATATAACTCCTGCAAGTCCTGTAACTGAGTCTTGCGGGAAATCCGGCGATACTTCTTACTTTCTAGCTTGGGTTCGTATTGACTCTGCCCTTTGCCTTTGCTTTTGCTTTTTAACTTTAAGCTGGATTCTGGATCAGCTTGTTGATGCAGATGAGTTTCATGAGCGATCGCAGCGTCCAAAAATTCTAAATAATGTTCATATCGTTCCCAATTTCCCCGCACCACACACTCAGGCTCATCTCGATGCAGACAATCACTAAACCGACAGCTAGCAACTGCTAACCGCTTTCTTGCTTCTGGGAAATAATGGATTAATTCTTCTGGGATACAATCCATGTCCGGCTGATTAAAGCCGGGAGTGTCTGCCAGCAATCCACCTTCAGGTAACTCAAATAATTCTATATGGCGAGTGGTATGACGACCACGAGCCAGTTTGCCAGAAACTTCTCCTACTCGCAGCTTGGCAGAGTCAATTAGTGTATTAATCAGGCTGGATTTGCCAACACCGGAAGGCCCAGCAATTACAGTAATTTTATTACTCAAATATCTGGCTGCTTGGTCAGTATTTATCCCATCTTTGACGCTGATAAATATTGGTTCATAGCCCCAACCGAGAAGGCGATCGCTAACTTGTTGCTGTTCCTGTGGTGAAATTAAATCACTTTTATTCAAGCATAAAAGTACATCCAAACCAGTAGACTCAGCTTTAATTAGAAACCGACTCAGTTGATAAGGTTCCAAAGGTGGATCGGCAACGGCAAATACCAATAGAATTTGGTTGACATTAGCGATCGCTGGACGATCTAACTCACTTTGGCGGGGGAAAACCTCAGCGATCGCTCCCCGTCCTCCAGCCCAATCTGGCTCTTCTACTACAACGCGATCGCCTACCATCACCTGTTGCCCGATTTTTTTCAGGCGGGTTCGGCGAGTACAGAGGAGGAGAGGGGGATGGGGAAGATGAGGAGCATCTTGCTCCCTGATCTCCCCATCCTCTTGATCCAGCTGTACTCGATAAAAATTAGCCTGTACAGCCACCACCGTACCCAATAACTGTCCAGTCGCGACAAAATTTTCCCCTATCATTGGCCAGTAACTGGACGGCGCACTAACAGAGAAAAATAACTAGTGCAGTCTGTTATTTGTTCTACCTGATAACCTGCCATTGTCAGACTATCAGGAACCTGCTCAATCGGTTCACCTGGGTCTAACCAGACTTCTAGTAAACCTCCCAATGGCATTTTCTCCAGACGTAGTTTTGTCCGCACGAAATTAATTGGGCAAGGGGTGCCGCGTAAATCAAGTTGAGCATCGGGAGTTAAAACACAAGAGGGCTTCATTACTTAAATAAATTTCCCAAGAATCCTTCTAGACCGCCTTTACCAGTGCGATCTCCCTTAATTTTAGCCAGCTTCTCCAACAGTTCCCTCTCCTCAGGGGTTACTTTGTTGGGAATATCAATTAATACTGTCAGCATATGATCCCCTCGACTAACGGGATTACCCAAACGGGGTACACCGCGATTTTCCAACTTCATGACTGTATTCGGCTGGGTTCCAGCTGGAATGATCAGTTCCACAGGCCCATCTACCGTATCTACCTCTAACCGACAACCTAAAATCGCTTGCAGGTAGCTAAGTTTGATTTCCGAGAGAATATTAATGCCATCCCGTTGGAATTCTTCGTCCTCATTTACGAACAAGTAAACGTATAAATCCCCAGGAGGGCCACTGCGTTGGCCGGCATCCCCTTCACTAGAAATCCGCAAGCGTGTGCCATTATCCACCCCCGCTGGAATGGTAATTTTGAGTTTCTTTGTGACTTGATTTGCGCCCTTACCATCACAGGCATCACACTTATCTTCAATTACCATCCCTGTCCCATTACAGGTGGGACAAGTCGAAACTTGGGTGAAACTGCCAAAAGGTGTTCTGGTGACACGGCGGACTTGACCCGATCCGCTACAAGTAGAGCAAATCCGGGGGCGGGTTCCAGGTTTAGCACCAGAACCGCTACAGACTTCACAATTTTCTAGATGGGAAATGCGAATTTCTTTTTCGCCGCCAAATACCGCTTCCCGAAAGTCTAACTTCAGGTCTAGCCGCAGATCATCACCCCTGGCAGGCCCGCTGCGCCGTCTTTGTTGCGTGGGATTACCCATACCACCAGCAAAGCCACTAAAAATGCTTTCAAAGATATCGGCAAAACCACCCATATCGCCGACATCTTGGAAACCTGAGCCAGCAGCACCTGACACACCCTCTGGGCCAAAGCGATCGTAACGAGCGCGGGTTTCTGCCTCTGAGAGTACCTCATAAGCGCGGTTAATTTCTTTAAAGCGATCCTCCGCCCCCGGTTCTTTGTTCACATCTGGGTGATACTTCCGGGCTAAACGGCGATAGGCTTGTTTGATTTCTTCTTTGTCGGTGTCACGAGAGACACCCAGGATTTCATAATAGTCGCGGGCCATATAGCAAAGGTAAAAGTTAGAAGGAAGAAAGCAGAAGGTAGTAGAACGTCAAGGGCATTTGCTACCTTACAGAAAAGTGTTTTGCTTACAGAGATGCAAGAGCAACACATTATCCTTTAGAGAGCGGCTTGCCGGAGGTCAGGCAAAAGATAAAATTTTTGTTAATAACTGATTTTACCCTTTACCTTTTACAAAAATCACCGACAAATCTTGAGCAACAGGTGCTTTCCTCGTGGGAGACGACAAAAGCTGTAGAAATTAGGAGCAGGGGAAGCCTCTGCTCAGACTTCTCACTCCCGAGTCGGCTGTCTCTTTTACAATTGTGCTACTTAGGAGAGGAAAACCCCGCCCATCAACCAGAGGGGCTAGCCGCACCATTAGGTGTGGAAAACCACCCATATGCTTTGGATTATATCTGAACTGGCATACTGCCTAGCCCAAAGTAATTTGCTTCTACAATCTAGCAAACCGCTAGGGTCTTGTGAAACTTCGCTAAATTTATAACCAATTAGGACTTACGCATTGACAGGAAAGACAAAATATGGGTAATGTGAAAAACCACATCTGTCGTAGGGGCAATTCATGAATTGCCCCTACAGCGCGGGTCTATTTACCATCAAAAAATGATTCATAAAAATCTGAAACGACGTATTTACGTTGATACACAACATGATTCTTTTGTACAGTGCGTAAGTCCTATCAATATATTTTAGATATATTAAAGCGCCTTAATAAAAATCTGCAACTTAGGGGATTGGGCAAGAAGCAGGGGGCAAGGGGGAGAATAAAAAATTACCTCTTTCCCCTCTGCACCCTTCTCCCTGCCCCTCTGCCTCTTCCCAATGCCCAATCCCTAATCTATAGCCTCATAATCAACCTGAGCAGTACTTTCTTCGTCAAAATCAAAGTTGAATTGTGGTATTAGTGTGCCATTCATTGGTGAGTCTACTTCTGGAGTAAAAACACTAGCTGAAGCCTCTTCAGTCTCACCACTTTGGCTGTTAGCTCGATTGTAGACATCAGCACCAATTGCAAACAGGGTTTGTTGGAAGTCGTCTAAGCGCTGCTTAAATTCCACAGTGGAAATACTAGAGTCAATCATTGCAGCTTGGAGTTGTAAAACTTTTTCACTGGCCAAAGTTTTCATTTGATCCCCGATAAAGTTGCTATTATCCTTGATGGTGGATTCGTAACTGAACAACAGATTCTCTGCTTGGTTTTTGAGTTCAACCAGTTCTTTACGTCTTCCATCTTCGTCGGAAAACAGTTCGGCTTCTTGGCGCATCCGTTCGACTTCGTTGGTACTTAAACCACCTGTATTGGTAATCCTGACACTTTGTTCTCTACCTGTACCTTTGTCTTGAGCAGAAACCTTCAGGATGCCGTTGACATCGATTTCAAAGGATACTTCAATTTGCGGTACACCACGGGGAGATGGGGGAATTCCTGCTAGTAGAAACTTGCCGAGACTCTTGTTATCTCGTGACATTGCTCGTTCACCTTGGAGGATGTGAATTTCTACCGAGGTTTGCCCATCAACTGCTGTGGAAAAAACTTGTGACCTACTTGTAGGAATTGTGGTGTTGCGTTCAATAATTTTGGTGAACACTTCACCCAAGGTTTCAATTCCCAAAGACAGAGGAGTGACATCCAATAGTAAGAGATTATCAACTTCGCCACCCAACACACCTGCTTGGATAGCCGCTCCCAATGCTACCGCTTCGTCAGGGTTGATCGAGCGATCGGGAGCTTTGCCGTTAAAAAACTTAATCAGCGCGTTTTGGACTGCGGGAATACGAGTAGAACCACCTACCAAAATAATCCGCTCTATGTCTGGTGGTTTGAGATCCGCATCTTTGAGCGCTTGGATCATTGGTTCGATGGTCGCTTCAATTAATTTTCCTGCGAGTTCTTCAAATTTAGAGCGGCTGAGTTCCATCTCCAGATGCTTTGGCCCGGTGTCATCGGCGGTGATAAACGGCAAGTTGATGGAGGTATTCACCATGCTGGAGAGTTCAATTTTTGCCTTTTCCGCTGCTTCCCGCAGGCGTTGCAGTGCCATTTTATCTTTGGAAAGGTCAATTTTTTCCTCTTGCTGGAAGTGTTCCATCATCCAAAGCACGATCGCATTATCAAAGTCGTCTCCACCCAAGTGGTTGTTACCACAAGTCGCCTTAACTTCAAAAACGCCATCCCCAAGTTGCAAGATAGATACGTCGAAGGTTCCGCCTCCCAAGTCGAATACTAAAATTAGCTGCTCTTGGTCTTGCTTGTCCAATCCGAAAGCTAAAGCCGCAGCTGTTGGTTCATTGATGATTCGCAGGACTTCAAGTCCAGCAATGGTGCCAGCATCTTTAGTTGCTTGTCTTTGGGCATCTGTGAAATATGCTGGTACGGTAATCACTGCCTGAGTGACTTCCTCACCCAAGAAGTTTTCTGCATCCTGCTTGAGCTTTTGCAGGATCATGGCGGACAATTCTTGTGGCGTGTAATTTTTTGAGCGAATTTGAACATCAACGGTATCGTCTCGACCTTTGACACAGTTGTAGGGGACGCGATCGCGTTCTATTTCAGTGTCTTCCCAACGCCGCCCGATAAATCGTTTAATACTGTAAATTGTGTTCTCAGCATTGGTTACAGCTTGGCGCTTTGCCAATTGACCAACCAAGCGATCGCCACTCTTCCCAAATCCCACAATACTTGGTGTAGTGCGTCCACCTTCCGAATTGGAGATCACCAGTGGTTGACCACCCTCCAAAACCGCGACGCAACTGTTAGTAGTGCCTAAGTCGATCCCAATAACTTTTCCCATAATTATCAGTATTTTTACCGAGTTTTTCTGCTGTAATGTGTCGCGGACTAACTTTTTTGCTAAGAACAAAGGCTAGCGGATAACGTCTGTGGAACCCCTATTGCTGGTAGCAAGAGAGAAATTGAAACACAGAGAGTTATCCAAAGCCTTGTCCAAGTTTTAGGTACGCGATGCTCGTCCTTGCTAGAATCCAGGCACTTTTGGTCAGCGAGGCTTTGCGACTACAGCTTAACTGAAGGCTTGACTCGACTGATCTTCTGGTGCCGCCGGGATATCTTCCTTGGGAGCAGCTACTTTGACCATTGCATGGCGTAGCACGCGATCGCCTAAGAAATATCCGCGCACTAACTCTTCTAACACTGTTCCTTCAGGATGTTCATCCGTAGGTTCGCGCATTACTGCTTCATGCAGGTTAGGATCAAATTCTTGACCTTCAGGACGCATTGGTGATACACCCAAGCGTTTCAGGCTATCTACTAATTGTTTGTAAACGCCTTGGTAACTTTTGTGCATGGTCATTTCGGCATCAGATTGCGGTTTGAGGTGCGATCGCGCCCGCTCAAAATTATCGACCACTGGCAGCAATTCCAGAATCGTGTTCCGCTTCATCAGCGTCTCTAACTCTTCTTTTTCTTTGCTAGTACGTTTCCGGTAATTCTCAAAATCAGCGGCAATCCGCATATATTGAGTACTACGCTCTTCTAGTTGCGTTTTGAGAGACTCGATTTGTTGAGTCAGTTCTGCCAAAGCTACTGTTTCCACTCCAGTTTTCTCACTTGCAGCGACACCAATTTCTGGATTGAGATTAGCCGTATCCCCCGATATATTAGTTTGGGCTGCCACTTGCTCTGTCACCTCGCTACCAGATTCATTGAAATTAATTTGGGCTTGGGAGTCACTCTTCATTGCTTGCTTTACCTCTGTTGGTTCACCCAATTGCTGGCTTGTATTGTTTATCTGTTTATTTTCATCCATTATTGTCTACTCATTCCAGATGCTTTTTATGGCAGTGTATCTCCACAGCTTGCAACCGTCGTCATCCACGGCTTGCCACTGAGGCTGATTTTGTTGCCGAAAAGTTTCTGGAACTGATGTAAGCATTTTCTTATTGTGACAAATGGCGAACACGTTAGCCCAGACCCCACTAAGACGGGAACCCGAACGAGTAGTGTACCTCTAAGAGCGCAAAAAATAGTCCAAACGTAGATTCTCCGGTAGGGGGAATTCATGAATTACCCCTACCACGTGTAGTTCTGCGTAAGTCCTAAGTAATTTGGAAGCTGTGGCAAGACTTGTGTAATACACCGTAGGGAGTGGGGGGAGGAATGGAAGCGGGGTTCTAAGAATAAGTTGCCCGTACCCTTGCATCAGGGTCAATCTAAAATTTAAAATCCAAAATCCAAAATCCTTTGACTCAGGACTTTTTTGGGAAATGAGAATTCTGTCTCTCAGCCTGGGAATACTTTAAGCAGAGGTTTCCCTACTTATTCGCTCATTTATGACTTACTCGTCACCACAACGGCGCAGTACCGCTCTAACTACCAGAACAGAGTTTTCGCCCTTCGGCAACAAGCTAGTGCAATCTGGCTATATCAATACCGAACAGATGAGGCAGGCACTAATTGAAAGCCGTAAATCTGGCAGACCCATAACGGAAGTACTAGAGTCAATCACTGGGCAACAACTATCACCTGAGTTGCTCAGGCAATACAAAAAACAGCAGCTATTTGAACTTAAAATATTATACGGTGTTGAATTCCTTGATCCGGAAGTCAATTCCTTTGGCAACACGGAGATGGCGAACCTAATTGAAACCCTCATCCCAGTGGATATTTGCCGTCGCCACCGTTTAGTACCACTATCGAAACACGAAGACCAAACCCCGCCCTCAGTTTTAGTGGCGATGGTCGCTCCAGATAATCTAGATGCTTCCGATGACCTGAACCGCATCTTGCGCCCCCAAGGCTTGGCGTTGCAGCGCATGGTGATTACCCAGGAAGACTACCAACAGCTAATCAACCAATATTTGGATGAAATGGCTGTTAAGCAAAAGCACCTGGATCAAGCAAAGTTTACAGATATTAATCAGGATTTAGAAAATCTCGGAAATCTCGATATTTCGGATGCTCCTGAAGAAATGGAGGCTGATCTTGGGGCAGCGATGAAGGGTGCGGAGGATGCCCCAGTCATCAACCTAGTCAACAGAATCCTGGCTAAAGCCTTGCATGAAGGCGTTTCTGACATTCATATCGAACCGCAAGAAGAAAGCTTACGCATTCGCTTTCGCAAGGATGGCATACTGGTCGAAGCTTTCCCTGCCCTACCGAAAAAAATCATTCCGGCGGTGACAGCCCGATTTAAAATCATCTCCAATCTAGACATTGCGGAACGGCGTATACCCCAAGATGGACGTATCCGGCGGCTGTTTGAGGGACGTAAAGTAGATTTCCGGGTCAGCACCTTACCCAGTCGTTACGGGGAAAAGGTGGTGCTACGGATTTTGGATAACTCTTCTACCCAACTGGGATTGGATAAGTTAATTACCGATCCGGAGACTTTACAAATTGTCCAAGAAATGGTTAGCCGTCCCTTTGGTTTAATTTTGGTGACTGGGCCAACTGGTTCGGGGAAAACAACCTCGCTGTATTCTGCATTATCAGAAAAGAATGATCCAGGTATTAATATCAGTACTGTGGAAGACCCTATTGAGTACAGCCTTCCAGGGATTACTCAAGTACAGGTGATTCGAGAAAAAGGGCTGGATTTTGCTACCGCATTGCGGGCTTTCTTGCGGCAAGATCCAGATGTGCTGCTGGTGGGTGAAACGCGGGATAAAGAAACGGCAAAAACAGCAATTGAAGCTGCCTTAACTGGTCACTTGGTATTAACTACCTTACATACGAATGATGCCCCAGGTGCGATCGCTCGTTTGGGAGAAATGGGGATTGAGCCTTTCATGGTTTCTAGTTCCCTAATTGGCGTTTTAGCTCAACGTTTGGTGCGGCGTGTATGTCCTGAATGTCGTATTCCCTACACTCCTACCGTCCAGGAACTGGCTCGTTATGGTCTATCAGCTTCCTCAGATGTCGGAGTCACCTTCTATAAAGCTAACACCTTGACATTAGATGCGATCGCTGAAGCCAAAACCAAAAATCAGCTTTGCCCAAAGTGTAATGGTGTCGGCTACAAAGGGCGTTGTGGAGTCTATGAAGTCATGCGAGTTACCGAAAACCTGCAAACTCTCATCAACGAAGATGCACCCACCGAACGGATCAAGGAAGTGGCAATAGAAGAGGGCATGAAAACCTTGCTGTCTTACAGTTTGGACTTAGTGCGCCAAGGTTCTACCACCCTAGAAGAAGTAGAACGAGTCACGTTTACTGATACTGGTTTGGAAGCCGAGTTAAAAGCCAAACGCAAGACTGGTCTTACCTGCCTAACCTGCGATGCCACATTGAAACCAGAATGGCTGGATTGTCCCTACTGTATGACATCTCGGTTTCAAAATTAGTCATTAGTCATTAGTCGATGGTTAGTAACTTTAAACAAATAACAAACATTAAAAGGAAGCAGAACTATGGAAATGATGATTGAAGACCTGATGGAGCAGTTGATTGAATTGGGTGGCTCGGATATGCATTTATCCGCAGGTTTGGCTCCCTACTTCCGCATCAGTGGCAAACTCACCCCTATAGGCGAAGAGGTGTTGACAGCTGATCAATGTCAAAGACTGATTTTTAGTATGCTCAACAATACCCAGCGTAAAACTTTAGAGCAGAACTGGGAGTTAGATTGTTCTTATGGTGTTAAAGGTTTGGCTCGCTTCCGGGTCAATGTTTATAAAGAACGTGGTTCTTATGCTGCTTGCCTACGGGCATTAAGTTCTAAGATTCCTAACTTTGAAAAATTAGGTCTGCCAGATATAGTACGGGAAATGACAGATAAGCCCAGAGGACTAATTCTGGTGACAGGCCCTACAGGTTCCGGCAAGACGACTACCCTAGCGGCAATGATCGACTTGATTAACCGCACCAAAGCAGAGCATATTTTGACGGTGGAAGATCCAATTGAATTTGTCTACGAACCAATTAAAAGCTTGGTTCACCAACGGCAACTGGGTGAAGATACTAAGAGCTTTGCTAATGCTTTGAAAGCAGCTTTGCGGGAAGATCCAGATATTGTTCTGGTGGGGGAAATGCGCGATTTGGAAACGATTTCTTTGGCGATTTCCGCAGCAGAAACAGGACACTTGGTATTTGGTACGCTACACACCAGTTCTGCCGCCCAAACTGTTGACCGGATTATTGACGTTTTTCCCCATGAAAGACAAACTCAAGTGCGGGTGCAGTTATCTAACTCATTAGTAGCAGTATTTAGCCAAACTTTGGTATCCAAGAAAAACCCTAAGCCCGGTGAATATGGTCGGGTGATGGCTCAAGAAATTCTGATTGTCACTCCTGCTATTTCCAACTTGATTCGAGAAGGTAAAACAGCTCAAATTTACTCAGCTATTCAAACTGGCGGCAAATTGGGTATGCAAACTCTAGAGAAGGTTTTAGCCGATATGTACAAAGCAGGAACGATTTCCTTTGAAGCGGCGATGTCTAAGACTTCTAAGCCAGATGAAATTCAACGTCTCATCGGTACTTCTGTACCACCGCAGGCAGCAGGTGCAAAACCCGGTGCGGCTGCCAGAGCGCATTAAACCAATTCGCAATTCGCAATGACGCTCGATGACTCGCTACCGCTGCGCTAACGCAATTCGCAATGACGCTCTCTTACGAGACGCTAAAAGCGTAGCTTGCTTCTCTGTAAGAGTACGCGGACTCGCTACCGCTACGCTAACGCAATTACGTTTTGTGACGGGGATTTAGACACCGACCCAAAACGGGCTGCCTGTCTTGCTGGGGACTTAAAGGAATTAGGAAGATGAAAGGGATGAAAAACCCTTGACTATTTTGAATTTTGAATTTTGAATTTATTTATGCCAACCTACGTTGCCCGTGTTCGGGATTCTCAAGGAAAATCTCGAACAGAAAAAATTACTGCCGAATCCTTGGCACAAGCTCGGACTAATCTCAGAGATCAAGGTTTTGTAGTCCAAGAACTGGAACAATCTCAAGGATTTCAACCAGATGTTGCCTTCAAAAAATTCCAGAATTCCTTAGTTAAGGTTTCTGTGAAAGACAAAGCCGTTTTTTCCCGTCAATTTGCCGTTTTGATGAATGCGGGAGTTGCGATCGTTAGAAGTCTGGGGGTACTTTCTGAACAGTGTAGTAACCCTAAACTGAAACAAGCCCTGATTGAGATTAGCACCGATGTTCAAAGCGGAATGAATCTTTCAGAGTCAATGCGGAAGCATCCTGACTGCTTTGATGGATTATATGTGAGTATGATTCAAGCTGGCGAAGTTGGTGGTGTTCTAGACGAAGTATTGAATCGTTTAGCCAAGTTGTTAGAAGATGTTGCCCGCTTACAAAACCAAATTAAATCAGCATTATCTTATCCAACGGTCGTGGGTTTTATAGCAGTTGCTATCTTTCTGGGTATGACCATTTTTCTTATTCCCATTTTTGCCACGATTTTTGAACAAATTGGAATTACATTACCACCTCTAACGCAATTCTTGATGGATGCTAGTAAGTTTTTGAGAAGTCCGAAGGCTGTCATCATTCTCTTTATTATTGTGGGACTGAAAATTGCCTATGGACAATTCGGGAAAACTCCTGGTGGTCGCCTAACAATTGATCGTCTTTCCCTGAAAGTACCGTTATTTGGCGACTTAATTCAAAAATCTTCGGTCGCCCGCTTTAGCCGGACTTTTGGTTCTTTGACTCGTTCAGGTGTGCCAATTTTAACTTGCTTAGAAATTGTCCGAGATACATCAGGAAACCAAGTGATTGCCAATGCCATAGATGCAGCCCGCCTTGAGATTCAACAAGGAGGTATGATTAGCATTGCTTTACAACAATATGAGGGCGTTTTTCCGGCCATGGCAATTCAGATGATTAGTATTGGAGAAGAAACTGGAGAATTGGATGCCATGTTAATGAAAGTTGCCGATTTCTATGAAGATGAAGTTGAGCAGGCAGTAAAAGCAATGACTAGTATTTTGGAACCAGTGATGATTGTAGTTCTAGGGGGGATGGTTGGAACCATTTTGCTAGCAATGTATTTACCTATGTTTAAGGTATTTGAAAAGATGGGATAGAGGATTAAACCAATTCGCAATTCGCAATTCGCAATGACGCTCTCTTACGAGACGCTAAAAGCGTAGCTTGCTTCTCTGTAAGAGTACGCGGACTCGCTACCGCTACGCTAACGCAATTACGTTTTGTGACGGGGATTTAGACCCCGACCCAAAACGGGCTGCCTGTCTTGCTGGGAACTTAAACCCCCAAAGTTAAGTAGGTGGGCAGAATAAAAGCCAACTATGTAAACTTATGTAAAGTGCTAGAAAGGCTTTGAATATAAGCTTTTAAGCAATTTACATTTCTTAATCTAGTTGTATTTTTTAACGCCCACCTACTTAGTTAAGAGTTAGGAGTTAGTAGTTAGTAGTTAGGAATTAAAACTTTTTATTTCTAATTTTTAACTCCTAACTGATTAATTTTCTTCTTAACTCCTGTAGACGCGATTAATTGCGTTTCTACTCCTCACTATTTAATAAACTATGACTGTGCAAAAATCTAACTACGAAGCGAGTTTGGCAGAGTACAGCAATCATCTAGCTGCGATCGCCTTACTAAAGCAATATCGGCCATACTTGGAGATGATTCCCAGTCTGCGCCGTCCAGATGAAAGTGTCATCACTATCCCCTTGCCAATTGTCCGTCTTCGTAATACTGCTACAACAGCCCCACAAACGATTTGCTTACCCTGTGATGTGGCAATTTTGATGTGCGATCCAGAGTGGAAAATAAAAACTGGAGCAGAAATTTTAGTCTTTATTCATCGTACTGATGAAGACTTTTCTGATTTGTTAGGACGTTGGCGACAAACCCAAGTTTGGCTAGACAATGATTATGAGTGGTTGATGCCTCTCCGCCATAGTCATATTTTGAGTGAGGGTTCTAATACTATATATCCTCTGTTTGTCGTTTTTAATGAAACTTTAGAACGCATCCAAAGAGGATTCGTGGGAGCCGAACTTCCATTTATTATACAAACATCAGATTTAATCCTTGAGGAGAATTTTACAAATATTTTCTCTCCACAAATTCCACCAGCTTAGAAAAAGTTAGGAGTTAAGAGTTTGAAATTGCAAATTTTAAACACAAGTTTAAGTTTTTAACTCCTAACTCCTAACTCCTAACTATTACCTAACAAATTGGGGCATAATTTCAGCAGCAGTGAATATTCCATAAATGCCGCGTTGGTGCAATTGTCTACCAGCTTTGAGATAGCCAAAGGCAGGCCCGCAGACATTGGCTGCCATGCTGGTTTCATCTCCCAGAGTAAAGGTATGGGTGGAAATTTTACCTTCAAAGGTGCGCCCTGTTACCTTAACGTTGGTGCTGAGGGGCTTTTTAGGATTGCGAGTATCGACTACACCACCAACAGTAACGCGATCGCGATCGCAAATTCCCGCTACCTCTAGCATCACATCATCAGCGTGTTCCATATTCGTCAAGGTAAGCACGCCATTAGTTTTATCTAGTAGTGCTTCTACTTCTGCGTCAGTCATCGCCCTGGCGGTTTCCACTGTGTAACCAGGGATATGGCCAATGTCTTCCCGAACGGTGGCGCGGTAAGCTTCCCAGTTGGCAATTCCCACCCCGAAGGTAATTTCGACTTGATGAATTTCCGCGTAGCTTTGGGCGGCTAAAGCTGCTGCAGCGGTTAACAATCCGGGTGTTGCACCACAGCCTGTCATATAAGTAATCCCGGCTGCTTGCAGTTCTTCTTTCATTGCTAGTAGTTGTTCTACAGCAGTGGTGCGCTTAATCGCATCCACTAGCACCCCACGCCAACCAGATTTGATAAACTCTTTGGCTACAGACGGGATAAAGTCATTTGGTAGGTTGGGTAAAGCCAGAAAATACCCATCTACAGGTTGAGCTATTTCAATTACATCCTGAATACTTTGATTTGTTAACGTACCAACTGGCTCTAAATGACCTACCGAACCTTGGGACTGGTAGGTTGCAATGCATTCTTGAGTATTTAAACCTTCAGCAGCGTAAGCGTAACCTTTTTGATCTGCTGCGGCGACTAAAATCATTTCCTGTTTAGCAGCAAGTACCTTGGCGGCGGCTTGTCCGAGTCCACCGAAACCTAGTACTCCTATGCGTATCGCTGGCGAAATATTTAGAGAATTTTTGACTTTTTCGGAATTCATAGTCAATTGGTTAAGTTGAATCAAAAGCCTTTAGCATTCGGCATCTCAGCTTCCGGCTTGTAACTGGCGGCTGATAGCTGATAGCTCAAAGCTATAGAGGTTAATTATGATTCATTATCCTGGGTTCTTTGGCTGACTGATGTTTTTTTTATGTAAGGTACTTGTACAGCATCAAAAATTAATTTTCATCAACAAGCTGTAAAACCCTCTTATATAAAGGTTCAGCCACCCAGAATCCTGCTTAGTTAATTAGAGCGTCTAACAGAGGTTTCACGGCAGAAATTAGCCTTTGACTTTTACCTTCAATCAAGATGCCCTAAAATTCCTGTGTAACTAAGATTTATCATAGCCGCAACCATGCGATCGCGACGTTCATCAATCAAAACATAGAAAATAATGCGATCGCCTATTGTAGTGCCCAGATAGATGGTTTAATAAATTCTGGAGTAGAATGCCATATCTACAATGATGATCCGCCTACGCTTACAGTAGAATTCCGAGTTAGGATTATAGTGAAATATTGACAAATAAGTGTCTAGAGTTGTTATGGTTCCAACATCGCGTATTGTTCACAGTGACCCCGATATATTAGGGGGAACTACTGTCTTTGTTGGAACTCGCGTACCAATTAAGACCTTGCTTGATTATCTAGAAGCAGGTGATTCGCTAAATGATTTTTTAGATCATTTTCCCAGTGTTAGCCGTGAGCAAGCGATAGCAGCACTGGAATTAGCAAAAGAAATGCTGACTGCTTATGCGAATCCTGCTTGACGAATGTGTTCCACGCCCTCTCAAACGTGAACTCAAAGATTACGAAGTACGCACAGTTGTCGAGATGGGATGGTCAGGGAAAAAGAATGGTGAACTTTTACAACTGATGAAACAACAAAGTTTCACCATTCTACTGACTACAGATCAAAATTTGCGATACCAGCAAAACTTAGAACAAGCAGGAGTTGCGGTTATTGTGCTGATCGCCTCCAAAAATCGTCTTCCTGATTTAATACCGCTCATACCAGAAGTACAAAAATTGCTAAATGCCATCCTTCCGGGTGAGATAATTGAAATAGGACTTCCCTAATTGGGCTACGCTTACGCATATTACACATCTACATCAAGCGATCGCCTGCCCATAGGTTGGGTTGATGCAAGAAAACCCAAAATTTGCTTATATTTAAAGGTTAAAGGTTTTTTATATTCTGGCGATCGCAGTCTAAAAATCCGTTTACACCCTATGCTAAATAAATTTACACCAACGTATACCCCACCATATTGCTGTAGGCTGACACTGCGCTGCATCCAACCTACCTGGAAAACTTTAAGACAATAAGGTAAATCTAATGGTAATAAACCGCGTCCACCTTGAAAACTGTAGTTCTTTCTGTATGAAAAGAAATAAACCCTCATCCCCCAGCCCCTTCTCCCAAATTTGGGAGAAGGGGAGCCGCAAAGTTGTCCCTCTCCCAAGTAGGGAGAGGGATTTAGGGTGAGGGCAAAAACTACGGTTCTCAACATAGATGAGGTTTAATAAAGTTTTTCAATAAATTTTATATTTTTGTGAATTGCTTTGCTGGCTATATTACCTCTAATGCTTATCTTAAGGACTTTTGCAGCTTACTTAGCAAGCTTAGTAGTTACCTTGACTAATCGATGAGGTTAAGAGAGACTAACTAAATACTGATGTGCATGCTGATAGAATTAATAATTTTTGTAAACATTCTGAGATATATATGTTGAAAGATGGAACATTAGTTAACAAATGGCAAGTTTGTATCTAAGTAAAAATGTTCCTACGGCTATATTTGTAACCTTCTGCTAAGGCAGTAGAATTTAAGAGTACTTATTGTGGTTGGCCAAGAGCATGGAGACATTAGAGTTCATAATCTATCCAGACGGTCGGGTACAAGAAAAAGTCACTGGCATTGTGGGTGCTTCTTGCGCTGAGGTTACAGCAGCAATAGAGGCACAGCTAGGGCAAGTACTTAATCATGAGCCAACCTCAGAATATTTCGCCGCCAAGGTGCAGCAATCTAATGTGGCGAATACACACACCACTTACAGCGATTGGTAAGTTTTCACAGTAGTTTAGTGTAATTAATTCACAACCACCATGTCACACTTTAGCCAAATTAAGACTCAAATTCGTAACCTTGATTCTTTGAAAGATGCTCTAACTGAATTGGGCGTAGACTGGAAACCCGGCCCACGCGAAGTCCGTGGCTATCGCGGTCAAACCCATCCGGCCGAAGTGACTATTGAGCAGGAAAATGGCTATGACATCGGCTTTAGATGGAATGGCAAGGAATATGAACTGGTGGCTGACTTGCAATATTGGCAGCAAAACCTGTCTGTGGACGGATTTTTACGCCAGGTAACACAGCGTTATGCTTATCAAACAGTTGTCAAAGAAACCGCTCGTGTTGGTTTTCAAGTCTCTGAACAACAAAAAAATGAAGATGGTTCAATTCGCCTGGTAGTACAGCGCTGGAGTGCGTAATGGCTGATTTTCTGCCGTCGCTAGAAGAACAAGAAGAAAATCGTTCCGGTTTGGAACCAGAATTAGGGGGTTTTTTACGGGATGCCCCAGAACGTTCTGGTTTAGAACCGGAATTGGGTGGTTTACTGCGCCAAAACGGTGTTTATGTTGACGAAATCACCTGTATTGGTTGCAAGCATTGCGCTCATGTTGCACGTAACACCTTTTACATTGAACCAGATTACGGGCGATCGCGCGTGGTTCGGCAAGATGGGGATGCTGAGGAAATTATTCAAGAAGCAATTGACACTTGTCCAGTTGATTGCATTCATTGGGTTGATTACACTCAATTGAAAAAATTAGAACAAGAACGCAAATATCAGGTAATTCCTGTAGTCGGTTATCCGGTGGAACATGCAGTTGCTGCTAGCGAACGTCGGCGTAAAAAGCAAAAGTTAAAAACCAAAAAATCCCGTTATTAAGATCAATACCTTAAATCAAAATAATAAAGGACTGGATACCAGTCCTTTTGCTTTTCGTCATACTAGTTAATTTTTGATGTGTAAATCACATCAAATGCTAAAAGTTAGTATTATTTGATATTGCTGAAATGGATTTCTGTTTAAATCCCATTAATCCAAAATTGGCAATCCAAAATCCCAAATTGTTATGGCTGCGTTCATTTAAAATTTAGAGGATCGTGTTGTGAAAGCAATTTTTCTACTTTTGCCTCGTCTAACCTAGCGGTTAATCTTCTAGTTTCATGCAAGTCTCTAGTAGTTTTTGCCAAAGTAAAGGTTGAGCCAACGGAGAAAGCCATACCCATACCCATAAAGCCTTTTACCCAGCCATTTACAGGTAAGTTTACAATGCCGAAGGTGGTCATAGAAATAGAAATTACAAAAGCTGCCCAAGTTTGAATAACCCAAGCTGGACTGTCTTTTTGAGTACCAATTGTTTGCATATTTCCTCCCTTTGATATGAGTTATCTATACCAATTCGTAATTAAGAAAAGTTAGATTTAATCTGGGTTTCCAGACTTGTATCTATAGTTTCATTTTGGAGAATTGGTGTTAACAGTAATTGTATTGAGTGGTAGGTTTACTGGTATCAATAGTAAGACCAGTTTGGTAACTGGACTCTAAAAAGCAAGCTCAAGAGCAAGTTAAGTAAGTAGAAACTGGCACAAGGTTTGTACCAGTTTTATAAGTGGCATTAAACTGAAATCTTGCAGCATTCTCGATAAACCAACTAGCCCCCCAAGACTCGAAGTGTAAGACTAATAACCCAAGTCTACTTAAGTAGAATAAAAGCTTTTACTAGTCCTCTAAAGACGACTTTAGCTATTAGCCTATTAATTCATTACTAGGCGGTTGTTGTGACTAATGCAATACCTCAGCTTAAACGGATTAATTTATTTATTCATCTGGAAAAGTCTGTACCTTGCCATCAGGAGTGAGAACGACTCGAATTTTGACATTTTGTCCGCGTTTATTGGCGGAAACAAAAGGTTTTCCAACTTCAGGCATCCCAGCGCTATCAACAAAGTCTCTTGCTGACTTATTGAGAGGAATAATTCGTTCAATTGTGCCGTCAACACTAAGTATCAAACTGTACTCTAATGTTTGTCCTAGTCCAGTGGGTGGTTGCCAACGTTTGTTTAAGTATTCTCTAGCTTCTGCTACTTGAGGTGTGTCAAATAATGTGCCAGTAGCCACTTCTGTAGATTTGGGGCTTTGGCGTTCGTTCCCTAATTGATCGATAAAGGGATTATTATCCACAGTCCTAGAGGAGGAAAGTTGTGAAGCAGGTTTCTGTCCAGGAGAAGGTGGCTGTAGGGAATTGATTCTTTCCTCTAGCTGTTGTGAGGTTAGTGGGGAGGGTTGGGTAGGAGTATTGCCACTATTGGGTATGGTGTCAAGAGATGGGGGGACAACTGGTGAGATATTAGTTGGTAAGCTGCTTGTGTTAGAAGATAGCCTGGGTGGCAAATCCCGCAGCTTAGGAAGAGTACCAGGTTGGGTACTTAACCCTGTAGGGTTCTGTGCAAGATTTGGTAATATAGCAATTTCCTGACCTGGGATTTTGCTGGATGGTGCGTTAGCGTTTGCGGAGCGTCCCGTAGAGAAGCTCGCCGGAGGCATCGCCCCATTATTGGAAAGGTTTGAAGTCTTCCCTTGAGGTATTGTCAGTGCATTTAGAGGTGGCGCTGTAGAGAAACTAGAACTAGGGGCTGTCAGAGGTGCTTGGGGTAAAGTGGATGTGGAAAGTGGAGGAGTGGAACCTAGCAAATTCTCTGATGGAGTGATGAGTCCAGGTTGAGGCGTGGGAAAGTTTAGTGAGGGTGAAGTTTCTAAAGCAGCCTTTACTGCTGCTGGATCTGCGGTTTTGGCTGTCTGCTCTTGCTTTTCTCTAAGGTTGTTAGCATATTGCCAAGTAAGTGGTAAAAAACCTACACCTAATACTAATACTGCGGCAACAGGTGCCCAAGCAGGGAACCTCAAAGTTGAAGTGCTGTTGAGAGTTGGGAGTGCCATGACATCAGTTGAGTACTCATCTAAAGCACTGGCCAAATCGAATAGTTGCAGCAGACTGAGTTTAATTGCGGGGCCCGATGATTGGTTGGCGAGAGAACCGAGAAATAAGTTGTGAGTTAAATGGCTGCTTGGTTCTAAGCGGATATTTGCCCCAGGAATCTGGGTACTAAAGGAATTTAATGTTTTTCTAGAGGACTTTAATTGCGGCTCACCTAATGCTGTGCTTGACTCCTGGGTATCAGAGAAACTGACGCAAAAGCTTTCTGGAGACTGTTGGAGGAATTGTTGTACGTAGCTTGTGACTGCATCACATAAAGCTTCGAGTTGATCGCGATCGCCCCGAATTGGAACTCTGTGTTCTTCTGGTAGTCGGGGATCATCAAAACGTAGCTCAAAGCTCAGATGTTTGAGGACAGTTTTCCCCATCCAACGGGACAGAGGCGAGCTTTGCGCGAATACTTCTAGCGTGCAAGTAGGGGGTGTGTAGCGACGAATGACAGAATTTGATAGAGGCATGGCAGGAACTGCGAGGAAGACTATTTGGGATTTTGCAAAAAGTTAAGCCAGTTGCTTGCAAAGAAAAGTTGAAACGGTGGATTCCTCCACTCAGAAGTTTGTCAGGTTCTTTCCGTTATGTAATGGTGTGCCAGGAGGAAGCAGTGCTGATAGTGCATCGCCCAAGAGCTAACGCTATCAAAAGGGAATCCTTGTCTAGTAAACAAATCACAAGCGAATTTTGATTGAGGAATTTCAAATTTCAAATCTAAAATTTTGTCGAACGGTCTATAAGTGCTAGCCAGAGACGACGATGCCCACCAGGAGCGCTGTAAAAAAGTAAATCTACAAGCAGTTTTAGGGCCAGGTTGGTTAGTAAATCTGTTGAGATTTTTTCGTCCTCTTCCATCCGCTCTTGGTAGGTGTTGCAAAAAGCATCAATATAATCTCCAAGTAAAGCAGCCTGGTGAGGTTCCCGGTTATTTTCTGCCATTTGTTCCAACAGACCGACAGCGCGGCGAATTAATTCCTGGTGCTGTTTGGCTAGGTAGCAAGTGATCAGAACAAGCGATCGCGCTTCTTCGACATCTAGCTTTTTTCGCCCTCCTTGACCTTTGCGTAGGGGATTTGATTGGCGCAGTCGCCATAAAGCTACGCGGTCTGGCACTCTTGACTCTAAATTCAGATCA
>Ga0209591_10002505_pt1 | contig 22013 bp, 15 predicted proteins | sample MAT01_FD_187207 | JGI IMG/M metagenome (GOLD analysis project Ga0209591, IMG submission 187207) | Freshwater microbial communities from Lake Fryxell liftoff mats and glacier meltwater in Antarctica - MAT-01 (SPAdes) (version 2) | ecosystem: Environmental > Aquatic > Freshwater > Ice > Liftoff... | reverse complement strand
TTACACGGGCTTTACAGGCGGTACGAACTGATAGCCCAAGCCGATCCGAGTGACAAAGAGAGTGGGGTTCTTGGGGTCGTGCTCGAGCTTTTGGCGGAGCCAACCGATGTGGACGTCTACGGTGCGGGTGGACATGCCGGGATCATAGCCCCAGACCTCTTGCAGCAGTTGTTCGCGGGTGATCATCATGCCGGGGCGAGCGGCAAAGTAGGCGAGGAGCTGGAACTCCCTGGCGGAGAGAGCGACTGGCTGGTTGTCGAGTTGCACGGTGGCGGCTCTCAGATCGATACGAACCGGGCCAAAGGCAAGAGTCGAAGAAGGGGCGGGGGTGGCTCTTCGCAGGAGGGCTTCGATGCGGGCCAGGAGTTCGGCGTTGTCAAAGGGCTTGGCAAGGTAGTCGTCTGCACCTAGCTTGAGGCCGAGAACCTTGTCAGTAGTTTCGCCAAAGGCGGTAAGCATGAGGATTGGAGTTTGGATGCCGCGCTGGCGGAGATCACGGCAAACGTCGAGGCCGTTCTTGCCGGGGAGCTGGATATCGAGCAGGATCAGTTGGTAGGTTTCGCTGGAGGCACGGTCTAGTGCGGTAAGGCCATCGCTGGCAACCTCGACGGTGTAGCCGTTGCGGACGAGCCTGTCGCGGAGAGGCAAGGCGATAGCTTCTTCGTCTTCAACCAGGAGGAGATGGGGTGTCATTCCGATTTGGACCTCAGGTGGAGTGTGATGGCAGTGCCCTGCCCCAGTGTGGAGGCGACCGTGACCTGGCCTCCCATAGCTTCGACACGGGTGCGCACCAGATGGAGACCAAGGCCCGAGCCAGGGACGCCGGCAGTGCGGGCATCTTTGCCGCGGAAGAAGGGCTCAAAAAGCATCAGGAGATCGGCTGGAGCGATGCCTGGGCCACGATCAGAAATGGTGATGGAGACTTTGCCCGGATTAGATGCGCTGGCTGTGATGCCTATGTATGCTGCATCGCGGGCGTATTTGGCTGAGTTTGAGATGAGGTTGATCAGGGCCGATTTCAGAGATGCGAGATCTGCAAGCACCGGGGGCAGATTCGGTTCCAAGGTGGTTTCGATCTTGAAGCCCTTCAGGAGTGGGGCCTCTTCGTTTAAGACGGCGCGGACGACTTGCGGGAGATCGAGAGCCTTGAGTTCAAGAGTGAGATTGCGGCCTGCAGCGAAGGCGAGAATGTCCTCGATTCGCGAGCGCAGACGGTGGCCCTGATCGAGCATCAGTTTGCCGTAGCGCTTCACTTCTTCGGGGGATGAGAGAAGGCCGTCACTGAGGTTCTCTGCCATCATGCAGACGGCTGTCACTGGCGTGCGGAGCTCATGTGAGAAGCCAGCGACGAATTCGGTCTGGAGCTTGGAGAGTTGTTCGGCACGGCGCATGTTGAGGATGAGAAAGACGATTCCGGCAAAGAGCACAAAACAGACGGCAAGGCCGGTGGCTAGATTTCGAAAACGGAGTGAAGCGACCGCAGCGTCGAGCGAGCCGGCGCGATGCTCAGTGCGGAGCTGCCAGGGGCTCTCGTCGGCGAGAGGACGCAGGTTGAAGCGTGGCACCGAGGTGGAGGGTGAGAGCAGGTCAATGCCTCGCGACTTGGCAGGGGCGGAGGTGGCGGTGGGTTGGGAATCGAATACAGGTGTATCGAGGAAGGAGACGATGGTGCGGGTTTCGAGCCCGCCTGGAGCAAAGGAGCGGTCGTTGCGTGGTTGGAAATAGCGGGAGGAAAGAGCCGGGAGGTCGAGTTCGATCACAAGGAAGCCCTGGAGGCGATTTGTGGAAAAATCGGCTTCGTTTGGATCGAGACTGGAAGCAGCTCGAAAGAATACCGGCGCCACTGAGGAAGCAAGCCAGGGCCGATTGAACCAGCGCCGTGGAGAAGCAGCGGCGAGATCGTCAGTGGCCTGGTTGAGTTCGGATCTGATTTGATGCCAGGCTTCGGGCCAAGGGGTGAGTTGAAATTTGGAAGAACCTGGATTCCAACGCAAGAGCTGATCAAGCTGAGCATTGATGAAGTAGATCTGGAATGGGATGGGAGAGAGAGGTAGTACAGAAGGGTTAACGGGATTTGAATTCTGGACTGCGCGGCAGACGGCAGACAGGTCGGCCTGAAAGTCGGCCCGAAAACTGGCTGAAGATGCAACAAGTGTGGATTCGAGGCGTTGCTGGTAGGCCTCGCTGAGTTTATTGCTCCAGCGGAATTGCAGCAGAACCAGAAGCAAGAGCGCAAGCCACATCACCGCAAGGGTTGCGGTGAGAAAAGCGGGTTTACGCATGAGGGACTTCATGAAACGGCGAAAGGCCGCCCCAAAGGGACGGCCTTTCGCATTGTAAGTGATATCCGGGCTTAGCGGATATGGATCAGTGACGGATTGCCGGGGACATAAGCGCCATCGAGGCCGATGGCTCCTACACCGTAGGGACGATCGACACCAGTGACGGCACCTTCCGGCACGGTGAACTGGACGACATAGATGCCGACCAGGCCGGGGGCCATGGTGGCGGAAAGAACCGGGGCTCCTTCATTGTTGATACCGATGATCATTTGGGCGGCAACTTGAGTGGAGTTGTTGTAAGCACCGGGGTTATTGGTGGAAGACGGAGTAACCGTCTGGCCAAGGCCGGTGAAGAAGCCAATCAGGTTTTCGCCGCGGAGGGCGGGGTTTTCGCGGGTCATGTAGGTGCCATCGGCTTTGATGACGACGCCCACACGCTTGCCGGCAGAATCGGTAGTTTCGAAGATACCGGGCTGAACGGCGAAGACGGTGACGGCGAGTGAACTGGAGCCTTCATTGACCGTCATGCGGAGGGTAGAGTTACCCGGTGCTACATCGCAAGGAGTCTGGAAGGTTGCCTGTTCCTGACCGTTCAGGTTGGCGAGTGAGACGATTGGAGCCGTGCGGCCACCGACTTCGATTGAGACATTGTTCAAGCGAAGTGAGTAGGGGCCGACGAAGCTGTTACCCATGACGACGCCGTTGAGGCTTGGCGCTATGTTCGAGCCGAAGACAGTTGCGAGCCCGCAAGGGACGAGGCCAGCCTGGAAGCCGGCAGCGTTTGAGACACGAGTGATCGTGGGGCCCGGGGGCAGCGCGGTGAGGCTGAAGGTAACGACTCGGGTGACGGCGCTGGCCGAAATCGAGATCGGACCGGCAGTGGTTCCTGCGGTTGCGTTTACGGTAGCGACGCCCTGACTATTGGTTGGCGCAGAGGAAGCAGAGAGAGTGACCTGACCGCTTTGGACGGCGAAGGTAACGTTGGCACCAGAGATGGCACGGCCCTGAGCATCAAAGAGCTGGACGGAGAGGGGGGTGGTGAAAGGCCGACCGATTACCGCCGACTGGTTGTCGCCAGAAATCTTGACGAAGTTGCCAATGGTGACGTTGTTCACAACGGTCCAGATGGTGTTGGCGTTGCCTGCACTGGTGCGGATCTTGACTTCACCTGGGGTGGAGCCGAAACGTACAAGGAAGGAGAAGTCGCCGTCGCTGTTGGAGTTGTTAAAGAGTGACTCGATTGTAGCGTCACCGGAGATTACTTCGACACGTATAGTGACACCGGCGAGACGGTTGCCGAAGGCATCGGTGACTCTACCGCGGAGTGCGAGCGGAGTAAGAGTGCCAGGGCCGCCGGATTGGTTATCGCCTTGTGTTTTGGTGATCAAGCCGGGTGGCCCAGCAACGACTTCAATGTTGAAGTTGAAGCTGCGGCCGGGGTTGGCGCAATTGCCAACACAAGCCTGGAAGTTAGAGGTACCGAGTTTGGAGCCGGCGACGATATCGCATGAGACATCACCTTGTCCATTGGAGAGGTTGGTTTGAACGCAGTTCGCGCTTGCTCCCTGGTCAGGATCGTTGCCGGTGGAACCGGAGAAGCCGACGCCCTGGATGGGTGAGCCGAATCCGGCAAGGGTTCCGCTAAAGAGGCTTGCCTTGATTGCGCCCGCAGTTGTGGTTCCAGCCTGGACACGGATAGTTGAGCCTTCAGCCGGATTGGTGAGGGTAATATTGGGCGGGCTTGCCGGAAGGAGGAGTGGCGGGGGCCCCGACTGCGGATACGTAACCACAGTAAAATCTACGTTTCCATTTGGGGAACTGGCACGAACAACACTAGTCCGAGGCTGATTAAACGCATCGTTGTAGAAGAGGACGGAGCCATATTGAGTCTGGGCGAGCCCTCGTGAGTCCGTGGTGCTGGTTGTGAGGGTAACGTTGCCACCACCACCGCCTTCCTGAACCTGCCAAGAGACTGTGACGCCGCTCTGGGGGTTACCTGCACCGTCGCGCACACGAACCGTGAGCGCTTGCGGCGCCAGGAACTGAGAAAGAACGAGTTGCCCGTTGCCGGAGACGATCTCGATGGGCAGTGGAGCACCCGGATTTCCGCCGCCGCCGCCACCACCGCCAGGATTGCCGGTGCCAGTAACGTTGATGGTGAAGGATTGCCCTTGTGATCCGCTCGTTGAAGCAGTAACAGAAAAGGTACCTGTGGTTGATGGAGCGGTGTAACTTATCGTCGCGTAACCGTCTTTATTGGTTATGGCTGCAGATTGGTCGAAGGGAAAATTAGTGGTACTGGATGCAAAATTGATCGTGACTCCGCTGAGAGGACGGGTGGAACTGTCAAGTGCGCGGACGACCAGTGGGCGGCCACGCTGGCCCTGGACAGCCGATTGAGAAGGCGTGATCGTGATCAGGCTGAACGGAATGCCTGTTGGAGCGCGCCCGGTAAAGAAGCTGGGGCCAACAAAGGTAGGCTGCGAAATAGAACTATTCAAACTATTCGTTTCAAGGTTGATCCGGGAAAGTGTATTGGAAACATTTGAAAAGAAGTAGCGATTGGATGGCTGCTCGTCTGAAGTGACAAGGTAGCGGCCGCCGGTGAGAACACCTGTACCGCCAAGCTCCAACTGTACCGGATTGACAAGCGGAGAAACCAGACCACCACGGAATACCGTATTGCTGACGCCCACATAATAAAGTGCGGTGCTATTGGAGGTGACCTTGAAGCGCTCTGCGACTGCGCTCGGTATTGTGGACTGAGCGATGGTGCGGGTAATCGTATCGACGACGTAGATTTGAGTGGACCCAATCACATTGCAAGCGACGACAATGCGACTGCCGTCAGGGGTGAACTGAGGCTTGAGGCAGTTGGACCCGGTAATGGGCATCTCCGCCCCGATTTGAATGAGTGCGTCGCGGCCGTCAATTTCGAGCAGACGGTTCTGGGCGGTGACATAGATCAAACCAGTGGCACCGACCATCATGGTTGTTGGACCATTGGCGATGCTGAGGCGGCTGCCGATGGTATTATTGCCGAGATTGATGGCGACCAGTGTGCCGTTGCTGTTCAGAACAAATGCGCGGCTGGAATCGATGGAGAAGTCCACATCTACCGGTACGCAATTGGTGTCTCCGCAGGTGTTAAGGCCTGTGATTTCCTGATCCGTTGCTGTGTCATAGATGCGCAACGCCTGTGAGAGAACAAGCAATCGGCGGCCGTCTGGTGAGATTTTGGCTGTTGTGATATTCGCCAAAGATCTGGAAGTCGTTTCCGCGTAGGGAGAAGAGCCGGAAAACACGGCGATCGACTTGGTTACGCTTTTGGAGAATACGTAAAGCTTTTGGCCATTGGGATGCCAAATGGCTTCAAAGGCAAGGGGGTCGACGGCAATAGTGCCGATCTGGGTGAATGGTTCGGGGCTATAGATATAGCCGGTCGTGTTGCCCGAGTTTTCCTGGGGGAGCACAACAATATTGGAAGCAGATACTGGCGCAATGAAAGACAAAGTGGCCAGCAAAAACAGAGATAGCCTATACATGGATTTCCTCTTCAGAGCTAAAGAGATGGAAGGACGCAGCCCTCTGATGTTAACAGAGAATGTCCTGATCTCACAAAAATAAAATCGGGGCGGACCGAAGTCCGCCCCGAAGTGGTTTCAAGCTATGACAAGGCTTAGTTGTCGAGCTGTTCGGCCTGCGAAGCACCAGTGTTACGACGGATGCCTGCGGGATCGAGAATCAGCGCGAGGTAGCCATGTGCAGTCTGGAGGTTAGACGGATCGCTTACAAAGGCGAAGCCGTGTGCCCAGCGGAAGTTGCACGAGATGATGATGTAGCCCTGGAAGCCGACAACCGGTTGGATGCCGAACTCAGGACCACCGAAGAGCAGGTTGAAGGTAGCGACCTGGCCAGAGGGAACAGACTTGCTGAACGACTGAGGCGTAGGATCGATACCACCGCCAGCGGTGGTGCCGTAGAAGAATACGCGGCAGATGCCGGTTTCGTTCACGGTGCCGAAGGGGTCCTTGGAAGCGTTGGCTACTGCGATACCGGTGTTGAAGCCAGTCACGCTGCTAACGAACGGATAGAGCAAGTTCGTGGCGCAGTTGGTGATCGAGAAGATGGGCCTCAGTTCTTCGGGCTGAGTCAGCACGAAGCTCGGGATCGAAGGATAGCCGTTGCCACCGGTGGCAGCGATCGGAGCATAATTGCCCGAAACGTTGGCCACGACGGAGGTGTTGGCATCGGTTACGATGCTGGTGGTTGGCGGGAAGGCGACTGCAACGAGGAAGTCGAAGCGATCGATGACGTTGTCATCGGCGCGGAGAACTTCCCAGAAGAAGGTTCCTGTGCCATCAGCAGCGGTTGCGACGCGGATGAACTGAACTGTGCGGCTCAATGCACCGTAAGCAAATCCATTGCCGCCCCAACCAAGAGCAGTGGTGCCCTGAACGGTGGCGTTGCCACCGGTGGAACCGAATGCGTAGCTGGTGTTGGCCGTAAAGCCTTCAACTGCGCCGTCAGCATTTACACCGGAGACCGCGAAGGCAGCGTTGCCAACTGCGGAACCCTGACCGAGGCAGAGACCTGCGGTGCCGGTCGAGGTTGCGATGTTAGATACCGAAGAGCTGCAACCCGAGGCGGTGGTTACAGGCTGTGCGGAAACGTAGAGGCGAACCTGAGCCGGAACACCAGAGAAGCGAGCGCGGAGGCGAGTACCGTTGGAGGCGATGCCGACACTCTGCAAGCTATTCGTGGTGGGGAAACGGCGGTTGTAGAAACCAGATTCGTTGTTGTAGTTCACGCGGGGATCAGACTGACCGGAGAGGCCGTCGGTTGCGACGAACTGGTTAAATACAGGATCATATACGTCCAATGTGCCGCCAAAACCGCGACGCTTAAATGAAACGCCGTAGGCTTCTGTGAAGCGGAGAGCACCGGTTGCGAGAAGATTACCTTGAGAGGAAGCTCCTTCCGTGGGGAATCCGCCGGCTCCGGTAGCATTCCAGCCCAAGCACTGAGCGTAGGGTCCGCCAGAGATTGTGTCAAAGAAGAGACCACGCTGAACGAAGCCAACTACACCCTGAGCATTGTTGAGCACGAGGTTTGCAGGAGGATTCTGGATCGAGATGAAGGCCTGGATCTGACCGTTGACCTGGAAGGCGTTGGCAACCTGAACACGGATGTTCTTGATGCGGTAAACGCGCGAACCAGCACCGGTGTGAGTACCCGGCTGAACGATCGGCACACCGACGAAGGTGATGGTCTGCTCGTTAGGAGCAAAGCCGCCGCCAACACCGTACTGGGCCTGATACACGTTGACCGGAACGCCGCCCGTAGCAGCTACTGTACCAGCAGCTGCGACAAAGGGGTAACCTGAACCAACTGCTACGCCGGCTGAGAAGAAGTAATTCTGACCAGTGCAAACGCCAGCGGTGCCAACGGTGGAGCCAGTGAGCAAGCAGGGATTCTGCTGAGCAGTGGTAGCACCGGAGGTGGGGTTGGCGGGCTCATCGATGAACAAAAGTGCATCGGTGAGGTTACTGGAACCAAAAATACGATTGGTGATGCGGGTACCAGTTACCGTTACCGAGATGTTGATCGCGGGGACGGTGGGGTTGGTGATCGCGGCGAAAGCACTACCTACGCCAAGACCAGGAGCAGCTACAATACCCTCAGCAATGCCCGTTGTCGGGGGCTGATTCATGGTGTTCTGGAGCTGGGCTTGATTGGTTGGCGTACCGATGGAGTTACCACCAGTGCACGTGATTACGATATCGCCTACGAGCTCACGCAGACCTTCGACGCGAACGACGAGGGGCGAAAAGCTGGTGTTGCAGACGAAGGGGTTCGCTTGCGCGTTGGCTGTGTTGCTGGTTCCAATAAAGGAAGCAACGGCCGCAGCGGCAAAAAGCATTTTACGGAAATGCGACATTATATCCTTCTCCTTGTGAAGTGTTGTCTTATTTTTGAATTGATGGAAGTTCTTTTTCAACCTGAGCCTCTTGTTACAGCTTTTGTACTACGACTCAAACTAAACTACGACTCCAAGCCGAAGCGACTTCTTTGTAAAACTATAAACTCTGTGCTCGCGGAATCCACGTCGCTGTGATGAAAGCCGCCTGTCTCTTTGCAGACATACCACTAGTATCAGAATGAAGCGGCTGTAGTCAAGGAAAAATCTTAGCAACTGGCTGAAAGCGCTTGGGTTAGGTTCGTTTCTGGAGATGAAATGAGTCAATCCGACACAGTTGGATGTGATTTGCGACACACATGTCCCGCCCACTGAGCATAAACATTAACGAATGGACATTAATCCAGGATTGGAATCGAGGCCTGCCGAACGGAGTAGTACTTGTTGGTCCAAGCCTGGTGGAAGATTCACTGGGAGGCTGAAGTTGATCTGGTAGAGCCCGATGAAGCCTGGGGCCAGCCCTGAAAAAAACGGGGTGAGCTCTCTTCCGTTAACCACAACCAGGACAGGACCGGTGGTGGTGCTCAGGCCGCTGGATTGCAGGCGAACAGGCCCGAGGCCGGTGGCAAAAAGCACTGCCGCCTGGCCGCGGACAGCGGGATTGGAAGGTGAGTTGAGGCTTGAATCCTGATTGAGCAGAGCTGCAGAACCACGTGCGTTTACAAGAAAAACCGCGGGCGCCTGATCGGCGATTTCGATTCGCGTTGAGGATTCACCGAAGGGGGACCGGATATTGAGGTTGGCCGACCCTGGGGGGATGGCCGAGGGGATTGCGGTATTAAGCTGAAAGCCATTGGAAAAGAAGATCGGCAGAGTCTGCCCATCAATGTCTACGGATGAGCCAGCGCCAGCGCGAACCGGGAGGCCGTTACCGAAGATGCTGATGATGGTTCCCGCCCCAATTCGCGAAGTGAAACTTGCGGCATTCAGGATGGCTGAAGAGTTCACGGAGATTTGCTCTGGGGTCAGAGTCCAGGCATCAGAGGTGGACCTCGATATTCGATAGGCGGTGGCATCGGCTGCGCTGACGACGGACTGGGCGGGAGGATTGGTAAGGCTGACCAGGGAGAAGAGGAATGGAGGGGACGGAAGGGCGGCCTGGTAGAAAAGTGCAGATCCATCACAACTCTGAAGCCTGAGGTGGAGCGATGATGTGGTGGATGTAAGATTGGCAAAGCTGGCAGGCCAAGACACGGAGCGGGAGCAGGCTGCCGCGGGGCTGAGGACTTCGAAAGTGGCAGTAGAGAAGGCGTAGAAAGCGGCACTGTTTGAGGTACGAGGGAGAATCTGAATGGCGGCTATGGGGCTGGCCTGCCAATTTGCGGCGGCAGCGGTGAAGCCGGTTGTGTATTGACTGAGGCGGGTTAAGGCGAACTGGGGATTGGGGTCGCTGATGGCCAGATCGGCATCGGCGAGGATGCCGAAGGCAGTAACAAAGTGGACACCGACTGATTGGCCGTTGCGCAAAAGGTTGAGGCCGATGACGACAGGCCCTGAGGTAGCAATTGCCTCACGAATGGCGGCAAGTGTGGGTTCGGGAAAAGCCAGACTGAGAGCGCCACTGGCGAAATCGACTGTCCGGAATGGGTTGGCTTGTGGGTCGGCACCTAGGCCAGGATCGAGGAAACCGTCGCAAATCTGGGTGCCAGCGGCATCGACTGTGCAGAAGGCGCGGAGATAGTTATTTAGAGAAGTAGTATCAGCGAGGCCGTTGTCAGAAGGAGCCACGCCGCGCTGCTGGTAGAAGCGGATTAGACCCGCCAGGGAAGCAACTAGCGAGCCCTTCTGGGCCAGAGGCAATGTCGAGTTGCCGAGATTGCCGTCGACAGCCTGAGTGATGCGGGGGTAGTCGGTGGGAACCTGTTCAGAGGCACGAGCCGAGAAGGTAGTGGTCTGGCCGCCCGCTTCGACAGAAAAGAGTGAGATGCCGCTTTGGGCCGGAAGCCGGAGCCTGGCTTCACCGATGCCTTCGGGGCTGGTAACAGGGCTTGAGTCGAGAATCGCGCCGCCGGGGGACGCCTCAAAGCGAAGTGGGACCCCCGCGAGGGGGCTGCCGGAAGAATCGCGAAGCTGGACGCGAATCGGTAGCGGAAGTACGGTAGCCGGAGCAGCGGCCTGGGAATCACCGGAGACCTTGGTCAACGCAGGGCGCAATTCTGCGAGTGTGCGCACGGTATAGTTCGCTTCGGCAAAGCTCTGTGGCGCATTGGTATTGGTAGCGCGCAGAATTACAACGCCAGCGCGGGCAGTTGAGGGAACGACGCTCTCCCAGAGGAAAGATCCATTGACGGTAGTCAAGTCGAAGCTATCGGCGGCTGAGCCGGAACCCTGGGTGACACGTAATCGAGCGCTGGCGGGGAATCCGCCAACGGCAACACGGTAGCGGGCGCCAGGGAGTAGAGAAGATGGGGTAATCGTAAGGGTAGGCTGGCGTGCTTTGTCGATCACGCGAACTGAGCCGCCAGGGTTGTATTCGAGGAAGGCCCCTTCAAATTCCTGGCGAAATGCGCCGGCAGTCAGGAATTCGTCAGTCAGTGGCGCTCCAATTGACCCGGCCGCAGAGCCTAATTCGAGATGTTTGGCTGCGATGGGACCGGTGGTGAGGAAGGCTCGCCCAGAGAGGATGCCAAGGCTGTATTCAAACAGAACACCAGACTTGAAGACCTGGCTGGCGACCTGGGTACCGGTAAAGGTAATCGAGAAAGAACGGTCTGAGACGGGTGACCCGAGAGCGCCAGAATCTGCGCCCAAGGCAAGCCAGCGAGTGAGTATGGTGCCTGAGACGAGTCTGAGGGGAGAACCGGCGAGTGCACCGTTTTCAAAGCGCTGGGTTCCATTGCCGTTGGAATCAGAAACCGGAAAGCCCAAAACGCCAGAAACTCCGCCCAGTGCCTCGTAAGAAGTAAGCGAAGGACCCGAGAGAAGGTAGGCGACGGGGCTTGAGTCGGCTTTGAGAATCAGGATACGGTTGCCTGAGGGCAAGGCGATGGCTTCTTGCTGGTATCCAACACCGGCACGACGAACCGGGGAAGCGACAGGAGTTCGAACGGTGATCCGGTTTCGCTGAATTGCGTCGAGAAAAGTTTGAGAGAGAGCCTGAGAAGGGGCCCCTTCGCCGATGGCGCAGCACTGGGAAGCAACAAAAACCGTGATCCGGTTGCTGGTCTTGCCTTCGCTGGTAGCGGTAAGGATTGCGGAGCCCCCAGCCAAACCACGAATGGTGACAATGGGGCCGGTACCGGTGATTGTCACGACCCGGCCATTTGAGGTAGACCAGAAAACCTCGCGATCGGTGACATATTCTGCAGCGTTGGTTTGAAGCACAGCAGTGAGTGAGCGGGTTTGTCCGGCAGTGAGGCGGATGGGATCCTCTGCGGCCACGGTAACGGAAATTATGGCGTTTTTGAGGATTGGCGTTCCGCTAATTGCGTATTCCATGGTGCCACCTTCAAAGGTTTGGCGGCGGCGGCCATCGGCAATGATCGTTTCTTCACCAATTGGCAGGCCGAGGAAGCCGGCCGGCCCCTGATTCTGTTCGTAGAGAGTCTGAACGGATTTACGGACGAAAATCACCCTTCCATTCAAGGAGCCTGAGGAGATGTTGTAAATGGCGCCATTGGTAAAGGTTTGGTAGTTGGCCTTGGTAGCGAAGCGGGAAGTTGCCGAGATAAGGGAAACAATCGGCGGGCCGATCTGATCCAGGCCGATTGAGTTCCAGCGGGTGAAGATGGGCTCGACGATATTGAAGCGGGTGTCAGAACCGCCATCGAGAGGAGGTAGATCCCAAACAAAGATTCCGAAGCCTTTGTCGAAGGTCTGGTAGAAGCCGCTTGAGAAGCCGATGGACTGGGCGGTCAACAGGGCGTTGAAGCGCGTGGTGTCCATTTTCGGAAAGCCTGCAATGGAGACACCAATGCTCGATTGGGTATAAATCGCATAAATGGGAGGCCTGACCTGACGGACGGCGTTATTGACGCCGAGAGTGAGATCAGGAACAGCAGGGCGGATGAGTGCGGATTTGAGGCCGGTTCTTGCGACGTCGAGAAATTCCTGACGGAAGCCACCAACACCATAGCCGACTACTTCAGTCACTGGCGGAAGAGCGACGGAGTTAACGAATTCGCCACGCTGGAAAGCAGCAAGAAACTCCTCCCTGATTGTTGGGGTTGTAGCGCCATCTCCAACCTGAATGGCGGTTGTTTGAGAGAAGCAGACTGAGAGAGTCAGCAGCGTAAGAAGAGAAGTCTGGCGCATTGAGGTCGAAAAGTAGACTAACACGCGCCAGAAGACCCAAGTTTCGATTCGAGAATTATTGATCCTTCAGTATTTTGTTGAGGCGCTTGAAGCGGCCCCGGATTTCATCGCTTGCCTCGATGATCTCCGGGATATCGTAGATCACTCTGGGGGTCATAAAGATTACCAGTTCCGTTCGTTCCTTTGATTTTGAGCGGCTCCCGAAGAGATTGCCTATCACCGGTATCTTGTGGAGGGTGGGGATTCCAGAGGTGGAAAAAGTATCGGATTCGGTCATGATGCCGCCGATGGCGATGGTATCGCCGTCCTGAACGGTGACCTGGGTCTGAACCGAGCGTTGCGAGAATGAGGGAGACTGAATTGCGGAGCTTGCTGCCGGGGCAACCGGCGAGCTTAGTTCCTGGTTGATAACGAGGGTAACGATACCGCTGGGGAGCACTCTTGCGGTGATGGCGAGGTTCACGCCGGCGTTGCGGCTGGAAACCTGATTGGTGAAAACGGAGTTTCCACCCTGCTGAACACCTGCGGCGACGGCCTGTGAGGTGAGCGTAGGGACTTGCTGGCCGACATTAATACTGGCAGCAATATTGTCTGTGGCGATGATCTGTGGAGCATTGATCACCTTAACACGGCGTTCATCTTCCTGAGCGGAGAGATAGCCGAGTAGTTCGCGGGACTTGCCAACGAGCAGACCGGCAGTGAGGTTGATACCTGAGCCAGTGGAATCGGCGAGAAGTTGCCGTGCGGCAGCTCCGGCCGTGCCACCTGCGCGACGTTGTGACAGGAAGGCCTGAACGCCCGCAGAGAAAGCACCCGTGAGACTGACTTCGTAGATTCGCGCTTCGATGAGGACTTGGCGCGGAGGAATATCCAGACGGCTGAGGAGCTTGAAAATCTGCTCATATTCTTGAGGAGTGCTCTGGATGAGAAGCGAATTGTCGAAAGGGTTGGGAACAATTTTGGGGACTCTGGGCATTGCTGGCATTGCCGATCCCTGCTGGCCGACAAAGCTGCCGGTAGCATCTCCGGGACGACCGGAACCTGGGGTGCCCCCGAGGGTAGCGCCCTGTTGTTGGCCGCCCATTCCGTAGCCACCCATTCCCATTCCGCCCATACCAAAGCCACCCATTCCCATTCCGCCCATTCCCATTCCGCCCATACCAAAACCTCCCATGCCCATCCCCATACCTGGGAACATTCCACCCATTCCACCACCCATGCCACCCATGCCACCACCCATGCCACCCATGCCACCACCCATGCCGGTAACGCCGCCGCCCAGGCCAGTAACGCCGCCACCACCGCCGCCACCGCCACTTCCTGCATTATTAGTAAACTGCGAAAGCTGGCTGGTCATTTGAATCATCATCATCATGGTCATCATGGTGGTCATCATGGCGTATGGATTGTCTTGCTGAGTGGCATAGAGCATGGTGACGGCGAGAGCCAGTGAGTCTGCCCTGCCGTACTTCACACGGAAGACATAGTTATCCGTACCGCCGACAGGCGGCTTGACCGGGATGTCGAGTTTTGAGATCCAGTTTTCGACTTCTTTGAATGCACCTGGATTGGGAGCGACGGCAATGAGGATATTGAGCCGGTCAATCGGCAGGAATTGAACACCTCCCGCTTTTCCTGCCAGCGAGAGACCTTTGAAAATAGTTTGCAGTTCGCTTGAGACCTCAGAGGGGCGGCCATGTTCGAGCTCAAAAAGGCGGATGCGCTGGTTGGCCAAAACATCGGAGTCGAAGAGAGCAACCAGGTCCATAGTGCGCTTCATATTACGAGAATTGTCGAGCATGAGCAGCATGTTGGCAGGATCGTAGGTTGAAAGCGTGCCGCCATCGCCAAGGAAGGGGGTGAGGATCGTTTTCATCTCGGCAGCCGCTGTGTATTTGAGAAAAATCAAGTTGAGGATCATCTGCTCATCGTTTGCCAGCTCTTTCGATTCAGCATTGGTGCGAGGAGGCATCGGCAGGCGGGCGACTTCGTTGATCGGAACGATGCGGAAGAGGTCTCCCACCTGGATCATGGCAGCGCCATTGATTCTCAGAATGGTATCGAGCAGCGAGCGGACGTCGGTTGACTTGATTTCACCGTAGGTATGGATCGTGATATTGCCTTTGACGCGGGGGTCGAGGATGTAGTTGATCTTGAGAACCCGAGCGAGGGTGTCGATAACTTCGGTAAGTGAAGCCGAAGGGAGATTTAAAGTCATGTTGCCGGACCCGGCAGCTGGGGCAGTAGTCTGTGCAGCAGTTGCAGCAGGTTGGGGAGTTGCGGCAGGTTGGGCGGTTGCAGCAGGCTGGGGAGTTGCTGCCTGAGGGGCTTGGGGCTGCTGGGCTTGAAGAGTGAGGGCGAGAAGGAAAGCAATCTGTAAACGCATTACTGTTTTGCTTCCCCCTTTGCGGAAGAGGCCTGGGTCTGGAGCCAGAGATTCTTTTCAACTGCGGTGAGATCGCTCTTGTCTTTGGTCCACTCGTAGTTACCGAAGGGGGTGATGCGCTTAAAGAGCAGTTTGCCATCTTTTTCGACCACCGACAGTCCAACGGGTACTTCAGTGGCTTCATCTGGCTTGCCATTAATCATGCGCTGAATTTTGCCGTTCTCTTCTTCGCTTAATTTAGTAAAGCCGAAGGCGGTACTTCGGTAGACCACAGGCTTGCCGTTTTCGACGACACGCCAGGCGGCGTCGGAAATCTTAGTAGCTGAGAAGGGAATACCAAGGGGACGTCCGTCAGGGTGGCGCTTGACTGGAGCTACTTTGGGGTCTGGCTTGGAGGCTGCAACGGGCCGCGCCGGGGCGGGGTTCGACTGCGCATAAGCGCAGGAAAGTGAAAGTGCGAAGAGGAAGAATTTTAGATTTTTCATATTAAGCTCCAAAGGCGATTAACGACTGGATTCCCAATAACAAATGGGACCAAATGCGTAGTTGGTTGATACTTTCTTGTAGCCATCGGCTACAGTACCGGCAGGGGACGAATCGCCCGGCAGGCAGCCCCTGCGGCCTCCACCGATGTCCACGCCGGGGGCGGGGCGGACATTTTCAGGCAGGCGCTGAACGGGTGCCGGTGGAGGTGAATTGTTGACATTCGAGTTCATGCGCTCCGTTGGGGCCTGTGCGGCAGCGCTCTCTTGAGGCTTTGCCCGCAGGTCATCGAGAGACTTCGTAATGGGTTTGCCTTCCCACTCGAAAGTGATTTCTTTTTGGCTGGCAGCGACAAGCGTAAATTCGCCTATCTTGTCGCCCAGCTTGTAACCTTGCTGGCTGCTTCGATCGGCGGACATAAACACTGTAGGACCCATTCCTATATCCATGACGCCGAAAACTGAAGGAAAGTTTGGCATTACCTTTGGCGGTGGAGGAGGAGGCTTTTCAATTACCACCGTGGGGTTGCGATCCCGTGAGAAGAGAAAGCGCTCCGCCACCTCAAAGTATTGGACGGGTTGCAGCTTTTGGGGAGCAAGTGGAGCGACAGCCGGCGCGGGCGCGCCTGCCAAGGCGGGGAGGGGCTTGACAGCCAGGAGTTGGGATTCACGTAGCCTAGCCTCAAACCAGCGGCGGCGTAAATCAAGAGCCCCGGCGACGAGAGCGGCCAACAGCACGAGGTTTAACAAGATAATGGATCGCTTCATCCGCGTCCTCCTGCGGGCGGCTTGACTGGGGTTTTGCCAGGGGTAAGCCCTATAAAGGTCATCGAACCGGTCAAACGCTTTTGTTTCGATTCTGTGCCGACAACACGGAGATCACGCCAGCCAAGTGCTTCAGGTTGGGCCGAAATGTCGGTCAAGAGGTTTATCAGGCCTTCAATCTGGCAGTCAAAGCTGACATTGACCAGGATTTCGGCGTAAGCGTTTGAAGGTTCAACCGAACCGATGTCCATCCCGCGGATCTCAACACTCGCGCCCTGCGAGCGAACGATACGGCGAAAGATCTGCGACAAGATCGCCTGGGATTGAGCCGGCGTCTCCCCAACAATAAAGCGTTTCTCCACAGAGGCGAGGTTCGATTCGAGAGCTTTGCGTTTGTCCTGGAGTGCGGGCAGCAGTGCGGCCGTCACACGGGCTCGATCCAGGCGTTGCTTGGCGACCTCAATTGCTGCAGAAGTATCGACTACGGGAGCAGCACCAGCCGATGGCTCTGTCCAGAAATAGACAAAGGCCGCGATCACCAGTGCTGGAACCAGGGCGATCAGTAACTTGCGTTCGCGTTCGGACAGGTTTTCGATCATGGTCTCAATCCTGGAGGTAATGGTGGAGGTGGCGCGATTCTGGGAAGCGGAGTGGAGTTGCCCACCGGAGAAACCTGCTGAGGCCCGGCGGCCTGAGGATTTGGCGAAGCCGCAGATGGAAGCTCTCGTTTGGCACGAACCTGAAAGACTTCTTTGCCTGTCAGGGTTCGTCCCGGGGCAGAGGTAAATTCCGAATCCTTGAAGAGCGGAGAGGAATCGAGCATCCGCAGCATTTCCATCGACTGGTCGATCTCGCCAGTCATGGTGAGCTCGGCACGAGTTAACCCCATACGAGAGACAAAAGAAGTCATAGGCATGATGCGCGTTAACTCTCGCAGGCTATCGAGATCCTGCTGCGGATAACTGGAGAAAGTCGCGAGGAACTGCGCCTTCTTCTCGGCGGAAGCAATATCGGAATCGAGCTTCTTGATGCTGTCGATCCTTGGTTGTAGACGGGCAATCTCGGCATCGAGCCGGGTGAGCAGACGCCGGTTCTCATAGTCTTGATAAAACGCAAAGGCGAGACCAAGTGCCATCAGAAGAATGAGAAGCACGCTGGTGGGAACCCAGCGCCAGGGGGAGGAAGTCTTGCGCCGGTCTACCGGTAGCAGGTTCATCGACAACGCCTGCGCGGGAAGCGCCCCGGCTAGAGACGCTGCATAGGATAGCGGGCTGCCAATCTCAAGACGTTCCGCATGCGGTAGCAAGGCAGCCAGCCTGGCCACAGGAGCATCTTCAGGTAACCGAATTTGTGAAGAAGCGGAAGAAACAGCTCGATCAGAATTTTCAGGAAAGCGGACGCAATAGATCGGATGCGTGTTGGTTTCACCGTAGAGGATGAGGCCACTCTCATCCTCATGGATAGCCAGAAACTGCTCAGCGGGGGCTTGCTGCAAGATACGGAGTGCGGAGTAGATGGCAGCAGCGGGAGTGAGGAAACTGGAGACGTCGATTCCTGCTTCGTCAAAGAGCGTCGCATAGTCTTCAATCGCAGAATTGCGCGCAATACCCAGCGCAAAGCTGGATCGACGGGGCGCTTGCAGTCGGCTGAAGGAATGGGTGGCTTCTTCTTCAGTGAAGGGATGCAAGCCATCGAGCTGATAGCGGATGGCGGCGTCTACCGCTGAATTGGGAACTCCAGTCAAAGCGATGGATCGAGAAATACAATCTTGTGTGGGCAGCACCACAGCAGCGGACATATGAGTGATTTTGTTCTTTTGGAGGAAGGCCAGAACGTCGGCTCCCCACTCCGCAGCAGGACGTTCGCGGTAGCGAAGCACGGTGAATGCATCGATCACACGGATGCCGTTGGGACGGACTGAGGTGAGTATGAACTCCAGGTTTTGCGAACCAACCTCGACACCAAGACCAGTGCCAAAGCTCCTCCACTTTTGCAGAAACGGGATGGGTGGGCGCTCGGGGAATTGAGTTTCGAGAACGGGATTCTCTGTGGTCATAGTTTCGGCTCGGGTCGGAGGGTGGTCATCCAGATTGCATTGGAAGAAGCAACATCGCTGAAAGTCTGGTCATACCAGCGGAGATAAGTCCAGGGGCTGAGCCACATGTATCTTGGGTTTGGGGGGGAGTATTTGACCATCAATGCGACTGTACGGCGGGTTTGTGAAAGCTCGCCATTGGGGAGACGAACACGGGCAGTTGCGCGAATCTGAAACACATCGCCCAGATCAGGGCGCATGCCCACTCGGGCGGTGCTGCCCAAATTGTTTAGCTGCGAGAGAAAGGGAATCGGATTCAGGTTTAGCCGGCGAAGTTCGGCGAATCTACGGGCCGCATCGGGGTCCATGCCGAAGGCGACCAGCAAACTGGGATGCACACTGAAGGGATCGAGGCCAGAGCTCTCTTTGATGTGGGGAGAGACCATATCGGCCAGTCCGCCAAGGTTGATCAGGCTGCCGTCGGGCATCCGGCGATAGCGACCATATAGAAGTTCTGTGGTAATTCCTGGCACAAGTAGCATTTCTTCGACATTTTCCATAGACGCAAATATTGGCCGAAAAGCCGAATAGCCTTGCGAATTTTGTTGAGAAGTGGCCATCGAGGGAGTTGTATTAGAAAATGCCTGCTGCACAATCGCAGAAGCAGAATCTGGAGATTCGCCCAGGGTCAGCAGCAAAGTATTGAGGAACCTGGGATCGAGCGAGCGCAATGGCACCTTGCCGCGCTCTGAAATGAACTCGATCAGAGTGTCGCCCAATTCTTCCTGAAAGTAGATGCGGCGGCGGTTGGCAAAGCGTTCGGCAGGCGAACCGCCCATGGCGTCATCGGTGTTGCGCAAGAGGAATAAGCCGCGCTCGACGGCACCACGGGCCAAGTAATAGGCACGAACGCTCTCCTGGGAGGTGATCCCTCGTTCGACCTCGGCGCGAACGGTATCTGCGATCGAAAAGGCAATCGCCGAGAGTGCGGCCGTGAGCCAGAGGACAGCCAGTAGGGCAGTCCCATTGGATCGGCGTTTAGAATGGCGTGTCATCGATATTGTTGTTCTTCACCAGGAGGGGCGCATAAACAGTAGCCGGCTGAATCTGATTCGCTTGAAAAGTTGTGGGCAGCATTTCGATCCGGATGGCGGACGGCCAGTCTGGAAAGAGCCAGGCAGGGAACCAGGCTTCAGCTCCAGACGCCGGGTCAATTCGGCGAAAGGAAAATCTACAACGTGAGAGCCGGTCGGCCAGAATAAACGAAGTGCCGGTGGTCTGGAACGGCTGAGAGCAGGCAGCGGTTAGACTGCGCTTACCGAAGTATGGATATTCATTCAGCAGAAGACGCACGCCACCATTCGGACTGCTGGCGACAAAGATCTCCACGATTTGTGGCCGGCCACGAGACCCTTCAGATAAGGAGTGAGAAGACAAGAAACGCGCGCCTGACTCAACCGCAAAAATTCCGATCTGCCGCCCAGCGCAAGGAGTGACCACCGGAATCATGCCTTGCAGGATCTGGTCGAGCGTGCGCTGCGAGGCAATAACGCGGCGGTTGAAGTCTACTTTCGTATCGATCTTGTTCATCGAGGTGAAAGCGACATTGAGAACAACGCCCATGCTGGCCGAGATTGCTCCAAACAAAGTTACGGCGAGCAAAAGTTCGATTAGTGTCATGCCGGCTTCGCGACTACGGGGACGGCGAGTCATTGCACCTTCACCGTTCGAAACGATTCGAGCAAGAGAGTGCGGCGACGTGCGCCAGACTGGAGCCAGGTCTCAAGGCGGACGCGCTCCAGCCGGTCACCCGAAGATTGGCTGATGGCGCCGAAGGGCAAGATTTGCGCCTTGAAGCCGGCAATGGCTTTATCTTTAGCGTCGGCTTCGAGCACGCCTTCGAGCACTACAGCGCGGGGTAGATTTTGAATCGACAGAAGCTCATCCATCTTTCGCTTGCTCAGAAAAGTGAGTCGATCCATATCGTTGACGCGAAATAAATTTGCGGTGGAGGTCGAAAGATTGGCCATCAGTGCCGACACAGCAACCGCAAGGATGATGGTTGCGACCAGCACCTCGAGCAGCGTGAAACCCTTTTGAGACTTACTTCGCATTGGCGGCAAGGTCGAAAACCTTGGCTACTCCGGTGATAGGGTCGAGTTTGATTTGACGAAGGCTACCGCGAGGGTTTTCGATCTCCACTACAAGCTGGGGCGGTGCGCCATTCGGATAAACGATCAGGTAACGATCTGATTTCTCTTCGTTGAGGAAGAGAGCGGGCAGGATGCGGCGAATTCGAATCCCAGGAGGGATATCGAAGATCTGATCGCGACTGGATTCGGCAGCGCGCAGGACGATGCGGTTGGCGGCGGGTTGGATGAGGAGTTGCACCGGGAGCTGACGGCGATCTGCTGTTGTGATCGCAATATTGAGGGCGGAGGCGATCGTCGAAGAGGCGCTGCGAAGGCGCAGGCCATCCAGCCCTGCCGTAAAAGAAGGCAGCGAGAAGCCGATCATGAGGCTGATGATGCCAACCACGACGAGCATCTCAATGAGCGTGACACCGGACTTGGACGAGCGTTGACGCATCTAGCGGGTGCTGGAAGAGCTTATGTCCTGATTGATGCCGGTGCCGCCGGGCTGACCATCGGCACCGAGAGAGATGATGTCGGGCTCGTCAGGCAAGGCGCCTGGGAACTTGTAAATGAATTCCCTGCCCCATGGATCGAGCGGCACATCGGCCTGTAGATATGGGCCATCCCAGTTGGGTACATCGCCTGGCTTGGTGCGCAAAGCTTTGAGGCTCTGGTCATTGCTTGGGAAGTTGCCGGTTGAATTCTTGTAGAGCAAGAGAGCCTGATTGAAACTGTTGATCTGGGTGCGGGCGGCAGTTACCTTCGCACCATCGGCAGCCTTGAAGAGGCGAGGGCCGACGACTGCGGCGAAGAGCGCGATGATCGTAACGACCACGAGCATTTCGATGAGCGTGACACCGGCCTGACGAGCGAGGCGGCGGCGGGTGGTGAGTTGTGTGGTGTTCATAGATTAGATTGCAACCTCATTGATGCTGGTGATGGCGAGGAGCATGCTGAGAATCAGCGCTCCTACTACGATGCCCATTGTAAGGATGAGCAATGGTTCAAACAAGGACGTGAAGCGCTTGACGGCATCACGGGTGTCGGCCTCATAAATGTCGGCCATGCGAGTGAACATTTCGTCGAGCTTACCAGTTTCCTCACCGACGCTCAGCAAGTGGGCGGCGAGGGATGGGAATTGGCCGCAGCGGCGCAGCGGCACCGAGATGCCTTCACCGCGCTTGACGCCCTGAGCTACAGATTCAAGGGCTTTGGCGATGCGCTGGTTGCCGAGGGTTCCGCCGGCAATCTGGATGGATTGGACCAGCGGCACGGTGTTGGATACGAGCGTAGACATAGCCCTGGCGAATCGGGCGGTTTCAGCCTTGCGCAGGGCATCGCCGAGTAGTGGCACTTTGAGGCGGAAGTCGTCCCACCACCAGCGGCCATTGGGCGTGCGGATATAGCTAAAGAAGCCGATTGTGCCAACAGTGATCACGAGGCCCATGAGCCATCCCCAAGCCTGCAGGAATTCGCTGGTGCGCAACATGATCAACGTTGGCAGCGGGATCACCATGCGGCCGCCTTCGAAGATGGTGGCGAACTTGGGCACAACGTAGTACATGAGGACGACGATCGCGCCAACGCCAGTAAGGCCAAGCAGGAGGGGGTACATCAGCGCACTGATGATGTAACCACGCAGTTCGTTGCGGTTGCGTTCAAAGTCGGAGAGTCGCTGGAAGACCTGTGACAGG
>Ga0209591_10002501_pt1 | contig 22024 bp, 23 predicted proteins | sample MAT01_FD_187207 | JGI IMG/M metagenome (GOLD analysis project Ga0209591, IMG submission 187207) | Freshwater microbial communities from Lake Fryxell liftoff mats and glacier meltwater in Antarctica - MAT-01 (SPAdes) (version 2) | ecosystem: Environmental > Aquatic > Freshwater > Ice > Liftoff... | reverse complement strand
TGTCATGGCTTCCTCATCACCACGTTTGCCAAGTTCGAGTTGTTCTTCAAATCGCTTGCGCTGATCAATGGGGTCATTCAATTCAGAATAAGCGTTGCAAATTTCTTTGCGATTACAAATAGCCTCAAATCTCTCCACCAAGCCTGGTTTGCTTCTATGGTTTTTCGAAAGTGGAGACATCTCCACAGGATAGTCGGTAATGAACGTAGGCTGAATCAAATTTGGCTCACATGTTTCACCAAAAATCTGATCGATCAATTTGGCCTTTCCCATAGTTGGGTCAGCAGGCACATTCAACTTCTTACACGTTTCGCGTAAAGCTGCTTCGTCCATTTCAGAAATATCGACACCTGTAAAATGTTGGATGGCCTCATACATGGTGAAGCGTTTCCATGGGCGTTTGAAATTGATGAGATTATCACCCACTTTTATTTCGGTGGTTCCGTGCAGGTCAATGGCTACTTTTTCAACCATCTCTTCCACCAATTCCATCATCCAATAATAGTCTTTATACGCCACGTATAATTCGATCATGGTAAACTCCGGATTGTGAAAACGGGACATTCCTTCATTTCGGAAATCCTTTGCGAATTCATACACCCCATCGAAGCCACCTACAATCAACCTTTTCAAATATAATTCATTGGCAATGCGCATGTACAACATCATGTCCAGTGCATTGTGGTGAGTCTTAAATGGCTTGGCAGCTGCACCGCCATAGAGCGGTTGCAAAATGGGAGTCTCAACCTCCAAATAGCCTTTGCCTGTAAGATATTCTCGCATCGAGTTGACCAACTGAGTGCGCTTGATAAAAGCATCACGAACGTGGGGATTTACAGTTAGGTCCACATAACGCATACGATAGCGTTGCTCGGGGTCGGTGAAGGCATCGTGTAAAACGACATTACCGTTTTCATCGGTAGTTTCTTTCACAACGGGCAGCGGCCGTAGCGCTTTCGCCAACACTTTAAAGCTAGTGACGTGAATGGAGACCTCACCGGTTTGTGTAGTAAACACAAAACCCGTCACCCCAATGATATCGCCTATATCCAGCAGTTTTTTAAAAACAATATTGTAAAACGTCTTGTCTTCTCCGGTGCAGATATCATCTCTTCTAAAATAAAGTTGTATGCGTCCGGTTTCATCTTGCAATTCGGCAAACGAAGCATTGCCCATAATCCTGCGCGTCATGATACGACCAGCAATGGAAATATCTTTGTATTCGCGCTGCGGATAGTTGGCGTGTATTTCTTTTGACGTAATGTTGACTTCAAACAGCTCCGCAGGATAAGGGTTGATACCGAGTTTGTTCAACTCTTCCAAACTCTGCCTACGGATGATTTCTTGTTCACTTAGGTGCATACTTCTATTCTAAAATTCTTTTAACATCTTCTCTTAGTTGAGGAAGATGGGATTGTGTTAGTTGCCAAATTTCTTCTGAGTCTAAGCCAAAATAATTGTGGCCACGAAATTACGAAATGCTTTGATTTTATTCCATGGAATCGAAGGTTGTGATGCCTTTTATTCTGCGTTTAGCCTTGCCACTGACTCTCCAATGATTACAAAGTTCATCAGCACCGAGTCAAAGGTCTTTTCATCTTCGTAAAACTGCTTGTGATTTTTAATCCCTTTGATGAAGGTTTCGATCTTAGTGGCTGCCAATAGAATGGCCTCTAAATTGACCCGATCCTTGTCCGATAAAAATGACATCCTGCATGATTAGCTTTTTAACAGATGGGCCAATGGATTTCTCTCTGCAAATATCCACCGGCATTCTAAACCTACCTTTTAATAATTCTCTTAACTCGAATTTCTTTTCAAATAAATCAATTGTATCTGGTGTAAACTCCACAATAATGTCAATATCATTTGCTTTCTCTGACCGTGCCATAGAACCGAAAAAACCAATTTTAGTAATCTTAAATTTCTCTAAGAAGTTGGTCTTTTGGTCAGCTAAGAATAGAATTACCTCCTCTTTATTCATGATCCCGTAAAGGTAGAAAATTTTGAAGATGAATTGATTTATGAGTATCAATCGAGTAGAATTCAAATTGTCGCACTTACACTCACCCCCGACCTCCCGTTGCGAGGTCACCCCCTCTCTACTTCGCATAAGAGGGGGGCGCGGGACTAATTTAACAAGAGAGTCATTGGCTGGTCATTTTATAAGCATGCAATACCCGATGGTTATCGAATCGAAATACACCATATAAATTTTCAAATTGACTTCCTTCTCTTCAATTCCTTCCTGATCAAGACAAGTTCTCTACTGCTTTGCCCTGCAACTGATGTATTCTCAGAAGCTCTCCGTAATAGATACGGCATTACCGATTCTACCGGGCCATACGGCACATACTTGGCCACATTGTATCCCGCTTTGGCGAGATTGAAAGAAATGTTATCGCTCATGCCAAGCAACTGCGCAAACCAAACACGATTGTCATTATTGGCCATGCCGTGTTTGTTCATCAATACCGTGAGATATTGATTGCTGTATTCGTTATGGGATCCACACATTACCGAAATTCGCTGCTTATTATCGATGCAAAAAGCGAGGCCTTTGTTGAATGACTCATCGGTTGCTTCTTTATTGGGGTGAATGGGATTTGGATAGCCCATCTTCGCGGCTCGCTCCCCTTCTTTTTCCATGTAGGCACCGCGCACCATCTTCACACCCAAAAAATAATTATACATGGCAGCTTCGTGGAATGCGTTGCGCAAATTGCTCAACATATCGGCACGATACATTTGAAAGGTGTTGAACACAATTGCTTTTTGGCCATTGTACTTCCGCATCATTTCATATGCCAACTCATCGATTGGGTTTTGAATCCAACTATCTTCGGCATCAATCAATACTGGGATCTGTAATTCAAAAGCTTTTTTGCAAATGCTATCAACGCGCGCTCGAATGCGCTCGAAGGCTGCAACTTCATCCGGTGTAAGGGAAGACTTTGCATGAACTTTTTCGAGCAAATCAAACGATGCCAACCCAGTCATTTTGAAAACACAAAATGGGATGGAGGGGTGATCTTTGGCAACGTGAAAGGTTTCCAAAATCTCTTCGGTGGTCTTATCAAAACTTGCCTCATCATCTTCACCCTCTACTGAATAATCCAAAATAGCGCCTACATGATGCCGTGCAAGGTTGTCAATTGTAAGAACGGTCTGCTCGGCCGTTTCGCCCCCGCAAAAATGCTGAAACACCGTCTTTCGTATGATCGCTTTAATGGGCAAATGAAGGGCTAAACCCAATCTTGCCAATCCGGTAGCTACGGCAGAAATACTGGGGTGATTAACAATCGAAAAAATGAAGTTTGCCTTTTTAAGTTCGCGGTCGCTTTTGTACGAAAAGGCAACTTCGGTATTGTCAAACTGAATCGAGGGGACTGTCTCCATAAGCAAATTGGCCACAAATATAAGAGGGAAGTAGATTTCTATTACTTAAATCATAGTTAAGGGCATATTTCCGCCTATTTTTAAGCTCGAATTCTTAACAAATGTCAGCAGCTACTGTTCAAATTGACTCTCACCCCAAAAAACTCATTGTCGAGTTCCTCACAAACAGATCGTTTACCCAACTTGCGGTTTTGGTCGATCCTACTACCAAAAGCCTTTGCTATCCGCTCATCCAAGATGTTTTGCCTGCTCACCATTTGGTTGAGGTAGCCGCAGGTGAAGAAGTCAAAAACTTAGAAACATGCCAACAAATTTGGCAACGCCTTACAGAGTTGAATTTTGATCGTCATGCTTTACTGCTCGTGCTGGGCGGTGGTGTACTGGGCGATATGGGTGGATTCTGCGCGGCAACTTTCAAGCGGGGAATAAGTTTTGTTTTAATGCCCACTACCCTTCTTGCACAAGTTGATGCGAGCGTAGGCGGCAAATTGGGGATCGACTTCATGAATTTCAAAAATCACATCGGGGTGTTTCAAAACCCCGTGGCAACACTCATCAGTCCATTGTTCTTGAAAACCTTGCCCGAAAGGGAATTGCGCTCTGGCTTTGCCGAAATCATCAAACACTGTTTGATTGCCGACAAAACTATGTGGCAAACTATCACCCAAAAAACGTTACTCGAACAAAACTGGGAGGAGTTAATCGCCCATTCTGTAAAAATAAAACAACAGATTACTGATCAAGACCCCAATGAAAAAGGCCTCCGCAAGATTCTAAACTTTGGCCATACTCTTGGCCACGCGCTGGAAACATACTATTTATCGATTGATAAAAAAATCTTTCACGGAGAAGCCATTGCCATGGGAATGATTATGGAATCTTGGATCTCCCGACAGAAAAGCCAACTAAATGAAAAAGAGTTAAAGTCCATTCAAACCTACCTTATTCAAGTATTTGGAAAAGTAGAAACAGATTTTGATAGCGAACCCGTTTGGAACTTAGCGCTTCAAGACAAGAAAAATAAAGGCAATGAGGTGTTAATGGCCGTCCCGAAAGGAATTGGCAAATGTAGTTGGGATGTGGCTACAAGCAGGAAGGAGGTACTAGACGCATTGGAGTACTATCGTCAGCTCTAAACGTAGTGGATGTCAGAATCATCTTGTTTTTTTTCTTTACTGCTCAACGTGCTTTTTACCTTTTGGGCAGCTTTGGCCACAAATTCTTTGGTCCTCTCTTTACGGTCGCCTGTCAAAAGCCAGGCCGCTAAGAGCGCACCACCTGCTACCCCTAAACCAATCGCTATTTTTTTGTTCGTATCCATGGTGCTATTAACTGATTTTTAAAATTATTTGTTTCATCTGGAATAAAGAAAGTACTTTAAAAATTATTTTTTCTTTGACTTAAAACGACAACACCCTTGAGTTCGTATATTTCTATTCCTACTTGTCCTATTCTTCAGGGAACTGTATCACAATTATCGTCTTCCAAGAGCATAAGTAACCGGGCATTAATTTTAAAGGCCATGGCTGGCGACCAATCCATCGTTAGCAATCTTTCGGACGCACGCGATACCCAGTTGATGATGCAAGCTCTGGCAAACCCTGGCAAAACGATTGATGTAAAAGACGCAGGAACGACCATGCGCTTTCTCACAGCCTATTTTTCCTTGACGGGGAAACCCAAAATATTGACTGGAACGGATCGGATGAAAGAGCGGCCCATCGGATTATTGGTTGACGCTCTTCGAAAGTTGGGCGCTACTATTGAATACGTAGAAAAGGAAGGCTTCCCGCCCATAGAAATAAGAGGTTTTGAAAAACAGCTAACCAGCCAAATAGAAATCCCAGGAAATATCAGCAGTCAATATATTTCTGCATTGATGATGACCGCCCCACTGTTGCCCAACGGCTTAACTATTTCCCTTACGGGGAATATTGGGAGTGTGCCCTACATTTTAATGACTGCCGCGCTAATGAAAGAGTTTGACGTAGAGTGCCGACTTGATTTGAAAAAGAAAGCTATTGAAGTTGCTCCCCAACGTTACAAGCCAGCGCAGTATACAGTAGAAGCGGATTGGTCATCGGCCAGCTATTGGTTTGGGTTCACCGCTTTGGCGAAAGAAGCTTCTATAACACTGCCGAATGTTACTGAAAAATCGCTGCAAGGTGATAGTGTAATTGTTTCAATCATGGATCAAATAGGTGTTCAATCCACTTTCTTGGAAGGATCGCTTCTGCTAACTAAAAAAGAACCTGCTAAACATTTGGTTTGGGACTTTAAAGACTGCCCTGATTTGGCACAGACTATATTGCCTGTTTGCGCAGCCAAGGGAATTAGCGGGGAATTTATTGGCCTCGAGAGCCTGCGCATAAAAGAAACCGACCGCATTGCCGCCCTTCAAAATGAATTGGTAAAAATTGGAGCTACCCTTACAGAATCGGAAACTGGAAACTGGAAACTGCAACCTCCAACTTCCAAACTCCAACTTCCAGCTTCTGTTTTAATCAACACCTACCACGACCACCGCATGGCAATGGGTTTTGCACCGTGGGCGACTTTGTTTGATTTAAAAATTGAATCGCCCGAAGTGGTGAATAAATCATATCCGGGATTTTGGGAGGATATGAAGGGAGTGGGGTTCGAGATTTTTTAATTGCCACGAATGCACGAATTATAAATATAACCCTCGCACGCTTTATACGATGGAAAATCTAACCGCAAAGTCGTTAACTGGCACGAAGGTTTGATTTTTAAATTTCCTTCGAGCTTCTTAGCGAATCAGCGCCTCAGCGGTTAAAATTTAAACAATTAAAATACTCACCAGCGTTCAACATTCTGTTTCCGTACCAACTAAACATCTCGCCATCTACGATCATGATTTTGGCTTTCGGCAAAATAGCCTGCAATTCTTGAATATGATTGCCTTTGAATGGAAAAGGCTCAGACGACAACAAAACAAGCTCGGGATTTAATTGCCGAAGTTGTTCATTTGAAAGTACGGGGTAGCGACTTTCTGTGATCACATTTAGAAACCCCAATCGACTAAGCCAACTATTTATGAACGTGTTCCGGCCCGCTGCCATCCAAGGCGATTTCCAAATCAGGTAAACCACCTTGGCGGGATTTTTTACCATTAGCGCAGCAAAAGACAATTCAATCTCCTTTGCTAAACTTTCAGCCTTTGAAACTGTATCAGTAATCTCACCAATAGACTTAATCATTTGCAATGCATTCTCAATAGAAGAAATGTCGCTCATCCAAACTGGATATTTTAAAGCTAATTGCTCAATACCTTCTTGATAGTTTTCTTCTTTGTTGCCAATGATAAGGTCGGGTTGAATTCTATCAATCGCATCAAACCAAAAATTCTTCGTACCGCCAACGATAGGTTTGTTTTTGATTTCCTTCTCAGGATGAATGCAAAATTTGGTGATGCCCGCAATAACGTCATCTAACTGTAGAAAAAACAAAAGTTCCGTTTGAGACGGAACCAAAGATATAATTCGTTTTGGAGGAAAGGCTATTTCAACCGTGCTAAAAAGTTGGTCGGTAAAGGTCTTTTTGATCACCTATAGAACAATGGCCATGCTGCTCAATTGACTCGCTACTTTTAATGTTGAGGCTGTTACAGAGGCTTGGTTCAATTCAAATTTCAACTTACCGTCTAACACTTTAAAATTAATGCAGCTACCTTTCTTGCCTAAGTTAAAGCTATCAGTAATCGTTAACACTGGCTTGCCCGTAACGGTATTTTTGATGTTCTCAAATTGCCCACTTTTATTTTTTCCGATGTAAACAACGGAACAGACAGCCGACTCCTCTGCAGAGCTAAGTTTCCGAATCGAATATTTCTTCGCGCCTTTTGGCTTTCCATCATAGTATCCCTTTAGGTAATTGAATACATCATCCTCCCCAATTATGCCCACCACAAACTCACCGGGCTCTGTATCATTTGGCCATTGAATGTACTTGATAAAGTTATAGATCATCTGCGCATGAATCTCGTGCATCGGCTTTTCCGTTTGGGCGGATGCCACGAATCCACAAATCACTAGTACTGCAAAAGATATTCGTTTCATGGGTATTTCAAGTTAAGAATCAAAGTTAACTTAAACTTAACTTAAAATCCTCGCTAAATCAATATTGCCAACGCTGTGAGGGCGCTGGAAACCTTCAAATTGGCGGTCTCAATTGCCTTTTGATTGAGCTCAATTTTCAGCTTGTCGTCTACTGTCTTAAAATTGATACAGCTTCCTTTTGCAGCTAAGCCGTTGCGATCCGTTACCACTAAAGTGCCTTTCCCTTTTACTTTGTTGTTAACCGATTCAAACTCTCCACTTTTACTTTTGTCAATATAAACCACAGCACAATCCGACACCTCTTAAGCATTATTGAATTTCTTAATCACATAGGTTTTTGCTCCTTTTGATTTGCCATTGTACCAAGGAGTAAGAGTTTTATAAACATCTTTATTTCCTATGGCGCCAATTACAAATTCACCCGGCTTGTCTGAATCCGACCATTACACCTACTTAGTAAAATTGAATACCATCATAGTATGGATTTCATGTATTGGGCGATCTTGTGCGAAGGTCGATCCTACAAAAAGAAAAGGAATTAAGAAAAGGGCTTTTACTGGTTTCATGGGTATTTGTTTTTATTGTTGTTTAGTGATTCAAAAATAGACCCCTCCAGAAAACTAGAGGGGTCGTAGTGGTTTGATAACTATCGGATTTAAGATCTGACAAATCTTTTTACCGGCTTCTGCCAAATGCCTTAAAAATCCCACTTAAAACCATTTTAACCTTTGTTATTTTATGTAACGGTAATCACGTCCAGGCTTCAATTGCAACAAAACCTCATAAATGAGATTAATTACGCTCTCTACATCATCCTTATGAACGGTCTCCACAGTAGTATGCATGTATTTTAAGGGCAGCGAAATCAACGCAGAAGCCACACCTTCGGCCGAATAGGCAAAAGAATCTGTGTCGGTGCCGGTTGACCGCGATACAGCTTGACGCTGATAAATAATTTTTTTCTTTTCTGCAGTCTGAATAATCATTTTCAAAACATTATTTTGCACAGCGGGACCGATACAAACCACAGGCCCTAAACCACACTTTAAATTCCCACTTTCCTTCTTGTTATACATGGGCGATTGGGTATCATGCGTAACGTCTGTACAGATCGCCAAGTCTGGCTTGATCTTACGGGAAATCATTTCTGCTCCACGCAAACCAATTTCTTCTTGAACAGCATTAACTATATAAAGTCCAAAAGGAAGCTTCTTTTTATTCTCACTCAATCTTCTCGTCACTTCGGCAATCATAAAGCCGCCCATGCGGTTATCCAACGCCCGGCCTACCAAATAATTCTTGTTTAGTTCCATCAAGTCCGCCTCAAAGGTGATCACGGTACCCACATGGATGCCCATTGACTCTACTTCCTTTTTGTTGGCGGCTCCACAATCAATGAAGATGTTTTTTAAGCTTGGCGCTTCTTCCTTCCCTGCATCGCGCACGTGGATGGCCGGCCAGCCAAATACTCCCTTTACAATTCCCTTTTCGGTGTGGATGTTTACACGCATGGAGGGAGCAATCTGGTGATCAGACCCGCCATTGCGCCTAACATATATATACCCGTCATCGGTAATGTAGTTCACAAACCAACTGATTTCATCGGCATGCGCTTCAATGACCACTTTATAGGTTGCCTTTGGATTGATAATGCCCACGGCCGTGCCATACACATCAATCATATATTCGCTGATATAAGGCTTTATATAATCCAACCAGATTTGCTGGCCCGATGATTCAAAGCCGGTGGGCGATGCATTGTTCAGATACTCGTAAAGGAATTTTTTGCTTTGTTTGTCCATAAAAAAGATTTACTGGTGAGATATTAGATGTGAGACTTGAGAATTATAATTTGTGGTCTAAAGATTACTTGAAATTAACTGTTTTTAAGATTTGGCAGACACTGTCTGCCAAATCTAGCGTTTGCGATTTTGAATCAATGCTTTCACCTTTTGTTGCAATTCCTTTTTTCCTGGCAAATACAGTTGATACTTAGAAACAAAAATTTTACTCGACAAACCGCCTAATGCGAACTCTACTAACACCTCATCCTTTTCCGCTGAAAGAATTATTCCAATAGGCTCACTATCTCCACTAAAATTTTCCTCCCTTTTAAAATAGTTAATATATAGATTCATCTGACCAATGTCTTGATGCCTTACTGGACGAGTTTTTAAATCTATTATCACAAAGCACCGTAGTATTCGATGATAAAAAACTAAATCAACATAAAAATGATTATTACGAATTGATATTCTGTATTGTCGAGCCACAAATGTAAAGCCCTTGCCTAGCTCTAAAAGAAAGAGCTGTAGATTATCAACTATTTTCTGTTCAAAATTCCTTTCAGTTAATCTTTTCGCCTGGGGTATCTTTAAAAAATCCAAAACGTATGGATTTTTAACAGCTTCCTCTGCATGCTTAGCAACATGCCCCGCAGAAGCCAATTTTAAAACACCTTTCTTATCTCGGCTTAACGCGAGTCGCTCGTATAACGATGAATCAATTTGCCGCTCTAAATCACGAACGACCCAGTTCTCAATTAAACTTTGCTTTTCATAAAACGATCTTGATTGCCGATCTGTAACCGCTAGCAATGCGACATAATGACTCCAACTCAATTTGGCAGACACTGTCTGCCATTTTGGATAAGCCAAATAAAACCTGCGCATGTCAAGTACATTGCGCCTACCAAATCCATCCCCATAAAGGCTTTTTAAATCCTTAGAAAGCCTCGATAACAAATCGCTTCCGTATTCAGCGCGCTCCTTTCCTTCTTGCTCAAATTTTACAATGTGTTGTCCAATTTCCCAATTAGCTTTTACCAACCCGCGATTTACACTCTGCACGGCCGAACTTCTTGCGTGGGCAATTGTCAACCCTACATCATTTAACAATTTACGATACTTGGTCTTTACTATTTTCATTAACTATAAAAGAATATTCTGCTTTGCTTGTCCATAAAGGGACAATCTTGGGAAAGAACCGTATTCGAATAAAGGAAAAAAATGCAAATAATTATTAACCGTTTCATAGACCTAATTACTAAAGAGGAATATTCCCATGCTTCTTTTTCGGAAGTACAGCCACTTTATTTTCCAACATTTGAAATGCTCGGATTAATTTTTCTCGCGTTTGGTCAGGATAGATTACTTCGTCAATAAATCCACGGAAAGCTGCCCGATAAGGATTGGCAAATTTTTTCGTGTACTCCTCCACCTTCTCGTTCAATTTTTCTTCAGGATTGGCGGCTTCTGAAATTTCTTTTTTGAAAATAATCTCGGCTGCACCTTTTGCACCCATCACAGCAATCTCTGCTGTGGGCCAGGCATAATTCATATCGGCACCAATGTGTTTGCTGTTCATTACATCATACGCACCACCGTATGCTTTGCGGGTGATGACGGTTATGCGGGGAACGGTGGCTTCGCTAAAAGCATACAACAACTTCGCCCCGTTGGTAATGATCGCATTCCACTCTTGATCCGTGCCCGGCAAAAAGCCTGGAACATCTTCTAATACCAACAACGGAATATTAAATGAATCGCAGAAGCGAACGAATCGTGCCGCCTTCACGCTGCTGTCAATATCTAAAACACCTGCCATCGAAGCAGGTTGATTGCCAACGATGCCAATACTTCGGCCAGCCAATCGCGCAAAGCCAACTACAATATTCTCGGCAAAGTTTTTATGCGCTTCAAAAAAAGTGTCGGTGTCAACGATGCCGTTGATCACCTCGCGCATGTCATACGGTTGATTAGGATTGGCCGGAACAATATCATTCAACACCGTTCGCTTTTCATCTTTTAGCTCGTAGGGCAATCGAGGGGCATCGTCTTCGCAGTTTTGTGGGAGGTAACTAAACAATTGTTTGATCTGATTGATACACTCCACTTCATTCGCGCAAGCAAAATGCGTTACACCACTTTTGGTGCTGTGGGTGGATGCTCCACCTAGCTCTTCGGCAGTCACGTTTTCGTGCGTCACCGTCTTGACCACGTTTGGGCCGGTTACAAACATGAACGATGTTTTTTCGACCATGAAAATAAAATCCGTCATGGCGGGAGAATACACCGCACCCCCCGCGCAAGGGCCCATGATAGCCGAAATCTGAGGCACAACACCCGAGGCCATTACGTTGCGGTAAAAAATATCTGCGTAGCCGCCCAGTGAAACCACTCCTTCTTGGATGCGCGCTCCTCCCGAATCATTCAACCCAATAACGGGCGCGCCATTCTTCATGGCCAAGTCCATGACTTTGACAATTTTTTCTGCATGGGTTTCAGAAAGTGACCCACCAAAAACCGTAAAATCTTGCGAGAAAACATAGACCAATCGTCCATCAATTGTTCCATAGCCTGTCACCACTCCATCACCCAAGTAGTGCTCCTTATCTAACCCAAAATCCTTGCTGCGGTGCATCACAAACTTGCCTAGTTCTTCAAACGATCCTTCATCCAACAACAGCGTCACCCGCTCGCGAGCAGACAGCTTTCCTTTGGCGTGTTGCTGTTGAATGCGCTTTTCTCCACCACCCAAAAGCGCTTCTTCATTTTTGCGAGCCAATTCTTTGAACTTATCCGATGATTGATCTGCCATAACAATGTATTCAGTTTCCAAAACCTTCCGAAATATAGCTAATGGTGTGCTAAATTCGCAGAAACAAATGATGGAAGAAAGAGTTGCAATTATCGACATGGGCACCAATACTTTTCTATTGCTGATTGCAGAGAAAAGAAAAGGCAGATATGAAACGCTCTACCAACAGCGAATTGCCTCTAAAATAGGAATGGGCGGCATCAACGGGGGCGTGATTACTCCTGAGGCAATCGGTCGGGCAATGGCTGCCTTGAGAGAATTTAAAAAGATGATGGATGACTGGAAAGTGACAAGATCCATCGCTATTGGAACAAGCGCAATCCGAAGCGCCAACAATGGTCAGGAGCTAATCAAAAAAATAAAAGCTGAAACAGGCATCGAAGCGAAAATTATTTCCGGAGATGAAGAGGCAGAATTGATTTACTTGGGAGTTCGGCAAGCCGTGCCTCTCGGATTGGACAAATCACTGATCGTAGACATTGGCGGTGGCAGCGTGGAGTTTATCATTGCCAACCAAGACGAAATATTTTGGAAACAAAGCTTTGAAATAGGCGGGCAGCGATTGATGGAAAAGTTTCAACACCACGATCCTATTCTTCCACAAGAGGTAGAACTGATCGATCGGTTCTTAACCGACTCGCTTGATCCACTTTTCATTGCGCTGAAAAGATTGCAGCCTCAAACAATGGTTGGCTCCTCGGGCTCGTTCGATACCCTAAGTGAAATCTATTGCACTCAAATGGGCATCGACTATAAAAATCAACTTGAAACACCTCTTACCATTTTGGCTTTTGATCAAATCCATCAAGAACTCCTTCAAAAAAATAGAGCCGACCGATTGACAATCCCGGGCATGATCGAGTTGCGTGTGGACATGATTGTGGTAGGGAGTATTATAGTACACTTACTTTTAAGTAAATATTCTTTCCGCGCTATTCGGGTGTCTTCCTACTCGTTGAAAGAAGGTGTGCTAGCGCGGTTATAATATCCGGTTTAACAAATCTTTAACATCCCGTTTTGAATTCGTTATAACTTTCTCAGAAAAGAAGCTTCATATTTGGCAAAAAATTAAAAAACAATGAATACAAAAAAATCAATTCTGTTAGCGTTGGGTGCATCGGTGGCAATAGCTCTGGCGGTTTATGGATGCAAGGACAAAGCAAAAACAGCAACAGAAAACATCGCACCAATTGCTCCTGTTCTCAATGGCGCAGGTGAAATCTATTCTGTAGACACTACCACCAGTGTCATCGAATGGATCGGATCAACGCCAGGGAATTACAAACACAACGGAACCATCAAATTGAGCAGCGGCCAGTTTACCGTGAACGACAATCAATTGACCGGTGGAAAGTTTACCATCAATATAAATTCCATTGCTAATATAGACCAGACTGGAAAAGACAGATCGAATTTAGAAAGGCACTTGAAGAATGAAGATTTTTTTGAAGTAGAAAAATTTCCTTTCGGAAATTTTGAATTAACCGAAATCAAAAACGACAGCACCGGCCAAAAAGTAGTGGGCAACCTCACGTTGAAGGATAAAACGAACAGCATTGAAATTCCAGTAACGATAAAAATCGATGACAAATTTGTTCAAGCCGAAACGGCAACCTTTTCTATCGACAGAACAAAGTGGGGCATTGTGTACAATTCCGGCATCATCGGAACGATTAAAGATGACTTAATCAACGATGAGATTTCACTCAAACTAAAAATAATAGCCGTTAAAAGCACCGCTGAAAATCGGTAGGCACTAGAACCAGGCAGTGAGGCTTCCAACTAACCAAGTGCTGGTAGACGTAGGATTTGTTTTTTCGTCCAAGTAAACGTTATCGGGAGCAATAAATTGACGAGCCTCGATGCGAAGCAAAGCATTGTGGTTGGCCTTGTAGTTCAAACAAAGTCCAGTACTAAACGCTTTGAATGAGTTCACGTTTGTAATTGGAATTTGGTGAACGCCTCCATCACTATAATATTCTATTCTTCCTGAAATGGAAAGTTGGTCGGTGAAATGATAACGGCCTATGAAATTGGCAGTCCACCAAGTGAGAGTGGTGGTATTCGCCCGCTCTTGAAAACCGACATAAACGCACGAAGTTGCATCAAACTTGTCATTGGCTTTGTAAATCCAATACAAATCTGTGAAATACCTCATTCGGAAATCTGGAGCTTGCGCGGTTCTATTGTTACCTATGTAGGTGTCCCAATTGAACAACATCCTTTTGTTCGGACGAAACTCGACTTGCGTGCCCATGGACTTATTCCCATTGTTATCTTGAATGACCTGCCATCCATTGAGCAAAAAAAGATACGTTGTCCACTTACTGTTTAATGGAACACTAAACTTAACCCCAGATAAATAATAGGGCACATTCTCAGGGGCAAACGATCGGGTGTACATCAAATGGTCTTTAGAGATAGCACTTTCATTGGTATATGGAGATCCGAACACACCTACATCTACCCAAATATTTCGTTTGGCGGAAAGTCTTAACCCAGCTGTTGCCTCCACAATGTTTTTGAGCGTGCCTATTTCGTTGGCATAGTTTGAGTTCATGTAGGTGCCGTAGCCAGGCACAAAGCGCGCCCGAAAATCAGTGGCTCGATAGCGCAAGTCGATATACGCTAAATTGATGTTCATTTCATCGTGCCGATTGGACGAAACAAAATAGGGATTAGTGCCGCCAGCGGGTTGATTAAAATTGTAGCCGTAATACATATCCATGTAACCGCCAATGGCCAAATGCCCGATGGCCGTTGTCTCAAGCGTATCCATTGTAGCGGTGTTTACGATTTGACTCAACCCTTCGATTGAAACACAAACTAAAACGACCAGTAAAAATCTCCGCATAAGCCTGACATGAAAAACAAAGAACTAAAACAAAATTCGAAATAAAAAAGCCCTGACGATACTGTCAGGGCTTCTCGCTACAGGCCGTTGACCTGTTTGTCCTTCGGATATTTGACTTCAAACTTGTAAACAAACTTGCGGGTGTCATTGGGTTTTAACTCCAGCTCCCACACCAGCTTTCCGGTTTGTTTATTGTATTTAGCCCCACCGGCATCTTGAACACTCACTTCTATTTGAGTGTTTTGCGAAACGGGAATCTGATCTTCGATGATGATTTTAATACTTTCGGCTTTTGTGTTGCGAACAGAAATCTCGTAAGCGTAGCTCTCCTTTTTGTTCGAACCGATAAAGCTGCGCGAGGTAAGGTCTTTCAATTTTTCGCGTTTCACCACAATTCTCTTATCGCGACCCAACGAAACCGAAAGTGTATCCTTCACATTGTTTGGATCAATAAAAGATTTACCCACAAATGTTCCTTCAAAGAAAATATTCGCCTCGCCAGGCAGCAAATTGAATTCTTCCCAACCTGTAGCTCTTGCCAATAAGAACGCATCGTTATCTAACTTAGGCGCTACCGAATAAGTGTAATCTGATTTCATTTCATAGTTGCGAATATCTACCGTGGTAGGTTTAGAAGCCGACACTACAGAATAAGGTAATGAAATGTCAAATTCAGTATTCAATGTAGTTTGAATGGTAGAAACATAATCGGCTACCGAAAGTGCATCAGCAGCAGCAGAAAGTTCCAACGCCATTTCTTCTTTGGCCATAATAGGAGCAGATCGAGAAATGGCACCGCTTGCTTTCTTCATATCAAGTGCGTAGGCAATAGGCTGATAAAAATCCAGAAACCAAGAACTCAACTCTGGCTTGAGACCACTTTGGTTAGGATTGGCAGTCGATAATTTTAGCTTCACATTTTTCCATTCTTCGCCTGTGCTTTGAAATACATTTGCTTTATAGCTTAACTGCACAGGGCTTTTGGTATTGATCGCGCGCAGATCATAAATCGGATACCAGCCCGCGTTAGCCACTACATAATTCACATCCAACTCTACTGCCGTGGCCGCTTCCGCAGAAAGACTTACTACAATTTCACTGGTGTTCCGATTGTACAATTCGTTCTGATTATTTATTTGATTATTCAACTTGACTATACGTTCGTTGATTCGTTTGATCTTGTCATCTTGCTTCATGCGCGAAGTAACAATATCGCCCAAACGGCTACGGTAAAAATCGGCCATAGCTTTTAACTCTGCTACTGTTAAGTTTTGGTTAGTGCCACCAATTTTTTGGTTGCTCAGCAGCATTTGCTCCTCTTTATTCAAAATCTCCTTTTGACTTTGCTCCAGCAAAAGTTGGCGCTGCAAATTCTCAACAGAATCTTTCAGTAGCCTAAGTCCTTTCGGGATGTTAAACTCATTCAAATAATTTTGTTGATGGCTGATTCCTAAAATCACAAAATTGCCTTTGCCCGAAACCTGAATGCTTTGCGGATCTAATTGAGAAGTTAGTCCTGTTACGATCAAATTTGTTTTACCTGCCTCTAATCTGGTTTTCAATTCGCGGGTAACTTGAGCCTTGTTTAAAAAGACCGTTACGTTCGTAATCTTCGATTCCACCTGTTTTTCATTTTGCCCCATGGCAACCAGCGCACTTACCGATAGAGCGGTGGCCAAAAGTTGATTCTTCATATATTTTTTCATTTTGTTTGGGGTAAGATGCACGGGCACACAAATTTCCATAATCCCAACGAGAAAATTCTTAAAATTTTATCAATTAGAAATGCGGGTTTTTGGGCGTACCCCTGCCGAGGCGTCAGGGTCGGGCTTTTCGCTACAATCTTTTTGGCCACAAAGCTTTGCGTTTAGTCGTGCCACGGCTTTTTGCTTCCCTATTTAGCCGTGGCACGACCCATTAACATTTAGCAAGGCCAAAAAGGATTTTCGCTTCAATCCCTTACGCAAGCAATAATAGTCAAGCGACATTTTGTAACTTGGCAACACAGAAAAATCAAATGAGCAACATCAGGAAATAAAAAAAACCCCCGTATAAAGAAGAGTTCGTTGACTATTTAATAAAAGCGCAATTGAAAGGATTAGATAGCGCCAGTAAAGAAGTAGATAGTGGCCAAACGATTACATTTGAAGACTTTAAGAAAGAAATGCAAAATTGGAAAAACAGAATTTATAATCGACCATGAGCGAACCCATTTTTTCCCACGGCCAACTTTGGCGTTTTGCATTTGAAGTTTTCAAAAAAATGAACTGCCCAGAAGAAGGGGCAAGACTAGCTTCCGATGTATTGCTCAGTGCCGATTTGCGGGGCATCGACTCCCACGGCTTAGCGCGATTGTCCGGCTACGTGCGGCTTTGGGAAGCAAACCGAATCAACAGTCAACCAAAAACTAAAATTGTGCATGCTCGCGCTAGCACAGCCGTGCTGGATGGCGATGGAGGCTTGGGCTTGGTGGTAGCGCCTAAAGCAATGGAAATTGCCATCGAGAAAGCGAACCAAGTGGGCACTGGATGGGTTGCCGTAAAAAATTCAAACCACTTTGGCATTGCGGCTTATCACGCCATGATGGCGCTACCCCATGATATGATTGGTATTGCCATGACCAACGCAAGCCCGTTGGTGGCGCCTACTTTTTCCGTTGAACGATTGTTGGGCACCAATCCGATTTGTGTTGCCATCCCTGCAGGCAAACAACCACCCTTCGTGGCAGACTTTGCCACGACCACAGCCGCTAATGGCAAACTCGAAATCCTACAACGTAAAAATAAAGAAGCCCCACTCGGTTGGATACAAAAAAAAGACGGAAGCCCTTCTACCAATCCCAACGAATTGAAAGAAGGAGGAGCGTTGATCCCTCTCGGTAGCGATCGCGAGCATGGAAGTCATAAGGGATTTAGTTTGGGCGCATGGGTAGATATTTTTTCGGGAGTATTGAGTGGAGCAAATTATGGACCTTGGGTTCCTCCGTTTGTTAGTTTTCTATCTCCTCCTGCCGATCCGGTAGGTGAAGGCATCGGTCATTTTTTTGGAGCTATGCGCGTAGATGCGTTCCGCCCAGCTGATGAATTTAAAATGCACATGGACACTTGGATCACGCGCTTTCGCGAAGCAAAAACAATCGAAGGTCAACAGCGCATAATTATCCCAGGCGATCCGGAACGAGAAAGTGAAATTCAGCGGATGAAAGATGGCATTCCACTCAATGAAAAAGTGATGGAAGACTTGGAAGAACTAGCTAAGAAGTTAGATGTAAAATTCTTCCACTAAAAGGTGAAAAACACACGGAACACCCAAGGCGATGCAAAAGCCCGCTCTGCCTGATTGTATAGCACATCGTAGAGAGCAACGCCATTTACTGCCCCACGCCCGCCCAACGGCACTGTGTAACCAAGGCCAAGCAACATCCGGTTAAAACTTCTTCTTTCCTTGTTATTAAAGGTGGGGGTCGAAATATAATTGTATTCACCGTACCCAAATAATTGGGGGCTGAAGTTGTAGCGCGCAAACGGACTAACACCATATTGATTGAGTGTTAAATTAATATCAGAAAAACTCGTGCGTTGCCAATTGACTCCTGTTCCGATAGAGAACTGCGGCTTAATCATGTATCCAACTATAGGATTAAGGGCGATAAAAAAAAAGTTATTTCCAAACCCATCACGCCCACCACTTAGCCCGAATCCTCCTCCAAAGTATCCGCGGTCTTTAAATGTTTTAGGAGTATCTTCCTCAATAGCGCGCTGAGCAAAACTTGCGACTACCACAAATATCAACAAGATGGCAACACTAATTCGCTTCATATTTTTGGATTTTTAATCCTTTTCTTGAATAATGAAAATATCCTCTTTGTCCTTCTTCATCAAATACTTTTCTCTTGCAAATTTTTCCAACAGCTCCCGGTCCGTCATCAATTCTTCCCGATCTTTTTGCACATCGGCAATCTTTTCTTGATAATACACTTTCTCGCGATTCAGGTTGCGCAACTTAGCTCCTAATTTAAATCGTGAAATCAAATCATTGGAGTCCAAAAATACCATCCAGGCTAAAAAGCAAAGGCCAGTTACAACATAGAAGTTTCGGAGAGCGGAGGGTAATTTCTTTAACATAGCTTAAAAAATGGTTGTACGAAGATAAGGAAATTTTGGGAAATGGCTTACCTTACTAAGCCTAACTCAAATCAGTCTGTCGCAATGCGCAGTTTAGCAATAACTAAATCAACGAATGCCACTGAGGTATGGTTTACCGATCTCAAAATGTTGGCAAGGCTGTAAGGCTAGAAGATGGCAGAGAAATAGTCAACCCTGTTGATTGGTTTCCTCGGCTGCAAGATGCCTCTGAAGCCGAACGAAACAATTGGCGATTAATTGGGAGTGGCGAGGGCATACATTGGGAAAGTATTGATGAAGATATCTTGGTTGAAGGACTTCTAATGTAGTCCATACCCGTAACACAAAAAAGCCGAAGGTTTAACCCTCGGCTTCTTTTATAAAAGAAATTTCTATTAAAAATTCTTTCCAGGAAAATAAGCTACTTCTCCCAACTCTTCTTCAATCCTAATTAGCTGATTGTATTTTGCCATACGATCGGAACGAGAAGCCGAACCGGTTTTGATCTGACCGGTGTTCAACGCTACCGCTAAGTCTGCAATCGTGTTGTCTTCTGTTTCACCTGAACGGTGCGACATAATGCTCTTATACGAATTACGTTTTGCCAAATTCACGGCATCAATGGTTTCGGTGAGTGTACCGATTTGATTTACCTTTATCAAAATAGCATTCCCTACACCTTTGTCAATCCCTTCTTGCAAACGCTTTACATTCGTTACAAATAAATCATCGCCTACCAATTGCACTTTCTTGCCGATGTTTTCCGTCAATGCTTTCCAGCCAGTCCAATCGTCTTCCGCCAAGCCATCTTCAATGGAAATGATGGGATATTTTTTTGACCAATTCGTCCAGTACTCAGCCATTTCCAACGGCTCTAACTTTTTGCCAGACGACTTCTTAAAATGATAAGTCTTTGTCTCTGTGTTATAAAATTCGGAAGCGGCCGGATCTAGCGCAATCATGATTTCAGAACCCGGTTTATAACCTGCCGATTCAATCGCTTTCAACACAATTTCAATTGCTTCCTCATTCGATTTGATGTTGGGCGCAAAACCTCCCTCATCGCCCACGTTAGTAGATAGACCTTGATCGTGTAAAACTTTTTTCAACGTGTGAAAAACCTCTGCACCCATTCTCAGTGCTTCTGAAAATGTGCTGGCACTCACAGGCATCACCATAAATTCTTGAAAATCGATGGAGTTATCCGCGTGGCTGCCGCCATTCAAAATATTCATCATTGGCACCGGCAACGTGTTCGCATTCACGCCTCCAATGTAACGGTACAACGATTGACCTGCTTCCATAGCTGCAGCTTTGGCCACTGCCAGCGAAACTCCTAAAATCGCGTTGGCACCTAGTTTGCCCTTGTTGGGTGTGCCGTCCAACTCAATCATGATTTTATCGATCAACGATTGATCAAACACCGAAAAACCAACTACCTCTTCGGCAATTTCTGAGTTTACATTTTCAACTGCTTTTAATACACCTTTACCCATGTACTTTGATTTGTCACCATCGCGAAGTTCTGCTGCTTCGTGCGAACCGGTAGACGCTCCGGAAGGAACAGCCGCCCGACCAAACGCTCCAGACTCTGTAAACACATCAACTTCTACTGTTGGATTGCCACGGCTATCAAGTATCTGACGGGCGTGGATGCTTTCGATTAAACTCATTTTAATTTTAGATTTAGGATTTCTTGATTTACAATTTACGGTTGATGAACTTTTCTTATGATCTTCTTTCGTTTTCAAATCTTCAAATCAACGAATTTTCAAATTAACGAATCATATTTAAAAACTGGTCAAACAAATATCTCGAATCATGTGGTCCCGGTGATGCCTCCGGATGATACTGCACTGAAAATGCCTTTTTATTTTTTAACCGAATGCCCATAATCGTTTTATCATTCAAGTGAACATGCGTCACCTCCACATTCGGATTTTTATCCAAGTCTTTGTCACTCACCGAAAAGCCGTGATTTTGAGAAGTAATCTCACCCAAGCCGGATACTAAATTTTTTACTGGGTGATTTAAACCGCGGTGACCATGGTGCATTTTGTAAGTCGATAACCCTACAGCTAAAGCTAATAGTTGATGCCCCAAGCAAATCCCGAAAACAGGTTTATCGGCATCTACAATTTCCTTTACGGTTTTAATGGCATAGTCCATCACCGAAGGATCGCCCGGACCATTGGAAATAAAATATCCATCTGGCTTCCAAGCTTCCATTTCCTTGAAAGTAGTTTTCGCTGGAAATACTTGCACGTAGCATCCTCTCTCCACCAGACTATTCAAAATGTTATTCTTAATGCCTACATCCAATGCTGCAATTTTGATCGGTGCACTGGGCTCTCCCTTAAAATACGGCTTTTTCGTACTGACAATAGAGGACAACTCTAGGCCTTCCATCGATGGCACTTTCTTCAATTCATCTTTCAATTGATCGGGTGAAAGCTCCGAAGAAATAATGGCGTTCATTGCGCCCTTGCTGCGGATGTGGCGAACCAATTTCCGCGTGTCAACGTCAGCAATGCCGACCACCTGATTTTTTTCTAGGTATTCTTGCAGGCTCTGTGTAGCTGCCTTTCGGCTGAACTCGTCCGAAAACTCGTTAATCACAATCCCTTTGATTTGAGGGGCTGCGGACTCATTCTCCGCTTCCACCGTGCCATAGTTACCGATGTGCGCGGAGGTATTGACGATGATTTGCCCGTAGTAAGAAGGATCGGTATAAATCTCCTGATAGCCTGTCATACCCGTATTGAAGCAGATTTCCCCTCCGCTTGTACCTTTTTTCCCAATGGCGCGACCCTCCACTAGGAGGCCGTCTGCTAAAAGTAAGTAAGCTTTGTCCTGCAAAATATAAAGTGGTTAGTGGTTGACAAAAATAGTTTTAGCTTGAATTGATTACTACTTAAAGGGATTAATTCTTTCTGCACTCGTTCGAAATAGGCCAAAAAAAAAGGATT
>Ga0209591_10002499_pt1 | contig 22034 bp, 15 predicted proteins | sample MAT01_FD_187207 | JGI IMG/M metagenome (GOLD analysis project Ga0209591, IMG submission 187207) | Freshwater microbial communities from Lake Fryxell liftoff mats and glacier meltwater in Antarctica - MAT-01 (SPAdes) (version 2) | ecosystem: Environmental > Aquatic > Freshwater > Ice > Liftoff... | reverse complement strand
CCTGAAGATCCCGCTCGTCGTGCGCCTCGAAGGCAACAACGTCGCCGCCGGCAAGAAAACCCTCGCCGACTCCGGTCTCACCATCCAGTCCGCCGACACCATGGCCGACGCCGCCCAAAAAATCGTCAAGCTCGTCGCCTGAGCGATCAGCAGTTGAGAGATGGTAGTTGAGAGTTGAGAGTTGAGAGAACGACCTCCGCTCTCCGCTAACTGCCTCTCAACTCTCAGCTCTCAACTCTCAACTCTCAACTATTTCCCCCTTCTCCCATGTCCATCATCGTCACTCCTGAAACCCGCGTTCTCGTCCAAGGCATCACCGGCGAATTCGGCGGCCGCCACACCAAGCTCTCCCTCGACTACGGCACGCTGATCGTGGCCGGCGTCACCCCCGGCAAAGGCGGCCAGTTCTTCGAGCACGGCACGCACCGCGTTCCGATCTTCAACACCGCCAAAGAAGCCATCGCGGCCACCGGGGCCACCGTGTCCGCCGTCTTCGTGCCACCGCCCTTCGCCGCCGATGCGATCCTCGAAGGAGCCGATGCCGGTCTCGATCTCATCGTCGCCATCACCGAAGGCATTCCCGTCCGTCACATGGTGCAGGTCAAACGCGCCATGCTCGGCCGCAAGACCCGCCTCATCGGCCCCAATTGCCCCGGCATCGTCACGCCTGGCACCGGCAAAGATTCCACCGGCGGCTGTCGCATCGGCATTTCCCCCGGCTACATTCACAAGAAGGGCCATGTCGGCGTCGTCTCGCGCTCTGGCACCCTCACCTACGAAGCAGTCTTCCAACTCACAACGTGCAACATCGGTCAATCGACCTGCGTCGGCATCGGCGGCGATCCCGTCAACGGCACCTCGCACCTCGATGTCATCAAAATGTTCAACGACGATCCTGAGACCTGGGGCATCATCTTGATCGGTGAGATCGGCGGCAACGCCGAGGTCGAGGCCGCCCGCTGGATCAAAGCCAACTGCAAGAAACCCGTTGCTGGTTTCATCGCCGGAGCCACCGCACCCGCCGGCCGCCGCATGGGCCACGCCGGCGCAATCGTCGGCGGAGCTGAAGACACCGCCGCCGCCAAGATCGCCGCCTTCAAAGAATGCGGCATCGAGGTCGCCATCACGCCGAGCGACATGGCCGACGCCCTCATCCGCGCCGCCGCCCGCACCGGCACAAAGCTGGCATAATTGCCTTTTCACTCCCGTAGCTCTGCGCGGGAGCGCAGGGGACGAGCGTCGGTACGCTCCCATACGAGCAGTTTCCCCCCCTCAAGGCCCCGCCTCAGACATCCTAGCCCCAGTCCGTGGAGAGTGATGCCGAGGAAACAAAAGAATCCTGTCACGGCGCCAACCGGATGAACTATATCGGAGGTGTGTATCGGAGGTGGAGCGCGACCTGCCGACTTCGCCAAGGCTACGACGGACAAGCCGGGTGCGCCCGGTGCCGGAGTGTAGCCGCGTTTGAGCCGCAGGCGAAAGCGCGGTGTCTGGCGGCCCCGTTTTCGGGCTGCGCCCTCAAACGAGGCTACCCGCACGCGGCAAAACCATACTCACGGGTCGGGAGACCTGGGCCACTTCCCCATCACGTCAGGCTCCGCGCCCTCCGCGTTAACCCCGACAAATTCGGCCCACAGGGTGCATGCATCACACGTCAGGGAAATTCAAAAGGGGTCAGGTTGTAGGCAATCCCAACGGGGTCACATGTTGAATCTTGACAAATGGGCCGGGCTGCCGCGCTCAGAACCTCCCTGATGCTCCAGCGGCTTGGGGCCGAAAAAGGGGTCAGGCTTGGATATTAGACATTGACGTTAGGTGGGGGCTGGGGCTGAGTGAGTGGCATGGCGAGACCGTTGCGCTTGGAGTCTGAGGCCGGGGTGTACCACGTGTTAAACCGGGGCAACTACCGGCTGGATATATTCCGCTCGGAGAAAGCGAAGGTGTCCTTCCTGCAATGTCTGGATGAGGCCTGTGCGAAGACCGGCTGGGAGGTGCACGCGTGGTGCCTGATGTCGAATCACTACCATTTGGCGGTCTCAACGCCCAAGGCAAACCTCGTGGAGGGCATGCGCTGGAGCACCGTAACGAATCGCTGGCGGGGGAAAGCGCTGCACATGGGCGGACTGCACACCGTGAGCCGGTTGATCAGCGTCTGGCAGAATGAGCGCCACCGATGAAGCAACAGAGCAAACAACCAAGCCTGACCCCCTCCGTCTTTTTGCTGACCCCCTCCGTCTTTTCTTCAACGGCGCGAGCCACGGCCCGTAACCGATCAACAAATCCGCCCAGCTGACTTGGTTGACCGGATTGCCGCAGTAAATGGCCGGCCCGACGGCAACACAGGGTTGCGCGTGGGCGCGGAGCAAAGCCTCCGCCCAATCCGGCGCGGGGAACGCGTGATCCTCCGCCAGCGCGACGACCGATGCGCCGGCCGCACGGATGCCGAGGGCGTTGCCGTGGCCCACCGAGCGCACCGCGCCAGCTTCGACGATTTGCCAGCGGCCCAAGCCGCGCAACGTCGCCTCGTCGGGGCGGAGTTGCGCGCGCGAGCCCGCAACGATGATTAATTCGATCCGCCCGGCGATCGTCTGCGCAGCGAGGTGGCGCACCGTGGCCCGCACCACGTCGAAATCGCCGCGTGTGGTGAGAATGACCGAGAGCGCTGGAATTATTTCGTCCATCGTTCCCAGAAGAAGCCGAGGGCATTGGCGGCCTGCGCGATGAAAATGAGCGAGGAAAGTTGCAAAGCCCGCGCACCGTGCGCCTGCGTAAACGGATAACGCAGGAGGTTGAAATAAAACGCCGCCGGCTCCACCCGCAGCGGTTCGGCCCGGCGCTGGGCGCGGACCATGTGGTAATAGTGCGCCCCCCGACCGTAGTTGAAATGTTGCCGCCAGAATCGCCGCAGCGTGAGCGCGTGGGAGTGCTCGATGATCATTTCCGGCGCGTAAGTCAGCCCGCGCCCGAGTTGGTGCCACCGGTCGCATAACTCGCGATCCTCGGCCGCGGCGCGGGAGAGCGAGCCATCGAACCCGCCGATTTCCAGGAACGAGGCGCGTCCGACCGCGAAGTTATTCGAAGTAAAAAAACTCGGTCCGCTCGGGCCGGCATTGTAGTAGCTGTAGAGATAACCGACGAGCATCTGGCTGGCCTCAGCGCAGGCATTCCGCGTGAGCGCATTGTGGATGTGGCCGCCCACGAGATGCCCGGGATTAGCGGTGAGCTGGGCGGCCGCGCAGCGCAGCCAATCCGCCGCCGGCTCGCAATCGTCGTCGGTGAACACGAGAAATTCCCCGAGCGCGGCGCGCGCGCCGGTGTTGCGAGCCGTGCCCGGTCCGGCGTTCTGCTGCCGCATCATCCGCGCACCCGGGGCGACGACGGGCGCTTCACTGCCGTCATCCACCACGATGATCTCGAACCGGTCACGCGGGTAGTCGAGCCGTGCCAGGGCGGCGAGACACGCGCTCAGTTGCTGCGGCCGGTTGCGCGTCGGAATTATGATGGAGCAGAACGGTTCCATGGAAGAAAGGATCGGATGAGCGCGACTTCCCGCGCGGTAAATTCCCGCAACAGAAAAAATCCCCCGATGGCCAGCGCACTGAGGATCGCGAGCTTCACGAGCAGCCAGGCACCCGGCGTCGGCCAGGACGCGGAGAGCGCCAACACCACCGCCGTCAACGCCGTGCAGCGGGCCAGCGAGACGAGCGACGGCCAGATCTGCCACGTGCGCCCCACCACGACGAGGGCAATGACCGTGCCCAAAGTCGCACAGGCTGTCATGGCGACCACCGCGCCCTCCGCTTGCCAAACCGGAATCACGAGCGCGTTGGTGACGACACCCGAGATGATCAGCGGCAGGGCGAAATACAAAATTTGGGCCGGGCGACCGATGGCGACGAGGATGGAAGCACAGGTGTTGAGCATCACCAGCGCAACCACGGCGAAGATTTGCCAGGCAAACAGCACGCCGGCGGCGGCAAAGGCGGGACCGAAAATCAAACCGGTGATCTCACTGCCCGCCCCCGCCGCCAGGCCGGCGAACGGCAGCAGAAAAAAGCCGAGCCGCAGCGAATCGCGGCTGATGTCGCGGGCCTTTTGCAGCTGCCCGTCGCGTTGCAGGTGGGTGAGCGTGGCCACTAGCAACGGCGTGAACGACAGCGTGAACAAGCGCGGCAAAATCGCTAGGTTCGCGGCCGCCCCGAGCAGGCCGACCTCCGCGACGGTGCCCCCGCACATTTTCAACATCAGCAAAATTTGCACATCGAACAACCGGATACACATCGTCGAAATAAACAGCGGCACCGCGTACCCCGTCAATCGACTGAGCGGGAACCGGATCGGGCTGACGAGCGGTGGCCGGCAGTAGTAGCGCACCACGATCAACTCGACCAGGGATGCGGCCAGATTGCCGACAATGGCGCCGGTCACCGAAAATCCCAGCTGCACCAGCGCGACCACGAACAGCAGCCGCGCCGTCCAGCGCCACACACTCGTCACCGCGCGCGCCCGGAAACCGCCAAGCCCCGTGAGAATATTGCGATGAGCTTGCGCCAGGCTGAACAACGGAATCTCCAGCGCCATCAGTCGCAGATAGGCGGCCATTTCCCGGTCGCCGAGCAGTTCCGCCAAGGGTCCGGCAAAGACGACGATCACCGCCGTGGCCGCCACGCCCAGGAAAAAATGCCACCGCACCAAAGTGGCGCCGAGCGGCCGCCAATCCTCCGCTTCCGCCACCAGCTTCAACGTCGCCCGCGCAAAAACCGATGTGACCGTCCATTCCACCCACGCCACGAGCGAGGCCACCAGCGTCAACACGCCGTAACCTTCCGGCAGCAGATGGCGCGTGAGGAACGACGCCGTGAGCAGACCCGTCAGCGGAAAAAGCGATTCCGCCAGGAATCCCCACATGGTTCCGTCCAGCAAATCGCGGCCGCGGTCTCGTGGTTTCATGCGCCGGTCAACTCCTTCCGGTCCGCCGCCGTGACGTGGGTCAGCCGGCCCGTTTCATAAAGCAGATACATTTCTTCCGTGCCCCGCAGACCAAAAAGATTGCCGAGTATCTCGCCGAAGGCATGCGACACCAATCCGGCCGCAAGCAGCGGAATGACGCGCGGCAACAGGTGTCGCTGCTGGGGGCGGGCCCGGATGTCGCGCAGGATCCGGCCACATCGGACCACCGGGATCAAAGGCGTCGCCATTGAGTAAACCACGCGCTTGGCCAACGACCAGCCATGATACTGCGCCCGCGCGGCACTGAAGAGTCGTCCGCCGCACATCGTCTGAATCAGGAAGGGACCGAATCGGGAAAAATTAATGTGCCGGGTCGAGGTGCCGGCGTGCAGGAACAGCGTGTGTCCCTGCGCCCGCAACGCCTCGTGCAACAATCCCTCCACCGCGATGTACAAGGGCAACCGCTCACCAAAACCCAACAGCACATCGCGCTTGTAAGACGTGTTGTGCCACGGAAGCCACTCCACCACCCCCGCCACTGCGGGATCACCGTACCGGCCGAAGTGCAGGAGATAATTGGCCCAACTGCGCAGCGTGCGCGGATTGGCGTTGAGCAGCAGCGGCGCGACGGCCGCATGCCCGGCCTGGTGCGCCTCGAGCAGTTTTTCCGCCCAGTTCGGTGCAGGAAACGAATGGTCTTCGCCCAGCGCCACCACCGGCGCGCGAGCGTGCCGAATCGCCGCCACCTGCGCGCCCGCCAGCGTTTTGACTTCGCCCACCACCACGACACGGATGCCCTCCTCCGCCGGCAACTCCCGCGGCGCGGCCACGATGATTTCGATCCGCTCGCGCACGGTTTGCGCCGCGAGATACCCGAGCGTGAGCCGCAGCACAGCGAGGTCGCCACAGGTGACGAGGATAACGGAAAGTTCGGGATTCATCGCGAAGCAGCCTCAAATCGCAGCCGGTCGGCGGTGGTCATGTTCCGCGGGCGGTCGAATTCGATATCGTTCAATTTCTCCCCGGCGTGGCCGGGGCCGGTCAGGTAGCCCGTGAATTCACCGGTCGCGTCGAGCGCCAGCGCCAGGAACAGCAGCGGGGCGAGCCGCGGGAGCAGATGCCGCAGCCGGCCCGGCCCTTGTAGCATCTTCACGATCCGGCCAAAGCGGAGGCAGGGGATCAACGGCGCAGCCAGCGCATAGGCGAGGCGCCGCGCGACCGGCCAGTCGCGCGCCCGCGACGAGGCGAATAGGCGCCCGACGCAAAAGCGGAGGCGCAACGATGGGCCGAGCAGCGAAAAATTATAGTGCACGGTCTTCGCCTCCGCTTCGAGCAGCAGCTCGTGTCCCTGCGCCCGCAGATCCCAGTGCAACACGCTCTCCGCCTCGAACATCACTTCAAGCCGGTCGCCGTAAGCCAGCAACCGCTCGCGCTTGTAGCTGCTGTTGTGACCGGGCAGGTGCGGCTGCGCGCCCTGCGGCGCAGGATCGATCCACGCGCCATATTCGATGAGCAAGTTCGTCCAACTGGTCAGCGTTTCCGGATTGCCGTTGACCAGCGCCGGGCCGACTGCGGCACAGGGCTGGCGGTGGGCCGCGATGAGTTTCTCCGCCCATGCCGGTTGCGGCCAGGAATGATCCTCCACCAGCGCCACGATCGGGGCGACCGCGCGCCGCACGCCGGTGGCCCGCGCCACCGAGGTGCTGAAGGCGTTGCCGCACTCGACCAGTTGGAAACACTGGAAGTCGCGCAACATTTCCAAGTCGGCCACCACACTCGCCACGCTTGGCGCCACGATCACGATCTCCAGCTGAGCCCGGACGGTTTGCGCGCGCAGGTGCTTGATCACCGCGCGGACCGCCTCGAAATGAGCGCGCGTCACCACGATGACGGACATGGCCGGGAGCTCAGGCACGCGTCACCTCCGCAGCACAGACCAGTTGCAAACTACGGAAGCCATCCGCCAAGTCGGGTGAAGCCGGCCGGCCCGCGCGAAGTGCCGCGACGAATTCACCGAGCGCATACTTGTAGGAAGGCTCGTGCCCCGGACTGCGCAGCCGCTCGACCGTGTAAGCGCTCGGGAGAAGAGCGGCGGCCCGCGAAAATCCGATCTGCACGCGCGGCGACCGGTAGCGATCAACCGTGAGCTTGCCGGCGGTGCCCGTGATTTCCACCCGGTCTTCGTCCCCGGCGGCGAGGGAGAAGAACGACTGGCCGGAGATGCCTCCGGCCCAGAGCCATTCCACCGCCGCAGTGTCGGCTTCACTCTTCACCGAACGCACCGTCGCAGCCACGCGCACGACTGCCCGATCAAGCAACCACGGCAGCAAATCAAAGTGATGCGCCGCGAGATCCAGCAACACGCCCCCACCGGTGGCGCGGGCCTGTTTCCACGCCGGGAGCGGGCGCACCGGCGTGCTGAAAACCGAACTCACATGCAGCACCTCACCGATGCGACCGGAGCGGATGAGTTCGCGAGCTTGGGCGAAAAGCGGATTGAAACGATAATTGAAACCGATCATTCCCGTGACGCCCGCCCGTTGCCATTCGTCGAGCACCGCCTGCCCATCGGCCAAGCTGGTCGCGAGTGGTTTCTCCAGGTAAAGGTGTTTGCGATGGCGGAGCACCGCGAGCGCGGCGACGGCGTGGAGCCCGGTGGGCAGACAGATCAGCACAGCATCCACATCGGAAGCAGCGGCCTCGTCCGCCGTGGCGACCAAGGTGGCGTGCGGGACGAGTTGCGCGGCGAGCGCCCGGTTTTGCGGGTCGGTGTCCGCCAAAACATCCACGCGCACGCCCGTCTGGCGGGCCAGCACGCGAAGATGAATTTGCCGGGCAATCTGACCGCAGCCAACCACCGCGACACGTATGAGGGAGCCTGTCACGCGCCAACCATGGACGGAAGGGAAGCCACTATGCAAACCCGCATGTTGCCCGACACGTTGAAGGGGCGATTTCATCCGCGTACCTCCGATTCCATCCGCGTTCATCCGCGCTATCTGCGGAAAAATCAGGTTCGTGCTCCTGTCTTGTATTCGTGTCCATTCGTGTGATTCGTGGGCCCTCCCCTGCCTTTACCCGATTTCATCTTGTCACCTATTACGTGACAAATCCCGCGCGACTGAACCCGCTAAACACACCTGTTTAAAACCCGTCCCGTTTTATTCGGCGTGCGAAGCAGAACGTGGGCGTCAGTTTCCATACCGACGCTTGCCGCCCACCCGTGCTACATCCCCCCCGGACAAAACCACAATCGTCTCGCGAAGGAATCGAAGGGAACGAAGGCACCACCCGAACCGGATTTCCCCCACGAATCACACAAATAGACACGAATAAACCCAAGCCGGAGGAATTATTTCCGCGGATAGCGCGGATTGCCGCGGAGAATTACCAAGAACAGTTGGACCAAGAATTTCATCCGCGTTCATCCGCGCCATCCGCGGAAAATTTCGGTTCGTGGTCCTGACTTCTATTCGTGCCCATTCGTGTGATTCGTAGGCCCTCACCTGCCTTTGCCCGATTTCAACTAGTCCGTATTACGTGACAAACCCCGCGCGACAGTACCCGCCGAAGCCTGAGCCCATCCGCCCAACGCACATGTTTAAACCCGTCCCGTTTTGTTTGCTCCCACTCCGTCAAGCCCATTCCCCACACCCCAAAAGCTGACCCCTTCGGATATTTTCAGGCCCAGACATCCTGATCCCAGCCCGTGGAGAGAGGAGGAGCGAGGAAACGAGCTGAGCTTGCCACGACACAAACCGGCTGAACTGTATCAAGGTTGAGCGCGACCTTCCGACTTCGCCAAGGCTACGACGGACAAGCCGGGCGCGCTGGGTGCCGGAGTCTAGCCGCGTTTGAGCCGTGGGCCAAAGCGCGGTGTCTTGCGGCCTCGTTTTCGGGCTGCGCCCTCAAACGAGACTACACCCACAAGGCAAAACCATACCCACGGGCGGGAGACCCGTGCCACTTCCCCATCACGTCAGGCTCCGCGCCCTCCGGCCATTTGACAGGCTCAGGCCGTCCTGAGCGAAGTCGAACGGACGCGTCCTCCGCGTTAAATGTATTCTTCCCGATTCGCCGTGAAGTTGAGCGCACCCTCATTCCTCGGGATCAGGTTGTCTCAGGCCACCTGATTTTCTTTCCGCTTAATTTAACCGCCAGCAGCCGTGTAATAGAATGCTTCGGCGTGGCAGCGTTTCCTTTCCCGCAGGGTGAAGAAATTCAGTAATCTTGTTTCAACCTTTGATAAATCGCTCGCCACGCCTTCACCAAAATCCAAATAATCGGATAGCCTGCTCAATTGGCCCTTCGCTGATTTCTCCTCGGGATTTTCCGCTCCCCCTACTTTAATTCTTTCATGAACTACGGTCACTTCGACGCTCAAGCCCGCGAATACGTCATCACCCGCCCGGACACTCCCCGCGCGTGGTCCAACTACCTCGGCTCGCGCCGCTATGGCGCGATCATCACGAACAATGCCGGTGGTTACAGTTTCACGCGCTCACCCGCGTCCGGCCGTTTCCTCCGCCACCGCTACAACTCGGTGCCGATGGATATGCCCGGCCGCCAATTTTATCTGCGCGATCAAGCGAGTAGTGATTACTGGTCGGCCGCTTGGCAACCCGTGGGCAAACCGCTCACCGAGTACAAAACCTCGACCCGTTTCGGTCCCGGTTACGCCGTGATCGAGAGCGAATACAGTAGCATTAAAACCGCGGCGACCTACTTCGTCCCCCTCGATGCCGACTTCGAATACTGGCGCCTGAAGGTCACCAACACCGGCAGCACCCCGCGCACGCTCAGCGTATTTTCCTTCTGCGAATTTTCCACGGAATGGAGCCTCGAGCAGGACGCGCTCAATCTGCAATACACGCAGTACATCTCCGAGGCCACGTGGAAAGACGGCATCATCCAAGTCTCCTCCTGCAAACGTCTGCCCCAGGACAAAGCCCACTTCGCCAACCGAGACCAGTCGCGTTGGTGGTGGATGACTCAAGTCGGCGGCACTATCGCCGGCTGTGATTGCGACCGGGAAAAATTCCTCGGCGTATACCGCAGCTATGATCGTCCCGAGACCGTCGAGCGCGGCACCTGCGGCAACAGTGAACATTTCTCCGACAACGGCTGCGGCTCGATCCAAAGCAATCTCACGCTCGCCCCCGGCGAGACCACCGAGATCATCGTGTTGCTCGGCATCGGCGATACGCCGATCGCCAAACGCACGCGTGCCAAGTTCGGCACCGTTGCCGCCGTCGAACGCGAATTCGCCAAGCTCAACAAATACTGGAACAGCCTGCTCGATACGATGCAGGTGCAGACGCCTGACGCCGACTTCGATCACATGACCAACGTCTGGGGCGCCTACAACGCGCTCATGACCTTCGAGTGGTCGCGCTCGTGCTCCCTCGTCTACACCGGCGTGGAACGCGACGGCTTCGGCTACCGCGACACCGTGCAGGATTTTCTCGGCGTCACCAACATGATCCCGGCCAACGTGCGCGAGCGCATGATTCTCATGCTGTCCGGCCAGGACTCGACCGGCGGAGCGCAGCCCGATGTTCGACCTTGGCTGCATAAGCCGGGCAAGATGAAACCCACGCCCGCGTCCCACTACCGCAGTGACGATTGCCAATGGCTTTTCAATTCCGTGCCGGCGTACGTCGCCGAGACCGGTGATGTCGCCTTCTACGAACTCGTCGTGCCTTACGCCGATAAAGGCAAAGCCACGGTGCTCGGCCATCTGCGTCGCGCCCTAGACTTCAATCTCGAGCGCACCGGGAAAAACGGTCTGCCCTGCGGACTCCTCGCCGATTGGAATGATTGCCTCAAGCTCGGCTACAAAGGCGAGTCCGTGTTCGTCACCTTCCAACTCCGCCTCGGTCTCAAAACCTACGCCGAGATCGCCGCGCAACTCGGCAAGTTGAAGGAAGCCAAGTGGGCGCTCGCCGAACTCACCAAGCTCGACAAAAAAATCGCGAAAGTCTGCTGGGACGGCGGCTGGTTTATCTGGGCTATCAGCGAAGACGGTGTCGTTTTCGGCACGAAGAAGGCGAAGGAAGGAAAAATTTATCTCAACACGCAGTGCTGGGCGATTCTCTCCGGCGCGGCCACCCCCGAGCAAACCGACAAATCACTTGCCGCCGTGAAAACGCACCTCGCTTCCGACTACGGCGTGGCGCTCTGCAATCCGCCCTTCGACAAAACGTCTGTGAAGGTGATGCGCGCCGTGCTCTTCAATCCCGGCAACAAGGAAAACGGCGGCATCTTCTCGCACACCCAAAGTTGGGCCGTGCTCGCCGAAATTGCCCGCGGCAACGGCGATCAAGCTTACGCTTATTATCGTTCGTTCATGCCCGCCGCGCAGAACGAGCAAGCCGAGGTCCGTGAGATCGAACCGTACGTGCATTGCCAAAGCACCCACGCCCCCGCCTCCAAAAAATACGGCAAGTCCCGCGTGCCCTGGCTCAGCGGCACGGCATCGTGGTCACACTACACCGCGACGAATTACATCCTCGGCATCCGCCCCGAAATCGCCGGCCTGCGCATCGATCCCTGCATCCCGAATATCTGGCCCGGCTTCACCGTGCAACGTTTGTTCCGCGGCAAGATGCTGCATATCGAAGTGAAAAATCCGTCCAGTGTCTGCCGCGGCGTGAAGTCCCTCACCATCGACAGCCAGCCCATCGAAGGAAACCTGATCCCCCTCAGCCAACTCAAGAAAGGTTCGAAGATCGTAGCGGAACTGGGCTAATCCATCGGCCAAATAATTATCCAGGCCGCCCGCAATCGCTGAAATGAAACTGACGTACCGAGCGAAGCGGCATCAATAGTGGACGTGAAGTTGAAGGGTTCGATCTTCGACACAGTGAAAATACAGGAGGAACACAGAGCAAGGCAGTCTGAGCCATTTAACGTGAAGGTCACGGAGTGCACGGAGGAGGCAATACGGGAATAGTCAGAGGGTGGGCGTCGGTTTCCACACCGACGCTCTGTCGGTAATTCTTGTCGGACCGTTTTGTCCGCTTAGCCTCGTCGACGGCAGAAACCTTGGCGAAGGCAGATCCACCTGGGCGATCAGCGTCGGTGCGGGGACCGACGCCCATCACCGCATCCCTCCTCCTCAGTGCCCTCCGGTTCGACTCCTGCCGCCTCTGCGACAAAAGTATTTCTGGCTCCCTGCCTTCATCCGAGTCCTTCCGTGATATTTGTGGTCAAAATCTCTGGATCTCCTGCCGATACCGGCATCGAAAATTCAGCGGAAATAAATTGAGCCCGCCAGAGGGAGTGAGTTGACCTCCACGCGCTCAGGTTTACCCGCAAATCACACCGATCATCGCGAATGAATATCCGGGCCCCAGCGCCGGGCTTTATCTGGAGTCCCTTCGGAGCAGGGTATTCATTCGTGTTAATTCGTGTGGTTCGTGGGCCAATCCTCCGAGTGAAAACCCAGACTTTCCCACTAACCACCAGCCGTCGCCCCAGCGCTCTGGCTCGGCCAGCACGAATTTCCACGAATGGAGACAGGCCTAGCTCACGGGACAACGCGGAGTGAAACCACGTCAGGCTCCGCGCTCTCTGCGTCCTCCGCGTTAATTGTATTTTTTTCCGATTCATGGCGGAGTTGAGTTCACCCTAATTCCTCGGGATCAGGATGTCTGAGGCAATGGCGGACAAGGAAGGCACCCCGCCGACAAGTGACGCCCCAACAAAAATCCCGGAGCGGCCTGAATTTAATCTCGCTGCACTTGGAACGAATTAATCCTTGCACCGCCTCGCGCGAATCGTTCAATCCGACCTTTCGTGGACCCTTAGCTCAGTTGGTTAGAGCGTTTCCTTGACATGGAAGAGGTCACTGGTTCGAGCCCAGTAGGGTCCACCATTCAACTGATCGACAAGCAGATAGGAATATTTTTGCGATCAGCTATTTTGATTTAAGCTAACCCGTATAATGTGCCGTAGATAAAGGGCTAAGGTGGATTCCGCGACTCAAGCCCCCAATACCAACACCACCGCTCATGTGCGGGCTGAATTATTGCGTCAGGGTTACACGGATTTGCCCAGTGGTTTGGTCGCCACCATTCTGGTTTCCACCGGTTTGACTTGGATCATCTCGCGGGGCACCAACACCGATCACGTGTGGGCCTGGTGGGGTTATATGATCACGGTGGCGGTCTCGCGTCTGATCGGTCAGCGGCGCTATCGCCAAAACGCCACGAGCGGCACCACAGTTTATTGGCAACGTTGGTATGTTCTCGGCGCCGTGCTCTCGGGCTTAGGTTGGGGCTACGCCGGCTGGACGTTCTATCCCATCATGAGTGAAGGCGAACGCTCGCTGTTGATTTTTATTTTGGCAGGCATGACGGCCGGGGCCACCCGCTCGCTCGCCCCCGTCCTTTCCGCCTGCTGGGGATTTCAACTGCCCATCTTGCTGCCGTTGATCCTGCGCTTCTTTTTCACCAACGAAATGGTGCCCACCGTCATGGGCGGGCTTTCATTTATCTTTATCATTTTCATGATGGCCATGGCGCGCAGCTACCATCGCTCGCTCGATGACTCCTTACGACTGGGCTTTGAATACGCCGTGCTGGTTTCTGAACTTCAGGAAAAAAAACTGATCACCGAAGCGCTCAACCGCGGCTTAACGACCGAAGTCGCTCACCGGCAAAAAGCCGAAATTGAGTCGCGTTCCGCCATGGCGCGAGCCGAGGCAGCCAACACGGCCAAGAGCGAATTCCTCGCCACCATGAGCCACGAATTGCGCACCCCCATGAACGGCATCATGGGCATGCTCGAACTTTTAAAAAACACCCCACTCGACTCAGCCCAGCGCGAGCAACTGGATACCGCCACCCATTCCGCAGATGCGTTGCTGCACGTACTCAACGATATTCTCGATCTCTCCAAAATAGAATCAGGCGCGCTCAACTTTGAATCAATCCCGATGCATCCGGCCGCCGTCGCTGAAGAAGTCGCCTCGCTGCTCCGTCCGCGGGCCACCAAGAAAGGACTGAATTTTATCCTGAACGTCGATGCGGGTAGCCGGCGGCGGGTGCGCGGAGATCCCACCCGTTTCCGCCAAGTGCTGCAAAATCTCATGGGGAATGCGATCAAGTTTACCGAGCGGGGTGAGGCTGAACTCAAGTTGAGCGCCGAGAGTGATAGTAACCATCACCTCATTTTGACCGTGCAGGTGCGTGACACCGGCATCGGGATGGATCGCGCGATTATCGATTCACTTTTCAAACCCTTCACCCAAGCGGACAGCTCCATGAGTCGGCGCTACGGTGGCAGCGGCCTGGGCCTCACCATCTCCCAAAAACTCGTCCAGCGGATGGGGGGAGATATCACGGCGGAAAGCAACGTGGGCGCGGGCTCAATTTTCAAATTCACCATCACCCTCGCGCTCACAGTGGATCAACCGGTCGCCCCAGCCCGGCAAATCGCATCCAATCCCTCGCTGATTTCCGGGCGTATCCTCGTCGTGGAAGACGACCCGGTGAATCAAAAGGTGATTACCATGATGCTCAAACGTCTCGGCGTGGAATGCACGGTCGTCGGCGATGGTTACGCCGCGTTGACGGCGCTGGCCGAAAAAGAATGGGATTTCTGCTTCATGGATTGTCAGCTACCCGGCATCGACGGTTTTGAAACCACCCGGCGCGCCCGCGCCATTCTTGCCGGTCGTCATCTGCCCATCGTGGCCTTGACCGCCAATGTCCGACCCGAAGACCGCGCCGCCTGTCTCGCCGCCGGCATGGATGATTTTCTGCCCAAGCCCGTTCGCGTCGAGAGCCTCCGCGCTTGCCTGCAGCAATGGCTCACGCCAGTTAGCTGAGGCATGTGCTATCGCTACACGCTCCAAAAACGAGAGTCACTCGGAGCTTACGAAAAAAACCTCACCTCTGCCCCGGAGGACTGGGTGCCGCACTACAACGTCGCGCTGACTACGCGCATGCCGGTAATCGTCTGGGAAACCAAACCAGTCGTACGCGATTTGGCCTTTGGATTCACTTTGCCGCCGCGCACCCCGGGCGAGCGTCCGCTCCTCCTCGCCAACAGCCGCGCCGACACCCTGCTCGCGAAGCCCGCCTTTCGCGACGCCACTGAGCATCGCCGCTGCCTCGTGCCCGCCGATGGTTTTTTCGAGTGGGAAAAACAAGGCACTGATCGTCTGCCCCACTCTTTTTATTTGCGCGAACACCAGCCATTTTTCTTCGCCGGAATCTGGCAACCAGCCAACGAGCATTCCCCGGAAGGATTCAGTATTGTCACCACCACGCCCAACGCCCTGCTCCAACCGATTCATGATCGAATGCCCGTCATCCTCGGACCGAACAGCGGCCCACTCTGGCTCGGCAACCAACCCCTCGATCCCGCCTTGCTGACAAAACTTTGCCGTCCGCTTCCCCCCGAAATGATGAGCAGCCATCGCGTCAATGCACGCATGAACCACGCCCGCTATCAAGCGCCCGACTGCATCGAAGTTATTTAAAGGTTATGACTAAACGTAGCCGATTTCATCTCAGACATCCTGAACCCAGCCAGTGCAACGGTGGCAAGAGGGGAAACGAACTGAGCTTGAAACAGGAAGTGTCTCGCGAAGGATGGAAAGATTACGATGGCCAGATGGTACGGATTCCTTCGCTCCCTTCGACTCCCTCGCGAGACAACTTCAATCCTACTTGAGCCCAGTTTGCTTGGCTTGGCGAAAATATGCCTGTCCTTGTTGTTTGAAAATTCAGCCGACACGCGAAGAGCTTACGACACAATCCAGCGAATGGATTTTCAGGTAAAAACTTGCCCTAACCAGATACTTTAACGCGGAGCGCACGGAGGACGCGGAGTGAAATCACTTCAGGCTCCGCGCGCTCCGCGTCCTCCGCGTTAATAGTATTATTTCCCACTTCGCGGCGGAGTTTAGCTCGCCCTACTTCCCCAGGATCAGGATGTCTGAAGCTGGCGAAAATCTTCCCCATTAATCGTACCTTTCTCGCCTTTGCACTGGACGAGACCTGTTCCGATCTTCAAAACCTTGGGCTCGTGGCTACCCACTCGAAACACGACGCCAAAATGGTCGAACAGGCCCTCGGCACCGTCGTTGCCGCAATTATCCGTCGCCACCACCAGACCGCGCGCTTGCTTTTGCTGGGCATCGCCAATGGCGGCATCGTCCTCACCAACCGCCTCGCCCAACGCCTCCGCGCCGAGGGCCTCGTCTGCGGCACCGGCACGATCGACATTTCCTTTCACCGCGACGACATCGGCCGCCAACCGATTCCCAAGGAATTTTCACCCACCATCATTCCCCACGATGTGAATGGTGCCGCCGTCATCCTTGTCGATGACGTCGTTTACTCGGGCCGCACCGTCAAAGCCGCACTCGACGAACTCTTCGATCACGGCCGCCCCGACACCGTGGAACTCGCCGTGCTCGTCGACCGGGGCGGACGCCGCCTTCCGATCGCGCCCGATTATTGCGGACTGAAATTTGCAGGGAATGATGCCCAAAAAGTCCGCGTCCATCTCGACCCGACCCAATCGGGAAAAGATTCCATATCCATCGAAACTACCTCGACTAAGCGCTCCTCGTCCTGAATTAAAACCCAACCTCCCCTCGTGCCCTGGCATAGAAAACATTTCCTCACCATCGAAGAACTCAATCAAAGCGAGATTGAGCAAGTCCTCGCCACCACGGGCGCGTTCCGCCGCATCCTCGACCGCAAGGTCAAGAAAGTCCCCGCCCTCCGCGGCAAGACCGTCGTGAATCTCTTTCTCGAACCGAGCACGCGCACCCGCATCTCCTTCGAGATGGCCGCCAAATTTCTCAGTGCTGACGTGATCTCCTTCGACGCCGCGGCCTCCAGCACCACCAAGGGCGAAACCCTCCGCGACACCGCGCAAAACATCCAAGCGCTCAACGCCGATATGATCGTGCTGCGCCACTCGGCCAGCGGCTCCCCGCTTTATCTCAGCCGCCTGTTGCACATTCCCGTGGTCAACGCCGGCGATGGCGCGCACGAGCATCCCACCCAGGCCCTGCTCGATGTGTTCACGATGCGCGAAAAACTCGGCAGCGTGAAAGGCCGCAAGATCGTGATCCTCGGCGATATTCTTTTCAGCCGCGTCGCCCGATCCAACATTCACGCGCTCACCAAACTCGGCGCCGATGTCACCATCGTCGGCCCCGCCACGCTCGTGCCGCGCTGGTTCGAGGCCCTCAACGTGAAGGTCTCGCATCATCTCCGCACCGCCCTCGCCGACGCCGATGTCGTCATGCTCCTCCGCATCCAGCATGAGCGCCAGGCCGCCGGACATTTTCCCTCGGTCGGTGAATACACCAGCATGTTCGGTCTCAACCAAGCCCGCGCTGAGTGGATCAAACCTGACGCGATCATCATGCATCCCGGCCCGATCAACCGCGGCGTCGAAATCGACAGCGCCCTCGCCGATTCCCCCCGCAGCGTCATCCTCGAGCAAGTCACCAACGGCATCGCCGTCCGCATGGCCGTGCTCTATCTCTGCGCCGGCGGCCAACCCGAACACGTCACCGCACCGGTGGAATAAAAGTAACAAGTTTCAAGTGACCAAATACCAAGAAAATCAGCCACGACCCCATCTTGTTACCTGTTACTTGATATTTCTCACTTCTCTCTCCTGTCACTTGATCCTTGTTACTTAATACTTCTCTCCATGTCCCTCCTCTGGATTAAAAACGGCCGCGTCATCGATCCTGCGGCCAAGCGCGACGCCCCAGGCGATGTCTTCATTGTCGACGGAAAGTTTGTCGCCAGCCTCACCACCGCCCAAAAGAAACAGGCTAAAAAAATCGACGCCACCGGACTCATCGTGTGCCCCGGCCTCGTCGATATCCATGTCCATTTCCGCGAGCCCGGCCAGACGAACAAGGAGAATATTCGCACCGGTTCAGAAGCCGCCGCGGCCGGCGGGTTCACCACGGTCGTGTGCATGCCGAACACCGTGCCGCCCGCCGACAACGCCGGCACCATCCAGCTGATCAACGCCGCCGCCGCCAAAGCCCCCATCCGGGTTTATCCCACCGGCTGCATCACCGTCGGCATGAAAGGCCAACAGCTCGCCCCGCATGGCTCCTTGAAAAACGCCGGGGTCGTGGCGCTCACCGACGACGGACTCTGCATTCAATCCAACGAGCTGATGCATCGCGCCGTCGAGTACGCCGCGATGTTCGATCTGCCCGTGCTCGACCACTGCCAGGACGATTCCATGACCGATAAAGCCGTCATGAACGAAGGCATCGTCTCCACGAGGCTCGGGCTGCGCGGCTGGCCGCACGCGGCGGAGGACATCATCGTCGCCCGCAACATCATCATCTCCCAATATTCCGGCGCGCACATTCACATGCAGCACATCAGCTCGGCCCACTCGGTTGAGCTCATGCGCCGCGCGAAGAAGGACGGGATCAACGTCACCGCCGAAGCGACTCCGCATCATATCGCCCTCACCGAAGAAGCGCTCGGCATGTACGACACTCATTTCAAGATGAACCCGCCGCTCCGCACCGAGAAGGACCGGCAGGCCATCATCGCCGGCCTGCGCGACGGCACCCTTGATTGCATCGGCACCGACCACGCTCCGCACACGCCCGACGAGAAAGATCGGGAATTCGATTTCGCGCCCAACGGCATCCTTGGCCTCGAGACGGCGTTGCCCATCTGTCTTGAGGTGCTGGTGCGTCAGAATAAATTCAAACTGCCCTTCCTCATTGATCTGATGACCCGCCGGGCCGCCGAGGTCCTCAAGCTTCCCGCCGGCACGCTCACCCCCGGGGCCAATGCGGATGTGTGCCTCTTTGATCCGGAAGAAACCTGGACCTACGATGCCGCGAAAGGATTCTCCAAATCCCGCAATTCCCCGTGGTCCGGCCAGATCATGACCTGCAAGGTAAAGACCACGATTGTGGGCGGTCGGACGGTTTTCCAGAACGGGAAAATGCTGTGAGTCAAAAGGTGGAACGCGACCTCCCATTGGGCCTGAGCTTGTCGAAGGGCTGGGCGCGTTTTTTCGGAAGCGTTAAGACTCAAGTAACTCCGTCGTAGGTGGTGCGCTGGCCGCGCCACGCTCGTTCTGCTGGCCAGCAGAACGAGACAAGCTCGCAACCTACCCAACCAATCCAGCAGGCACGGAGGCGTGCTGCTATTCGGGTTCCACCCTTTGAACACCGCGATGCGCCCCCCCTAAAATCATGCAGGCGGTCCCGAACCCCTTCGGAACCGCCGGCTAGAAACACACAAACACACACTAATAACACTAGCCGTTATTTCGGCACATCAATCGAAAGGTTTAGCTTTTCTAACATAATTCCACGTTGCCGATCATATCCAGCCAAAGACTTCTGGTATTCGTTGATTACCCAATTCTTCATCCGCAGAGATGCCGACAAAACAGTTCCGCAAAATATGCGGAATTCTCCCTGCCTTACGCCCTGCTGATCAGAGAATATTTTTATCTAGGTGCACCGACACTTCAGTCCACGCGTGAAGGATATTTCCAACTGATAGTCGTCGGATCGTTCCACGACTGGACATCCTGATCTGACCTGCTACTCAACACTTCCCGCTAGACGTCTCTATAATATTTCATAACGGTCACCCCATGGATTCTCCGAAAGAAAGTTCCCTCTTCCCCCAAGCCCGAGTCATGATCGGCTGGACTGCGCTCTTTATACTGCTCGTGGCCGGAACCTTCAATTACCCGCTTTATCCCTCCGCCGATTTAGACGGGTCATGGCGAATTGCCTTGGGGTATTTTTTTCAAAAAGGTTCTCAATTCGGCAAGGATGTGGTGTTCACGTACGGTCCGCTCGGATTCGCCATGGGCAAAACCTATTCGGGCCTCCAGTTTGCGGCGATCATCGCGGCCCAGCTGATATTCGCCATGCTAGGGGCGTTCGTGATTATCCACGAAGGTCGTCGGATGACCGGGCTTTCCCGCTGGGCTTTCTTCCTCGGCTTGCTGCTTTTCGTCATCACGTACGAGGACGCCTTCCACATGCTGATTATCGTCCTCATGGGCTTCCAGCTGCTGCGCGGCGCTAAAGGGCGCTGGGGAATCATCGGTCTCTCGCTCGCACTGGCCGTACTCGCCTCCATCAAGTTCACCAATCTGATGCTGGCCGGTCTCATGATCACCGTGACCGTTGCCCATGCGCTTTGGCGGAAACGCACCACCGAAGCCACGCTGATCAGCGTAGTTTTCTTCGGCGGCTTTCTGGCCGTCTGGATTCTCTGCGGGCAAAACCCGCTCAACTTGTCCGATTACTTCGTCAGCTCATGGTCGATCAGCCAAGGCTACACCGCCGCGATGGGATTATCCACGCCCTGGTCGCCGCTGTGGAAAGGATTTGTGGTGCTTGCCATCCTCGGCAGCTACCTGCTCCTGCATCTTAAATTAAATCCCGACAAACCGCGCGCGCTGGCCAACGCCACCCTACTCGCCGGGTTCATCTATTTGAATTGGAAACACGGCTTCGTGCGGGCCGACGGCCACATGATCGGATTCTTTTTCTGTGCGCTCCTGCCCCTCACCGCGTACCCGACGTTATTGGACGATCCACCCCGCTGGCGCCGGCTCCACTTCGCGTTCTTCATCATCGGAGGATTCATGTCTCTCTGGGGCATCGAGAGCGCGCTCTACGGCGTCGTGCGCAGCTGCGCCGGCATTGTCCAGGAGCGCATCTGGAAAAACATCGAGTGGACCTTCAAACCCACCTACGTCCAGCAAGTCTATCACGACAAACTCGCAAGGCAAAAGGAAGTGGTGAATCTCACGACCACACGCCAGATAGTGGGACGTGCCTCGCTCGATGTGCTCGGCTTCGAACAGGCCACGGCGATCTTTAACGATTTCAACTACCAGCCGCGCCCGGCCATCCAGAGTTATTCGGTCTTCACGCCCTATCTCGCAAAGTTGAACGGCGATTTCTACGAATCGAACCGCGCGCCGGAATACCTGCTGCTCAAGATCCAGACCATCGACGGCCGCATGCCCATGATGGATGATCCGGAAGTGTGGCGCCTGCTCCCGCACCGTTACGATTACCTCCACAGCGAAAAAGACTACCAGCTCTGGCACCGCTTGAATCTGAAATTCGATCCCGCGTCCGCCACCCCCACGCCCCTCCAAGCCACCGTTCTCCCCCTCGGCGAAAAACTTTCCCTCGCCCCCTACGCCGGCAAACAGCTCTGGACCCGGATTGAACTCAAGCAAACGCTCCTCGGTCGCCTGCACGCCTTCCTCTATAAACCGCCGCAGGTGAAACTGGCCTTGGTCGATCAGGAGGGAATGGAAACCAAATTTTATCTCCCCCTCACTCAGGGCCGCGCCGGTTTCATTTTGAGCCCCATCATCGAGGACGCCGTCGCCTACGTCAGCTTCGCCGCCAACCGCCCGGGCCGGGAAGTCCGCAGTCTGTCGCTCCTGATCAACCCCGGTGATCGCTACCTCTTTGCGGACACGGCCCGGATTGAAATTTCCGAACTGCAACGGGCCCACGCTGCGGAAAATTATTTCAAGCAGCAAATCGCGCAGACTTTCCCCATGTTCAGGTCGTACCCTTTTCAATACACCGCGCATGCCAAGCTCACCGCCGAAATGATCGGCGACCAACTGGTCGCCGTGCTGCACGCCCCCAGTGAAATGATTTATAATCTGCCCACCAACGCCCAGGAAATCACCGGGTCTTTGGGTTTTCTACCCGGCGCCTACACTACCGGGGCAAATACCGATGGCGCGGAATTCATCATCACCTGGTCAAACGGGGTCGAAAATGCCGAGCTGTTCCGCCGTTTCCTTGATCCCATGCATGTCACCACCGATCAAGGCCCGCAGGCCTTCAAGATCCCGCTCGGTCAATTAAGCGGCGGCCGGCTTAATCTCCGCATCGATTCCGGCCCCAACGGCAATTATTCTTGGGACTGGACCTACTGGACTAACATCGAAATAAAGTGACGGACTAACCCGATGAGTCGTCCCTCACCCAACCCTGCCGGCTGGCTCTGGGCCACCGGAGCTGCAACCTTGGTTGTCGCCGCCCGTTGGCGTGAAAT
>Ga0209591_10002497_pt1 | contig 22042 bp, 18 predicted proteins | sample MAT01_FD_187207 | JGI IMG/M metagenome (GOLD analysis project Ga0209591, IMG submission 187207) | Freshwater microbial communities from Lake Fryxell liftoff mats and glacier meltwater in Antarctica - MAT-01 (SPAdes) (version 2) | ecosystem: Environmental > Aquatic > Freshwater > Ice > Liftoff... | reverse complement strand
TCATCATTGACCGTTGGGAACGGACAACGCAGAAATGTTCAAGCTGTGGTCATTGTCAAAAGCTAGAACTGCAAGACCGCACCTTTTGCTGTGAGCGTTGCAGTCTAGTATTAGATCGAGATCACAACGCGGCGATCAACATTCTTGAGGCGGGGCATCGCCTCATACTGTCTCAGTCGGTGGAAGTCCCTGCGTCAAGCATGGCATCCGGCGTTCACGGCAGAAGCCCCCGCCTTTAAGCGTGGGGAGTATGTCACTCTGCTGGTGAGTGCGCGATGCGGAATCGCACGAAAATAACGATGCCAAAGACCAATGACCTGATGCTCTGTCTAATGCTTTATTTGGCCGCGATTTTATTCATTGTGTGCGGCGGATTGGTGCTGCTGGCGCACTTGACCGGACAAGCACTAGACGGCCCTGTCATCGCCTTCGAGACGCAGCGAGATGGCAATGCCGAAATCTATCTGGTCGATGTCAACACCCGCGCCCTGCATAACCTCACCCATCATCCCGCCGCCGATACCCATCCCGCTTGGTCGCCGGATGGAGAGCGCGTGGCTTTTGTGTCACATCGTAACGCAGGCGGAGAACGGCGGATTTATGTAACCGCTGTTTCCGACTGGGAAGATGCTTACCCGATTACACCGCAGGATGGGCTGGTCGGCGCGGTTCCCGGTGAGATAAAATGGTCAACTGACGGCGCACATATCCTATTTTTGCGGTCAGTAGGCGGCATCAGGTCGATCATGAGCGCGGCGGCTTCTGGCGATAACACGCTGCGCCAGCTTTCGGAAGATGATTTGGAAGCACAAGTCTATTTAGGGGAATTATCGCAGCAGTGGAGTGGGGTCGCTTTCGCGCCGGGTGAGGTTGAAGCGGAGCGCCCCTCCGTCACGGTGGAATTTATTAAAAATCAGTGGTGGATTGTCACCCGTGATGCAAGCCCACAAGCGCTGCGCCAGCAAATCACCATGATGTCGAATTACGCGGTGTCGATGGACAGCCTGCCGCATTGGTCGTCCGACGGCCAACAGTTTGTGTATGCTGATCTCGTCGGGCTGGAATTAGAACTTTTTATCGTGGAGGCCGTTCCGGGGGCTTCTCCGCGCCGTTTGACTTATGGCGGTGGAATTTCTCCCGCGTGGCGACCTTAAAGTTGCAATAAGAGACAACTACCGAGGTGGTTGGTTTTGAGAGGCACATCAGGCTGCACCCCTACGAAACTCTAATCAAAGCGAAAATCCAGGAGTGGCTAAAACAGTAGGTACCATAGGGAGCGATCTGTGTGTCGCTCCAGCGGAAGCACACATCGGTGCTTCCCTACACCCACCCGAATAGCCAATCCCGAAAATCGTATAGGGATGTGTTCTATGGCTTCGTAATTAGGGACTTCACGCAAAAAACTCGCTCACAGCGATGATTTCATCTGCCGGGACGAAAGTCGCCTCAACCACACTTTTGCCTGTACGCTGAAGGTACTGCTGCACGATACGGTAGCCGATGGCGTATCCGGCGAAATCTGCTCCCGCCCCTGCATCTGATTGATGCTGTCACCGAAGATATAGCTGCGGATCACATCGAATCTGGTCTTTTCCAATCCGTCAAGCAGAATAGTTTTGGTCGCTTCCAGCCGCGAATTATCAAAATCCGTCACATAATAGCCGACGACTTCTTCCCCATAAAGTTCCGCCGCGAAGGATTCCGCCAGCCCTTCGTAAATCATGTAATCGGCAACGGTGGTTTCCGTCATGAAGTTCTTAGGCCGCGCCGCAAACAGTAGATTATGATGCAGTTCATGCGCCGTCGCGCCTTTAACTCGTGATAGGGTGTAGTCATTCGCTTCGCTGTAGGTCGTCATTATGTAACCCGGAATCGCGCCGAATCCGCTGTAGCCACGCCCTATCGGAGCATTCCCTGCGTCAAACACCATCAAGCCGAAGGTGATTTCTTGCGTGGGAATCTCGCTGGCATAAACCGCGAACTTTTGCCAGCCTTCGTCGAGCGCTTGAGCCGCTTTGTTCCACGCATCATAAGCCGCCATCGCATTGATGATACGCGTCATCCACGCGTGATTTTCTCCCGTAAAGTGATCGGGTGTCATGCCCCACTGCTTAAAGGCCCCAAGGCCATCTCCGCCGCCAAACTGATTGACCAAGCCTTGAAACGGCGCGACCAATTGCTCACGAAAAATTGCCTCGCGCTCGGCAGCATCAGGTGTATTGAGCAGTCGGCGGTAAATTGTTTCGGTATCGACAAGATTGAATTTCATATCCGTGTCCTTTCGATTTTTTGGATAGATTTACATACGCATAAAAAACAGTCTAAAGAATAACGTGACATGATACTCAAGAGGCAATTTCCGGCTACTTAACCTCCACGCCGCTCATGTTATAATGGCTGTCAATCCAAAGGGAGCGTAAACGATGGTCTTACAAACAACGCACAACGACATTATGACGGTGCAGGAATTCGATGAATGGGCGGAACTGCCAGAAAATTTTGAAAAACTATTTGAATATATTGGCGGGGAGGTGTTTGAAGTGCCATCGAATCCTTTTGCATCAGCTATCGGCTATAACATAGGTTTCTCTTTTAAGCTGTATCTCGTCGAAAGTGGATTGCAAGCCCATGTCACAGGTGAGGCGGGTGGCTATTGGGTGTTTGGGGAACGTTATGCGCCGGATGTCGCTTTACTGTTAAAATCCAAGCAAGCTGAACTTGCGAAGCAGGGCTATAACCCCATCGCGCCTGATCTCGCTGTCGAAGTCGATTTTCCGTCGAGCGCCGAATCGCAAAAAAAGCTACGTTTTAAGCTGGCGAATTACATGGCGGCGGGAACACTGCTCTGGATTGTTGACCCCGAAGCCAAAGAGGTTGAAGTCTATGCACCGGGTAAAGCAGGTAAACTTTTCCGCATCGGGGACACGCTGGACGGCGGCGATGTGCTGCCGGGATTTAGCCTCAAAGTCGATTCTATCTTCCAATAAGAAAGCACAAATCAATGACTGAAGGTAAAAACTTAATTCCTGTCTTCGACGGGCATAATGACGTGATTGGGCGTTACTTTAAGGCCGGAATCACGTATGATTTTTTCCAGCGCAATGAAGCCGCCATTGCCCATATCGATCTGCCCCGCGCTAAAGAAGGCGGCTTCGTGGGTGGCTTCTTCGCTACCTATGCGGGTGAAAAACCGAAAAAACGCGCCAAAAAACGTGATTGGTCAGAGTATGCCACCGAAAAAGGCTACAGCGTCCCGCTGCCCAAGCCGCTGAAGCAAGGGGATGCCGCCGAACAAATCAACGCGCAGATGGCGAAATTATTTCAGATCGAGCGCGAGTCCGCAGGCGGACTCAAAATTACACGCACGACAAGCGAAATCGAAACGTGCATCCAAAATGGCACCCTCGCCGCAATTCTCCACATAGAAGGCGTAGAAGCCATCGACACCAACTTGAACGCGCTTGAGGTTTATTATCAGGCGGGATTGCGCTCGCTCGGCCCGGTGTGGAGCCGTGCCAATGCCTTTGCCGAAGGGGTGCCGTTTGCCTTTCCGGTCTCACCGGATACTGGCCCCGGCCTAACGGATGCGGGTAAAGCGCTCGTGAAGGCCTGTAATCAACTTGGCGTGATGATTGATCTCTCGCACCTCAATGAAGCAGGATTTTGGGATGTCGCCAAACTATCAAACGCGCCATTGGTGGCGACTCATTCCAACGTCCACGCTATTTGTCCCTCGACACGCAATCTGACCGATAAGCAGTTGGACGCGATCAAAGAATCTGACGGCATGGTCGGATTGAATTTCGCGGTTGGCTTCTTGCGTGAGGATGGCGGCAATGATGTCGATACGCCGATGACCCTTTTGGTGCGCCATATTGATTATTTGGTCGAGCGTTTGGGGATTGATCGTGTCGGCTTTGGCAGCGATTTCGATGGCGCGACCATGCCTGCTGAATTGAATGAAGTGAGCAAAGTGCAAAATTTGGTTGAGGCGCTGCGTAAAGCGGGGTATGACGATGAAGCGTTGCGTAAAATCGCGCATCAAAATTGGCTACGTGTACTGCGTAAAACGTGGAAAGCGGAATAAAATACAGCGTCTTTAAGAAAATAATCAATATCATCATCAATTGGGCGCAGCGTGCTGCGCCCCTACACGGATACGATTTAATTTAACCTGTGGCGATGCGAGAAGATTTTTGCCTTAGTCCGCGATTTGCGTTAATTCATCAATCGTGCGTTCCACCAAATCAACCGCCCGTTTGACCGTCGCCGAGTCGAAGCCGAATTTAGCGCCCGCTATGCTAAACAGTTGCGGCAAAGTCGCTGTTCCGCCGAGTGCCAACGCTTTGCGATAATCGCGGACGGCTTGCGCTTGATCTTGCAGCGAATTGCCCCACACTTGCACCGCGCCAAGCTGCGCCAGTCCATATTCCACATAGTAAAACGGAATCTGGAAGATATGCAGCTTGCGATGCCAGCCCGTTTCTTTTTCAGCTTGCAGGCCGCCGTAATCAATGCCCTGCATAAAGCGATCCCAGAGTTCCGCCCACTTTGCATCACAATTGGCGGGATTCGAGGCTGCTTGATGATTCGTATACACCCAATGCTGGAACGCATCAACGACTGCCATGTAAGGCCAGAAGCGGATCATGCTTTCCAAATGTTCCACACGGGCGCGGGCAGCATCGGCCTCGCTGTAAAATCCACCTGCGCTCTTTGCCAGATAGGGCGAAGCAATGAGTTCCATCGACATCGAAGCGACTTCAGCGAATTCCATCGGCACGTCTTGCTGATGAATATACGGCAGCGAGAAGCTCTCGAAGGCATGAAAAGCATGACCGCCCTCATGCAGCAGTGTTTGCACATCATTATGCAGCCCGACGGCATTCATGAAAATGAAGGGGCGTTCTGCTTGCGGGAATGTCGTGCAGTAACCACCCGGTGCTTTGCCCTTGCGGTTATCCAGATCAAGCAAATTTTCAGACTTCATTGTCCGATAGTAACCGCCCAACTGCGGGTCTACCTGATCGAAAATCGTCGTCAGCGTATTTTCCAATTCGGAGATCGTCTCATACGGATGCAGGGCGGATGCGCCGGACGGCTCGACAGCCAAATCCCAGGGACGCAGCGAGTCCACGCCCAGCCGTGATTGCCGCCGTTCATACAGCCGCTTCGCCGCCGGAACGACCACTTCTTCAATCGCCTTTTGAAAAGTCTCGCTGTCTTCCGGCGTATAATCAAAGCGCTTCATCGCCTTCCACGCATACGCCCGATAATCCGGCAGTCCGGCATTGGCGGCGATTTGCCCACGTAAATCCATAAACTGCACCCAAAGTTCATTCAACGCTTCACGATCTTGCAACATCCGCGTCATCGACAAACGCCATGCTTTTTCACGCCGAGCGCGATCTTGCTCCTGATAGACCGGGCTGAGGGCAGCAAGAGTTATTTCTTGCCCATCCCAAGTGACGCTTTGTGCGCCAATCATTTTGTCATAATCAATCCGCAGCTTGCCCTCTTCGGATTGCAAAGACAGATTTTCCTCGCGGAACAACTCGGACTCAGCCTTGATATTTCGCAGTGGGATTTCAAACCCTTCGGGCTGTAGACCGCTGGCAAGTAATTTTTGGTTGAGCATGTGATTACTCATCGCCAACACAGGGAAAACTTCATCTAGGAAAACTTTAAGCCGATTTTCCGACTCTTCATCGGTGGTATCAACCGTCGTAGCCACGCTCAGCCGCGAGGCGACTTCTGAGGTCAGTTTGGCGACATCTGACCAAGCCGTGAGCCAATCAGTTACGCTATCGGCAGTAATATCGCGCTCAATGAGGGCATTAAAATAAGGACTAAACTGATCGGCTTTCCAGTCGAGCGCATCTTGGGCATTTTTCGGGAGGGTATTAACCATGATCTCGGCCTCTTGTAGTTAAAATTTTTTAAAAGGTAAAAGTATTATAAAGTGTCGTCCTGAAAAACTAAAGGGGAGGGGATAGGGCTGTTGTCATTTACCCAAATGGATAGGTTGCAAGGAAGCCAACCCACGCTTATACTTCGCCACAGGGTAAGGTGTTCTATGAAAAATTTACGAAATTATAACGTGAGCTATACGTAAGAAAGACGAGGTGTGAGATAATCTATCATACGGGTTTAATCAAGCCGTGTTAAAATGCCTCAATTGGTGAAAACCATCACAATAGGCAACCAGAACGGACAGCGAGCGATGACAGTAAACAGCAGCGGGGATCACCCCATCATCCAAATCCTGAACCTCAGCAAGACTTATGAGGAAGGGGGTCGCACGCGCACGGTTCTGGAAAATGTCGATCTGAACATCATGACGGGTGAATTCTTCGTCATGCTGGGTAAAAGCGGCAGCGGTAAAAGCACGCTGCTCAACCTCATCAGCGGCATTGATAAACCCGATCCGGGCGGCGGCACAATCATCATCGGTGATACCGACATCACCGCGCTGGATGAAAAGCGCCAAACGCTCTTCCGCAGAGATCACATCGGCATCATCTTCCAATTTTTCAACCTCATCCCCACCCTGACCGTCCTTGAAAATATCACACTGCCTTATGAACTGCGCGGTAAAAGCCGCCGCGAAAGCGAAAAACCTGCCCGCGCCTTATTGGAGCGTGTCGGATTAAGCAGTCGGGCAGATACGTTCCCGGACAAACTCAGCGGGGGAGAACAGCAGCGGGTCGCGATTGCGCGGGCGCTGGTGCATGAGCCGATGATCGTGCTGGCGGATGAGCCGACAGGCAACCTTGATGAGGATAATGGTGAGAGCGTCCTCAAGCTGCTGCTGGAACTGACCCGCGATGCAGGTAAAACGCTGGTTATGGCAACACACAATCCAGAGATCGTCCCGTTAGCAGATCGTGTCTGCCGCATTCATGAAGGCCAGTTGGTCATCACGCGAAGTATGGCGGAAGTATTGGTTTGATAGTTGTAAGTAACGATAGTCTCAATGTTCGATTCGCGGTAGGTGGTGTTACGATGAAACTAGTTTATTGCTATCGCCGTAGATAATGTTATCAGTGCCTTTATATGACGGCAATTATCTGACCGAAAGGTAATTGGGAAATGGGAGACCCTGACCCGAAAATGATAAAACAACTGTTGGTCGAACTCAGAGACGTAAACAAAGAACGGCGGCGCACGGCAGTCATGAAGCTCGGTATGGTGGGCGGTGACGAAGCAGTGCGCGCATTGATGGGGGCGGTGCAAAACGATCATGAAGATTTGATCGTGCGTGGACGTGCTGCCTTGATGCTCGGCAAAATTGGCGACTCACGAGCGGTGTATCCGCTGATCCGCGCCTTAGATGCCCCCGGACACCAGACTCCGCTTTACGCGGCGGAAGCATTGGGCAAATTGGGCGATCCCCGCGCCATCGAGCCGCTGCTGATGTTGGCGGCGCAAGGCCGGGATAAAACCCGTGAGGCCGCGCTCGAAGCCCTTAAGCGGTTGGGGTATCCGATTGACGAGCCGAACAACGACCTGCAACCGGAACCCGAAGCGAACTAACACTTAATCTCCCTGCATTGTCGCAGGGAGATTTTTTTATCCCCGCGCTATGACGCAGTTTTGTGCTGTGTTCAAATTTCCCCGACCCTCGTACTCGTTTTCTTCGGGTATAACGAATAGCTCGATTTTGCACTCTCTTAAAAATCGCTTCATCTAAATTGGGTCTACAATTGAATCCATAACTTACAAAATAACTTGTTGAGAACATCGTATGTTGTTTGAAATGCTCATCGGAACAGTGTTGATTGGATACGGAACAAATTATGTAACACGCCGTGAAGCAAGATTTAGTCGTGGGTATTTCAAAATTCAGGGGCGCTCCGCCGAATTTATCGGTTTTGGAATGATTCTCGGCGGGATAACGATTTTAGTCTCGCAACTTTATCAACTCGCAGCCCTTAACAAATCGGATGAGATTGGCTTCTGGACAGGTGTCCTTGCCCTTTTTTGCATTGGGTTAGGTTTTGGTGCAGCACTTCTTAATGGCATTTTCAACGCTGCAATTAAGTTAGGTGAAGATATAAGGGAAGTAAAGCACAATCCACGTTTACAGCACCCACTCGAAGATCAACACGATGAGCTACCATATGTTTAGACATGTGATATTTCATAGCGATCATACGCTTCATCAATGCCCATTTCCCCGAAGACAGAAACGAATGCTTCTCTAGCGCTCAATTCCCGCAGAAATTCCATATCGTCACGCGAAAACGCCGCTTCAATCGCATTGTGATGCTGCAACATAAACAGCATTTGCTCCGGCGAAAGTGTCCATGCTGCCTGTTCTTCCATGTCGAGTTTTTGTTGTCGCTGTGGAATAGCCATTTTACTCTCCGTATCCTGTTTCATCAGTATATCAGCGAGTCGGGTTTATGGTACAATTCGCGGCATGAATGCCCATTTCACCCCCATAGGATAAGCGATGGCTGCAAGCGATTGGAAGACGATTGTGGGTCTGGAAGTCCATGCCGAACTCCTGACCGAAAGCAAAATGTTTAGCAACTGTCCGGTGGTGGATAGCGTCGAAGCGCCGCCCAATACCGCCGTTGATCCCCTCTCACTAGGGATGCCGGGGACGCTCCCCGTTATCAATATGCAGGCGGTTGAATTTGGCCTGATGGTCGGGCTGGCGCTGCACTGCGAAATTCCGCCGATCAACCAATTTTCGCGCAAGAGCTATTTTTATCCCGATTTGCCCAAAGGCTACCAGATCAGCCAGTATGATCGTCCGCTGGCGGTCAATGGTTATGTCGATATTGAACTGCCGGATGGGACGATCAAGCGCATCGGTGTGCGCCGCGCTCATCTGGAAGAAGATACGGGCAAGCTCACCCACATGGGCGACGGCAGCAGTCTGGTCGATTACAACCGCGCTGGCGTTCCCCTGTTGGAAATCGTCTCCGAGCCGGATATTTTCACCTCCGAAGAAGCCGAACTTTACGCCCGCAAACTCCGCGCCCTACTGCAATATCTGGGCGTGAATCACGGCGATATGTCCAAAGGGGTGCTGCGTTTTGAAGCGAATGTCAGTGTCATGCACAAGGACGACAGCGAATTCCGCACCCGCCGCGAGATCAAGAACCTCAACAGCATCCGCAATATGATGCGGGCGATTGATGAGGAAGTCGCGTGGCAGATCAAGACCTATGAAACAGGCGGCAAAGTCACAGCGGCAACACTCGGCTGGGACGAAGCAAAAAGCAAAATTATCGTGCAGCGTTATAAAGAACGCGCCGACGAATACCGTTATTTCCCCGAACCTGATCTGCCGATTGTCGAGATCAGCCGGGAGCGCGTGGCAGAAGTGACCGCCAAGTTGCCGGAACTGCCAGAAGCCAAACAGACTCGCTTTAAGGAAAAACTCGGCTTGAGCGCCTATGATGCGCGGGTGCTGGTGATGGAACGCGCCGTCGCGGACTTTTACGAATCGGTGCTGTCCGCCGGAGCCGATGCAAAAGCCACCGCCAATTGGATTTTGGTCAGCCTATTCACACTGTTCAATAAAGATGGCGTAGACCGTGAAGCGATCAGCACGATTAAGATCAAACCCCCGCAGATGGCGGAACTGGTCAAGCTGGTGACGAGCAGCGCACTCAATAAAGGCTCAGCGGAAAAAGTGTTGGCGATCATGTGGGAATCCGGCGACGATCCGGCGCATATCGTCGAGCGCGAAGGGCTGGCGCAGGTCAGCGATGCAGGCGCGATTGGGGAAGTCATCGCCAAAGTGCTGGCGGAAAATGCCGCGACAGTCGAGGGCTATCTCGGCGGCAAGGATAAACTTTTCGGCGCACTCATGGGCATGGCGATGAAAGCGCTGGCAGGAAAAGGGAACGCACAAATCGTTACCGATGCGCTCAAGGAACAACTGGAGAAGATGAAATGAAAATCCGCGAGATTCGGTTAGAACGCTTTAAGCGTTTTCAAGATGAGACAATTTCCTTCCTTCATCCTGATACCCAAAAGACACTTGACCTTATTGTTCTTGTGGGCGAAAACGGCTCTGGAAAATCCTCCATTTTGCAAGCGATTGCGGCAGCTTTAGGCGCAGAAACACAACAAATCGAAAACCCAAATCAATTAAATTGGCCTGGTTTTGTTCCTGAAGGTGTATCTGCGGCGCATCAAGGATTATCAGAGGTAACATTGGATGTAGAATTCACCGATGATGAGATTGCTGCTACGCAAAAATATTACGACAAAAGCGATTTTGCAAATGATAAAGCCGATCCTAAAAATACAAGGCCTGGGGGGCCTCGCGGCTATTCTCGCGTATACCTAGTAATGAGAAGTTCTGCTCAGGGAGAGTTATCTGTACAATCTGGGAAAACTGCACATACACATAGTTACACAGTTTCTGCTCAATTTCGTGGTCGTATGTATGCTTACAATCTGCTGCAAAAACGCGCTAACCAGCCCGATTTGTTCAAACCAGTAGGTAGTGTTTTCTGGTATCACGAGCAGCGAACTATTTACAGTTTGACACCCTTCACGAAAGATGCTTTTACAGAAAATGTGGCAAACAATGGTATTGAAGGAATTAGGCGTTTAATCACGAATTGGTTTGCCACCGAAGGCCAACCTAAAGTAACACAATTTCGCAAATTGTATGGGACACTCTTTCCTGGTAAAACACTCTCTCGTGTAGGCGACACATTTAGTGCCGAATCTCCACCCATATTTTTTAAGCAAGATATGGTGGAATATGAATTAGCAGAATTATCGGGCGGTGAACGTGCATTACTTCCCATTGTGTTAGATGTTGTTCAATGGGATATTAACAATTCAGTTATATTGATTGATGAACTGGAATTGCACTTGCATCCGCCCTTGCAACAGACACTTCTAGCCATGTTGCCAACTTTAGGCCAAAACAATCAATTCATTATTACGACTCATTCTGATGCTATTTTTGATGTTGTGCCAGAAAGTAGTGTACGTCGCATCGAAATTGACAGGGTTGCAGTTGGATGAGCATTGCAAGCAGTTTACAGAGTAGAACAGTGTATTGTGAAGGAAAAAGTGGTGGGCTAGATGCTATCTTTTTTACTAGGTTGCTAACTTCTTCAACGCCTTTAGGTGGTTTTACAATCCGAGTTGAACCTATCGGCGGCAAATCGGGTTGGGGAAAGTTCTTCGATGCATATGCCCAAGATACAAATTACATGGCTGTAAGAGATCGGGATTTAGATAAACAACCGATCTTTGATACAACCGAAAATATTCAATTACAGTATGAAAGCAGGGTTTATTTTCTTGGCTTACCTTCTCTTGAAAGTTATTTTCTTAAACCTTCATTGTTGGTAGATTTTCTACAGGAAAATAACCGTTCAAGTCCATCAATTGATGAGCTTGAACTCAAATTACAAAAAATTGCTCAACAACTCATACCCTATTACACAGTGCGTTGGGCGTTCCAAGATTTGCGAAATAGTGGCATTCATGTGCCATCTTTAGGGGATATTTCTAGCATGAATTTGGATGAAAGCGCTTGTATAAATGCAGCGCATACAAAACTGGATGAGTTTCGCCAAACAGCGGCAGTCTTTGTAACAAAAGCACGACAAACGATTAAAGTCAATGAATTCAATACAATATATCAGCGCTATAAAGCAAAGTTTATTGCTAATACTGACTTTTTATTCTGGTTTGATGGAAAAGATTTGCTAAAACGTTGGTTTGAAGGCTTGGGTAGAGGGGGATTGAGTTCAGAAACTTATTCCGAATGGGCTGCGTCCAAGATTGAATTTAAAGATCATCCCGACTTGCTGGAATTTCAACGCATTTGTTGGTACCAAAAGTGAGTAGAGAATGACCCATATCTTCATCAGTTACAGTAAGCAAGACATCGACTTCGCCCGCTATTTGCGGACACTGTTGGAAAGCAGCGGCCTGCGCGTGTGGATTGATGAGGAACGCATCGAATCCGGCGGACGCTGGTGGAAGATCATCGAGAGCAACATTGATGTCTGTGCCGCGTTTCTGGTGATTATGTCGCCTCATGCTGAGGAATCGGATTGGGTGGAACGCGAGATTTTGCGCGCCGAACTCAAAAAGAAGCCGATCTATCCGGTGCTGCTGACGGGCGACTCATGGTCACGGTTGGCGAATATTCAATATGAAGACTTCCGCATTGGCTTACATGCCAAGTTATCGGCGCGTTTCATCGGACGGTTACAAGCCCATTTGCCCGCGTCCTTTGCTAAAACCATCGAATTCACCATTCAGCAAGGCGACATCAGAAAAGTTGAAGCCGATGTAGTTGCACTTAAGCATTCACGGGAATTTCGCGGCGCGGATATGATGGTGGCGCTTCAATTGGCGGCTGTGGCTGGGATTGCACAAACAGAACTGCAACCAGCGATAGGCGAATATGCGTATGTCGAAACTTTGGGAGCGATTGCCGCGCACAATGTCTTTTTTTATGGGATGGGGGTGCCGCGCCTGATTACCTATCAACTCATACGCGACCTTGCAACAAAAACACTCGGCGTATTGGGAGAGATTGCCCCAGAAACGCGCCATCTCGCCATGACGATTCATGGCCCCAACTTCGGCCTGGATGAAGTTGAGGCGCTTCTATCACAATTTGCAGGTTATATGGACGCGCTGGAAAGTTCGGAGTTTCCGTCTGCGCTGGAAAAAATCACCATTGTAGAGTGGAACGGAGATCGGGTAAAACGGCTGCGAGAGGCGTTACAACCGCATTTGGACGAAGCATCCTACGCCGAACTGCTGAAGAACGACTGGGGTTATCGCTTGTCGATCAGTCCCGAAGGCGATTCTTCCGAGCCTGATGGGAGTGCGATTGAAACCGCCGGAACGCAACCGCGCACCAGCGTCTACGTCGCTATGCCAGCCAATGATACGTTGGATGATGTCTTTTATTATGGGATTCAATCGCCTGTTCACGCACATGGATTGTTATGTGAACGGCTCGATCATCAAACGATGAATGAAGACGCGCTGACCCAAGCGAAAAGCCGCATCGACTCGGCGGCGGTGGTCGTCGCCGATTTGACAGGCGCGGATCCAACTGTTTATTTGCAGGTCGGCTACGCATGGGGCAAAGCCCGCCCGACGATCCTCATCCTTCAGAAGGGTCATGAAGCACGGCTCGAAGGGCATCAGTGCATCGTGTACGACAAAATCCGCGATATAGAATCCAAAATCGCGGAAGCGCTGAATGGCTTAAAAAGCGAAGGGCTGATCTAAAAGGAGAAACCATCATGCCCATTTCAAATGGGCAGTTGGTTGAGAGGTTTATCCTAACACTGCCTAAGCGCGTGAAACTAATGAAATAAATCCAGCATATAGTCCATCGACAGGCCTTGTGTCTCTAAATAGGCGCGGAGCTTACGACGGGCATCGTGCAGCAGCTTATACAGCGCATTCCGATTCGTCCCCATCTGTTCCGCTACTACATCCATCGGCACATTCCGCAGCGCCACCGCTGCTAAGGCTTGATATTGACGCTCGGTGAGCGCCTCTTCCAGCGCCCGATTAATCCGCACCAGCACATCAGAGCGTTCCACTGCTGTTTCAGGATTGGGCGGCGTGGAGTTTAGGCCGTTGTTGGTATTAATCGTGGTTGTCGGCGCAAGATCCCCATCCGCCGTCAAATCATCTAAGCTGAAATCTTTATAACGGGCGCGGCGCAGGTCACTAATCGCCATCCGCACAGCGATGCGATTTGCCCACGTCGTAAATTGGCTTTCGCCCCGAAAATTGGCAAGGTTATCCATCACACGCAGTGTTGCGTCTTGCGCCAGATCATCCGCCATGTGGCCTAATTCTTGCCCGGAAAGATCGCGTAGATCGCTCCGTTCTTGGGTGAGATAATACAAGATGCTGCGTTGCAAGCGTCCCCGCAGGTCTTGAATGGCAGTCGCTTGCGTTTCGCCGTCTCCGGTTAAGGCCGCAAGCCATTCTTCATTAGTGAGTGTTATCTGACTGGCGGTCATCATGGCCGCCGGGGTCAGGCTTTTTGGAAGGTAATGCGAATAACCAAATGTCCCAAACGGATGTCATCACCATCACGCAGCACACGCGGCTGATTGGCGACTAACTTCTGACCGTTTAGGAATGTCCCATTGGGGCTGCCGTTATCCACAATTTGCAGCGAGCCATCTTTGCGGATTACGGCGGCATGGCGGCGCGAAACCCCTTTGTCTAACCCGCCGTAGGGAGTTAGATCAATTTCGGGGACTTCATTAGTATCAGGATCAATCCGCCCAATCACCAATTCCTCAATGTTTTCCGCGTCAAAGATCATCGCTTTGGCGGTTTTTTCCACACTGATAATCAGATTCATGCGGGCATTAAACCGCGCAGATCCCCATTTAGGCACACCTTCTTCAAAGTCAGTATCGTTAAAAGACCGAGTGGCTGCTATCTCTCGTACAAGGTCAACCAGCGCTGTGCCGCAGTAAATGCAGATCTTCGCCGTGTCCTCGTTGTTTCGCCCGCATTCTGGACACTTAATCACAGAAAAATCCTCCACCAGGCGGCACAAATGCGCCGTCTTCTTAGTCACTATATTTTACCACGTCTTGTCCAGCACCGCTTTTGAGTCGGCCTTAATTCTAAAAAAGTAACTCACCTTACGCAGCCAGCCGCTCCGGGTTCAAAACCCAGAGCTACGCGCAATCTGGAAACCTCTAAAGAGGTTAAAGAACCTTTTTACTTAACCCCTTCAGGGGTTTTTAAACCCTCTAGCTGGCAGTTTTGAACTGCCAGTGTCCAGTGATTTGAGTGTCTGCGTAAGATCAGAAAGTAAAACAAAACTCTTATGCAAAGTTAGTCAAAACGTAGTGTAAAAACAACTCAACTTGGGGTAAGATACGGTATTCTTATCTGACGATTTCTTGAAGAAATAAGTTGTTGTAAGAAAAACATCGAAAAATCTCGGATGACACACTCTAGTCCATATTAATTTAAGCCCCTCGGAGAACCTCTTGTGAATAACAGACCGCCTGAATCGCCTAATAACCGAAACGATAGGGATGGGAACAGCAGTACTCCCCCACCCAACCGGAATGCTCAACGCATCTGGCTGGCGATTGCAATCGCGGGTGTGCTTGCGGTTGTCTTCCTGTTGAGCAGCCAAAATAACCCACCGGGTAACAGCTTCAGAATCGACCAATTGATCCAGGAAATTGACAGCAATAATGTCCTTGCCATCACCCAACGCGGAACGGATGAAGTCCTCGTCCAACTGCGTACAGGCGGCACGGTCTCCCTTTATATCCCCTCGACCACCGATATTTTATCCCTATTGCGGGAATCTGGCTTAGAACAAGCTAAGATCAACGCCATCAATGTGGACTTCCAACGGGGTGATAACACTGGCAGCATCCTCCTGCAATTAGCAATCACTGTCCTACCAGTCTTATTCATCGTCTGGTTCTTGTGGCGGATGATGCGCTCGATGCGGGTGGGGCAAGATCAAGCGATGAGTTTTGGGCGCAGCCGTGCGCGTGTCGCCCGTGATATGGAACGTCCACAAGTGACGTTTGCCGATGTCGCGGGGGCGGAAGAATCCAAAGAAGAGCTTAAAGAAGTCGTCGAATTCCTGAAAGAGCCAGAGAAATTCATCCGGCTAGGAGCGCGTGTGCCAAAAGGCGTTCTGATGGTGGGGCCGCCCGGAACAGGCAAGACCCTGATGGCGCGGGCCGTTGCGGGTGAAGCGGGTGTACCATTCTTTAGCATTTCCGGCTCGGAATTTGTCGAGATGTTTGTCGGCGTAGGTGCATCGCGGGTGCGTGATCTCTTTGACCGAGCAAAGGCCGAATCGCCAGCGATTATTTTCGTGGACGAAATCGACGCAGTAGGTCGTCATCGTGGCGCAGGCTTAGGCGGCGGACATGATGAGCGCGAACAAACGCTCAACCAAATTTTGGTCGAGATGGACGGCTTCGAGACCGGCACCAATGTAATCGTCATCGCCGCGACCAACCGCCCAGACATCCTCGATCCTGCGCTGCTTCGCCCGGGACGCTTTGATCGCAAGGTCATTATGGATAACCCGGACATTAAAGGCCGTATTGATGTTTTGAAAGTTCACTCTAAAGGCAAGCCACTGGCACCCAGTGCCGATTTGGAAGCGATTGCCCGGATTACGGCGGGATTTTCTGGCGCTGATCTGGAAAATCTGATTAATGAAGCAGCAATTTTGGCGGCGCGGCGCAATCTTAAGACTATTGGCATGAACGAACTCCAAGAAAGCATGGAGCGCGTGGTGATGGGGCCGGAGCGTAAATCTCGCGTGATCTCTGCGGAAGACAAGCGCAAGACCGCTTATCATGAAGCGGGTCATGCCATCATGTTCCATTTGCTGGAACACACCAACCCCGTCCACAAAATCACCATTATCCCACGCGGACGCGCTGGCGGTTATGTGATGCCGCTGCCAGGTGAAGATGTGATGACCGCCAGCCGTGAAGAATTTGAAGATCAGATCGCCTGCTTTATGGGTGGGCGTGCCGCCGAGGAATTGATCTTCAACCAATTTACGACAGGTGCGAGCATGGATTTGCAGCAAGCCACCAGCATCGCCAGAGCAATGGTCACAAAATATGGGATGAGCGAGAAGCTGGGGCCGCGTTCTTATGGCAGCCAGAGTGGATCGATCTTCTTAGGGCGCGAATTAGGCGAACAGCGCGATTACAGCGAACACTATGCCGAAGAGATCGACAATGAGGTGCGGACGATCTTGCAACGTGCTTATGAACGTGCCGCCACCATCCTGCGCGATAATCGGGCGCGGCTGGATAACATTGCCCGTGTGTTGATTGAGCAAGAAACGCTGGATCGGCAGGCCTTCGAGGATTTAATGGAGTCTCCCATGCCGTCGCTTGGCGGTCATGCGGTTGCGTCAACCATGTTTACCAATCATGATGAGAACCAGAGCGAATAAGCGAAAGCATTGATAGATTTCGCAAAGACTAGTGGGGCAAGTGGCATGAGCAGCGCCATAGAGGTAAATTGAGTGGGATTGTGACGAGGGGTACCTCGCCAGACATGAGGCAAAACCCATGACCCGCCGCCTGAAAGACCCCCTGAGCCGTTCGACCAGCACAGGCGGCGGGTGATTTGGAAGCGCTGCAAACGCATGATCGCCGTGCCTTCCGGCTGAATATCAGTGAGGACATCATGGCAGGCATCGACAAACTTTTGGCGGCGATTAAGTTCGTGGAAGATCGCAGTCAGTAACTTTTAGCGGTTAGCGGTTAGCTTTTTAGGGGCGTATTACCTTCCGAGGTCATGCGCCCTTATGCTATTATGGTTAAAAATGGAGTTTTCGAAGATGGCAATATGACTATTCCTGTCGCATTGTATGAAGAAAACAGCCACCAGAAGTGTTCGCTGCGCTCTTTGTATTTTATGGGACGGGAACCCGCACTATATATTGAATACCTCCCTCTTCAAGGCGTTTTTCCTCACGCCAAACAGTAACAACGAGTGTCTGTTCTTGTGGGTCGTAAAGACCAATTTCGAGTGTCATTCCGGGAAGATGATAATTCACAATAAAATCGGTTGATCGTCCATCCTCTATCCCTACAACTTGCAGCCCACCCTCGTATTCGCCATTTTTCCAAGTAAGCACTTTTTCTCTATCCAGTGATCGAGCTAAATAATTGATATGCTGTGTTTCCGTGTACCCTTCAATGCCGCGCGTAAATTGAACAAGGTAGCTCTCTTCCCGATATAGTTGTGCATCATTATAGCCAAAAATATATGCACCTAAATTAGTTTCATCCCTAGTACAATCCAACCATGATTTCGGCGAACCAAATTCGTCAATGTAAGTCGGCACACTAAATAAGATTTCTTCTGTGGAAAGATCAACACATGCTAATGAAGTTGGAGACATTGTTCCTGCTCCCCAATTATAGGTAGGTTCGAACGGGCGGTTATCAATTCTTCCACTGTCATCCAGCACAAGAGTCGCTAATTGTATATTTGTTGAAATATCTACAATTAGTTCAATTTCACCTTCCTTTAGGTCTTCACGTTCACGGGTCAGGGCATTGTAGCGCACCAATGTAGCAGTAGCTGAATTGATGTCCAATACTTCACGATAATAGGCCGTTCCTTGCAGACGACCTAAATCTGGTTGACACAGCATTCCAAGAGGACGTCTTATATAAGTGCGCGTACTAATATCATAAATAATCCACGAGCAGTTAATCGGTAAACTTCCAGCGCCTTCGATACCGCTGATAAATTCGTATCGGGGTGGATCATCAAAATACTCAGGCCAGTAACGGAAACGCGAAACAGCAAAGTCTAAACTGTTGCTTCGGGACACATCCGCAATATAAATGGTACGGGTCGAATATTCAGGCATATCACTAGTATGAACAGTAAATTGAGTATCGAACCATTCACCGAAATTAATCGTATCGTAGCTATAAAAATCCCCTAACAAACGTAGCTCTTCTGTAGCAACTTCATAACTGAAGGCGTAGGTTTCGCCTCGCAATCCGGGTTCTCCGCCAACAATTGCCACTACCCAGTTGCTATCGGGGGATAAGATGGGTTCCAAGTTTCTCAAATAGTTGATGGGATACATACCTTCTGGCAGAGGATCGCTTAACAATCCGGTTGCTATTTCGCAGAGATGCAATCTTTCTGTGTCTGGATCAATGTAAAACAACCAACGATCCTCAAGAATATTGTTGGAATAAATTTCCTCCTGTCCGCACAGCGCTTCATAGCGAACAAATTCACCTGTTATGGGGTTAAACATCCACACCCAATGGAAAGAATCAGGACTATTTTCCACGTTTTCCAATACGTTCACCAACCATTGAGTTAGCGATACGCGGTCAATACCACCTGAAATTTCCCTCACTTCATCGGGGTATGCGTAGGGGATTGCTTCTGGTAACGCGCTTGTTGTAATCGTCCGCAATTCATTATCCCATGGATATTGGGGAGCAGATGCTGTTCGGTGTGGTTCAGGTGTGATAACTTCAACGTTGATAATTTCCACACCCGGCGCGAAGATTTGTGCCGGATCGGGAGGCCAAGGGATTGGCTCGGTTTCTTGTGCATGAACGGGCATAAAACCGAGTACGAGGACGAGCATGAACAGCGCGAATAGATGACGTTTCATAAAAATCTTTCCCAAAGTGTCATTCGATATCTTGATTGTAAACAAAAACGCCGCACTTTTGGCGGCGCATAGGGCAATCGGTGGGAAGTCATCTACCAAGTGTTCGATATTTACCCGCCGATATACTCTCGACGGACACGTTCTACGAGGTCGATGAGGCTTTCAGGTGTATAGGGTAGATCATTGAGTTCATACCACAGCGCGGCAACCGCTACCCCAAGCGCGAAATCATAACGCGGGCCGAGCGCCTCATCGCCCACAACCACCACATCCACGCCATCGACTTCGATGCCTGTATCGCCGAGTAAATAAATCACGCCTGCTGGATAACGCGCCCAACGCGGCAGAGGTCGCCGTAGCACAGTCATTTTTTGCTTGGCGCTGCGCCAATTTAATTTCGTCCGTCCGCCCAAATCACTCGCGTGAAGGGTGTATTCCCGCGTGGTATTGACCGCCGCCGCGATCCACATATCGCGCCCAGGGGGCTGGATCACATGGCTGGGCGAAAGCGACGGGTAAACCTCATTAAATGCTGCCAGTAGACGAATCGGGGGATCCTGCACTTTTGTCGGGAGATCGATCATACTATCCATTCCGCCTACGCTCACAATCCAAAATCACATCATGCAAGTTTACCACAGGGTGATTGCATCAAAATTTATATCAACCGTAAAGAGCTATTTTGAACCACAAAGACACAAAGTAAATGCGTTAATTGCTCTTTTCCTTTGTGATCTTTTCGCCTTTGCGGTTAGATTTGTACTTTTACGAGCTATGTCCAAAATTTGATGCGGTTGCTCTAAAGTTTACCACATCCCGACGCAGCAGGAACGGGTGTCGATGCTATAATAGCTCGAAAGTCATGAATGCACATTTTGAGGAAGCCTTATGTCGCAACCCACACCGCTCCCCCAAAGCCTCGGCAATCGCTACGAGTTTGGTGATCTTATCGGCACGGGCGGCATGGGCGCGGTTTATCTGGGGCGCGATATGCTCACCGGGCAGAATGTCGCCATCAAACTCCTCAAGCCAGAAATTATCGAAGCCGAACCCAGCATGGTCGAGCGCTTTGCGCGTGAAGCCGATGCCCTGCGCCAATTAAATCATCCCAACATCGTCAAGGTGCTAGGGACGTATGAGGAAGAAGACAAGCATTTTATCGTGATGGAATACGTCGGCGGCGGGACGCTGGCAGATTTGCTCCATCAAGTTAATCCCCTTCCTATTAAACAGGTACTCGAAATTTCACTAGAATTAGCCGATGCCCTCTCGCGGGCGCATCATCTCAAGATCATCCACCGCGATATCAAACCCGCCAATGTGCTGCTGGCGATTGATGGCACCCCACGCCTGACGGATTTCGGTGTAGCCTATCTGGAAACGAAAGACCGGATGACGCGCACTGGAACGTCGCTGGGGACGCTCGATTATCTTTCGCCGGAGGCCATCGATGGCGAGGCGGTGGATACCCGCGCCGATATTTGGGCATTTGGTGTGATGCTGTATGAAATGTTGGCGGGTGCGCGGCCTTTTACGGGTCAAAGCGTGACGCAAATGCTCGCCGCAATCCTCACACAAACCCCGCCCGACTTAAAAACCGTCCGCCCGGATATACCAGAGTCGCTGGCTGAACTCGTGACGGATATGCTGGAAAAAGATCGTAATCAGCGCACCGCCAGCGCTCGTATGGTCGGCGCGGCGTTAGAAGCAGTTTTGCGCGGTGATTCAACGCCGTCGCGTTCACGCTTTCCGACACCAGCTATCACGCCAAAACCAGCCCCACGCAACCGTCTGTTTATTATGGTTGGCGCGGCAGCGATTGTGCTGTTGGGTGTGATCGGTTTCCTCATTTTAAATGGCGGAAATGGGCAAGACGAAGCAACGGATAACGACATCGCATCTTTAGCAACCCCTGCGCCAGAAGCTACTGCATCGTCCGCCATAACGCAAACGCTGCCCGACGGCTGGATTCGCTATACGCAGGATAGTTTCTCAATTGCCGTGCCTTCCGGTTGGACAAACGTAGGCAGCGGAGACGCAATGGATACTTACTTTAACTTACTCGCTCCAATAGCAGGCGCAAATCCTGGTATGAGTGGATTTGTCGATGTCCTCCGTCCCATGATAGAAAACGGTGCGATACGGCTGGTTTTGAGCGACTTAACGAATTTTAGCAACGTCGTCGTTATGGCTGAACCGATTGGGTTCACGCTAACCCCTGAATTAGTGCGCTTACGGGTGGAAGCCTTCTTTAGCTCACTAGAACTTTTAGAGCCGATTGAATTCACGACCGTACAACTTCCCGCCGGAGATGCCCAAGTATTCACAGGTCAAATCCAGATGGGCGATATGATTGGGGACGGGGCAGGCTATTTATTTATTAAGGATTCAATACTTTATTGGGTGTTGTTTCCATTTGCTCATAGCGACATAACCAATCTTGAAACGATGACTCCACTCATCGACCAGATCATGCAATCGTTCACCTTTGAAGAAGCGACACCAGAAGCCACGCCGGAAGCCGCCGCATCGACGGTAGTAGTGCAAGTGCCGATTCCGGCGACGGTGGCGCGTTCTTCCATCCCGACTCCGCTGCCGATTTTGCCGCCATCAAATACTTCTTCCCGCGCCTTCATCTTTGTCGGGAGCGGCGGCACTTTCACGCAGCAGGGCGTGAGTCCGTTGGGCGATCAGGAAATCCGCTTGATTGCGCGGAATCCAGTTGATCCATCACAGTTCCTCCTGAGTGATGGCAGCGGCAATTTGTATCAATCCAGCGGCGCGGGTGTTTCGCGTGTGGATGTGTCGCCCTTCTCGCGATTTCCGGCGCAGAGTCCACAGGAAAATAATGCCTTCGTCAGTTACATCACATGGTCGCCGGATGGA
>Ga0209591_10002490_pt1 | contig 22070 bp, 20 predicted proteins | sample MAT01_FD_187207 | JGI IMG/M metagenome (GOLD analysis project Ga0209591, IMG submission 187207) | Freshwater microbial communities from Lake Fryxell liftoff mats and glacier meltwater in Antarctica - MAT-01 (SPAdes) (version 2) | ecosystem: Environmental > Aquatic > Freshwater > Ice > Liftoff... | reverse complement strand
CAGCAAAAACAGACCGTACGCGATGAGCTTGGGGTCCCCGGTTGCTACCGAGGTTTGAGAAAGCAGGTGTAGATCTAGCATAGTTTTCCGGACCCTTTACCCGACCTTCGCCTAGCGCGCCGCGCGTGGCTACAGGAGTTTTTCGTCCTTGACCGTCGCAACCACGCGTGGGTTTTCCTTGGCGAGCTTTAGAAAATCCCCCAGTGGCGCGCTGGCCGGAACCGCTCCTAGCAGCTGCCCTTCAAGCGCCACCGGGAATGCCACCTGGGGTGAATGCCTGAGTGTCTCAAACGCGGCGTGGAGCTGCATTGCGGGCTCCAGAATGACGCTTCCGCGTCCATAGGCTTGGCTGTAGTAACCCGTGCCGTGGCGCTCTCAAACAGCATGCCAAAGCGTCGAGCCATGAGGCGCTCTGTTCGGGGTGACGAGCATGCTCGCAAGAACAGCACTATCAGCGAGAAGCTAATGTGCACCAATACCGGTATTCCGAACATTGAACCGATTCGTATGGAGTTTCGCATCGCAAGTCCTTCCGCCCGCAAGTCCTTCTGCCCCTAAGTATGCGGCCTACGCAACGTAGATCAAGACGACAAAAACGAACGGATATGTAGGTAATTACGATATATCGATGTCAGCCAAGCTTCCCGCGTAGTAGCGGAAAGCTTAACCCAATGCTCCACCTATCGGCGCACGGCCGGCTCCGCACGTTGAAAATGTCCCCGGAATCGTTGCTGGCCACGCCCGAATGTAGGACAGCTCCCCCCAGGTGCGCCACGGCTTCGAGAAACTCGCTAGGCGGCGATCGGGATCACTTTTCACCTGCCTGAGCGTCTCAGTCCTGATCTGCCATCTCAAGCGAAGATCACCTTTCGTGCTTTTTCGGAGATCGCGACGACAGCAGGGTGTCTGATCTTGCGTTCGAGCGAAATGGCGTAGAACCGGTGTCGCAGCTCCTCAACGCGGCCGACGACGTGCACCTCGTAGCGCTGCAAGACATCCTTCTCGATCACATCGGGCGCCGCGAAGACGCCGAAGCCCGCTTCTCCGACGACCTTCGCCAGCGCAAGATCCTCGATCTCAGCGACGACGTTCGGTCGTATGTCGAGAGAGTTGAACCACTCCTCCAACGCTCGGCGCAGCGTTGAGTTGGTGCTCGGCATGAGGAAACGGACACCGTCGAGCGAACGTGGGAACTGCCGCCGGCAAGTCTTGGCGAGCTCGGGGGCCGCGAAGAACGTGGTGCCGCATTCGCCGAGTGGATGGTTGAACGCACGGACTGACGTTCCAGGGGGGGCTGGCGCATCCGAGATGACAACGTCGACGGCGTGCATGGCCAACTCGCCCATGAACGCTTCCGCGGAGCGGTCCTCTCGAACGATGACGCGCACCTGTTCATCAAGGCGGAATGCAGGCTCCAAGATTCGGTACACGATGGACTTGGGGAGGGAATCCGACGCCCCGACAACGAGACGGAGTGGCCGCCCGCTTGGTCGCCCCTTCGCGGTATCCAGAAATTCGCGCCCCAGCGAGAAGATCTCCTCGGCGTAGCGAAAGGCGACGCGGCCGAACTCGGTGAGCACCAACCCGCGACCCTGCCGCTCGAACAGCTTCGCGCCGAGCACCTCCTCGAGCGCGTGAATCTGCACGCTGATCGTCGGGTGCGCGAGGCGAAGCTCCTTGCTCGCGCCCGCGATGCTCCCCTCCTTCGCAACAACCCAGAAATAGAGCAGGTGTTGGTAGTTCAGCCATTCCATGCCGGGAACATAGCAAGGTTTAAGCTACGGATTACGTCACGATTTTCTAATAGTTTACGGCCGCGCCTTCAGCTTGCAGCCACTGACTTGCCTCATACGCCCAGGGGCGCCCAATTTTTGAGCGAATCATTCGGGGAGCCGAGTGGTGAGAGCATGAATTAACACCGACTGGTGCCCCTCTCGCCGTGCTCGCGCGAAGCGCGGCTCGCTCGGCGGTCTCCCCTTGCCAGTCGCTGCGCTCTGGCGGGGAGACGGAGCGCGTGACTGTGTGACGGAGTCGCGGTTTGAATCACACCAGGTCGTAGGGTCGTAGGGGAGGTTTGGCCTACGGATCACGTCAAGACTTTCTAATAGTTTACGGATGTTGCCGCGGCTACAAAGCGAGGACCGAAACAGCCCACAGCGAGTGGTCACGCAATAGGCCCGGTTTAAGGAGAACAGCATGCAACCTGCTAGCATCCCTCAAGACTCTGAGACGCTCCCGTTCGACTTTTTGACCTATCTGGAGCGTCAATTGGGCGTCAGCCGTGAAGCTGCGCAGAAAATGCTGGGGGAATGGCTGCTTAGCTATCAGCCACTGCCCTGCCCCGTACGCCCCAATGCGTTGCTTGGGGGACAACCGATGGTGCCCGACGGGCCAACAAGCAAGAGGGCCAGGTCGTAGGGCAGGTTTGACCTACAGATCACGTCAAGACTTTCTAATGGTTTACGGATGTTGCCGCGGCTACAAAAGCGGGGACCGAAACAATCAACACTGGAGGTTTTTCATGCAGGCGCATCAGCAGTCGGCCAGTGGAGCCGCACAGGCGATAGATCGAGAGCAGCTCAGCAGTCACATCAGGACACTCATTTCGCTCGAAGAGACGGAAACGCCGATAGTTAGTTGGTACATCGAGCACGACCCAGAGCGTGACAGCACAAGCGCCTCGTTCAACCGACGGGTTCGAGCATTGCGCTGGGTGCTTCGTGGGCAGGAGCTCGACCAATGCGAGGAGACATTCGAACGCGTCCAGCGCTACCTCACGAACGAAGTCCGTCCGACGACTCGGGGAGTGGCGATCTTTGCCCGCGCCGGAACGCGTCCCTTCTTCCTGGGCTTGCAGTTACAGGTGCCGGTGCCGGGTCGGCTGTCGGTGAACTCGACGCCGAACGTCCATCACCTGGTCAAACTCAACGACAAGTCAGCTGATATCGTCGGCACGCGCGCCGGAGCCCAGCCATAGGATGATGCCATTCATGGTGGTACATATCCGTGCTCGGAATATCAAGGTTGATCAGGCGTTGCGCGTCCACGTGGATCGCCGCTTACGGTTCGCACTCGGCCGGTTTGGAGAGCGTGTTGCCAAGGTCACGGTTCGCTTCGATGACGCCAACGGCGTGCGTGGCGGCGTCGATAAGCAGTGTCATATCGATATCGCACTGCGACCTTCAGGCAACGTGCTCATCGAGGACATCGACGTGGACATTCGAGTGGCGGTCAATCGCGCCGCCGAGCGTGCCGGTCGGGCCGTAGAGCGTGAGCTCCAACGACGTAGGGACGCTGAACGATTTTGATTTCGCGCGGATGACGCGCTGCCCACCACTTGCGCTGCACCAAGTGCGCGCTGGCGCTTTCGGCCCTCCGCTCTCTGACCGGCTCAGGGCTCGCAACCGACAGAGATTTATCGGCGTGTTTCGGACCAGTATCTTCTGCGCACGATGCGTCGTTGTAAACTACGTATCGAGAGCAAACTTCCTAATTGCCTCTATGTTCTCCGACACTACATTGTACCTGCCTCACACAAAAAGGAGCGCCAATGCCAACCGATACTCTAGCTCTCATCCTCTTCCTTGCGGCGGGTGCACTCGGCCTCGCTGTCATCGCCACGTTCTTCACAGTCGAGCAACGCACGGTCGCGATGGTTCAACGGCTCGGAAAATTCGTGCGGGAAGCCGGCCCGGGGCTTCACGTCAAGGTTCCCTTCATCGACCGGGTGATCGGGCGGGTGAACCTGCGTGTCCAGCAACTGGACGTGACGATCGAGACCAAGACGGAGGACAACGTGTTCGTCCAGATGGTCGTCGCAGTTCAGTACTTCGTCCTGCCCGAAAAAGTCTACGACGCGTTCTACAAGCTCGACGACGCAAACCGGCAGATCACGTCGTTCGTTTTCGACGTCGTGCGGGCCCGAGTGCCCAAGATCAAACTCGATGATATATTCGAGAAAAAAGACGAGATCGCCGACATCGTCAAGAGTGAACTCGCCGTGGTAATGGACGGCTTCGGGTACGGGATCCTCAAGGCTCTCGTCACCGACATCGAGCCGGATTCGAGGGTGAAAGAGTCGATGAATGAGATCAACGCTGCTCAGCGGATGCGGGTGGCCGCCACCGAGAAAGGCGAAGCGGATCGGATCCTAAAAGTGAAGGCGGCCGAAGGAGATGCCCAAGGCAAGGCGCTGCAAGGTCGGGGCATCGCCGACCAGCGAAAGGCCATCGTCGAGGGCCTCCGAGACTCGGTTGACGCGTTTCAGAAGGCAGTGCCAGGCACGACGGCGAAGGACGTGATGAACCTCGTCCTGATGACCCAGTACTTCGACATGCTGAAGGACATCGGGGCCTCGTCGCGTACGAACGCGATTCTCATCCCGCACTCGCCGGGCAATCTCGCCAGCCTGAGCGAACAGATGCGCACAGCGATGATCGAAGCGGACCAGACCGTCCGCACGCAGGATGACAGGGCGGCCCCAACCCCACTGGGGAACGGGGGCGCGAACGAGCGTGCAGCCAGGCAGACAGACGCGAGATGAGTTGAACGGAATTGGAGGAAAGCACATGTCCATTTGGAAGAATGTATTGGTTTACGCGGACGGTCGGCCCGAGAGTGAGGTTGCATTGACCGAGGGCATCCGGCTCGCTTCGCACGCGACCGGGAGGCTCATGGCTATGGATGTGATTCCCCCTGTGCCAACCCGAATTCCGCCCGGCTTGCCAGTTGTCGCGCAGCAAGAACTGTTGGAACTCATGCTTCAACGGCGCGACGAACAGCTTCAAGAGAACGTGGAGCGCATGCCCGTGGAAGCTAAGGTCACCTGCGGCAATCCTGCGTTCGAGTTGATTCGGCAAGCGGTAGGCGGGCGTCATGATCTGATCGTGAAGGCAGCGCGAGGCCGAGAGGTGCGACGCATGACCAGTTTCGGCACCACGGCACTCCACTTGGTGCGCAAGAGCGCGGTGCCGGTCCTGGTGATGAGCCCCCGTCGGCGCTTGCTGGATGCGCCGAAGGTGCTCTGCGTGGTGGATCCGACGGATGACGACTCAAGCCTCGAACTCACCCGCGCGTTGCTCTTGGCGGCGAGCTCCTTGGCGGAGGTCTACGGGGCGCCGCTCCACGTGCTCCACGTCATTGATACACAGAAGCTCAATGTGTATCGAGGCCTCCTCCGCTCGGACGCCTTCGCGCAGTTCGTCCAGGGCTGGCATCGGGCGCGGCAAATCGACCTGGAACAGCTCCTCTCACGGGAGCTGCACGGGCTTTCGGGCGTTCACGGGCATCTGGTGGAAGGTGACCCGGCGGACGCCATCGTCAACATGGCGGCGGCGGAGAAAGTGTCTCACTTAGTCATGGGCAGTGTCGGTCACGTTGCGCCGGGCCTTTTTATTTGGGGCCTAGCGGAGGAAGTACTGTCACGGGTCGAGTGCTCGCTGCTCACCATCAAGCCGAGCGATTTCTACACGCCGATTGCGCTCGCAACACCCGACCAGTGGAGCCCGGCTGGCTAGCCCGCAGTTTCTTCCCGGCACCCGCTTCGTCGTCCTTGAGGCGTTGGAACTCCTTGATCAGGTACAGCTTGAACTCGGGGCTGAGCCACGAACCGAATTCGATGTCGCGGTGGGCGTAGGTTCCGCCGCCGCGCCCAGCCTTTGAGTAAATGCTGATGGCGCCGGTAGCTTGCACCCACTTGCTCGGCGACAGTGAGAAGCTGTTCAGTCCGGCCTCGGACCTAAACCACTCGAATTCGAAAGGTTTGAAGTTCGTGTTGTGGACCTGCTCCCAGATCCCGAGGAATTCGACGGCACTGACTTCCACAGCGCTCAATATGTTCGTGGTGCCCGCCTTGTATCGGCAGTTTGGTGCTCTCGCTCGGCCGGCGCGGGAGCCCGTCATCGACCCGACGCCTGAGACCGCATGACGGCGCGCGCGCCAGCATTTCGACGTTAACTCGCGCCCTGTTTTATCGCGATTCGCCAAGCTTCGTAGACCTGCGCGACACGGTCTTGGTCGAACCCGTTACGCCGACCCCGAGCGTGACAAGTCGGCCCATCTCCAGGGCCGGTTCCCCGGTTGCGAAGCCCCCATTGGCGCCAAAATTCGAACAGAAAAACCTTGTATTGACACTTGGGGTCTGAAAAGCTACCTTTGTAAGGTGAGGCAACCACCTATTGGCGATCACTCAGCAAGAGCTAGGAAGACGAATCCGCGCGGCGCGTGAGGCGTGCCGCATGACGCAGGACGAGGCGGCGAAGCACGTCGGGCTTTCGCGCCCGACCTTCGTGCAGATGGAAGGCGGGAACCGGTCTGTCTCGAGCCTGGAGCTAGACAAGCTCGCGTACTTGTTCGGTCGCGACATTCACGAGTTCATCGGTGCGTCCTTCCAAGAGGAGGACACGCTTGCGGCTCTCTTTCGTGCTCAACCCGAAGTGGTCGGACAGCCCATCGTGCTCGAGAAGCTCCGCGAATGCATGGCGATCGGCCGCGAGCTGACCAGCTTGGAGCGACTCGTCGGCATCGATCGCGATCTCACAGCCGTGGCGTCCTATCCGTTCCCGCCGCCGAAGACGCGGTGGGAGTCCATCCAACAGGGGCAGCGCCTTGCTGAGGAGGAGCGTCGACGCCTCGGTCTGGGCACTGGCCCGTTGCCCGATCTCGCGGAACTGCTCGAATCGCAGGGGGTGCGGACTGGGCTTGTTGATCTTCCCGACGACGTCTCGGGCTTGACGCTGAGCGACCGCAAGGTGGGGCTCTTCGTCGTCGCGAACCGTGGGCACCACTACCTCCGCCGACGCTTCTCGTTCGCCCACGAGTACGCGCACGTCGTGGCGGATCGAGAACGCTTCGGCCTCATCAGCAGAGCGTCCGAGCGCGACAACCTAATCGAGGTTCGCGCGAACGCGTTCGCCGCGAACTTTCTCATGCCCGAGGATGGCTTTCGTCAGTTCGTTGGTGGGCTTGGCAAGGGGAAGCCAAGTCGAACCTATGCCGAGGTCTTCGACGAATCCGGCAGTCTAAACGTCGAAGGACGAACTGAGCCGGGCACTCAGACGCTCCAGCTCTATGACGTCGTGCAGCTCGCGCATCACTTCGTGGTCAGTCGCCGCTCCGTCCTTTATCGGCTGCGAAACTTGCGCCTCGTCAATGAGGCCGAGTTCGAGCAGCTGAAGCGTCTCGACGAGGCCGGGAAGGGAAAGCAACTCGCGGAGCACCTCGGGCTTCCCGAGCCCGATCACACCGAGATGCGAAGCGAGTTCAAGCACCGCTTCCTGGGGTTGGCGCTCGAAGCCTACCGACGCGATGAATTGTCGCGCGGCAAGCTGCGAGAACTCGCCTCGTTGGTCGGTCTTCCCGCCACGGATCTCGACCAGCTCATTGAGGACGCTGGCATCGACGCAGATGCCTCGGACAGCCCCCCGTGAGCACAGCCATCGTTCGCATCGTCGTCACCGACTCGAACGTTCTGATCAACTTAATGCACGTCTCTCGGCTCGATTTCTGCGGGCGCCTTCCGGGCCACGAGTTCGTCGTGCCCGACCATGTTCGCGAAGAGATTAACGATCCGGATTCAACGGCTTACTCTAGATGCGGCGCTCAACGCCGGAACGCTCAAACTCGAGTCGATCACCGAGCTCGATTGCTCTTCAACCTGGCCTCGGTTTCCAGGATCGCCAGCGTCGTTTTCAATACGGTGTCGGGATTGAGCGAGATGCTGTCGATGCCTTGCTCGACCAGGAACTGCGCGAACTCCGGGTAGTCGCTCGGAGCCTGGCCGCAGATGCCGATCTTGCGACCTTTGGCTCGGCAGGTGGCGATGACTTGGGCAATCATCTTCTTCACGGCAGGGTTGCGCTCGTCGAAAATGGGGGCAACGATTTCGCTGTCGCGGTCAACGCCGAGGATGAGCTGCGTCAGATCGTTCGAGCCGATGCTGAAGCCGTCGAAGATCTCGGCAAACTCCTCCGCAAGGATGACGTTGCTGGGGATCTCGCACATCACGTAGATTTCCAGGCTGTTTTCGCCGCGTCGCAGACCGTGCGTCTCCATCTCCGCCTGCACACGGCGGCCTTCGTCGACGGTACGGCAAAACGGGATCATCACCTTGAGATTGGTGAGACCCATCTCATCGCGCACCTTTTTAACGGCTCGACACTCGAGCGCAAAGCCGGCTTGGTAGCGCGGGTGGTAGTAGCGGCTCGCGCCCCGGAAACCGAGCATCGGGTTCTCCTCGTGCGGCTCATACGGCTTCCCGCCAATGAGATTCGCATACTCATTCGTTTTGAAATCGCTCAGGCGCAGGATAACATCCTTCGGGTAAAACGCCGCCGCGAGCATACCGATGCCCCGCGCGAGTTTGTCGACGAAAAATTGCGGCTTATCCTTGAAGCCGACGGTAAGCCGCTCGATCTCAGCTTTTGCAGCGGCATCCGCGAGCTGCTCAAAATCGATGAGCGCGAGGGGGTGGATCTTGATGTAGTTCGTGACGATGAACTCCATCCGTGCGAGCCCAACGCCTTCGTTCGGGATGAACGAAAGCGAGAAGGCTTCCTCCGGATTCGCCAAGTTCATCATCACCTTGGTGCGTGGTCGGCCGATGGCCTTGAGGTCGGTGTGCTGCACCTCGAAGGGCAGCGCACCATCATAGACGAAACCCGCGTCGCCTTCGGCGCAGCTCACGGTGACCATCTGACCGTCCGTGAGCGCCTCAGTGCCTTGCTCGGTACCGACGATTGCGGGCACGCCAAGCTCACGGCTGACGATGGCGGCGTGGCAGGTGCGACCTCCACGGTTCGTGATGATGGCGGCGGCCTTTTTCATGATGGGTTGCCAGTCCGGATCGGTCTTGTCGGTGACGAGCACTTCACCTTCCTGAAACTGACCGATGAACTGCGCGCTCTGAATGACGCGCACTCGCCCCGTGGCAATCTTTTCGCCAACACTCCGACCGCTGGCGAGCACAGTGCTGCGCCGGTCGAGCCGAAACGTCTCGAGTATGTCGGGGTTCTTGCGCGACTGAACCGTCTCGGGTCGCGCCTGCACAATGAACAGCTCGCCGGTGTTTCCGTCTTTGGCCCATTCTAAGTCCATTGGAGCCGGTGCCCCGCGCTTGGCGGAGTAATGGTCTTCGACGATGCAGCCCCAGCGTGCGAGCTCCAGCACCTCGTCGTCGTTCAAAGCGTACTTCGCGCGATCGGCCAGTGCGACGGGGACGTTCTTCACCATCTTCCCGCCGCCCGTGTCGTAGATGAGCTTGAACTCCTTGCTGCCGACGCTCTTCTGTAGAATGGGCCGGTGCCCCGTCTTCAGGGTGGTCTTGAAGACTGTGTATTCATCCGGCGTGACCGAGCCTTGGACGACATTCTCGCCCAGGCCGTATGCCGCGCTGATGAGCACCGCGTCGCGAAAGCCGCTTTCGGTGTCGATAGTGAACATGACGCCAGCGCAAGCGAGATCTGAGCGCACCATGCGCTGTACACCGATGCTGAGAGCGACCTTGATATGTTCGAAGCCCTTGTCTACCCGGTAGCTGATGGCGCGGTCGGTGAAGAGCGAGGCGAAGCAGCGCTTGCAGGTTTCCAGCAGCGCCGCGACGCCCTGCACATTGAGATAGGACTCCTGTTGCCCAGCGAAGCTCGCGTCGGGCAAGTCTTCGGCAGTGGCCGATGAGCGCACGGCAACGTCGAGCGGCTGCACGCTGGCTCCTTGCAACTGCCGATAGGCCCCGGCAATCTGGTCCTGCAAATCGGCCGGCAACTCTGCGCTGCGAATCGCCTGCCGCACCGCGTGCCCTCGCTGGCTGAGGTTGGCCATGTCATGCGTGTTGAGGTCGGTCAGCGTGGTGCGGATGAAGTCATCCAGCCGTGCCTCGCGGATGAAATGGCGATACGCCTCCGCGGTGATGGCAAATCCGTCGGGAACCTTCACTCCCTTGCTAGAGAGTTCGCGCACCATCTCGCCAAGCGAAGCATTCTTGCCACCTACGAGCGGGACGTCGGCGATGGTGATATCGGCGAACCATTTGATGAAGGGACGCGCATCGGACGATGCGGCGGGCTCCGCTAAGTTGCGATTTGTGGGCGGTTTCATAGAGTCGTTCCTTCCAAGAATGGTTCCCGGGCTTCGAACTTGAGGATGTTCTGTGTGGTCACGCGCGCGATCTCGCCAAGGGCCTCGCGGGTGAGAAACCCCTGGTGCGCGGTGATCAGCACATTGGGGAACGTCAGCAGGCGTGAGAGCTCATCGTCTTGTAAGATCTGTCCCGAGAGATCTTCAAAAAAAATGCCCTCCTCTTCCTCGTAGACGTCCAGCGCGACGCCGCCGATCTGGCCGGACTTGAGCGCTGCAATCAGGGCGCCGGTGTCGACAAGTTTTCCGCGGCTGGTATTGACGATGAACGCACCAGGTTTCATTTTTGACAGTGTCTGCGCGTTGAGCAGATGGCGAGTCTCTGGAAGTAGCGGAACGTGCAGCGAGACGATGTCGCTCTCGGCCAGCAGGGCGTCTAAGGCGACGTACCGAACGCCATTCGAAGTCGCCCACTCGGTCGATGGGGATAGATCGTGAGCGATGACATGAGTGCCAAAGCCGCGGAAGATCTCCGCTGCAATGCGTCCGATCTTTCCGGTACCGACGAGGCCAATGGTCTTACCGTGCAGGTCGAAGCCGACGAGGCCATTCAGAGAAAAATTCATCTCGCGGACGCGGTTGTAGGCGCGATGGATCTTGCGGTTGAGCGTGAGCAAGAGCCCGACGGTGTGCTCGGCGACGGCGTGTGGCGAATAGGCCGGAACGCGCACCACAGCGAGGCCTAGCTTGCGGGCAGCGGCGAGGTCGAGGTTGTTGTAGCCGGCGCAGCGCATGGCGATGAGCCTCACGCCAAGCGCCGCAAGCGCTGCGAGGCACGTGCTGTCTGCCTGGTCGTTGACGAAGAGGCACACGGCCTTTGCGCCTTGCGCGGTGGATGCCGTTTGGGCGCTGAGTGAGAATTCGTGAAAACGCCAGGACACGCGCTCGCCGCCCACCCCACCCAAGAGGTACTCGCGGTCGTAGGGTTTAGCGCTGTAAACGGCAGTGTCGATCATTCGAGCCATCCTTCGGGGCGGCCAGCGCGCCTTGCACTCGCGCCGCGGAGCAGGGCCTCCTAACCTTCCCGTTCTGGTGGCACCAGCACCACGGGCCGCCGGAAGCGCTGAACTACCTCCTGCGCCTGCGAGCCCAGCACCATCCGCGACGCGCCGGATCGCGCGTGCGTCGCCATGCAGATGGCATCAACGCCGAGGCGTTCAGCTGCGTGCCAGATGCCGTTGCAAGCGTCCTCATTCTTCGCGACCTCGAACTCCGTCGTGATGCCTCTTGCTGCTGCGCCGTGAGGGACCAGCGCGCGCAGTCGCTCGGTCGGATCCCGGTCGTCCTCGCCAGGCTTGCGCGTCACTACATGGAGCAGGTGAACGACACCTCCCGGCGCGACGAGACCATACCCGACCGAGATGGCGCGGTTCGCGAGGGGTGAGAAGTCCGTCGGTACGAGCAAGCGGCGGAAGGTCGGGATCTCGTTCTCGTCTTCGGCGATCTCACCGCTGGGCACGCAGGCGATGTTGCGGGACGCGTCGTGGAGCACGCCGCGCGAGACAGACCCTTGCCACAGGCGCGCAACACCCGCCCGCTGGTGTGTGCCCACAACGAGCAGGTCCGCACGAGCTTCAGCAGCGAGCTGTGTAAGGTGAAAGTCCACCCGGCCCCAGCCCGGCCTCACCGTGAATGTCGTGTCGCCTTCGCCCGGCAGGTCGCCGGCCCAGGCGCGCAGGTCGCGCATCAACGGCTCGTGGATCTCGGGGCGCAAGCGATCAAGCGGCATCGGAGTCGGAATGCCCAGACGGACGTGCTCTGCGAATGGCCATGCGACCTGAGTCACGAGAAGATCACACGGACCGATTGCGCGCAGGCCCGCTGCCCAGCGGAGCGCAGTCTTCGAGGTGGACGCCAACTCGACCCCGACCATGACGCGGAGGGGCCTATCGCCGCGCGCCCACGCATCGAAGCTCGCGCCATCGCGGACCACTAGCACCGGCAGCGGCGATGCCTGAGCAACACGCTCGGCTACACTGCCGAGCAACCAGCGATGCTGTTTCTTGTCGCCCAAGGAGGAAACCACGATTAGGCTGGCGCTGGCGGCCTGTGCGATCTCGATGAGCTTCTCGTATGCAATCCCGGGCAGCACGATCGCCTCGACGTCGATGCCGAATTGGGTTCCGAGCTCGGCGGCTTGTTCGCGAATTCGTTTTCGCAGCGGTTCGTACATCGCGTCCTGACCGCTCGCTACCATGAGCTGCGCCCCCAGCTCGTCGAGGACAAGCACGAGCTTGAGAGGCACACTGAGCCGCTTGGCAATCGCGGCAGCAGCCTGGGCAGCGTAGGCCGCATTCTCCGAAAGGTCCGTTCCGCAAATGATCGTCATCCATGTTCTCCAGGTCTTGTTGTGCAACTACCGCGGCCGATGATTTGTTGTGCAACTACCGCGGCCGATGATTTGTTCCGCAAATGATCGCCCCTGCACACATCGAGCCACATGCCGAGTCTGCAGAAGCCCTTGTTACGGGGCACATAAACGCCGCCATGGGGCGCTTTTGCCCGGCGACGTCAGCAATCCGCCACAAGGCCGAACGCACTGCTTACGGAATGATAACGAGCGCGCGCAAGACTTGCGTGATGCCTCATGGGGGCATTCTCGCGTTCGCCGGGGCCGTTCGGTGTGAGACGGGAACGGCTGACGAGAAACCAGTACTGGTCAGCGCTTTGCTTCGCGTTGGCACGAACGCTGCTATGCGCCCCATGGCCATGGGTGGCATAGGCATGAGGAGGTCCCGTCCAGATGAACGACACCACTAAAGAAGAAAAGAACGGGGTCGCTCGCATGACGCGGGAGAGTGAACCGGCATCAGGAGAGGCTCGTGGCAACGAGCACAGCCGTTGGCACACGTTGCAGGCGGATGACGCCGTCGCCGCGGTGGAGTCTGACGCCACTTCCGGGCTTTCCAATGAGGAAGCCCGGCTGCGGCTCGAGCGCTTCGGGCCCAACGCGCTGCAAGAGCCCAAGCGGCGTTCCTTGCTCTCGGTCTTTTTTAGCCAGTTCAAGAGCCCACTGATCTATCTGTTGTTCGTCGCGGCGGGCATCGCGCTCGCGCTCGGCCACATGAAGGACGCGATCGTCATCTTCACGGTCGTGCTGCTCAATTCCTTCATCGGGGCGTTTCAAGAAGGACGGGCGGAGCGATCCCTGGAGGGACTCCGCAAGCTCGCGATGCACAAGGCGCGCTTGGTGCGCGGCGGTCAGGAGGTCATCGTCGAGGCCCGCGAAGTCGTTCCAGGAGACGTCCTCATTCTGGAGGCCGGCGACGCTGTCGCCGCCGATGCGCGCCTGCTTGAGGGCGCTGCGCTTCAGATCGCGGAGGCTGCGCTCACGGGCGAGTCGGCACCCGTCGGCAAGGAGCTCGTGCCTCTTGCCCCGGACACCTTACTCGCTGACCGCCGTAACATGGTCTACGCGGGCACCCACGTGACGGCAGGACGCGCCCGAGTCGTGGTGGTGTCCACCGGGCTGGCGACGGAGATTGGTCATATCGCGGCTCTTGCCGAGGGAGCGAAGGAACAGAAAACGCCGCTCGAGCGCCGTATCTCTCAGTTCGGCCGGTACATCATCTACGGGGCTGTCGGAATGTTCGCCCTCGTCATCGGGATCGGGCTCCTGCGTGGCCTGCCCTTTGCGGAGATCCTGATGGTCGGCATCAGCCAGATGGTCGGGATGATCCCGGAAGGACTCCCCGTTGCGATGACGGTTGCGCTGGCTGTCGGCGTCCAGCGCATGGCTCGCCGCAACGCTGTCGTCCGCCGCTTATCCGCCGTCGAGACGCTGGGTTCGACCACCGTCATCTGCACCGACAAGACCGGCACGCTGACGCGAAACGAGATGACGGTGACTGCGCTGCATCTTGCGGACGGGCGACAGGTGGCCGTCACCGGCGTCGGATATGAACCGACCGGGACGTTCGTCGAGGGTGATCGAAAGGTGGACCCTGCCATCGACCGCGAGCTCGGTGCGCTCCTGGAAGCCGCCACGCTCTGCAACGACGCTCAGCTCCAAGGACCGGAAGATACCGAGCCACGCTGGAAGCCCATCGGTGATCCCACCGAGGTATCGCTCCTCACCGCGGCCATCAAGGGCGGCATCGTTCCCTCCGAGCTGCGCGCTCGCTACCCGCGCCGAGCGGAAATTCCGTTCGACTCAGCCTCCAAGATGATGGCGACCCAGCACGAGACAAGCGACGGCAGGCGGGTCGTGCTCAAGGGTGCTCCGGAAGCGGTGCTTGAGCTCTGCTGCGCCGCTCGCCGAAACGGGGCCGACGAGCCGCTGGATGAAGATGGACGCCAAACGATGCGCACAGCCGCCGAGCGAATGGCCGGCGAGGCTCTGCGAGTGCTCGCGGTTGCCGTCATCGAGAACGCGGAGATAGACGGGCGAGTCGGTTTTGCCGGCTTCCGCGACCGGGCCGTTTTGCTGGGCCTGGTCGGCCAAATTGATCCTCCTCGCGCCGAAGTGAAGGACGCGGTGACGCGCTGCCGCGAAGCCGGAATCAAGCCGGTCATGGTGACCGGCGACCACAAGGCGACCGGGTACGCCATCGCCAAGGAGCTGGGCATCGCCCGGGAGGGCGACGGCGCGGTGGATGGGCGCGAGCTCGAGCAGATGTCGGACTCCGAGCTGGCCGACCGCATCGGGGGCATCTCGGTCTTCGCGCGGGTCCACCCGGCACAAAAGCTCCGTATCGTCGGTGCCTACCAGAAGCAGCACGAGGTCGTGGCCATGACCGGCGACGGCGTGAACGACACCCCGGCGCTCGTCAAGGCCGACGTCGGCGTCGCGATGGGTATCACGGGGACCGAGGTGGCGAAGGAGGCGGCGAAGATCGTCATCGCCGACGACAACTTCGCGACCATCGTGGCAGCGGTGGAAGAGGGACGCCTCGTCTATCGGAACCTCAAGAAGGTTGTCCTTTACCTCTTCTCGACGTCGATCGCTTCGGTGATCGTTCTCCTGGCGGCGCTCATCCTCGGCTATCCGCCGCCACTCGCGGCCGTGCAGATTCTGTGGATCAACCTGGTCGCCGAGGGAACGGTCACGATCAACCTCATCATGGAGCCCGCCGAAGGCGACGAGATGCAGCAGAAGCCTATCTCGCCGCACGAGCCGCTCATCACCCGAATTCTGCTCTCGCGTATGGCGTTCATGACGCCAGCCATTGCCGGCTCCACGCTGGGGTGGTTTATCTATCGACTCTCGCTTGGTGTGCCCTTTCCGCAAGTCCAGACGGAGACGTTCACCGTGCTGGCCGTATGCCAATGGTTTAACGTGCTCAATTGCCGCTCCGAGACGCGTTCCGCCCTCAATCTGAGCATCCTCACTAACCCATGGCTCATCGGTGGCCTCGTTCTAGGCAACGCGCTCCAGGCCGCGGTCGTTTTCCTCCCGCCACTCAACGAGATCTTTCACACCGTCCCCTTCAGATTAAAGGAGGTCGTCACGATCGGCGCGGTTGCTAGCCTGGTGCTGTGGGTCGAGGAGCTGCGAAAGCTCATCGTGCGACGACGAACGCGGCGCCTCGTGGCTGGAGCCGGGCGATGAACCTCTTGCGAGGAGGCAAAACGACGGCTGCCGACCTCTTTCGAAGGGATATCGGCGAGAGAGTCGTCGTGGTTCACGAGGCGGCGATAGCGGGCTTTTTCGAGGCGGTCGGGAGCAATGGGGAGCAGCAGCTCGGCAGGTACGACGCGGTCATCTTCTTCGAGAGCGCGGCGGTTGGCGGCATGTCCGTCGAAGGTGGCAACCCGCGCGCATCGAGTCGAACGAGCAGGCTCTCGCGCGCGATCAGCGACTGCGGGAACTCTGGTCCGAGCATCCGCGCTTCGTGGTGCTGCCCCACAATCCGTCGTTCGTTAAGAAAGTCATGGTCGGGTTAGCCGTGCTCGAAAGCATGGTTGCGCTGCTTCACGTGAACGCCGAATGAGCACGAAGCCGCGTTACCGCATTGAGGATGGCAAGGCGTGCATCGATATCAAGGTCAAGACCGCCCAGCAGCTCTTCGACGGTCGGGATCCCGCACCGTTTCGCGAGCGCGACCTCGACCCGGACGCGGTCGAGTACATCGTTGGGGCTGCCGAGGAAATCTCGCCGAAGACCGATCTCAAGCTCGTAGTCTGGGTCTCCGAACAGCCGTCACCGACGGTGGAGGACACCACGATTGTGGAAGCCGTTCGTGCCCACTTCATTTACGAACTTGATCGCCTGCGGCGTCGAATTCGGCACCACGTCCGTCAGGGTCAACTCACGCTCTTGGTCGGCCTCTTGGTGTTGGTGGTGTTTCTCACGTTCGCCGAGCTCACCTCGATGCTCCCCTCGGGCCATTTTCGCCCCGTGCTGCGCGAGGGCTTGGTCATCACCGGGTGGGTCGCGATGTGGCGCCCACTGGAAGTGCTGCTCTACGACTGGTGGCCGCTGGTCCGGCAGCGACGCCTCTTTACCAGGATTCTCGCGGCCATCGTCACGATTGTTCACGGGCAGGGCTCGGAAGAACGGGCGCCTCGCCCGTGAACCTTCGCGCTCTGGGTTGGCAATCGGCCGAGCCGTCGGGCCCAGCTGAACTCCTTCAGCGCTCACGCCGATCACAACGACCTGCTGGCGTTCGCCGACGCCTGCGGCACGGCTGCGCGACGGTTCTTCTTGGTCCGCGGCGAGGTCAGCGAAGCACGGTTCGCCTCGCCCTGGAGATCGGGTGAACGAGTGGATCCAGCTCCTCGGCGGTGGCCTGCTTCTCTACTTCGGCGCGGAGTGGTTCGTGGGTGGGGCCTCCGCGCTCGCGCTGTCACTTCGCGTCCCGCAGCTCCTCGTCGGACTGACGGTGGTCGCATACGGGACCTCGGCTCCCGAAATCATCGTGGGCATTCAGGCCGCAAGCACTGGGCATGGCCAGGTGGTGCTCGGCAACGTCATCGGCTCGAACATCGCGAACATTGGGCTTATTCTCGGCGTCGCTGCTCTCATCAGACCGGCACGGGTCGATGGAGCTCTGCGCCGTCGCGAGCTGCCGGTCCTGGTCGCGAGCATGGCGCTCGTTCCCTTGCTCCTCGTCGACGGCATTGTGAGCCAATTGGAGGGGGCCGCGCTGCTCCTTGTCGCGGTCGGCTACACGGCCTGGATGGTACACGCGGCTCGCACCGCGTCGGCTCAGGCGACCGCGCGCATCGACGCGACCACCGCCGGCGAGGCCGCCGATGCCGCGGGAGCGCCGAAACCGGTAGGCTCCTTGCGAGCCATGCTGACGGCCGCGGTCGGTTTGGCGGTGCTCCTCGTGGGAGGGAGCATCTTCATTGATGGCGCCGTCTCCGTCGCGAGCACGTTCGGCTTGAGCGAACGCCTCGTTGGGCTCACCATCGTCGCCGTCGGGACTTCGCTGCCCGAACTCGTGACCAGCGTGATCGCCGCTCGGCGCGGCCATTCCGACCTCGCCGTGGGCAACGTCGTCGGCTCCAACATCTTCAACGTTCTTCTCTGCCTCGGCGCCTCGGCCCTTGCCGGTCCGGTGAGAGCGCCGCTGCACACGCTCGGCGTCGATCTCGCCGCGCTCGTGTTCATGACGGGCATCGCCGCGATGTTCATCCGCAGCGAGCGCACCATCTCTCGTCGCGAGGGGGCCGTCGCGGTGACGCTGTACGTCGCCTTCGCTGTCGTCACCATCGTGCGGGGCTGAGTGACCCCGCAACGATAACGGGGTCACTCAGCGTTGGGTCGTTCATGACAGAGCCCGCGCTACTGCCACGATGAGTCCGCCTGCCATGGCGCCTCCGAGCACCTTCGCGATGTCGGTGGCGTAGTCTCGACCTCCGCCGACGCACGCGATCACGCCCTTCACGATCGTGTTGCCGCTGCGATGAACCCTGAGTTCCCGAAAGCATTTCGCGCCATCGCGGAGGCGACGAAGACGGCGGTGGCCTCTCGTCGAGACACGCAAGCGCATCAATCGCATTCTCCATGCGGAGTTCTCGGTTCGACACGGCTCGAAGGCAGAGCCCGTTCCCCGTTCACGGAGCGAGGCACGACTGGCGAATCATGCTGAGTAGCACATCCAGCTTGAAGGGCTTCGACGCGTAGCCCGCGGCTCCCAAGGCCGCTGCCTCCTTGCGGACGTCAACTGCGCCGGACAGCACGATCACGGGGATCTGGGCCAGAGAGGCGTCCTTGAGCTGCTCGGCACGAAACTGCCAGCCGTCCATGATCGGCATCATCAAGTCGAGAAGGATGAGGTCAGGCAACGCACTTGGGCTCCGAAGGCGATCACACGCCTCTTGGCCGTTTGAGGCGGTCAAGACCTCGTAGCCTTCGTTTCGAAGGATGTCGGCGAGATCCTCCCGGATGTCCCCGTCATCTTCCACGATAAGGATCAGGCTCACCATTTGTCTCGCAACACCCGTTTCCCTTTCGATGCCAGGGCTCCCTGCGCTACCTCCGATAGCGACGGAAGCGTGACGGTGAAGGTACTCCCACGCCCTACCTCCGAGTCCAACTCCACGTGGCCCCCAAGAGCTGACGCCACCTCCTGGACGAGCGCTAAGCCTAAACCGATACCAGCCGTGTACTTCACCTTGGGCTCCACGGCCTTCGCATAAGGCTCGAAAATCCGAACGCGTTCGTCCGCCGGGATCCCGACCCCCGAGTCTTTCACGGCAATCCGGCAGGCGTCGGCGGTGCCTTCGATGGAGATCTCGACTGCCCCTCGCGCTGTGAACTTGATGGCGTTCCCTACAAGGTTCATGAGGATCAGCCGAACCAGCACCGGATCGCTCCTGAGGCTCGGAAGTGCGGCTGGCGTCGTGTGCCGCAACTCAATGCCCTTCTGCTCCGCGTACGGGCGTAACTCGTCGAACACTCCGGCCGCAATCAGTCGAACATCGAAGCTCTCGATCTGGGTCGCAAGGCGGCCGCTCTTGATGAGCGCGTGCTGGAGTAGAGATTCGATGACGGTCGTCAGACGTGCCACGGTCGCAGACATCCTCCGGATGGTCGTCTGCTGGTGATGTGTCGGCGGCGTCTCTCTGTCCCGTCGCATCCGTTCGATGAGGAGCTCGATCCCGGTGAGGGGCCCCCTGAGTTCGTGGGACACCAGACCCACGAAGTCTCGGTGAAATTGACCCGCTGGTTCGGCGAGCTCCTCGAGCTCTATGGCACGCTTTTCGACCTCTCTCTGGAGGACAGAGGCGCCGTTCGCTTCCTGGGGACTCTCTCGCTCGGCCAGTTCCTTGCCGTCGTGCAGCGCACGGGGGAGCGTAAAGAAGAATGTACTGCCCGCTCCGACTCTGCTTTCGACCCAGACCCGACCGCCGTGCGCCACCACAATTCCTCTGACGATGGATAGGCCGAGCCCGGTGCCCTGCCGGGCCGTACGTGGCGCTTGCCAGAAGCGATCAAAGAGATGAGGAAGGTCCTCGCTTGGAATTCCGGAGCCGGTATCCGTCACTGAGAACTGGACGATCTCTCTGACCGTTTCCGCACGAACCGTAATCGTGCCGCCATCGGACGTGAACTTGATCGCGTTTGCCAAGAGGTTGGCGAAGACTTGCTGAAGCCGGCCGGTATCGGCCAAGACTGGAGGGAGGTCGGCTGGCAGCTCGTTCTCGAGATGCAGCGACTTGCGCGCGGCAAGCGGCTGCATGGCATCGATCGCCTCGGCGATGAGCGGAGCCACCGCGAGTCGCCGGCGTTCGACGGACAGCTCTCCCGCTTCTATGCTTGCGGCATCCAGCAGATCTTGGATGAGGTAGTTCATACGCTCGGCGGCGCGTTTGATGCTCCCGATCTGCTTGTGCGACTTCCTGCGGTCGTCCCCTCCGAAGGGCCTCGCCATTGAGGCGGTGGCCATGAGGATGACGCTCAGCGGATTCCTCAGATCGTGGGAAACAACCGCGAGGAGATTGTCACGGACGCTGGTGGCTCTCCGCGCCTGTTCGATTTTTTCTTGCAATTCGTCTTGCGCTTGCGTGCGCTCGGCAATTTCTCTCTGCAATAGCTCATTCAGCTTCTCCGACGCCAGCGTGAGTTCCTGTTGGCGCAACCCGGCGATCAGCACCGCCTGATTGACCTCGGTCAGCTTGTCCACTTGCTTTGCCTTCCGCTCCAGTTGTCTGCGGTCGGATATGTTGTGAAAGCAGTTCATGGCGCCCGTGATCTCGCCGTTTCCATTCTTAAGAGGAACGATATTCTCGCTGACTGTGATTCGCGAGCCGTCGGGGCGCTCGATGACAACCTCCGCGTTGCGCGCCTCAGCAAGTTCCCCGCTCACCACGGTTGCCATCGGACAACGGCCATAGGGCCGATGCGCGCCGTCCGGGAGATAGGTCTTGAAGGAGCCACAAAACAGCTGGTCGGTGTCGCCTAGCGTCGGCGTTCGGCCCCATAGTTCTGTGGCACGCTGATTGGCCTGCTGAATTCGACCCGAAACATCGATCGAATAAACAGCCACGGGAATCAAATCGAGCAAGGCGCGATTCACATCCGAATCTTGGGGCGGCAAACTCACCTGACTCTCGCGTCCAAGCGGGGTTTGGCTTTCGGTTCCGGCGGGGTCTCGGGCGGCGCCTGGCCGACTCGTGACGGAATACCGCTGGTCAAGTTGATATAGTCCGTGTGGCGTGGGCCGATGATGTTGACGCCCGTATCGTTGATGACATATTCGCGGATGTCCTTGCTGTGGTTGCCGCCGCGCATTTTGACGACGACGAGCACTTTGCGAAGCTGACCATCGATCTCCACGTAACGCAGGCGGATGATGTCATCGGTGAGAAACGAAATGGTGTAGTGGCTGAACTCGAATGCGGTAAATGTGTCCTCAATCTCGACCGTAGTGAGAATCGTCACCCCCGCTCCGGTTAGTGCCGCAATCATGCGGTAGAGCGATTCACGAAAGTCCACCCTGAAGCCGGGCGCCAGCGCCATCTCAAAGCCCACCAGCGAATCGATAACCAACCGCTTGGCCTTGAGCCTTTTCACGGCATCGAGAACTTCCCGCAGCGCTTCATCCACTGAGAGGTCCAGCGGACGCAGATACAGGAGCTCGAGCTTTCCTTCTTTTTGCGGCGTCGCCAGGTCCAAGCCAAACCCGCGCGCCCGAGCCACATAACCTTCCGGGCGTTCTTCGAAGATCGCCGCGATTCCCGGTTCTCCGCGGCGCAGGCCTTCGGCGAGAAACTGAGTCGCCAGCGCCGATTTGCCGGTCCCCGAAGGTCCTGCCACCAGCAGGCTGTCACCTTCGAGAATACCCCCGCCCAACATCTCATCCAGTTCGGGAGCACCGAGGGACAAGCGCTTCCGGGAGAGCGATCTCGGTTTGTTCCCGACCAGGCCCAGAGTGCGCGAGAAGGCTTGTACGCCGTCGCCGGTAATGCGGATGGTGTGCAAGCCCGGCACCGAGTCCTGCCCGCGCAGCTTCATGACTTGCAACTTCCGCACAACGGAATTGCGCTCTGCATTTTGGGTAAGCCAGAAGAGGCCGTCGCAGACCGTGAACACGGGATTGTCGCGCAGCTCCCCGTCGGTATATTCGCCGATCAAAAAAGTAGTGGCTTGCCAACTGGTCAGGAACAAAGCCAAGCGCTGGATGAAGGCTTGCAGCTCCGTCTCACCGCTGCCCTGTGCTTTGCGCACCACGGTGCGGAAGGAATCCACCACGACCAAGCCGGGATTGGAGGCCTTTACTTCTCTGATAATTTCCTCCAGGACGCCGCCCAGATCCTTCTCCAGCACCACGTCGCTCAGGTTGACAAAACGGATGGCTTTGTTCACCTTTGCCGGGTCAAAGAAGGAATATTGCTGCTGGTAGCGCAGCATTTTCAGGGCGGGTTCACCAAGGACGGTGAAATAAAGTGCAGGCTTCTGCGGGGTCGCGTTCGCGAAAAGGATTTGATGCGCCAGCGTGGTTTTGCCGCAACCGGGCGCGCCCGCGATGATGTTGAAGGAGAATTCT
>Ga0209591_10002489_pt1 | contig 22071 bp, 24 predicted proteins | sample MAT01_FD_187207 | JGI IMG/M metagenome (GOLD analysis project Ga0209591, IMG submission 187207) | Freshwater microbial communities from Lake Fryxell liftoff mats and glacier meltwater in Antarctica - MAT-01 (SPAdes) (version 2) | ecosystem: Environmental > Aquatic > Freshwater > Ice > Liftoff... | reverse complement strand
CTCTGAGTTGTAACGTACCGCTGTAATTACCATCCATTATCCATTTATCTTTTGAGCTTAATTCTTTAACAATTTTTATCCACTCTTCTTTTGGCTTTGGAGTCCAGCCGGAACTATGATAAAGTTTATCTAGATGATATACTTTAATATTTTTTAATATTCCGGTTTTTTTCGAAAATGTAGACTTGCCTGTACCGCAGCATCCGATTACCAATATTCTTTTAATTTCCTCCATTCTGATTTATATAATTTCTTAAAATCATTTCAGATTATTTATACGTTTCAAATTTTTAAATTATTTAAAAAATAATTCTATCTCATTAGCTAATCTTTCAGCTGAAATTTTTTCAATCGGATGAGGTGTATCAGGGAATATAAGAAGTTTCCCGTTTTGTAATTTACGATAAACATCTACTGTCTCTTCAATCGAAACCATATTATCCCTGTCACCTACACTCAGAAGTACTTCGTTTTCAATCAATGAAAAATCTACGTCTTTGAGTAACTTATTCTTACCAAGATTTATCATCATCTCCGCAGTTTTTTTCAAAACCTGTTTCCAGTTTTCTGCTGAATGTCTTTCAGATAATTGCTCTGCAAACTTTGGAATTTTTTCAATAATTTTTTCCGGATTTAAAAGCCTTGATTCTTTCAGCGAAGATTCTTCGTTCCAGTCGAACTTTGTCGCAGTTGTAAATATTTTATTTATTTTATCCGGAAAATTTCTTGCAATATAAAGAGCAACATAACCTCCCATGCTGTAACCGTAAACATTTATTATTCCAAGTTTATTTTTTTCAATGAAATATAAAACATCTTCACTAAACATTTCAATACTGAACTGTTCATCCGGAATTTGTTTTCCTCCGTGTCCGGAAAAATTCAGAAGATTAACTTTATAATTATTTGTCAGTAACTCTGCTAAAGGTTCAAGCTGAACACTTGAACCGATTGCTCCGTGAAGAAGTAATATATTTTGCATTTAAATAAACTATTTTTCAGAAATTTTTATACTTTATATTATTATCTCTCTCTCAAACTCATTTTGTTTCTGTAAATGTAAATTCCAAAATGCTTCAGCAATTGAATCCGGATCCCATTTTGTTCCGGGTTTTACAAAACCTGTTATCAATACAGACGCAGCATGTATGTTTTTTGATTTTAATTCTGCATATAAACTGTAACATAAATTTCTCATTCCGGCTTTTCCTATACCGAGTGAACTGTATGCAGGCATTGGCTCTAATGCAAATCCTCCTCCGGTAAAAAGTATTGTCCCTTCTTTCTTTCCGATCATATATGGCAAAACTAATTGTGAAGATATTAATGCTCCGGCAACATTAACTTTAAAATCATAAATGCAATCTTCATATTTCAGCTCGAGTGGATTTGCCTGTCTCATCGAAAATACATTGTAATGCATTACATCAGTATCTCCCATTTTATCCTTTATATTTTCAAAGACTTTTATCAAAGAACTTTCTTCTGATGCATCAGCTTTAAAAACATTTACTTCTGCTCCAATACTTTCAAGTTCTGTTTTATATTTGGAAAGTCTTTCTTCATTTCTTGCAATTAAAGCAAGTTTGAAATTCTCTTTTGCAAATTTTTTTGCAACGGAATTACTTACGCCCGGACCCATTCCGACAATTGTAATTAATTTTTTTTCCATTTTTATATATTAAAGTTTATAAAATTCTTTTCTTCTGTCATCGAAAAGATTATTATTAGTTGAAACCATTTTATTAAGAGCTTCCTCAGGATCAATTTCAATAATTTTACATTCTTCGGAGTCGTCTGAACCTCTTGCAAGATATTCACCCTTCGGATTTACGATTACACTTTCCCCGGTAAAATAAATTTCTCCGTCCGGTTTAATATCTTTTCCGATTCGGTTTGCAGTAATTGTAAAAACATGATTTTCCAAAGCCCTTGTAAACATTGCTCTCTGACAATACTGCATTACAAGATTTGATGTATGACAAATTATCTGAGCACCTTTCAAAGCCAGTGTGCGTGCAGTTTCAGGGAAAATCCAGTCGAAACAAATCATCATGCCGATTTTTACTTTTCCGAAGCTATCTCCCGAGATTTCATGAACTTCTAAATTAATATTACCTGGTGTAAACCATTTCTTTTCATTATCAAACAAATGTATTTTTCTGTAAACAAAAATCTTTTTATCGGGACAAATCAATACAGATGAATTATAAAACTTATCACCGTCTTTTTCACAAATGCCTGAAACTATGTAAGAATTGTTTTCCTGACAAATTTCTTTCAGTGCATTGCAAAAAATACCGTTGTTAATATTTTCTGATGATAATTCTAATTCTTCTTTGTTTGAAAACAAATATCCGGAATTTGCAAGTTCGGGCAAAACCATTAAATCAAATTTTTTATCTGATAAAAGTTTTTTTACTTTAGCAATGTTCACTTCCGGTTTTCCAAATTCAGGTTTGAATTGTAAGTATCCTGTTTTCATTTTTTATTTTTCTTTAATTGCCCTGAAACAAATGAACCAGGGATTTTTTAAAAGTACATCATATGTTTCGGGATATTTTTCTTTACATTCAATTACAGGCACCGGCTCAAGAAGTTCATCAAATTTAAAATCAGTTTCCTTCAGCAAATTAAAAAATTCATTAAGTGGTCTTTTGTAAGAAGTAACTTCAATATTTGCAGCCCATGTTTCAGTTATTAATTCCGTTTCAAAATAATTAGTATCAGGAAAATTTTTTTGATCAAGAAAAGGATGTGCAGTAGAAAACACAAGTAAGCCCCCTGTTTTCAATACTCTGTTAAATTCACTGAAAAGATTTTGCAAATCTTTTATATAATGTATTACAAGCGAACTTACTATTAAATCAAACTCTTCATCTTTCAAAAAATCCAGCGGATGATTAAGATTTGCTTTTATAACTCTGGCATTATTCTCAGTTTTTTCTTTTGTAAGTCTTATCATTTCATCGCTGAAATCAATTGCCGTAACATCAGCTCCTCTGTCAATTAATATAGACGAATATACTCCCGGTCCGCATCCGGCATCCAATACTTTTTTTCCTGCCAAATCCGGCAGAAGAGAAAGTGTTGCAGGTCTTTCGTATAATGCATTGTGAGAATTATATTCAATTTTACTGGCATAAGATTTTACAAACTCTTTATTCTCATAAACATCAAGCGCTAAATTATCAAGATTGCTAATTTTATTTTTTGTATTTTTAAACAAATTCAGAATTTATTTTGACCATAATGTTAGTAATTAATTTATTTTATTCAAATTAATTTAATAATATTCAATCAACAATTTAAAAAGATTTATAGAAATTAATTTAATGTATAAAAATTCTTTCAAATCGGATTTAAAAATTTCATTAAAAATAATCTGGCTGATATTTTCTGTAATATTTCTGTCAATTTTAATTTCATCATTTTTATTTCCTTCACACCTTTTATCAACTGCGCCGGTCTGTATCAGTAAAATAATTAACGGCAGTGAATGCTTTATGTGCGGTACTTCAAGGGCTTTCACTGAAATATCAAAAGGAAGTTTTGTTAATGCTTTCCGTTTAAACCAGTCAAGCATTATTCTTTACTTTATATTTTTAATAAACAGTGTTTTATTTTTTATCTATTTGATCATTACAGTCAAATCAAAATATTCAATAACATTAACACAGAATACAAACATAAATTAAATTATAAAAATACTTTTTAAAAATTAACAAAATAAATTATGAAAATCATAAGTCTTTTCTGGGGAATATTATCGGTAATAGGAATGCTCATTGGATTTATTCCCTGTCTCGGAGCATATAACTGGATTAATATTCCATTTGCTTCAGTTGGATTAATTATCAGTATTATTGCTGCCATAAATTCAGATCCAAACGAATCTAAAAGTTCGGCAATAGCAGGAATCTTAATGTGCGGCTTTGCTGTAATTTTCGGAATTATAAGATTAACTCTCGGCGGAGGCATTATCTAAATTTTCACTGAAATAACTTTTTTTATAAAAATTAAACGGGAACAAATATGGAACTTACATTCGGAAGAATAATAATTCTTGTTAATGATTATGATGAAGCATTCGGATTTTATGAAAGAACTTTGTTTTGTAAAAAGTTTTTTGATCTTAATGAAAATGGAAATAGATTTCTGCATATTAGCTTAAATGCACATGATAAAACCGGAATTTGGTTTTTGAAAGCAGAGACAGAAGGTCAAAAGCTTCGGGTAGGTAATCAAACATCAGGTCAGCCGGTGTTTGTATTGTATACGGATTCACTTGACGAATTTTATGAACATCTTTTAAATGAAAATGTTACAATAGTTCATGAACCTATTGAAAAATCTGACAGTAAATTTTTTCATTTTCTTGATCTTTATGGAAATGAAATTGTACTTGTTGAAATGAAAACAGAAATAAGTTCTGTTTAAACTTTTTATTTATTGTAATACTTTTATTACTTGCAAATATTTATTTAAATTAATCCGGATTTCTAATAATAACTTCCTTTCTATAAAATTCTGCAATAGTTAAATTACTTTAAATAAAAAAATAAGAATAAAGTGTTTAAAAAAATATTAATTGCCAATAGAGGTGAAATTGCAGTTCGTATCATCACAACTGCAAAAGAGATGGGAATAAAAACAGTTGCAGTTTATTCAGATTTTGACAGATACTCATTGTTTGCAAAAATAGCAGACGAAGCATATCATATAGGTGAGTCACCTTCATCCAAAAGTTATTTAAATGCAGAAAAAATCATTGAAGTTGCTAAATTATCCGGCGCAGAAGCGATTCACCCGGGATATGGTTTTCTATCAGAGAGAGGTTTTTTTGCAAGAATGTGCGAAGACAGTGGTATAAAATTTATTGGTCCCGGCTCAAATGCCATTGATTTATTAGGCAGTAAGACGGAGGCAAAGGCACTTGCGATAAAAAATAATGTTCCGGTAGTACCGGGTACAGATAAGCCATTACAGGATTTTTCACTGATTACAAACATAGCTTCAGAAATCGGATATCCTGTATTGATAAAAGCATCAGCCGGCGGCGGCGGAAAAGGGATGCGGATAGTAAATCAGGAATCTGATATTGAAAGTTCGCTAAGAATGGCTCAGAGCGAAGCTAAATCTTCATTTGGCGATGACAGTGTATTTATAGAAAAGTATATTGATTCTCCACGCCATATTGAATTTCAGATATTGGCAGACGAATTTGGCAATGTAGTACATCTTGGTGAAAGAGAATGTTCGATGCAGAGAAGACATCAGAAAATTATTGAAGAAACTCCATCTGTAATAGTTGATAAAAAATTAAGACATGAAATGGGAGAGTGTGCAAAAAGAATCGTCAAGGCAGCAAATTACTCAAATGCAGGAACTGTGGAATTTATAGTTGACGATAAAAATAATTATTATTTTCTTGAAGTAAATACACGTCTTCAGGTTGAGCATCCAATTACTGAATGGCGAACCGGTCTGGATCTTGTGAGAGAGCAGTTAAAAATTGCCTCCGGTGAGAAACTTTCTTTTAATCAGGATGAAGTAACATTTACGGGTCATACAATTGAATGCAGGATTTGTGCTGAAGATTCAGAAAATAATTTTATGCCTTCTACCGGCAAAATTACTTATATGAAAAATATAATGACTAACGGAATGCGGGAAGATACGGGCATTGAGCAGGGAAATGAAATTTCAATTTATTATGACCCGATGATATCAAAACTTATTTCACACGGAGCAACCAGAGAAGTTGCTATTGACAAAATGAAAAGAGCTTTGAAAGATTATAAACTTGCGGGAATTAAAACAAATATTGCTTTCCTTCTCAGACTTCTTGAATCAGCAGAATTTGTTAACGGAAATTATCATACTCAGTTTATAGAAAAAGAATTTTTAAGCAGAGTAAGTGAAGTGAATACAGAAGTTACAGATATTAATGAAGTAGCGTCTTCACTTGCGGGAGTTTTATTCAAAAACAAAAATGTTAAAAAAACAGCTGTCTCAAAAAATACTTCGACTTCAAACAAAAATTTATGGACAAATAAAAGATTGGAAAATTACAGATGAATAAATATACAACAAATATTTACGAAAATACAAAAAAGAGTGAATTAGAGTTTTCTGATTTAAATAAATTTCTATTCAATAAAAAAGAATATGAATATGATTATAAATATATAGGTGAAAATACAATGATGCTCAGAATCAATAATAAAAATTTTATTCTGACAATTTCTGAAAGTGATGAAAAAGATTTTTATGAAATTAATATTGATTCCAAACTCTATAAAATAGTCTGCAAAAGTGAACTGGATATTCTGATTGAAAAAATGTCAACCGGTAAAAGTGAAAGTAAGGATAAAAAAGAAATTTACTCACCAATGCCGGGAATTATTAAAAAGATGAATGTAAAAGAATCACAAAAGGTAAGCAAAGGTGATGTATTACTTGTACTGGAAGCAATGAAAATGGAAAACGAAATAAAAGCAAAGAAAGACTGCGTTATAAAAAAAATAAATGTGGAAGAATTAAAATCAGTAGAAAAGAATGAACTGCTTTTGATTTTAGAATAATGATTTAATTATTAATTAATTTAACAACTTTGTTTCTTGCATTCGCATCATTAATAGCTGCTGTTGTACCGATGTTTATTTATCTTATCATAATCTGGGTTTTAGACAGATATGAAAGAGAGCCGTTCTGGCTTTTACTTTTAAATTTTTTCTGGGGAGCAACAGGGGCTATTATACTTGGTGTTATCGGCAGTTTAATTTTCCAGATACCTCTGAACGAAGTAATAAAATTATTTGTAGTAGGAAATTCAAGTGAGCTCATAAATCTCTCCGGTGCAGTAGTTACAGCTCCGCTTGTAGAGGAAAGTACGAAAGGTATTTTTCTTTTACTGATGTCATTAAGTAAAAGATTTGACGGAGGGGTTGACGGTGCTGTCCTTGGAGGAGCAATAGGGCTTGGATTCGGCATGACAGAAAATTTTATGTATTTTCTTGCTTACGGAAATACACCTTCAGCCTGGATTATGATTGTGATTATCAGAACTTTGTTTTCTGCAGTAATGCATTGTCTTGCAACTACTACTTTCGGTGCATGTATAGGTTATGCAAAATTCAAACCTTTTATTTACAAAGTTATTTTAATTCCTGTAGGATTTTTTCTTGCAGTATTTTTACATTTCAGCTGGAATTTCTCTGTGAGTTTTGAAGACACTACAATATTTGGATTCCTTTTTCTCGTATTATATTTATTTGTAACATTTGCAATTTTTCAAATCGCAGTTTATTTCGAAGGAAAAACTATTTTCAAAGAACTTCAGGATGAAGTCAATCTGGGATTAATTCCGCATGAACATTTAAATTACATTCCATTTGTTTCCAGGAGATTCAAGTATGGCTGGTGCCCTGTCGGTGTTGATCAGAAATTTTACGTTAAAACCGCTACCAGACTTGCGCTGAGAAAAAATCAGTTCAAAAATACCACCGGTAATCTTCAGAAAAGCTATCTGCGTGATATTGAAAATTTACGACATCAGATCCAGGTAATTTTCTACAATGCAAATCTGGCTTATCATCAGAGACTGAACGGAAACTGACTTTATGTTATTTACGAAATTTATTTTTTTTCGGAAATTAGAACCAGAATATGTCATTATCTGATAAAGTAATAAAAAATACTTTTTACTATATTGTATTCCAGTTATTTGGTTTTGCTTTCCCTTTAATTTTAACTCCTTTCATAATTTCTAAAATTGGTGAAGTTCAATTCGCGATATATGTTTTAGTCCTCGGATTTATAGGAATATTCAATCTTTTTGATCTTAGTATTTCATCTTCATTTATAGTTTTCATTTCTAAATATTATGTAAAAAAAGATTTCGTTAATCTTAATAAATATTTTAATACCGGTCTATTCTTTTACATTCTTTTATCTTTACTTATTGTAATTGTTGCTTATATTTTTGCAAATCCTCTTTTGTCTTTGCTTAAGATACCTTCTGAACTTTATGATACGTCCGTAAAAATTTATAATATCGGTCTTCTGGTTTTTTTTATTACGACTGCATTTTCAATATATTCTTCAGTGCTGATCAGTCTGCAGAAAATGTATGTAATCAGCACAGCAGGGATCATAACGGGATTCATTAATCTTATTGTAACAATAATAATTTTGAGCACTGGCTACGGGCTGGTAGAAATACTCTGGCTTCAGTTGTTTAATGTTTCATTGACAAACATAATTACAATATGGTATGTACGTAAAACTCTCCCGGATTTAAAAGTAGGTTACAGATACCTTGAAAAAGGACCTGTCACGGAGATGGCAAAATTCGGAGCGCAAATGCAGGTCTCTAAACTTGCTTCATTTGCATCTGAGAAATACGACGAATTCCTCCTGGCTTATTTTTCAGTTCTGAATAATGTTACCTACTTTAATATTGCGAATAAAATTTCACGGACCGGAAGACTTATTCCGTTTCAGCTTATTCCACAAATTGCGCCGGTTGCATCCGAACTTAATGCAAATGATCAACCGGAAAAATTAAAAGAATTATTTTCCGACATTACAAAATATCTGATCCTTTTATCATTTCCGGTCTTTACTTTTATTTTTGTATTTGCTGATTTGATAATTACAACCTGGGTAGGTCCGGGATTTACACTTTCTTCAGACATTCTGAGAATTCTTGCAGCAGGTAATCTGGTAAATCTGATATTTTCCGCGCCGGGCAACACCATTTTACCTAACATCGGAGTTCCTAGGTTTCAAATGCGGGAAGGGATAATTTATCTTGGTATTAATATTTTTCTGAGTTATATGTTGATCAAAAATTATGGTATATATGGAGCTGCTTTTGGAAATGTAATATCTGTTGTAATTTCTTCGCTGTATGTATTTTATGTCTCATCAAAATATTTTTCACGGGATAAAACAAAATTATTAAATGAAAATTATTTAAAACCTCTGATCATCAGTATCTTTTGTGGTGTTATTACCTCAGGAATATTTTTTATTTCTGAAAAATACGTGTATGGCTTTTCAGGGAGACTTTCCGGTTTGTTGTATTTAATTTTCCTTTCTTCCGTTTTCTCTGCAATTTATGCATTTGCTGTATTAAATGTTAAATATCTTAATGGTAAAGATAAAGCACTTATAGCTAAAATATTGCTGAAAATAATTCCGGATAAATTTATAAATACAGAACAACCAAATCTGCATAGAGACCGTTTAGATTATGAAAATGAACCTGTAAGCATTTTTGTTGTGACACATAACCGACTGGCTTTATTAAAAAAATGTGTTGACAATATGCTTCCGACTCTTGGTTCTGTGAATTATGAGTTAATTATTATTGACAATGCCTCCTCAGACGGCACAAAAAATTTTCTGAATGAAATAGCCGTATCCAATGAACGAATAAAAATTATTTTAAATGATAAAAATCTGGGAATTAATTCCAAAAGCATGGGAGCTGAACTTTCTAAAGGAGAATTTATAATCGGAGTTGATGATGATGTAATTGAATTCCCTGACAACTGGGTTAACAAAATGATCTATGCATATAAAAACATTCCCGGAATGGGTTATCTGGCAACAGATGTATTTCAGGATGAAACCACGACAGGAGCAAAATACAGTGAAGACATGTATGTAAAAGAATTTTATGATAATGGAAATGTTGTCCTTGAAGTCGGACCGACAGGCGGCTGGTGCTTTATGATCTCAAGAGATGTTTACAGGAGAATCGGTAAATTAGTTACATTTAAGGACAGGATCTTTTATGCAGAAGACGGCGATTATGTGAACCGTATTATCAACAGCGGTTTAAAATACGGAATTTTATCCGGTCTGAAAGTTTATCATGCAACAGGCGATGTTCATAATAAAGATTTTAAAAAAGTATTTTACGAAAAGTATGATGACTTCAGTAAAAAAGAACCTTTTGCTTATAGAATTAAAACTCTTATTTTAAGAACATTCAGTATCAAAAGATACATTGCCAAGTTAAATGAGTACGCATTAAAACAGAATTTATGAAAATAAATTTTATAGTTCCTGAGATCTCAAGAACAGGAGGAATGAGAATTATATTTGAATACGCAAACAGACTGACTTCAAGAGGGTACAATGTTGTGCTCTATTCGCCCAATATACCTTTCAATAACTACATGGGAATGTTCATGCCTTATTATATTAAATACAGATTTAAATACGGATTAAAAAATATTATCACGGGAAATAAGTTAGCAGAAAATATTTTTGAGAGAAGTTTTGATGTTAAATTTCTCTGGATGTTCAATGATCATACTATCAGAGATGCGGATGTAACAGTTGCAACTTCATGGACAACTTCTTATGTTGTTGATAAGCTGAATGAGTCAAAAGGAAAGAAATATTATCTTATACAGGATTATGAACAATGGAATTCAAATGTTGAATATGTCGATAAAAGTTATAGTTTAAATTTAAACCGGATCACTGTTTCAGGTTATTTAAAAAATCTTCTCCTTGATAGATTTAATTCTGATTCTGAAGTAATTCTTAACAGTATTGATTTTTCAGTATTCAATAATCCGGGGAAAAAATTCGGTACTAAAACACAAATATTGTTTATGGATCATTCCCTTGAGAATAAAAATACTGTTGATGCAATTGAAACCGTGAAGAATTTAAAATTTAAATATCCTGATTTAAATATTAAATGTTTTGGTTTTAAAAATTATCATAAGCTTCCTGATTTTGTTAACTTCACAGAAAATCCGGATGATATTGAAATTAAGCGGCTGTATTGTGAATCAGACATTTTTTTATATACCAGCAAATTTGAAGGATTCGGGCTTCCCCCGGCAGAAGCAATGGCATGCAAATGCGCCGTTGTTGGTAACAATGTAGGTGCTGTACCGGAATTTTCTCAGAATATGAAAAGCGCTATCCTTACTTCACCTGAGTTTCCTCATGAACTTATAAAAGGAGCGGAATATCTTCTGAATAATAAAGAAGAGCTTAAACGAATTTCTCTTGAAGGCTGTAAAAGCGTTAAAGAAAAACTGAACTGGGATAATTCAGTGGACAAATTTATAAAGCTGATCAGCTAATATCAAAAACTCAATGACTGTTTCCGTAATAATTGTAAACTATAATACCGCAAAAATTTTAAAGGATTGCCTAATATCTCTATATAAGTTTGAGAATCCGTATGAATTTGAAGTTATTATTATTGACAATAACTCAACAGATGATTCGAAAAATTTAATAAAAGAATTCTGCTTAAAATATAAAGAAGTAAAAGCTATTTACTTAAATGAAAAAGTAAGTTTCTCTGAAGCGAACAATAAAGGTTTTGAAATCTCAACAGGCGAATACATTCTTATAATGAATCCTGATATTATTTTTACTGAATCTCTGCTGATTAAACTCACAGCTTTTATGGAAAAGGAAAATAGCACAGGCGCAGTCTGCCCTTTGCTGATCGGTACAGACGGAAAGTTTCAGAGAAGATATTTTCAGAGATTTCCATCTCTGCTTCAGTTCATTCTTTTTTATTCAGTGTTTGCAAAAATTTTTGAAAAGTCGGATTATCTTTCAAATAAATATCTGCAGAACAATGAGTTAAATACTGAATCCGGCAGAGTCGAATTTACAGAACAGATACCTTGCGCATTTTTACTGACAAAAAGAAAAATATTTGAAGAGTCCGGTAAAATGGATGCAGGTTACAAATTGTTTTTCGAAGATGTTGATCTGTGTTTTCAGATCAGTAAAAATTATAAAATAGCTGTGGATACAGATTTAAGAATAACTCATCTGGGTGGTTCAAGTTTTAAAACCTCTGATGATTACTGGCTTCACGGAAGATTTATCATGAGCATGATAAATTTCTTTGAAAAAAATTATTCCGGAGTCAGAACATTTATTTTGAAAAAACTGGTTTTATTGAATTCATATTTTGTTTTATTTATTGAAAAAATAAACAGGATCTTCGGCAAAGAAGATGAATACAGATTAAAAAAGCACAGATATCTTTTAAGCGAATATAAAAAAATTTACAGGTAAGAATTGATATATATAATTATTCCAAACTTTAACGGACTGGCACATTTAGAATTGTGTTATGAATCTCTGAGAAAACAGAGCTATAAAGAATTCCGGATCGTATTAGTGGACAATAATTCATCGGATTCCTCTGTTAAATTCACCGAAGAAAGTTATCCTGAAGTAAAGATTCTAAAATTAAATTTTAACACAGGATTTTCAGTAGCTGTTAATGAAGGAATAAAATATTCGCTGGGAAATCCGGATTGCAAATACATTCTTTTGCTTAATAACGACACAGAGTGTGATAAATTTTTTCTGGAAGAATTGTTAAAAGGTTTTGAAGATAAAAACACAGGCAGTGTCGCATGTAAAATGCTTAATTTCTATAACAGAAATATTATTGATGATGCCGGTGATTTTATAAAAAGAAAAGGTTCACCTTATGCGCGCGGGTTCGGAGAAACTGATACCGGTCAGTATGACAAAGAAGAATTCATATTCGGAGCATGTGCCGGTGCAGCAATTTACAGTCGGGAAGTAATAGAAAAAGCCGGATATTTCGACGAGGATTTTTTCGCATATTATGAAGATGTTGATTTTAGTTTTCGAATGCAGCTTTGCGGTTACAAATGTTTTTACAATCCGAAAGCAATTTGTTATCATAAAAGAGGCGCAACGACAAGCTCAAAGTCAGGATTTCAGACAATGCTCTGTGAAAAAAATCTTCTTGCGCTCAGAATAAAGAATTATCCTGCTTTAACTCTGATAAAATGGTTTCCGTATTTTTTCCTGATACGGTTTGTAAGATATTACAGATTTTACAGAGATCATTCTGCTGATCTTTTCCGTTCAGCTGTAAAAGGATATTTCAAAGGTATATCGGAAATACCGGATTCCTTCAGAAAAAGAAAAAAAATTCAAAAACTTAAATCAGTCAGCACTGAGTATATTGAAAGTTTATTCAAATAATTATAAGTAAAACACTATTAAAGCTTCTATAATCATAGTTAACTATAACGGCAAAATATTTTTGGAAGACTGTTTAAATTCCCTTCTCAACCAGTCTTTTCAGGATTTTGAAATTATTTTAGTAGATAATAATTCGAATGACGGCAGCGCAGAATATCTGAAGCAAAATTTTATTTTAGACAATATGTTTTTGATCGAATCGAAGATGAATCTCGGCTTTGCCGGAGGAAATAATCTGGGATTCGGACATTGCAAAGGAGAGTTTATCGTTTTGCTGAACAACGATACAGTTGCTGATAAGGACTGGTTAAAATATTTAATAGAATGTATTGAATCAGATGAGCGAACAGGAATTGCTCAGTCACTTGTAATAACCGAAGGAATTCCAATGAAATATTATCAGAAAAACGGAACGATAAACTTACTTGGTCATAATATTATGGAAGTATTTGAAATAGATAAAAACGGATACGGAGAAATATTTCAGGCAAACGGATGTTCTCTGATAATCCGGAAAAGTCTGGTTGGTTTACTGAATGGGCTTTTTTTAGATGAATACTTTGCGTATTCCGAGGACAGTTTTTTGTGTTTCAAAGTAAAGTTTAAAAATTTGAAAATATTACACACATCAAAATCAATTGTCCATCACAAAGGTGGCGGAGCTTCCCGGGAAAAAAAACCTTCCTGTCTGTATTTTTATCAGGAAAGGAACAGACTTCTTAATTACCTGTTGTTTTTTCAGGACAGATTTTTCTTAAAGTATATTCCTTATTTAATATTTAATTTTTTTATGAAATTAATTTTATCCGTCTTCTCACAAAAATATTCTGCAGTTCAGCTGATAAAGGTATACTGGTGGTTTATCGTGAATCTCAGATGGATCAGACAGGAAAAACATATTTTGAATAACTTAAAATCAGCAGATCAGAACAGTGTACTGGGATTTATAAGCTGCAAAATATTTAACGGTGATAATTTCATTGAACGTATCATTAATTCATTTTCCGTATTTTACTGCAGGCTTGTTAATCTTAAAGTGCTTGAGAATAAAAATTAAATTCTATGATTTCCGTCATAATTATAAATTACAAACAAAAAAATTTTACAGATAAGTGTATAAGATCTCTTTATGAAAACATAAGATCATATCCGTTTGAAGTCATTGTAATAAATAATTCTCCTGAAGATGATTTGAAATATCTGGAATCTGAATTTGAGAATCTGAAAATAATACACAATACCAATAAAGGTTTTTCACAGGCAAACAATACCGGAGTAAGACATTCGAAAGGCGAATATCTTTTATTCTTAAATGCAGATACTGAAATCAAATCCGATTTTTCCACTGAGTTTATTGAAAAATTCAGAGATTTGAAGTTCGGTGCAGCCGGATTAAAACTTTACAACACAGATGGCACATTCCAGCTTTCTTTCTGGAAAGAAAATACTTTCTTCAATGAAATTGAGAATAAAAAGGATGAGAAAGAATTCAGGAACAGAAATAAAGAATACATTAATAAAAAGGAAACTGAATTCAATTCTATAACAAAAGTTGAATGGGTTACCGGAGCGGCTTTGATAATGAGAAAAGATATTTTTATTGGTATCGGCGGATTTGACGAAAACTTTTTTCTTTTTTATGAAGATGCTGATCTCTGCAAACGGCTGACAGACAAGGGACTTCCGGTATATTTTTATCCGGACTGCAGAATAATTCATTATAAAGGAGAGAATGTGAATAAGGAATTTAAAAGTAATTCATATTTTTATTCCAAAAAATCGCAGCTGTTTTATTACAGAAAGCACAATAATTTTTTAAATAATTTTTTGCTCAGGGTTTATTTATTCTCAAAATTTCTGATGCTCTATTTATTCACCTTTAAAAAAATCAATCTTGATATTGTGAAACTTACAATTGGGATATCTAAAAATGATTAATGTACTGGAACTGATTGACGGCGGATTTTTAGGAGGAGGGCAGACACATATTTTATCAGTGATGAAAAATCTGAACAGGGAAATTTTTAATCCGTTTATTTCGGCTTCACCTTCCGGAGAGTTTGCAAAGGAAACGAAAAGACTGAAATTCAACTTTTCTCCGATTGAGCTTCCGAAGTTTTACAACTCAAATCAATTAAAGAATATTTATAAAACCTGTACAGACAATAAAATTGACATAATACATTCACACGGCGGAGTTGCCGGAATGTATGCCAGACTTTATAAAAGAATTCACCGGGAAATAAAAGTGGTTCACACAATTCACAGAATACATTATATAAATTCAAATAATCTTATAAAAAAGCATGTATCGCATTTAACAGAAAAATATCTTGTGAAATATACTGACAGATTCATTTGTGTTTCAGAAGCTGATTTTAAAACTGCTGAAAAACTTAAAATTATAAATCATGCATCAACTGTCATTATTAAAAACGGAATTGACACAGAAAGATTTTCAAATAAAGGAAAAGATAATGTGCTTGCAAGTAAACTCGGATTAAATGAAAACAATATTGTAATTGGAAATATATCCAGATTTGATTTCCAGAAGAATCAAAGATTAATAATAAAAAATGCAAAGAGCATAATAGGCAAGCACCCTGAAGTAAAAATACTCCTTGCCGGAAACGGAATCTATTATGATGAATGCAGGAAAATTGCTGAAGATACGGGATACGGTGACAGTTTTATTTTCACCGGAGAGATAAATGATCCCGAAAAATATTATCCTTTGTTTGATGTTTTCATTTTCCCTACTTTATGGGAAGGTCTTTCAATATCGCTTATAGAATCTATGGCTTCAGCTAATTGTATTCTTGCAAGTAACATACCTGCTAATAAGGAACTTATTGAAAATGAAACAGACGGTTTATTATTTGATCCTGAAAATGAAAATGAGTATTTATTAAAGCTTGAAAGATTGATTGAAGATGCATCTTTTAGAAAAAGATTATCCGAAAAAGCTTTGGGTAATTCAAAAAAATATTCTGATAAAGTAATGACAGAAAAAATTGAAAAAGTTTATAATGAACTTATATAATTTAACAGTGAATCCCACGTTATGAAAAAATACGGAATATTTGGCGGGACTTTCAATCCGCCGCACATCGGACATTCAATATTAGCGGATTATGTGAGAGAAGAATTATTACTCGATAAAATTATTTTTATTCCTTCGGGTAATCCTCCTTTGAAAGATTCGATATCTGCTGAACACCGGTTAAATATGTCTAAACTTGCATTCGGTAATGACGAGAATTTTGAAATATCTGAAATTGAATCAGAAAATATTGAAAAGAAAACTTATACAGTTGATACTTTACAAAAGCTAAATGAAAAGTATAAAGATGAAGATGTTCAATTATATTTAATTATCGGAATGGATAAATTAAATGAGCTTCCGAAATGGAAAGAGCCGGAAAAATTATTTAAACTTGCAAAAGTAATTGTAATAAACAGACCTGATAATTCTGTCAGTAATGCAAAACCTGAATTCAGAGAAAGGGCTGAAGTAATTAACACTCCGGAACTGGAAATATCTTCATCAGAAATCAGAAAAAGAATTTACGAAAATAAATCTGTGAAATATTTATTAAATGAAAAAGTTTTGGAATATATAAAGAAAAATAATTTATACATAAAACCATAACTTTTTAAAACTATAATTAGTAATTTTATTCAAATAAAAATTTAACAAAATATTATGAATGAGGAAAATACAAATTTAGAAGAAATTAATTCTGAAGATCCATTGCAGAATGAACAGTTATCAACGGCAGATGCTATGTCAGGAGTTATTACATCACCGGCAGAAACTTTTGAAACCATTGCTGTGACGCCTAAAAAAAATTACTGGCTTTTACCTGTTTTAATTTGTGCACTTATTGGTCTTGCTACATCTTTTCTCTTCATGCAGGATGCTGAGCTTGTCGATAAAACTATGGAGAAACAGAAAAAGAAGATGATGGAAAAATTCGAGCAAAATATAAAAGACGGTAAAATGACACAGGAGCAGGTTGATAAAGCAATGGAGAGCATGAATCCGAAAGGAATGTTTTTTAAAATTATGGGATTTGGCGGAGCAATAGTCGGACCTTTTATAATTTTACTGCTTTTAAGTGTGATTTACCTCATAGCTTTAAAAATATTTAAAGCAGAATTTGAGTTTACAAATATACTGAATGTTGTAGGACTGGCAATGCTTATAGCTGCAATTGGAAATTTAATCTCGATGGTTGTATCAATTCTGAAAGGAGATTTTTCTACAATCGGACCGGGATTACTATTCAGTGAAGCTGCTGTCGGAGAAAAGACTTACTCATTACTCACTAAGATAGACGTTTTTTCAATATGGTATTACTTTGTAATAGCGATTGGTTTAAGTAAGATTGGTAAGATATCTTTTGTTCAATCAGCTTCAGTAGTCTTCGGTGTATGGATAGTTTATATTTTCGTTTCTTCATTCGCTTTTTAAATAACATAAATAAAATAAATGAGTTCTGAATCTGAAATAGAAAAAGCTATTCTTGCAAAAAAGTATTCGCATATTCATCAGATAATTTCTGTAATTGAAACTATAATTTTCTTTGCGGTAATTTTAATTCTTTTATTCAGCGGATTGTCAAAGAAAATTGAGACAGTTGCATACGGTTACAGTTCGAATCCATATTTAGCTTTACTGATTTTCTTTGGAATAATCGGAATATTGGAAAGTATAATTTCTTTTCCGATCGGATTCTATTCAGATTATATTTTAGAGCATCGTTATAATCTTTCCAATCAGACCTTGTCGGTTTACTTCAAAGAAAAATTAAAAGGTTTAGCATTAGGATTAGTTTTGGGAATTCCGTTAATGTTTGCATTTTATTATATACTTATCACATACAAAGAAAACTGGTGGTTAGTACTGGGAATATTTATGTTTTTAGTTTCTGTTGTAATTGGCAGAATCGCTCCTACATTGCTTATGCCGTTATTTTATAAATTCAAACCAATCGAAGACGAATCTTTAAAAAACAGAATTCTTGAACTGTGTAAAAAAACCGGAGTGAAGATAAACGGAATATTCACTTTTGACATGAGTAAAAATACAAAGAAGGCAAACGCAGCATTCACAGGAATCGGGAAAAGCAAAAGGATAATACTCGGAGATACATTGGTAAATAATTTTTCAGAAGGTGAAATTGAAATGGTGTTTGCACATGAAATGGGTCATTACACAAAAAAGCATATTGTAAAATTAATGACAACTTCTACAATACTGACATTTGCAGGATTATATTTAACAGCAAAATTATATGAAGCTTCTTTAAGTTATTTCGGATTTGAAAATACATCACAGATAGCAGCATTACCTTTACTGTTTTTATTTCTGAGTTTATACGGACTTATCACAACACCAATTTCAAATATTCTTTCAAGAAAATATGAATGGGAAGCTGATACATTTGCTTTAGAGACAACAAAAGACAGAGCTTCATTCATATCAGCAATGGAAAAATTAGCCGATCAGAATTTAGCCGATAAAACCCCGAATAAAATCATAGAATTTTTATTTCATTCGCATCCTTCTATAGAGAAGAGAATAAAGTTTGCTAAGGATTTTACTTTTTAAACTTTATACATCTACTTTTGTAAATTTACAACTTTTTCTATATATTTTTCTTAGAGTCTTTGATTCTCAGAGGTCATAATTATATTTTCTTACCGAATATTCATGAATTCAAGTTTTTTTTAAAGTTAATCAATGTTATTATTGTAAATTCAATATTTATTATCTATTTTCAATAAAAATTTATCAGGAGATATAAAATGAAAACATTAAAAAATCTATTAGGTGAAAGACCTTTGCATTTTGTAAAAACAGGAATGAGTATTTTAGATGTTTCAAAATTCATGGGATTGCATAATATAGGTGCTGTGCCTGTTTTGGAGCAATCGGAGAAACTTTTGTTAAAAGGAATATTTTCTGAGAGAGATTTGCTTAGGAGATGTATTGCAAAAGATATTGACCTTGTGAATACAAAAGTTGATGAAGTGATGACAAGTAAAGTAATAGTGGTGGAATCTCACGATACACCTGAATATGTTTTGCAGATTATGAAACAGGAAAATATCAGACATGTCCCTGTAATTGAGGCACAGGATTTAATCGGAATGATTTCAATCAGAGATTTAATGTTATATGATAATATTTTGAAAGATGAGAAAATCGAAATGCTGAATACATATATTCAATATAACGGATAGATAATGTCGGAGCGGGAAATAAATATTTTAAATTCGACGATAGAAATTTTGAAGGATAAGTTAAATCCTGATAAAATAATATTGTTTGGTTCCAGGGCAAAGGGGAAGTCAAAACTTCATTCTGATTTTGATATTGCAATAGAAATTTCAAAACCGGATTTAAGAACAAGACGAATTATAAAGGAAAAAATAGATGATGTATCGGGTTTGTACAGCGTTGATTTAATTTATTTAAATTCGGTTGATGAAAATTTTAAAAATCTGGTTTTGAAAACAGGAAAGACTGTATATGAAAGATGATATGAAAATATCATTTGATAAATATGTAAACGCTTTAAATTTGTTAGATCATGGTATTAAAGAAGCAAATAGTGAACTTGGTAAAAACGGGGTGATTCAAAGATTTGAGTTTACATTTGAGCTATTATGGAAATCACTTAAAATTTTTTTAAATGAAGAAGGGATTGATTGTAAATCTCTAAAAGATTGCTTGAAAAGTGCTTATAAGTATGGATTAATTCAGGATGAACAAATTTTACTCGATATACTATTGGACAGAAATAATTCAACTCATATATACAGCAAGAAAGAATCAGAGGACATTTTTGAACGAATAAAAAATGTTTATGTTTTTGAATTTATAAAAATTAAATCTGAACTTAATTCGAGAATATAAATGTTACTTAAAAAGTATAGAATAAATTAAAACCTTTCAAATAAAATTATTAATAAAAAATGAATTTTAAAGAAATAAAAACATTCGGAGAATTAAAAATCTCCGGTTATAAGTCTTTGTCAATAAAAGATGAAATCAGAAAAAACCTTATTGAAAAAATAAGTAAAAAAGAGCCAATGTTTGAAGGCATTGTAGGATATGATAAAACTGTAATACCATCAATTGTAAATTCATTACTTGCAAAACATGACATTATATTACTTGGATTACGCGGTCAGGCAAAGACAAAAATTGCAAGAATGCTGCCGTTATTATTAGATGAATTTATTCCGGTAGTTAGAGGTTCGGAAATAAATGATAATCCGTTTCATCCTGTTTCGAAATTTGCTGTTGATGCAATAAACGAAAAAGGTGACGAAACTGAAATAGAATGGATCTCACGTGATCAGCGATACAGTGAAAAACTTGCAACACCTGATGTTAATATTGCAGATTTAATCGGCGACATTGATCCTATAAAAGCTGCGAATCAGAAATTAAATTATTCACATGAAGGTGCGATTCATTTTGGAATTATACCGAGAACTAATCGCGGAGTTTTTGTGATTAACGAACTTCCTGATTTACAGCCAAGAATTCAGGTTGGACTTTTGAATATTATGCAGGAAAAAGATATTCAGATAAGAGGTTTTAATATCAGAATTCCTCTCGACATTTTAATGGTATTCACTGCAAATCCTGAAGATTATACAAACAGAGGAAATATTATTACACCTTTGAAAGACAGAATTGATTCACAGATTATCACACATTATCCGAAAGTACTGGAAGACGGAATAAAAATCACAGAAGCTTTTTCCTGGACTGAAAGAGATAATAAAAAGAAAATTGTTATTCCTTATTATTTCAGAGAGATTATAGAAATGACAGCTGTGCAGGCGCGGATGAGTGAATTTGTAGATCAAAAATCAGGCGTGAGTGCAAGACTTACAATTTCATCTCTTGAAAATCTGATAAGTAATGCCGAGAGAAGAGCAATTATAAATAACGATGAAATGATAATGCCGAGAATGTGTGATGTGCTTTCAATAATTCCGGGAATTACAGGGAAAGTTGAATTGGTATTTGAAGGTGAGCAGGAAGGTTCTATTAAGGTTGCGAAAGCACTTGTTTCAAAATCTGTAAGAGAAATTTACAGAAAATATTTCCCGGATCCGCTGATGAAAAAGAAAAAAGTTAATACAGAAAAAGAAGTTAAAGATATTTATGGTGAGATAGTCGAATGGTTTCAGTACGGCGGTAAGATTAGCATAAAGGATGATATGACATTTAAAGAATATTTTGGAGAGCTGAAAAAAGTTGATGGTCTGGAAAAGTTCGTAAAGAAATATCCACAGTTTTATGAAAGTGAATTTGAACTTGCATCGTTAATGGAATTTGTGCTTGACGGATTGCATCAGAATTCAAAAATTGCAAAAGAGGAAGTTGAATCCATTGTGATTTACAAAGATCTGGTTGGGAGTATGTTTACTCAAAGTGGCAGTGAGTTTGGCGGGTTTGAGGATGAGTATTACAGATAGGTAAATATTATTCTTATAAAATAATTATAAATTTATCTTTAATTATAATTAAGAATTTTTTATTGCAAAATTAACCTGCCTTTTTAAATTAAGCATATAATAAAATATTAGATTTAAGTATTTTGTATTCAAATGAAACGAAAGAAAATACTTTTTATGTGCGGTTCTATGAACCAAACTACGATGCTTCATAAAATTTCTCTTAATCTTCCTGAATATGATCATTTTTTCACGGCTTATTATTCTGACGGTGCCGAGAGAATTGCCGCCAGCCTTGGATTCCTGGATTTTTCTGTACTGGGAGGTAAGTTTAGAAAATATACTGAATCATATCTGAAAGATCACAATCTCAAAATTGATTACAGAGGTGAGCAAAACAATTATGACCTTATAGTTGTCTGCAGCGATTTAATCATGCCGAAAAATCTCAGAAATAAAAAAATGGTTATGGTGCAGGAAGGAATGACGGATCCGGAAAATTTATTTTATCATATTGTAAAAAAAATTAAAATACTGCCGCGATACTTTGGC
>Ga0209591_10002482_pt1 | contig 22084 bp, 18 predicted proteins | sample MAT01_FD_187207 | JGI IMG/M metagenome (GOLD analysis project Ga0209591, IMG submission 187207) | Freshwater microbial communities from Lake Fryxell liftoff mats and glacier meltwater in Antarctica - MAT-01 (SPAdes) (version 2) | ecosystem: Environmental > Aquatic > Freshwater > Ice > Liftoff... | reverse complement strand
GCCTGACACGCTCGGGGCGAGCTGGAGCTCCTTCACCATCACGCTGGCGTTCACCGGATAGCCCTCTTGTCGGAGCTGGTCCTGAATCCGCGGCACGTACTCGCCCATCAGGAAGAGCGGAGAGAACCGCACCTGAGCCAGCACCAGCGAGAGCGGCGCATTGGTAAGCTTATGCTTGGGTCGGGTCCTCATCCTGCGTTCACCTGACACCTTACTTGACACTCAAGGCAACCGCCAGCTTGGTGAAGTATTCCAGGCTCCCTAAGGGAGATCGACCGGACTCCCGCCCGATCAACCGGACCACGGCCTGCACGCCGCATCGACAAGCTCAACGAGGGCCAGCTCGTCCTCAAGATCGGCGACAACGTGGGCCTCAAATCCCTCACCGACGTCGGCACACGCCAAGCCAAAGACGAAGATGTCGCCCTCTCGCAAATCATCGAAGTGCTCAACGACCGCTTCGGCACCGAGTTCACCCAAGCGGACCAGCTCCTCTTCGACCAATTCATCCAAGAAGCAAAGCAAGACGCCGAAGTCGTCGAGCGCGCCCTCGCCAATCCCCTCGACAACTTTGAGCTCGCAATGAAACCCAAGGTCGAAGGGCTGATGATCGACCGCATGGATCAAAATCAGGAGATTGTGAATCGGTACCTGAACGATCCCACCTTCCAGGCAGCAGCATTCAAAGCGATCGTCAAGCAGATTTACAACGAGATTCGGCGGCCGAGTTCGAGTCCGCCGCCGGCATGAATGGCACTTCAGTGAACGCCCTATCGTCACGCCCCTCCCTCGTTGACCATCTAACTCGAATCCGAATCCGGCCCCACTCGCACCAGCACCTTCCCAATGTGCTCGCCCTTGAAAAGATCGACGAAGGCAGCCGGTGCATTCGCTAGACCTTCAGCGATCATCTCACGCCACTTCATCTTTCCTTCGGTGATCCACAGCGCCATATCGCGTAAGAATTCTGGCCGCATATTCACATGATCGCCGACAATGAAGCCGCGGATGTTCAGTCTGAGCCCGACGACATTGATGATGTTGTTTGGCCCGGGCGCTGGCTCGGTCGTTGTATTGAGCGATCATGCTGCAGGCTGCGATTCGGCCGAATGGGCGCATCGTGGCGATAGCGGCTTGCAGATGTGCTCCGCCCACATTCTCGAAGTAAACGTCGATGCCTTGCGGGAATGCGGCAGCTACGGCCTTCGCCATGTGGCCCGCGGTCTTGTATTTTATGCGTCGCGCGACGCTTTCCGTCGGATTTCGTGGTTCTTCTCGTTCTCCACAGGCACCTCGTAAGTTGTGGACTATTCGTTCTCCTATGCGGCTGAAACAAGCCTTCTCACTCTAACTACGATGCACGTCGATCCAAGACGAAAACGCAGCCACAAATGCGCTCAAGAATTCGCGTGTCTTCTCGATAGTCAGCTTCCCTTCCGTGTCGAATCAAGCTACCGGCCGCGCCGATGTAGGCTTCGGGCTGTTGCATAGTTGGCACGTTTAAGAACACCAAGGACTGACGCAGGTGGTGATTGGCGCCAAAGGCGCCTAACGGGCTAGGGCTCACGCTGATCACCGCACCAGGTTTTCCGTCCCACGCACTCTATCCGTACGGTCGCGAACCGATGTCGATTCGCGTTCTTCAAAGCGCCGGGTACCGATCGGTTGTACTCGGGGGTCACGAAGAGGAGCGCGTCTGCGGCTTTGATCTTCTGGCGAAATGCGATCCATTCCGGCGGCGGCGCTGCGTCTAGGTCTTGGTTATAGAGCCGCAGTTGTGGGATCTAGGCGATTTCAAGCTTGCAATCTGCCGGTGCGAGTGAAGCAAGCACGTGCGCGATATTGCGATTGAGTGAGTCTTTGCGGAGACTGCCCACGAGCACCGCGACGGACTTCGCCGTGCTCACGGGTTGGGCCTTCTCATCGTTCCGCCTGGAGATGTGCCTCAATGAACCACAGCCACTTGTCCGTACCGCGCGAGATCTCAGTAAAGATGTCAGTCGTGTCGGCGTCCTTGAGTTCGCTGCTAGTGTCGATCGCTTGCCTCGCGAGCTTGCCAAAGTCCGCGAGCGCCGACGAGAGCGCGTCCACGTGGTCGTGGCCTTTGCCGCCCTTCGCGGAGTACTCTCTCAACGACGAGCGTTTCGCGACGGACCGAGCGGTGCCGTCGGCGATGCCGCCGAGTTGAACCGCGCGTTCGGCGATCAGGTCGACGTAGGCCTCAACGTCCGCGTTGACCTTGTCGAAGAGTTCATGCAAAGAAATAAAATCAGGCCCCTTCACGTTCCAATGCGCCTGCTTGCACTGGGTTTGGAGATCAATGGCGTCGGCAAGGCGCGCGTTGCAAAGCTCGATGAGCTGCGTTCGTGTGGGCTCCGGGAGGTCATTCTTCGTTTTGTACATTGGTGTCTCCATTTCGGTGCGAAACGTCGCGAGCCACCGCTGATGCACTCACCGTGCCAGTAGGCGCCGCCCCTGCAACTCGCATGCAATCTGCGGTCACGGTGGTTGAACGCAACCGGCGCGTCACTCAGTGACGGGGCGTTGCTGTCGAGATGAGGCATTCTGGCGCCGAGTCTCGCCCTCGCCCGATGACATCCGGATGACACCCCCTACGACTGTAGTCTATGTGACATTGTTCGGAGCGAGTAGCCCCATGCACCGCCGGATCGCGTGGTCCGTGCACGAGCCACTTTAGGCATGATTCGACTTGGGCGACCCTAAACATTTTCGGTTTAGACTCGTATGGGGGAACGAAGGGTCACTATGAAAGTTGCAAACACCGAGGAACGTCCCGCTCCAGATAGTCCGGACGGAAGCATGACCCTGCTCAGGGTGCCACGAGTTCGACGTGCTGTGAGGGCAGAGGAAATCGAATATCGCCTCCTGAATCCGAGGGGCCCTGCAAGCGCTCCCCTCAGCGCCGCCTACGCGGTTTGGCATGAAGTTTGGCTTTCAACCTTAAGGGAACTCGACGGCCTGAAGCAGCTTGGTTCCGATGAATTCACACGTCAGGACGAGGTGGGTGTCATCATGCACGGGGAAGAGTGTGTCTCCGTCACGGGGATACGTTGGTTGGACCTTTCGCAACGTATGTTCATGGAAGACTCGTATTTTTCTACCTGGCCGAGTCATTGTTTGGACGCGCTGCGCGGACGTGCGGTGGGGGTCTCGAGCAATACCGTTTTGGCTTTGGATTGGCGCGGGGGGAGGATTGAACCCACCAGCGATAGTGCCATCCCTATGGCAATCAAGGAGGCAACCATCAGCCTTTCACTTCGCCGATTCATGGATTCGTCCGCTGAGCTGTTCGTCGGGGTAGCTCGAAACAACCGGTCAATGGAGCGCGTCGCCAATGACCTCGGAGGCCGGCGTATTGGCCAAATCCGCCTTCATGGCGAGGACAGTGACATCATGTGTTGGTCACGCAAGGACCTGCTCGATCTTGGTCCTACGGTAGAGAACCTCTGGAGTCGCGGTAGGCGCGCGTGAACGGTGAACCGACCGTGCGAGGCTCCCTCGCGCCGCATGTGCGAACTGATGCGCACTCACCACGCCTATTCGACGCGAGCCGAGAGGAGTGCCACGCCGAGCTGAGTGAGCTCTTGAGTAGCGGCCTTGTTGCTGAAGTGTTTGACTCCCTCAGAGCACAGGCCACAGAGCTTGTTGAGACGCGCCACGCCGACCAAAAGCTCACGCCCGCCGAACTCGCCGAGGCTACAACGCTGATCGTTGGACATGAGCCGGAGCGCTACGGAACGTGGGTTTATTACCCATGGTCGGGACGCCTGGTGCACGTGCTTCCAGAGCGCGAGTTCGAAGAGGTTCGAACGAGCAGAAATCGAAACAAGATTTCGCGCGAAGAACAGACTCGTCTTGGGCTCTTGCGTCTGGGCATTGCGGGGTTGTCTGTGGGCCAGGCCACAGCGGTGACATTGGCACTCGAAGGGATCGGCGCGGAGTTTCGCCTGGCAGACTTCGATACGATTTCTCTCTCGAATCTGAACCGCCTCCGCGCAGGCGTGCACGAAATCGGGACCAACAAAGCCGTCTCCACCGCTCGGGCCATATTCGAGATCAACCCGTACGTACGGATCGAAGTGTTTTGTGGGGGTATTACGGAAGAGAATCTGTCGACGTTTCTAGGGTCACCCACTCGCCTCGACGTTCTGTTTGAGGAATGCGACGACTTTGCGATCAAAGTCCGACTACGTGAAGGGGCTCGCGCGCTCGGCATTCCGGTGCTCATGGAGACCAGTGATCGCGGAATGTTGGACGTTGAGCGCTTCGACCTCGAACCCCAACGACCACTTTTTCATGGCCTGGCTGGTGAACTCAATGCGCGCCAACTTCACGGGCTCAGCACCTACGAAAAAATCCCGCTGGTCCTTTCCATTCTCGGTCAAGTGTCACCGCGGGCCGCAGCGTCGCTTGTGGATATCGATAGCACCCTCAAGACCTGGCCACAGCTGGCGTCCGCAGTGTCACTTGGTGCAGCCCTCAACACGGACGCCGCACGTCGTGTAGCCCTTGGCCAATTCACCCGGTCAGGTCGCTTCTATGCGGACTTCGACAACCTTCTCAGCGACAGCGAAGTCAAGGAACCTCTGGCCGAGCTTGCCCCCGATGCCCCGATCGAGTCAGCGGCCAACGCACCACCTGACGTGTTGATTCCTGCTTGGTTGGAGAAGATTGTTCGCTGGGCCGCGCTCGCTCCATCGGGAGGCAACTGTCAACCTTGGCGCTTTGTCTATCGTTCCGCCGAAAACATTCTGGAATTCTGGCACGTTCCAGAGCGGTCGGTATCCTTCCTGGATTTTGAGCACAGCGGCGCCCACCTCGCGCTTGGTGCAGCCATCGAGAATGCGCGGCTAGCGATTGTGGAGCTCGGCCTTTCGGCAACCTTTGAGGTGTCGCCGAGCGGGGACGAGCGTTGGGTGGCGCGCGTGCATTTCGGTCACGGACCAACGCCGCGTACACCTGTGGACGCGGAGCTTGCTGCGGCTGTCGAATTGCGGGTTACTAACCGTAAGATTGGTGCCCGTTCGGAGCTCCCCGATCATCTGATTCACGAGCTGGCGGCGATCGCCACTCAAGCTGGAGCGAACCTGGAGGTGCTCTCGCTGCCCGAGTCCATTGCCGAGGTAGGGGCGGTGGTGGCACGCGGCGAAAAGTTTCGCATCCTGCACCCTGGGCTGCACCGCGAGATGATGTCGGAAGTTCGCTTCAGCCGAGAGGAGGCGCTGCGTACTTGCGATGGTCTGGACCTCGCTACCCTTGAGCTTAGCCCCGGAGATGCCGCCGGCCTCAAGCTCTTGCGTTCGAGCAACGTCATAGCAGCGCTGCGAGAGGTGGGGGGCGGAGAAGGGCTCAAACGGTCCGTGCACAAGGCGTTCGCGGCGGCCTCTGCGGTCGGCCTCCTTCGAGTGGCTGGTCATGGCAAGCGTGCCTATCTCGCGGGCGGTCAAGCCATTCAGCGAGTGTGGCTGCTGGCCGCCGCTCGGGGTGTCGCGTTCCAACCGATGACTGCGCTCCTCTACCTATTGGCGCGGCTAGAAGGCGGCGCCCCTGGACTCGACGGTGACGAGCGTCGTCAGCTGGCTGCATTGCGGCTGGACCTGTCGGCGCAGTTCTCGGCGTTCTCCGGTAGCGAGATAATGCTCTTTCGACTCGCAGTCTCCGGCCCCCCAAGCGCGCGTTCCTTGAGGCGGGATATTTCCAAGATTCTTGAGGTTATCTGAGATTCGTTTGAGACTTTGGATTCCGAGTGCCCTTCAGGCGCCCGATCGTGCCTCTGCTACGACTTCGACGATCCGCTTCGCAGTGCGTTTGGGGTCTATTTTCTCGGTTGCCGCTAGAAATGTGGCCGCGGTTGGGACGGTGGCGAAAACCTTGTGTGGAAATGGCGGGGAAGAAAACAGCAGGACGCCAGTTACAACGCTACGCACCGTAGCCGCACGAAACCCAGAGCCTTCAAAGATCACGGCCGAACGCCGCGTTCGTCCCTCCGAGTTCTTGAGCATTTTGCCGAGGGCGGTGCGCTCGGCCAAACCGGGTGGCGGGGCATTTTCCTCGATCACGGTTAACAGCAAGATTCCAGCTGGGTACTTCGCTGCATGCGCTTTCAACAGCTTCTCGCCGGCGTGTATTGCAGGAATCGATGTTTGCCCACGCCAAACGGCCACCATCAAGTCCTCCCAGGTAAGGAACAAGTAGTCACTGGTTGCGGCCTGGATGACCGCCTTCATACTCTGGGAAATCTCGGATGCCACGGTTTTACTAACGGCCACAGAAACGGGGCCAAGATAGATATTACCGCTTTTGGCGGCCCGATGAATATAGATTCCAATTTCGCGAAAACGACGGGGTTCGATTTTCTCTGATTTCCACTCCAGGATCGCTCATTTCCACTGACGCCTGGGTCGAATGCCCACCCCGCCCCGGCGAGGGGGTCCCTCGTCCTCCAGACGCTGAGCGGACCGGCCCATGGGATGACAGTCTGATGACACTCTCCGGTTGAACCTGACTGAGTGTCCCGACTGATTCTGGACGTTTGACATTGACTTCAGCCTCCTTCTTTGAGAAAGAGGACCTTAGATTCGAAGGAGGCTAGTTAACGATGTTCTCATTGAATACAAAACTTGCGTTTGGGTTCACCGCAGTGGCACTTGTTTCGGTTCCTTCGACGGGGCAGGCGGACCCTAAGGGCAAGCATTGCAAAGAGCTCCAGGGCCCATTTTCGTCTGTGACGGTCCCGGCTCCGCCGTGCACCTCCCCGGTAGGTTTGTGCACACATGGTGTGTTGGCAGGCCCGATGCGGAATGCCTCCTACGATTTCACGGTGCAAACGATCACGCCGAGTCCAACCGATCCGACCGTGCTCATCGCAGTCGGAACCAGTATTGTGACCACCGATCGTGGGCAGATGCTCACGGATGACGTGAGCATTCTGCGCCTCACGGGTCCAGCCCCGACGGATCCGGTGATTTTCGTGACCACGGCAACCGTCACATCTGGAACCCAACATTGGAAGCACACCGCGGGTCAATTTGTTGCTTCCGGTGTCCTCTCCTTTGCGACCGGCCAGGCACAGGGCAGCTACACTGCGAGCCTTTGTCGAGGTGGCAATGGTCGCAACGATCAAGGCGAGTGAGCAATCAGCTCCCTGCGGCTCGCTGAGCACAACCGCGCGTCAAGCGTCACCACATTGAAAAAAGATACGGCTCTGATCGGGTAATCCCGCTTCAGGCTCCGCTTATCTGCTCAAACGAGGGCGTCGAGGCGTTCCAGGATTGGCCCCGCCCATACTGCTCGACACGATTACTCTTCGGCGAGAGGGTCTAATCCCGCCATTGTTGCTTGGATCACTCGGATAGCGAAGACATGAACGGTGTTCGCGTTACGCCCCCACTCGCACCAGCACTTTCCCAATGTGCTCGCCCTTGAAAAGATCGACGAATGCAGCCGGCGCATTCACCAGATCTTCAGCGATGGTCTCACGCCACGTCATCTTTCCTTCCGTGATCCACACCGCCATATCGCGCAAGAAGTCTGGCCGCATATTGAGATGGTCGCCGACGATGAAGCCGCGGATGTTCAGTCTGAGCCCGACGACATTGATGATGTTGTTTGGCCCGGGTGATGGCTCAGTCGCGTTGTATTGAGCGATCATGCCACACGCTGCGATTCGGCCAAATGGGCGCATCGTGGCGATAGCGGCTTGCAGATGTGCTCCGCCCACATTCTCGAAGTAAACGTCGATGCCTTGCGGGAATGCGGCAGCTACGGCCTTCGTCAGCTCGCCCGCGGTCTTGTAGTTGATGGCTTGGTCGATCCCGAGCTCCTGGGTCAGGTACGCAGCCTTCTCGTCGGATCCCACGGAGCCCACCACGTAGCAGCCCTTGGCTTTGGCGATCTGGCAGGCAATCGCGCCGACCGCGCCGCTCGCCGCCGAGACGAAGACTCGCTCGCCTTCCTTCAGTTCTGCGATCTTCAGTAGGCCCACGTAAGCCGTTAGCCCGGTCATCCCCAATGCACCCAGATACGACTGGATGGGGCCGAGTGTGGGATCGACCTTCTGCACCTCGCCGGCATTGACTGCGTACCACTCGCGCCAGCCATACATGCTTTGAACGTAGTCCCCACGGTTGAAGCTCGGGCTCTTGGAGACGACGACCTGACCAATCGCCCCTCCGGTGAGTGGCTCGCCAACTTGGAACGGTGGCACGTAGGATTTTTGGTCCGTCATCCGCCCCCGCATGTAAGGGTCCACGGAGATATAGCTGTTCCGAACGAGCACCTGGCCCTCGTGGGGTAACGGCATATCGGTCTCGGTAAGCTCGAAGTCATCCGGTGCCGGCATGCCCGTCGGGCGGCGTTTCAGTCGGATTTCATGGTTTTTCTCGTTTTTCATGGGGTACCTCGTCAGTTGTGATCGCTACTTGTCTTTGAACTGGGTCGTTGGCACAGCGGGTCGCAAGACCCCGTCGTCGAGCGAGAGCGTGCGATCGCAACGGTCTGCAATGCTCTGATCGTGGGTGCTGATGAGAAACGCGGTCGCCTCCTCATGCGAAAGTTCACGCAGCAGCAACATCACCTCATCAGAATTGGCGCGGTCGAGGTTTCCCGTCGGTTCATCTGCCAGCACGAAATCTGGTTTCATGATGACGGCGCGAGCCACCGCCACGCGCTGCTTCTGCCCACCCGAGAGTTGCGATGTGCGAAACGATAAGCGGTGCGACAGGCCCACTCGCCTGAGAAGGTCTTCCGCTCTCTTTCGTGACGCCGCGTCGATGCGCTGACGCGCCCCGTAAACGGGCATGAGCACGTTTTCGAGCGCCGTGAACTCTTCCAGCAAATGGTGAAATTGGAAGACGAAGCCGAGATGCCGATTGCGCATCGACGAGAGCGCCTTCTCTCCGAGGCCGAGCGCATTCTCAGATGCAATACGGAGGTCGCCACTCGTGGGCGTCAACAGTGTCCCGGCAATCGAAAGAAAGGTGCTCTTTCCGCTCCCGCTCGGGCCCACGAGCGCAACGAACTCGCCCGGCTCGATATTGGCTGAAACGCCCCGCAAAACGAGTGTTGCTGCCTCGCCGTCGCCGAACACTTTTACGATGTCTCGTGCTTCGAGAACGCTCATGATTGGATCGCCTCTAGTGGATCGATTCTAGCCGCCGTGAGCGCGGGAAGGATGGCAGCTAGCCCGCTAGCGACAGTGGCGAGCACCGCCGCCCGGAGATATTCGCCTTGCGCGGGATCGATCGGAATCGAGGGCACACCGGAGGCTTTCGTCGAGACCTCGAGAAGAAGATGCGCGAATCCGAAGCCGAGCACGACGCCGATCAGAGAGCCAAAGCCGCCCACGAAGAGTCCTTGAAGGACGAAGGTGCGCACGATCGCTCCCCGTCCGATTCCGAAGCTCCGCAGAATGCCAATCTCCGAGCGGCGTCGCGCGACGGAAAGGTAAAGTGCACTCGCGACACCGATCGCGATGGTGAGCAGACTGAATCCTTTGATCATCGCAGACGAGCTGGCTTGGGCACGGAGCCCCTCCTGCAGGCGCGCGTTGCGGTCGAGCCAGCTCGAAGCCTTCAAGTGCGTGCCGCGGCCAAGTCGGTCTGCGACCGCTGACGCCTGCCACACATCGTCGACCTTGATTTCGATGACGGACACGCCCCCCGTCAGATCGAGCAGGTTCTGGGCGCCGCCGAGATCCATGTACACAACACGTTCGTCGATGGCTTGAATACCGAGCGTGAAGATCCCCCGGACCGTCACGGTCGCCGTGGCTGGCGAGGCGGACCCTTTGCGGTTGCGACCCGATCGGAGCACAACGCGATCACCGATATCGACGCCGAGGTCTTCCGCTAGCGTTCGCCCGATGACGATATCGAGGGTGCCGAGAGCGAGACGGCCTCTCACCAGGGATGCCGCGAGTGGGGCAATCGTACTCGCCTCGTTGGGTTCGATTCCCGTGATGGCGACTGGAAAGTTCTTCTCGCCGCGCGCGAGCGTTGCATTTCCAAAAACTTCGGGCACCGCTGCCCGAACACCGGGCGTTCGACGCGCCAGCTCAAGTGCGGGGCGATACGTGCGAATGATGGCAGACACGTCCTGACCGGGTTCAATCGCGAAGAGCGCCTGCCCGAGCGGCGCCGCCATGAACACGCGCGGCATTCGAGACTCGGGCTCGAGCGTGACGTGCGCGGCGCTTCCGGTGACGTCGTTGATGAGGCGTACGCCGAGCCCGTTCATCAGCCCGGCCATGAACGTGAAGACGATGACACCCACCGCCACTCCGGCAGTGAGGAGAAGAGACTGCAGCTTTGCAGCCATAAGGTAGCGAGTCGCGACTCTGAGCTCAAAGACCACGGGCGCCTGCGTTCACACGAACACGCGCATTATTCGCCACCGACTTTGGGTCGACGGCGACGAGCTCGCCGTTTTTAAGCCCCTCGCGCACGACGACCAGCTCGGCTGGCCAATCGTCCACAGTCACGTTGCGACGAAGGGCGCGGCCGCCAATCACCACCAGCACGAAGGGCTGCGCGCCGACGCCGCCCACGCTCTCACGCGGGACGACCAACGCCTTTCTGAGCTCCTCGACGCTGATGTTGATATCGACGGACATGCCGATGAGAGTTTTTTTGGGTGGGGCGTTGTAGGTGAACCGAACGGTTGCCGCGCCCGTCTGCGGATCCACCTCCTGTGCGACGTACGAGATGATTGCGGAGCGCTTCGCCTCGCCGTCGCCGACGGGCAGGATCTCTGCCTTCATCCCCCGCCTGAGGACGCGAACGTAACGCTCATCGACCTCTGCGGACACACGCGATGCGTCCACGGTGGCGATCACGAACACGGCCGTGGCAGGCCCGACGATCTGTCCAAGCTCACCGTCTCGCCGAACGATCGTGCCGCTGAAAGGCGCCACCAGGGCCAGCTGCGCCTGGCCGCTGCCTAGGACGGCGCCGAGGCGCGTGACGTCGCTTTCCGCGCGACTCACCATAAGGCGGGCCTGCTCTACATCCGCGATCGGAAGCGCGCCGCTAGCACCGAGAGCAGCGGCGCGGACGAGGTCTCGGCGGGCCTGGGCAAGATCATTTCGCCGCGATGCTAGCGAGGCTTTTTGTTGGGATACGGCCGCCCTTGCGTTCACGTCATCGAGTCGGGCGAGCACATCCCCCGCCTTAACGGACTCACCCTCGTAATGCAGGAACTCCGTTAATCTGCCGGTAAGCTGAGGCGAGACGATGACCGAACGCTCCGCCTCGACGCGTCCCGTTACCGCCAGCATGCGGGAGACGTCGGACACGCGAGCGGCAACCACCGAAAGCTCAGGTGGTCGCGACACGAGCCCCCAGAGCTCCACGGCTAAAAACGCAACCACGCCTACACCGATGACAACGGCGACCCAGTGGAGAACTCGTTTGCGAGGCCAAACAGGACTCGGCGCCAAACCGGGCTTCGCGGCGACACCTGGCTCAACGACACCTGGCTCGATGACACCTGGCGCGATGGAGGCACCTTGCTCAATGGTATCTGGCACCTTTGGGCTCAGAAGAGCGAGCGTCATGGGCAGCTTTCCGACTGCTCAGCCTTTGCGAAACAGGTCGACCCACAAAGCGAAGGCGGCCATAAATTTGGTCAAGAATTCGCGTGTTTTCTCGTTACTCAACTTACCTTCCGCGTCGAACAAGCTGCCGGCGCTGCCGATGTAGGCTTCGGGCTGTTGCAGGGTCGGCACGTTTAAGAACACCAAGGACTGACGCAGGTGGTGATTGGCGCCAAAGGCGCCTAACGGGCTAGGGCTAACGCTGATCACCGCACCAGGTTTTCCGTCCCACGCACTTTGTCCGTGCGGTCGCGAACCGATATCGATCGCATTCTTCAAAGCGCCGGGCACGGATCGGTTGTACTCAGGGGTGACGAAGAGGAGCGCGTCCGCGGCCTTGATCTTCTGGCGAAATGCGACCCATTCTGCCGGGGGAGCAGCGTCCAGATCTTGGTTGTAGAGCTGCAGTTGTCCTATCTCGACGATCTCAAGCTTGCAGCCCACCGGAGCGAGTGAAGCAAGCACGTGGGCGATCTTGCGATTGAGCGAGTCTTTGCGGAGGCTACCCACGAGCACCGCGACGGACTTCGTTGTGCTCATCGAGCGGCGTCGCGGGCGCCCAGCTGTGCGCAGATCTTCGACCACGTTTTGTTCGCAACAGCGCTGCGCGGAAGCACTTCTCCCATTTTGACTTTGGCCGATGCTTGCATGCGCAGAACACCTTGATTCAGATGTTCCAGATCGACGTACTCGTCCCCGTCGACGAGTGGAGGGCCTGCTTCTTTGGTGCTGACGCACGCAACTTCGTCATCTGACAAGAGTTGCAATATCGCAGCGCGCGTGACGTATTCGTTTCGCTTGGTGTCGTTGTTCATGGTGACTCGTGTTTCTTGGCCAACGTGTGTCGTCGCGGCTTCTGCACTCACCGTGCCAGTAGGCACGGCCCCTACAATTCGCGAATTCGCACGCGAATCACACGCGAACTGCGGTCTGGGTCCTTGAACCGAACCCGGCGCGTGGCTGCGGGATGGGGCGTTCCTGTCGAGACGAGGCGATCTGGCGCGACTTTCGTGATTCTAGTACGCTTCCAGCCGACTGTAGTCGAACAACCCCGAGGAGATCGGCGACCCCTTTACGTGATCCTCGTGAATGCGATCACTGAAGGTCCAGAATTGATCGCTCGAGCGGAGCACGCCGAAGCGCGTTCGCAATGCTTGGTAGGCGACGGCGCTGTCGAGTTTCGAGACGGCATCAACGAATGCGTTGATGTCTGTGCTCGCCACCTCGAAGAGCGCGTTCGGGTAGGCCCCCAAGAAGCCGCGGACCACGGAGAGTTCGTCCTCGTCCTTAATGCGTCGATCCTCCTCGTGAAAGAGGTTCGTCACGTTCGTGTGCGCGCTGTCCCGCGTGATCGTGAAGTTCGTCCTCGCGCCGGCCCCATCGTGTTGAGAAGCTCGCACAGTGACAAAGGACAACTCCGGAAGCCACGAGGCGGCCTGTCCCTTCACCTTGCCGAGACGGACGAGCTCGGCTCGTAGCGACGCATCTTCGATCTGCTTAAGATCGAAACCGTTAGCGAGAACGCGTCGAACGTGGTTCTTGAGCATGGGGAAAAGCTCCTGTTCGGCTGCGCGGTCCTGATAGTGAATATTCGGCGGTCCCTCGAACGCTGTCAGATCGTGAAAGACGCGATCTTTCGCGTCACCGTTCACTCCGCGGTACCACATGCTGATCAGCTCTTGCCGCCGTGCTGGCGGCAGAAGCATCAGAAAATTGGCTTCGCCTTCCATGCGGAGAAAATCCATGTAGAGACGTGTCGACAGCTGATGGCTCACGTTGCCGAAGACATCGAAGCCCGCCACAAGAAGGTAGTGAATGCGCTCAAGAAGCGGATATCCAACAACCCATGCCGTCTTCGGAGGGGCACCCACCAAACCTTTAACCACGGATGCGCTGTCGAAGTGACGAAACACGGTCAGCGCCGCGTTGGAGTTTTTCCCATCTCCATCCCACACCATTTGTAGGTTCGGCCCGCCACCCTTCGGACCTTTGCCCTCCGCGAGCGCCTTCTGCAAGAACTCGTTCTTCTTCTTTAGATAGCGCTCGTGGTCGCGCCCATATCCGAGCCATAGTGTCAGAAGAGCCGAGCTTCCGCCCTCAGCGGGCATGTCCAGGTCCTGCTTCACACCTGCGAGAAACGCGGTCTCCTCCTTGATCAATGGCAGCGCCGGATTCATGAACGTGATCCAGAAGCGATCTTCGATCACGTTGAGCGCGACCTGCCCTCGGCAAACGGGGCCCTTGATGAAGCCCATCATCGTGAACTCGGCTTCTTCCAACATGAACCGATAACGCGACTCCGCAGGAATCGCCTGAAATGCGCGAAACGGATTGGCGCCGACTTCGGGCTCGTAGCTCGGCAGGTGATCGACAGCGTAGGCCGCATCAATGAAAAGCTCGCGAACCCGGTGAAGGCGCGCTGCACTCAGAGGATACGGCATGTGCGTCTTTTCGAGGGGCCGCTCCAAGCGCCGCACGAAACGGTAGTAGACCCGGTCTACCTCCGGATCGTCGAACGGGCGCCGTGTGGGGATCTCCTTGATGGCACCTGTCGGTGACGCCGTGCGCACCAGGCGAAAATACGAATGATCGTCGATGCCCTTGAAATAGAGGCTCGCCAGAAACAAGTGCTCGTAAATGTAGCGACTCGTCAGGCGGTTCTTGAAAGACGGCTCGTTGAGAAACGATTCCCAAGACGCGATGGATTCAGCGATCTGCGGCCCGAGCGGCGGAGGCTCATCACGGGGCGCGCCGGCACCCACCCAAAAGGCCAGCGCTGCTTCTTCCTTCGGTTCGAGGCCGGGCAACGCGTACGGCATCCCCCAATAAGGGTGCGACTTTGCGTAGTCGTCGAAGTGCTCGGCGTCGGTGCACGTCTCCTTTCGATCGAGCTCGAGTGTAAAGGTCTTCGCGATGTCGCTCGCCCGAGGAACCGGATGCAAGCGCTTGAGGTCGAGCATGCGCATGAGCAAGCTTGCTCGCGGATCGCTCTGGGCGCCTTCTGGAAGCACCGGGTGAAAGTCCTTCTCCCGCCAGCCTTGCGTATCGTGCGCGTCGATGCCGAGTCGCGTCGGAGCGGCCGAAAAGAGGCGCAAGCCGTCGTACACCTTAGCTTCTGTTGCCCCGCGATCGATGCCCTCAAAAGTGCCGAGCTTCAGCTGGCACGGTGCGTCGTAACAGCCGTGGCAGACCACGCACCGTTTTTCGAAGACGCGGCGCGCGTTCGTCCACGCAATGTGCGCTTCGCGCGGAGACAGCATTGACGGCGCCCGGGCGTAGTTCGCCGGCCGGCCGCTTCCGCACGCAACGGGAATCCAGATGGCAGCAGCCAACGCGAAGGGAAGTATTAAACGGGTGAACTTCATGGGAACTTGTGAACGATGGGTCGACGACGAGCGCCGGCGATGTCACGTCGGAAACGCCCGGGAAACGCGATTCTTCGAATTGAAACGAACGGTACTTCCTTTTGATGGGTTAAGATACCCACCTATTGGATCGCGAATGACGCGTTCTACGGAAGCCCCATGACAGAACCCACAAGTCAGACGCCACTCGAATCGCTCAACCGCGACTGCTTCTGCATCACGCTGGACGCCGAGGAGCTGAAGCGCCAGTTTGAAACGGATGTCGAGACGGCCGGGGTGTATCCATTGATCGCGGAGCAATGCCCTCATCTGTTCGCGACGACGCCGGTCTTCATAGCTCGGCGCCAGCTCGAAAGCATGGCGGAGCTCGTCAGATCAGTCGAGGTCGTCGTTGCGCTGCCTGCGTTCCACGAATTGGTGCTCGCGCGCGCCCCCGATGTCGCACGCTTTGATGCGGGTGGCGTGAAGGGTGTGTTTTTCAGCTTCGATTTTCACCTGGCCGGAGCCCAGCCGATGTTGATCGAAATCAATACTAACGCGGGCGGAGCTCTGCTGAGTGCTGCTCTCGCCAAAGCACAACGCGTCTGCTGCCCGTCAATCGCGGGGATGGCTGACCCTATTGGGCTCGGAGCGCTCGATCAAACCTTCCTCGCCATGTTTCTCGCCGAATGGCGACTGGCACGCGGTGAGAAACGCTTACGGCGAGTTGCGATTGTCGACGAGAACCCGCAAGGGCAATATCTCTACCCGGAGTTCGTGCTCTTCCAACAGCTGTTTCGCCGAAGTGGAATGGAAGCCGTGATCACCGATCCGTCCTCTCTGCGGCTGCAAGATGGCGTTCTTTGGCACGGGGACGAGGCGATTGATCTCGTCTACAATCGCCTGACGGATTTCATGCTGGAGGAGCCTCTGCACGCCGTGTTACGCGATGCCTACCTCGGCAACGCAGTCGTGCTAACACCTCATCCACGCGCTCATGCGCTTTACGCCAACAAGCGCAACCTGGCTCTGCTCAGCGACCCTGATGCCTTGCGCTCAATGGGCGTTCCTGACGACACGGCGCGTACACTCTTGAATGGCATTCCGAGAACTGAGATCGTTGATCCCGCCAACGCCGAGCGCTTGTGGACAGAGCGACGCAAGCTGTTCTTCAAACCTGCCTCGGGCTTCGGCAGTAAGGCTGCCTACCGTGGCGAGAAGCTGACCAAGCGCGTGTGGGGCGAGATCTTAGCCGGCGAGTATGTTGCGCAAGCCCTGGTGCCTCCCGGTGAACGCCTGATCGCGGATGCCAGCGCGCCCCAATCGCTCAAGTTCGATGTGCGAAACTACGCGTACGCTGGCCAGGTGCAGTTCGTCACTTCACGACTCTATCAAGGCCAGACGACCAATTTTCGCACTCCAGGCGGAGGATTCGCACCTGTTTTCACTGACGTCCCCGTAGCAACCTGCTGAGACCCAATGCGGGCACGACACCTCCTGTGGCATGGGGATGCAAGCTCTCAAGGAACCGAAGCCGGCGGCGGCTCGCAGTCGTTGCCGGCCATATTGCAGGAAGCAGGACACTGCATCGGCATCGGTGATGCAGGGCAAGTCGTTGCGCCACCACAGGTTGTCGCTGCGGTCAGCATGCCGGGGCTCTGACCTGGGGCTGTGCAGCTAGCCGGAAGACAGACCGTGTCAGGAGGCGCTGGCTGATCATGAGTACAAGCACCCGAGCTATTGCAAATATCCAACGTGCAGACGAAAGAGTCAGCCGCGCAGGGTGTGCCACTGCTCGCTAGATTGGTCTGGCAGATTCCATTCTGGCAGCTATCAGCCAGATCGCAGACAGACTGAGAGACGGAAGAACCGCAGGGCGTCGTGTCGGATTTCGCGGGATGCGTGCACATCGTACCCTGTGCATTGCAGACGTCGTTAGTGCAGGCGTTGCCATCATTACAAACCCCATCCGGCGCATTGGGCACGCACGCCAAGCACGCACCGGCAGCGCAGGTGTTCGCGCAAGCTGGGCCTTCCAACCCCCACTTGCCGTTGGCATCGCAAACTTGGACACCCTTTAAGCCGCATTGCGTGCTGTTGGGAACGCAAGCGCGGCAAGTTCCGCTGGACGCCTGGCACCCGAATGAACACGCGGTCTGATTGAGCCAAGCGCCTGTACCTGAGCACACTTGCGGGACCCCTGATTCACTGCATCGCTTCGCCTTGGGCACGCACGCCCCAGCGCAAACGCCGTTGCCGGCCACGGTCGAGCACACGAACGGACAGGAAGCGCTCGCTGCTCCCCAGAGGCCCCTCGCATTGCAGGTTTGGATCCCACCGCCGTTGGTCCCACCTGAACACTTTGTTTTTGTTGGCACGCACACACCGGTGCATTCGGCTTCAGTCGGCTCTGGTGTACAAACATACGGGCAGGCGGACGCTTCAGCGCCGAACACACCTTTGCTGGAACAGGTTTGGATGCCGCCGTTGGGTCCACAGATCGATGTATTGGGAACGCAATTGCCGGTACACAACCCATCGGTGCAGACATAGGGACACGTGGCGACACCCTGCCAAACGTTGCTTTGGCACGTCTGTGCTATCTTCCCGTTGCACTGCTTAGCGCCGTTCGTGCAGCTGCCGGCGCACGAAGCGACGTCATTCACGTAGTTGCAGACAAAGGGGCAGGCGGCCTCGGTCTGCCACTCGCCCGCCATGTTGCATTTTCGCGGGCTTTTACCCTCACACTCGGCGGCACCTGGAACGCACTGCCCGCCGCAGGCTCCCGCACTGCACAGATAAGTGCAGGTTTCCGTATTTACCCACTTGCCATTTCCATCGCAAGATTGCGCAATCGTACCTGTGCAGTCCTTCGAACCGCTCTTGCACTCGCCAATGCAGCCCTGTTCGGCGCTGCACTCAAACTCACACGTGGTGTCTGTCCATGCTGAGCCATCATCTTTGCAAACACGGTGCACTCCGCCCTCGCACAAGGCCGCCTTCGGCTCGCAAACCATGGCCGCGGGACTTCCACCAGTCCCGTTCCCGCCCGTGCCCGTCCCGCTCCCACCCATCGCAATGCCGCCACCCATGCCACCGAAACCTGCCGTGGCGCTACCGCCTAGTCCGAGCGCGCCCCCGCCAGATCCGCCCGCCTGTGTCCCCAGTGCACCGCCTCCGCCCATCGAATTGCCTCCGCCCGCTCCTGGGAGGCTACCGTTCACGGACGGGTCCCCGGTTCCCCCGGTGGACGAAGAGCTATTGAAGCTGGGAACAGAACCGCAGCCGACTGCGCAAAGCGAGATAAGGGAAAGGATTAGAGAGACCCGTAACATTAGGCCGTCATAGCAAAAACAATGCGAGGTAAAATCGAATTCGCACCTTAACCGATTTTACCGGAAAAATTCCAAGGTGCCGAGAACCTGTTTATTGGGCGTGGTGTCTCCCGATGAGAAACCTGGGGTTAGGTTAGAAGGTGAAGCGGAGCCCGTAGCCAATGTCCCCGGGGCCAGGAACGACGGCAACGCGAGTGCGTTTGCCTAGACCACGCGACGCAGCTGGCCCATCTTCATACCTATCGGGGTCGTCCCCCGTGAGGAGGAGCACCACACCCGTGATGGCCACCGCCCCCCCCACGCCAGCTCCGATGTAGCCGATCAGCAGGCGGGCGTTGGCGGCGTCGAGCTTGGATCGGGCGTCGCTAAACGCCTTGTTGCAGAGGTACGCACCGCGCATCCCCACGGGTTGATTGGCCTCCGCGGCAAATCCCGCGTCACACGGGGGCTCGTTGTTTGCTGACTTGGCCTTGACCTCGGCGAGCTGTTTGTCCGCTCTGTCCTTTTCAGATGAGGTTGTGAGCCCCAGCGCCGTCCCACCGCCTGCGATCAGCACTCCGCTCGCAATGCCCACCCAACCCCAGGTTCGGTGAAAATTGGCCCTATTTCGGTACCGTTCGCGGGTTTCTGCCGTCGGCTCCAACACCACACGCACCACGTTGGTCTCGGTTGCGGAGAGCGTGATCTCTCGCTCCAGCGGAATGAAACCAGGGGACGTAACACTCAAATGGTGCGTGCCGCGGGGAAGGCGAAGCGGTTCCCGGTAGGGGCCTTTGCGTTCGCCATCGACGGTTATTTCTATTGAGGGCTCCGTTGAATCGAGCACAAGGGTGGCACCCTCGGTGGTGAGCGCGCTCTCATTGACAGCTAGATCGGCGCTGATGTCCCCGGTTGCACCTTCCCCCATTTCCAACTCACGCCGTACGGTCGCGTAGCCTGGCCGCCGCACCTCCACGACGTGCCGCCCCGGGAGCATGCTAATGGAGCCGCTCAGAGGCGTCTTGCCGACGACTTCACCATCCAGCACAACCTCCGCCCCCAGCGTGCGGCTACGAACATTGACGTTAGCTAGGCGTTTTCCCTGGGTCGGCAATAGATCGAAATGCAAGGTGGCATCCGAGTTGCCAGCGATGATCACTTCCTTTCGGGCAGGAGCGAACCCCTCGGCCACCACGCTTACAATGTGGCTTCCCTCTGAAATCCTGAGTGGGCTCTCGAGTGGCGTCTTGGCAGTCGCAATACTGTCGAGTTCGATACGCGCTCCCTCCGGCGTCGTGGTGACCATCAGCCTTCCAACGCGAGCCTTCTGTTCAAGCAGAGTCTGCTGTGCGCGCTCAAGCTGCGCGGGTGCCAAGGCGCCGCTGTTCACCGCAGGCTCGAGTGCATCGACGGCATCCACGGGCCTCCGCATGGCGGCGTAGACCAGCCCAATGTTGTAGAGCACTACCGGGTTAGGCATGATCTCGTAGGTGCGTTTGAATTCAGCCAGCGCGCCAGCGTTGTCATTGCTGTTGAAGAGCTTGAGCCCGCGCTCGAAGCGCTGTGCCGCTTCGGCCTTCTGCCCGTCATTTGCCGCTGGTTTCGGTGCCGGAGCTTCCGGGGCCGGGGCAGAGGGAGCGTCCGCGGCGTGAGCGACGGATACCGGCAGTTGCACTGCGAGTAGGATGCCTACCAGTGGCCCGCTGCACAGGCCTCGTGTGTATGCCAAACTTCGGGTAAAAAACGCAGGTTTCACGCGCCTGAGCTACCACGGCTCAGGCGTTTCGGATAGGGCCTGAGGCCTTACGGAGAGTTTGGGCGCACGCCACCACCGGGCAGCATCTTCGAGCCACAAACACCCGCCCGGCCGGTCTTCGGTTTAAGCGATGGTTGTGGTTCACACGCGGCATCGGTGCGGCCGCAGTCAGCGTCGCGATCGCAGAGCTTTGCGCAGTAGCCCAAATCGCCAGAGCCTGGCGGCGTTCCTAGGCCTTTAGAAGGGTCCTTGTAACAGTAAAACTTGAGCGGCAAGGTGTTGTCGTTTTGCCCGCATCCCGGCGTGTCAAAGCTGCAGCTGCCCGTACACTCCGCAAAAGCCGCTCCTTCGTCAACGCACTTTCCCGAGCACGAGGTCGCTTGCCCTGGTGTGCAGGCTGCTCCGATCGGATCCCCAGCGGGCGCTGTGTCTTGGCAGAGACCGCTCTCTAAATTGCAGTGCCTCCCGGCGCAATCGAGGTCCGCTCGGCACGCCGGGATGCAATAGCCGGTGCCCGAACCCAACAAAGATTCGCTGCACACCATGTCCACGCGACCGCGACACTTGTCGAGATCGTTGGCTTGCGTGCCCATTTGGCAGCCCGGTAGGCAATACGCGATGTCATCCAGCGTGTTGGCCGCGGTGCCGCCGTTGTCCACCACGATGCATTTGGAGCGCGCGTCGAGCTTCTTGCAGAAATCATGTTCGGGCAAGCACCTCGCGAGGCAAATACCCGCACTCGGACCACTGCCGTTGATGACCTTCGAATCCGCCGCGAGGCAATCAAAGCCGCGACAGTCTGCCGCCCCCGTGCATGCGGCACCAATCAGCCCGGAGCTAGGACCTTTGGCGGGAAACTGACCCTGGCTCGAGTCGCACTGGCATTCGCCATAGGCTTTTCCATCAGCAGCGCACACCTGATGCCCCATGCATCCATTCCCAGCGCAGCTGATCGACTGACCAGGGGTGCAGTTCGTGGAGTCTCCACAGGCGGCGGGCGCCAAAGCCGCCAGGCATAAAGCAGCACTCAGAAGGACCAGGCGAAGCGCCCGAAAGTTAAGAATGGACGCAGAAAAGTGAAAGAAATTCATACAAAAACGTGGCGCTCAGGAAAAACTGCTCGGAACCGTATCACAGGAAAACACTTTCATCTATTCACGGCAGAAGAGACCGTGTAGATGGGAGCGTTAATGAGAAGTGCGTTCGGCAACCGTGCGCGGTGTCTTGCTCTACCGGGGTCCACCCGGTGGGGAGCTTAGGTCCAAAGAGGTTTTCCTATGTCTGCTTCGCTGAAAAACTGGTCGCTCGCAAAGTGGATTCGCTGGTCGCTCGTGTTGGTGTGTTTGGGCACCGCCTCGGGTTTTTCCGGCGCTTGCAGCTCGGATCCGACACTGCCAGGTGGCGATAAGAGTTGCGCCCTAAATAGCGAGTGTGGCAACGGGCTTGTCTGCGGCTTTGGCATTTGCCACGTACAATGCGCCGCTACCGAAGATTGTCCGTCGCCCCAGCGTTGCCTCAAGTTCACCGCAAGGGATGCGGGCGCCGCCGGCGCAGCGACCGAGAGTACTTCGACGAATAACGTATGCGTGCTCCCCGCGGTGAAGAAGTGCGAATTTAACTCGGATTGCTCCTCCCCTTTGGTTTGCGCGGTTGACGGCCAATGCCGCAACGAGTGCAAGACCGATCGCGACTGCGTGAAGAAGCAGTTGTGTGTGCAGGATGTTTGCGCCGAGCCGAGCGAGATTGGGGCTGATGGGAGGCTCATCGGCTCACCTCCCGGCAATCCCGGTTCTGGTGGGGCGGGCAACGCCATGGGGGGTCGGCCGGGAACCGGCGGCGATGTTGGAGCGGGCGGAACGGCCCAAGGCGAAACGGGAGGCATGGGCAGCGGCGGTTCGCCGAGCGCCGGCGGAGCCACCGGAGCTGGAGGGGACATGAGCAGCGGTGGTTCGCCGAGCGCCGGCGGGAGCCCTGGGAGTGGCGGTGCCGTGAGTTCCGGAGGAACTCCGGGAACGGGCGGAACTCCGGGAACGGGCGGAACTCCGGGAACGGGCGG
>Ga0209591_10002478_pt1 | contig 22096 bp, 16 predicted proteins | sample MAT01_FD_187207 | JGI IMG/M metagenome (GOLD analysis project Ga0209591, IMG submission 187207) | Freshwater microbial communities from Lake Fryxell liftoff mats and glacier meltwater in Antarctica - MAT-01 (SPAdes) (version 2) | ecosystem: Environmental > Aquatic > Freshwater > Ice > Liftoff... | reverse complement strand
GGATTAATGCTGGGGGCAGGCTTGCTGATCCGCAAATTGTAATTGAATTGTTGACGACGGACGATCGCGATTTAGCTCTAATTAGGGCGATGGAGTGCGAACAAATCAATCAGCGCAGGCAGGAATTGTGTCTGGAAATTGAACAAGAGGCGATCGCCTGGTGCGAAGAAAAGTCCCCTAATTTGCAGCAGGAACGGGTTCTAGTGGTCGTACAACCCGGTTGGCATCATGGAGTGATTGGCATTGTGGCTTCTCGGCTGGTGGAGCGCTACGGTGTGCCTGTGTTTATTGGTACTTTTGAGGATGAGGATGAGGATGAGCCTAATCAGTCGAAAATTGTGCGGGGTTCTGCGAGGGGAATCCCTGAGTTTAATGTATTTGAAGGGCTACACTTTTGTGCGGATTTATTAACTAAATTTGGTGGCCATAAAGCAGCGGGCGGTTTTTCGATGCCGGCAGAGAATCTGGAAAAATTCGGCAGTCAACTGTCTGTTTTTGCTAATCAATGTTTGGAACCAGAACATTTAAAACCGTTAGTTTCAGTTGATGTTCAAGCGGATTTATCTGATATAAATTTGGATCTTTATCGACAAATTGATGCGCTAGAACCTTGTGGGATGGAAAATAAGGCTCCTGTGTTTTGGACAGCGAATGTTTCGATAACTGAACAGAAAATTGTGGGGAAAGGAAACCACGTTAAACTAACTGCAAGTCAAAGTGGAAAAATACCAGCAAGTTTAGGAGGGATTGCTTGGCGTTGGGGCGAATATTTTCCTTTGCCTCGTCTGGTTGATATTGCTTACCGATTGCGCGAAAATACTTTTAATGGCAAGACATCGGTGCAGTTGGAATTGTTGGGAGTTCGACTACCGGCATCGTTGGGTGATTCTGGGGCGAAGCTGTCTCCGAAATCGAAAGCGGAGTTTGATTATTACGATCGCACTTATTCTTGCAGTTTATCTCGATCGGGCAATTTGCAGGAATTAAGAATCCGTAACTCTCAAGGGCAAATTCTGGCAATTCAACCGGGACAAAAAACTGGTTTATTGGGAAATAGCCGGGAAAATGCTCAAGAAATTGATGTTTCTCGACCTTTTTTCGAGAATTTGATTCAAACGGCTTCAAGGGCTTTGGGTATTTGAGGTATGGCCGAAGGAAGAAGGAAGAAGGAAGAAGGAAGAAGGAATTATTAGTAGCCAAAATTAGGACACGGCAATGCCGTGTCCCTACAATATTATTTTCGGTAGGGACACGGCATTGCCGTCTCCTCTATATCATTCCGGTGCAGCCGGAATTGATATGAGTCGTTAAAAAACTCAAATATCCCAACTTTCGATCGCCCCAACCACGCTAATCTTACAAATCGCCGCCCTTAGCCGCCAACAGAAAAATCACGATCGGGCCTGAAAGCACGACTGCTGCGAGCAAAGCTACCTGAATAATGAGTTGGTAGTTGATACCACTGCCCAGGCCGCTGAAAAGATCCGTTATAAAGTCCATGTGTCCTCCTGACTGTAGTTGTAAGTCTAGATTGTTGAATTAGAAAATCCGCTTCTGATCTTACCGGGCGATCGACCCTATTTTTTAAGAAAGTTTACAAAATTCAACTTTTCAACCAACTAGCGCCTTCTGCCACCAGAAGAGCGACTCCGACTTGGTTGACGAGAAGTCCCGCCACTACCAAAACTCGGACTTCGCCTTTGCTGCGGGGAAGTTGGTTTTTGCGATCGCTTCAAATTGCTGCCACCGTAACCCGAACCAGTCGATCGATTAGCATTTGGCGGTACTCGGCGAGTCGCTGGTGCGTTCGATGTGGGCGATCGCAGGCGGCCAGTCGTCCTCAAAGCTTGACGGTTTCTCACCGCAGCAGGAGGAGCTTGGTAACGAGTTTGATATTGGCTAACAGCTTCGCCGTAAGTGTTACCGTACCCGCCGTATCCTCTCATAATCCCCGGCTGATAGACTGGGGGCATATAATAGCGCGGTGTAAATAACAAACTGCCGATCGCCTGACCAGCTATAGCCCCAGCAAACGGAGCCCAGAAGCCGGATTGCTGTCTCACTACCACTGTTTGTGGCTGACCTGTTTGAGGATTAGTCACAGTTTCAGTCACGTTATGAACGTACTCAATTTTAAAATCTTCAGTCAAATGTAAGCTCGCTTTATTTTGCTCCAAATTTAGATAACTTTTTTTACCTTGCGATATTTCTTCATCAGTTAATCGAGCCATTTGCAAATCTCGCGATCGGTAGACTGATGAAGTACCGGGGGGAGTATTCAGCAACATCAAACTATATTCACCCTCAGTATCATCGTAGGTAGCTTGCTGTACGGGATATTGCCCCTGACTTAAATTATTGCTACTGGGGGTGGGGGCTGAACGAACTGTGTTAACTTTCTGATTTGCCTCCGGTGTTGGACTGCCAGAGCCACAGCCTATAGTCGTTATACACAAACTTAAAGCCATTAAATAAACTATCAATTTTCGCAGCATAAATACTAATTTTAATTGGGAATTGGGAATTGGGAATTGGGAATTTGTTATTTGTTATTTGTTATTTGGTCTTGGATGCAACAACTAACCACTAACAGCTAACTTCCTTAGAGAGGAATGAGTTCTGAAAAATTGACCAACAATTGGTCATCAGTAAGTTCATCTCCGAACTGTGCCGGAGAAAAGTGAACTTGGATAGCTCTTAGCCTTTGCTGATAATTTAAATTAATCAGTGCTTTTAAACCAGCTTTCAGCGCGCTCATGTCAGCGAGGTCTGTTTCGAGTTCCTGAACTTCTCCTTCATAAGCAACTGTCAGAATCACCACTACATTTCTAGTTACAGGCAGAGACAAGGGAGAATTTTTATCATCAACAGAGTCATTGTATTGAGGTTCGCTGAGATAGCGTTGAGCTGAATCTGTGAATAGTTCTTCTACATAATCCCCTGCTTCCCCTTCATCCCAAAAAACATCACCTTCGTTTGCGGCTGATTGCCAGTAGTTATCGTACTGCAATAGGTGATTGCAAACTTCTACGAGGCCTTCTCCTAAAACTGTTAAGTCGCCATCGGCATCAATTGCATCTCTCGCAGTGCTGTTGAGAATTCCCAACACTGGTGCGACTTCTTCACCCGTTAGATGAATGAACACACGACAAACTGCGAATCGGGTTTTACCTGTAAATTGATTGAATCGATCGCCCCAAGCGTTCATAACCTAATAGTTTTAATCTGTAAGAATATATTTTACACGATAGCAGACCTGTGTCACCTAGACCGTCTATCCTCAGATTGAGATTGCGCGTTAATTCCGAGATCGTGGATAAATTTTCGTAGGGACACCGCACCATGCGGTGTCCTACAGGGCAATAGACATCTGCAAAAAAACCAGTCTTGAACAGGCAGGATGCCTGTTCCACCATAGTTAGCTTTGACATACCTCCTCGTCCTAAAGGACTGAGGATTCCTTAACACTTCTCTGAGATGTGCTACCGAAATAGTCTTACCTTCTCTCCATGTTCGTTTATAGTCTCCCAATGCCCTATGGCGACTTTCTATTTCAAAAACTTTTTGCCTTTAAGGATGGACTTACTTTTACCATTGCCTCTCTAGCTGACTAGGTGCGCTCTCATCGTGGCTGTTTCAACGCGTCTTGAGCCTGTAGTCTTTTACATATTAACACAAACCCGTCCTAGAAGGACGGGGCTCCTACCCCAATTTTTCGGTAACTACTTGACGATCGCACTTTCGACCGATTCGATCGCAGCCGACGAGCCCAAATCCAGTTCACCACCCGGTGCTTCCGGGTGTTCGCGAACAACTGCAACGGCTGATGCAGCATCAGCTACAACCACCATCGGAACCAATTGAGCATCCGCACTCAAATCGATCGCGCCTGGAACTTCCAAGTATTCATCAACACATCCATCTGCGATCGACTCTTCAAAAACTTCAAAATTATCACTCATGGCAGCGCAAGCCGCACTAGCCCGCTTGCCAGCGCGATAACTCATGTACGCAGCGCCAGCACCCAAAACCCCAGCTAAGCCCAGAAAACCCAAAGCGGCTGTTTTGTAGGATTTACAGGGATTCATTTGACCCTTGCCATCGGCATCGACTATGGTTGTTGCAGAACCAGAAATAGCCGCGCCAGATTTGCTATAGGGACAGGGAAAAGCAAATGCAGCATTGCCTAATGCCACACTGCTGGCGATCGCAACGCTGGAAGCAATGCCAGCTAACACTTGAAACTTTTTCATGGTGCTCTGGAAGTTTGTAAAGGATAATTAAAAAAATAATGGTAACAGCTCTTCACAAATCTATCAACTCTGGGAGCCACCAAAATCGCGACTTCATAATCCTGGACAAAATTAAGTCAAAAAACCGCAAACACTTGGTGACAAAATAGTTTTAAGGCTATTTTTGAGAAAGGCTATAGTTATTGGAACGAATATGACAGACAGCAAGGATCAAGCTATTGTACGATCGCCTCGCCGATTGTTGGTAACAGGTGGGGCTGGATTTATTGGCTCAAATTTTGTCCATCACTGGTGTAGTAGCTATCCAGGCGATCGGGTAGTCGTACTCGATGCTCTCACCTATGCAGGAAACAGACAAACCCTGGCCACTTTGGAAGGAGGAGAAAATTTTCGGTTTGTACAGGGCGATATTTGCGATCGCAGCCTCGTCGATACCTTGCTTCAAACCGAAAACATCGATACAGTCGCCCATTTTGCAGCAGAATCCCACGTCGATCGATCGATCATCGGCCCCGCCGCCTTCGTCCAAACCAACGTTGTCGGAACATTCACCCTCCTAGAAGCCTTCCGCAAACATTTTGAAGCAATTGAGGACTTGTCTCTCAAAGCACAAATGCGCTTTCTCCATGTTTCCACAGACGAAGTTTACGGCAGTCTCGGCCCCGACGACCCAGCATTTACCGAAACAACCGCCTACGAGCCCAACAGTCCCTACTCAGCCTCAAAAGCTGGCAGCGACCACCTAGCCCGCGCCTACTTCCACACCTACGGCGTTCCTACAATTATCACCAATTGTTCTAACAACTACGGCCCCTATCACTTCCCCGAAAAGCTGATTCCATTAATGTGCATCAATATGCTTTTGGGCAAACCACTCCCAGTTTATGGCGACGGTCAAAACGTCCGAGATTGGTTATACGTGCTCGACCACTGTCGCGCTTTAGATGCCGTGATCAACAATGGCAAGCCCGGAGAAGCCTATAATGTGGGTGGCAACAACGAAGTCAAAAATCTCGATTTGGTCAAGATGCTGTGCCAGCTAATGGACGAATTGGCAACAGATTTACCTGTCCACCCTTGCGAAAAATTGATCACCTTTGTTAAAGACAGGGCAGGACACGATCGGCGTTACGCGATCGATGCAACCAAAATTAAAACTGACCTCAATTGGACTCCCTCAGTCACAGTTGAAGAAGGTATGCGACGTACCGTAGAATGGTATTTAGCCAATCGCGATTGGTGGGAACCGCTACTTTCTGAGGAATATCAGACTTACTACCGAAAAGTCTACACTAATTAGTTATTAGTTGTTTGTTATTAGTTGTTTGTTATTAGTTGTTTGTTATTAGTTGTTTGTTATTAGTTAATTGTTATTAGTTAGTTGTCATCCATGAACCAATAACCAATAACAACCAATAACCAATCACAACCAATAACCAATCACAACCAATAACCAATAACCAATAACAACTAACCAATAACAACTAACCAATAACAACTAACTAAAGAGAAATAATGACCGAAATCAAATGGCTCAATCATCTGCAAGAACCTAAATACTGGCTGCTAGGCATAGCCTCCGGTTTGATTTTCCTGCAACTAACCCTGACTTCGAGAACAGAAAACGCAGATCTATTCGGCACAATGTTTCTATTTTGGGGAGTCGTTTGCTTCCTAATTTCCGAAAGACACGAAACCTTAACTTTAGAAAGCGGAGTTTTCGGCACTTGTTTTGGGGCATCATTAATTTTTTTCATATTGCTCAAAAGTTCGTCCATATCTGGATACGACTTTTTTATCCGCGTCATGCCTTTCTTATCTGGAATCAGTCTGGCTTTGCTAGCTTCTGGAACAAAAGGACTCAAACAATATTGGCAAGAATTTCTAATTCTTGGCTATACAGCAATTCCTCCCGGATTGATAGGAATCTTTGTTGACGCAGCCAAATTAACCGCTAAATTTTCAGCTTTTATCCTCCACTATTTAGGCTTTGAAGTAGTTCGTCAAGGAGTATTTCTAATTCTCGAAAAAGGCAGCGTGGAAGTGAATCATGGCTGTTCAGGAGTCAATGCTATCCTACAATTGTTAGGACTAGCGCTAGTATTTTTACTCATGTTTCCTACAACTGTCGGGCAGAAAATTGTAGTGCCGATTGTTGCAATCCTGATTGGATTTGTAGTAAATTCAGCACGAGTTGCTCTCATGGCTGTGCTGGTATCGCTATCTCAACCCCAAGCATTCAAATACTGGCATGAAGGAAATGGGTCAGTAGTTTTTTCAATGATTGCTGTATTCATTTTCGGATTATTCTGCTGGTTTGCAATCCTGCAAGAACCGCCAAACAAGAAAAAACAAAATTGCTAATGGCTATTACCAATTGGAAAACAGCGAGAATTTCTCTTTTAGTCATGACATTTATAGTGGTTTTATTAGTTGTCGTAAAATCGACATTCTACCCATCGGCAGGAGTACCGGCTATAACTACGTTTGAACTGCCAGAGACCGTACCTGTAACTGATTGGCAAATCAAGAAAAGTACACCTCTGAAAATTAGTGATCCTTCACAAATTAAGGTGGGCAGGAAATATGAGTATCAAAAAAATAACCTTGCCCTAGAGATAGAGATGCGCTATGTGGTAGGAACCATCGGGGATGTGGCCGGTCTGGCGAAAGGAAATACTGTTCTCAAGTCTTCTCCTGGTAAACTAGAATTAGCAAATACTGAAAAAGTAGGTTTTCATGGGATTTTACAACACCAAAATCGACTATATTTAAGTTCTTGCATCAATCCCAGTGGTGACGCTACTGTGACCACCGGACAGTTTAGATACAACCGGAATACAAGTGACTGGAATTTCAACCGCATTTTGTTTTGGCTGTTGGGTAGGGGAAATATTCAAGACCAGCGCTGTTTGTGGACTCAGATGTCTGTACCTTTGGATCGGACAACTCCACAAGATGCCAAGAAAATTCTCGAAAATGCTTGGGTTTCTTGGTATCGGTGGTGGCAGCCGAGATTTCCGAAACCTTGAGTGGAGCCAAGAAAGATTTTTCACAAACAACAAGTGTATTATTTTATGAATGAGATACAAGGCGAACAAGGTTTTTCTATCTACAGGCTGCGTTGGGTTGGCTACGGTCTATTAATTTTGTCATTATTGGATACGATCGCAGTTCTGACTCCAGCAAATTTTGGCATTCGTGCTTGGGAACTACAGACCATTGGAGCCATAGTCGAACGAGTACCAGTTCCTCTATTAGCAATGGCGCTGATATTTTTTGGAGAAGGTTACGATCGCAGACGTTTGGAAGACATTTTTTTAAAGATTTTGTCTTGGGTTTGTCTGTTGCTGGCCCTGACATTTTTGTTGATGTTACCTTTGGGCATTTTTGGCACTATTTCGGTCAACAACCAAAACAATAAGCAAATTACTACTCAAGCCAACCAACAATTAGCTCAGTTGCAGCAAGTTGAAGAACGGCTGAATAAGGGTACTCCCGAAGATTTAAAAAATTTGGGGGCGGAACTGACTCGACTGGGAGTACAAGCGGATACGAAAAACCCCCAGGAACTGAAAAGTCAAATTTTGGCGAGAATTACTCCGGCTAAGGAACGTTTGCAAACGCAAAGTACAGCGGTTCAATCTAATCAGCGCTTGGGGCTATTCAAAAATGCAATTAAGTGGCTGTTGGGCGCTCTAATTTCTAGTGTTTTGTTTTTTATGATGTGGCGCGGTACTGATTGGGCTAGATAATAGACATCTGGCATAATTCTTGTGGAACAGGCATCCTGTCTGTTCAAAACCTGCTTTTTAGGAGGCGGGTTTTTGAGATTGTCGGTTAGGGCAAATATTATTGGTGAGGGGAGCCCCTACAGGAATCAGGGTAATCGACCGGACATGATATAAGGGCCCAACCTACAGAGCTGAATTTAATATTAATCAGTAAGGTATGGACTGCATACCTTACCGATTAACAGGATTCCGATCCGCTTAGATAAGTCTGAAATCGTTAACTCCCAGTTGCGAAGCATTCACTCCGATTAAAGAGGCGATCGCAATTCCATTCACTTTAATCAAAGCGCTGTTATTGCTCTGACTAATTTCCAATTGGTTAAAAGTCAAGCCACGAGACAATCCTAACACATCTTCCCCTTTCACAAAATCGGAAATAATATCAAGTCCGAGATTAGTTGCGACGACAAATGTGTCATTGCCAATCCCGCCAATCAAGCTGTCATCTCCTAAATCTCCGAACAATAAGTCGTTCCCAGTACAGCCGAGGATGGTGTCGTTGTTTTCACCACCATAAATTGTGTCATTTCCAGCACCGCCATCTATGAGGTCATTATTTTCTTGACCGCTGAGGAAATCGTTGCCAGCATCCCCGCACAGAGTGTCATCTCCTTGTTGTCCGAAGATAGAATCGCTGCCTTGACTTCCGACAATGACATCGTTATCTTGGCCGCCGATGAGGATATCGTTTCCTTTGCCACCATCAATAAAGTTGGCGCCTTCATTGCCATAAATGAAGTCATTGCCATCTTCACCGTTAATCGAATCGTTCCCATTGTTTCCGAAGATGATATCGTCGCCTTCACCACCGAGTACGATGTCGTTACCTTTGCCACCAATGAGGAAGTCATTGCCGCGCTTGCCGTTGAGAAAATCGTTGCCTTCGTTGCCGTTGAAAATGTCTGCGCTATTCCCACCAATTAGGTTGTCGTTACCTGCTTTGGCATCGAATATATTGGGACTGTTGCTGCCCAAATAACTGTCATTTTTGGAAGTACCAATTAAAATGCCAGAATTGCCGTTGATAATATTATCGACTGGATTTAGTCGATCGAGGTTTGGTAGCTCAATGCGATCGCAAATACAGTTTGGATCGGCTGTTGGCGTTGGTGTGGGAGTCGGCGTAGGCGTTGGTGTGGGAGTCGGCGTGGGAGTCGGCGTGGGAGGCGCCGTCGTATCCACAATAGTCAAAGTCGCCGTTTTCTGATTTCCCAAACTTGCATTATTTGTGGCATTTGTCAAGCTGAGATTGACAGTTTCATTACCTTCTACTAAGGTGTCGTTAGTAATCGGAATAGTGAAAGTTTTGCTAGTTTCACCAGAGACAAAGTTTAACGTACCCGATGTGGCAGTGTAATCATTTCCGGCGGTGGCGCTACCGTCAGAAGTGCCGTAACTGACAGAGGCGGAGAGATTGATGCCACCTGTACGATTAACTGCAATTGTTTGGGTTGTGCCGTTTTCATTAACGCTGTAAGTGGCGCTGCTGAAATTAAATGTTCCCGGCACTACTATCAGTGTATCGTTGTCTGCGATCGCCACTGAAGACGTTTCAGTACCAGCAGTCCCCAAATTATAAGCAGCAGTACCGACTAAAGTCAGCTTGACAGTTTCGCTACCTTCGACAATTGTGTCGTCAATTGGGGTAATAGTCACATCTGCGAAAGATTGACCAGCCGGAATGATAATGCTACCCGTTAAATTCGGCGTGTAATCATTGCTGGTGGCAAAGCCCGTACCGCTAGCAGTAGTATAATTGACTGTCAGCGGGAGTGTGGTACTGCCCGATCGCGTAATGCGGAAAATACCCGGATTTGCACCAGATTCGGCTGCTGCTGCGTCTGTAGCAGTAATAGTTACCGTCGGCAAGGCAATGTTAAACCGGGCGACACTCGGATCGTGGTCGCTGTCTTGGTCGGCAAATTCTGAGTTAATGTGAACGACATCAAATCCATCTAAATTTTTAGCTAAGTTATTGCTAGCTAAAATGTGGTCGAGAACTTGCGCGTTGCCTTGGAAATTATAGGTGTAGCGCTCATTTTCCGGCAGAGTTTCGATTAAGTTTTGCAGCACGGGTGTGCCGGTACCGCCCGGAATTCCCCGCACCACATTCAGCGGTTCGGAAAACGCAAAATCATTCAAATCTCCGGCAACAATTACATTCGCATTGGCATCTACTGCTAAAATGCTATCGACAAAATTGTTGACTATTTGTGCTTGCTGGAGGCGCTGAGCTTCTGAAGTGAGAACAGGAGGCTGACTGGGACCGAAAAGCGGTTGGTCGCCACCTTTGGAATTGAAGTGATTGGCAATCACAAATACTGACTGCCCGTTGAATTGAAATTCACCGACTAAAGGCTTGCGGCTGGTATTAAATGCTGCATTAGTCGGGTCAATTCTGCCAGGACTTGCTGACAGTGCGGGCGCGCCGCTAACGGTGTTAACCGTTGTTGCGGTTGTGGAAGTTCCGCCAGGGCGATCGACAAAAGTAACACGGCTAGGATTGAACAAAAATCCGACTCGAATATTGCCACCAGGTTCGCCGCCATCTTGGTTGTTTACAGGGTTAATTTGCCGGAATTCATAAGTCGGGCCACCAGCTGTTTTAATTGCGGAAATTAAGGTGTTGTAAGTTGTGTCAGCCGCAACAGTAGTGTCATTGGTCGCGCCGTTGTTGTCTTGAATTTCCTCCAAATTGATAATGTCAGGACTTTTGAGGTTGGTGACAATTCGGCTAGCTAGGGCGGGGAATTTGGCGGTATCGCCTGGATCTAAATTCTCGACGTTGAAGTTGCCGACTGTTAGCTGACTGGCATTTCCGGTTAGGTTTGTAACTTCTTTAGCCAAGCCGCCGGAAATGACGCTGGATTGAGGAATTTGAGTGGTATTTAAAATTTCGTAATTGCTGAAACTGTAACCGACGATCCCTGAGACTACACTCAATTTGTCGCTGACGTTGGTAACAGGCGATAGGCTGCCACCGCTGGGAGGATTGAGCAAGGTGTCGTCAATTTGAATGCGTTCCGGGTTAAAATCAGTAGCAGAAATGGCAATGCCACCGCGATTAGTTCGGCCCGTAGCATTCACACCGTTATCTGGCAAAACGTAGAATTCGCCAAAGCTATTTGTGGGGCCGACAACAACGGGATTGTTTACTTGTACGAGCATTCCTTCTAAGCTTTCGTAGAAGTCGATGCCTTCAGTCGTCGGGTCAAAATCGCCGCCAGTTTCTACATTGCCGGCAGCAGTGAAATCATTTTGAATGGAGGTTGTAGGTTGAATGCGGCCGCCGTTGCCAATAATAGTTGGAGTAATTGTACCGATAGATGCGATCGCCCCTACAGCAGCCCCAGCAACCGTAGCGTTAATTTGAGTTAATGTCAGATTAGTGGCGTTGTTAGCGGCGCGGAATTCGTCAACTCGACCACTTACCTGTACCGATTGTCCTACTGTCGGATTCGGTATCGCCGAACTTCCCAGGAATACAAAAATCGCTTCCGATGTAGAATTTGGATTAGGCCCGGTATCGGTAGTCGGGTCTTGCATATAAAAACCGCGACCGCCCCCAGTGCCAATCAGTGCCGTCACTACACCCGGAACATTGCTAACAGTTTGAGTGGCTAAAGATGAAATGTGACTTGCGCCTTGAATGTTGCGAATGCGAACTGGAGAACCACCCAAAGTTACCGTATCGGTGCGGAATTTCTGGAAGTTGTCCTGTGGCAATTCTTTCGAGATAATGTTGTCGCCGTACCACACATTGTCGCCGTTATCAACTAATAGTTGAATCTGACTGGTATCGGTTAAATTACTCGGCACTTCCACGATTGACTCAAAACTGCCACCTGCATTCAAAGCTGTCAAGTTTGCCGATCGCACTTGGGGTGCATCAGCAGCATTTCCAGTCCAAGTATACAGCCGGAAATCTTTCGGCGCAGTACCCGTAGCGCTGTCGGCAGGGCCTGCGACAATTAAATATTGGTTGTTAGCATTGCGATCGATACTGCGAATTCCCCGGCCGCCCAAATCTAATTGAATCGGAGCACCGATGGTAGCAGAAGACGCCGCACCTGTTACCAAGTTGGCAAAGTTAGTAATCGGTGCGATCAAAGCTTTAGTGCGATCGGTTGTCGGAACTTGCGGTGCCCGGAATGCCACATAAGCAGTAGTGTTGTCCGGGGCAAATGTCAAGCCTTCGATATTGAAACCGTCGAGGGTAGTAGCTTCTGGCACTTTGCCCGCAGCCGCGCTAGCAGTAAAGTTGAAATTGTTAGCATTTCCCCACGCGATCAAATCGGTGCGTAGGTTGTCGTATTTGCCAGCAAAAGTCAGATTAGTTGTCGCACCGGTACCGGAAATATCCGTCGCAAACAAGCGGTAACGGTTGGGGCGCAAATTGCCGCCGCTGGCGTTGCTGTGGGAACCCAGCCAGTAAATTCGGTTGCCGGCGCGGGTTGAAGCTTCGATGTCAACTTCTCTGGGAACACCGCCGGATAAGTCTGTCAAGCCGAGAGAGTTGGTAAAATTAAAGGTTTTGACTGGTAAGCCGGAATTGGCCCGATCGTACAAACGAATAGTTTGGTCTTCGTCGTCGGCGACTACCATATAGTTAGAGTCGATCGCGATCGCCGTACTCGCATCGCTTGTCCCGGTGAGAAAGCGGCTGATCGCAGGAGTTCCCGAAGCAGCAGAAGCCGCGTATTTCAGGACGGTAGATGTTGTGCTTGTTCCGTCGCTAACAGTTACAGTCACGTCAGCATAGCCGACACCCACAGGATTAATTTTCAGATTGCGGCTGGCCCCCGTACCGCTGAGGGCTAAATTGGCGTTGGGAACAACAGCAGTGTTGCTGCTGGTTGCGGTTAATGTCAGACTGTCGGCAGCAGTCTCCGCATCGGCTAGAGTGAAGTTGACACCGAAGTTTTTAGCCGGATCTGTGGGGTCGTTGATGACCCCAGACAAGCTAGGAACTGTTAAAAATGTAGAAGCTGCACTCTGTGCGATCGTCGGCGGAGTGTTAGCACTTGTTCCAACAGTTGTAGTAACGGCGGTAGTAGAGGAATTGTTGGTTTCGTTGCTTTCGGCGATCGTACCTGGCGCCGGATCTGCAACTGCGGCCCCAACAGCGCTCGTGACAGTACCCGCAGTAGTACGAGTCACATTAACAGTTAGGGGAATGCTACCACCACCCGCGATCGCACCTCCAGTAAAAGTAACCACTCCCGCCGCTTGAGTCGCAGTAAAACCCGTACCGCTAGCCGAATTGTATGTCACCCCCGCAGGTAAAGTGAAGTTGGCGCGAACTCCTGTCGCAGCAGCAGTACCGCCGTTGGCTAATGTCAGCGTGTAGTTGAAGGGAGTGTTGACAGTTGCATTAGCAGGGGCGCTGCTGGTGATGGTTAAGTCGGGTAAAGGAGTTGTTGTGGCGATCGTCACTGCTGCTGCAATATCTGTTAGTGCAGTAGGATTAGTCACAGTCGTAGCTGTGCGCGGAGTCGTCCAAGTACCCGTACCGGCATTGTAAGTTCCAGTTAACTTCGTAAACGCCCCGCCAGCAGGATCGGGAAAAAGAGTTGTATTAGTTCCATCCCCAAAAGTTCCCTGGGCATTCTGGTAGATATCATTTGTGGGCAATACATAACCACCCGTAGCAGGATTTGCAGTCCCTACACCCGTGCCAAAAAATACAGCATCAATTGGAACAGTTGTGCTAGTAATGCTGGCAACCGGAACGTCAAAAATCCCAATACCGTCAGCATTAGCGCCTCCATTGCCAAAAACCCCGGTAGCGTTAAAAGTTCCAAAACCATCACCCGCAGTTGTGCCTGTATTGATAGTTTTCAGCCAATTTGCCGCAGAAATATCTGTAGTGGCGGCACCGTTAATTAATTTGCCAGAACCCCCAATATAAGCAACTTGTCCCGCAGTGAGAGTACCTGAATTAATGCTGAAACCGTAAGTCAAAGCAGCCCCGCTAACCCATCCGTTGGCGAGTGCAGTTCCATTATTCGCCCACACCACCGTGTATGGAGTCGCTGCAAAGTCGATCGCCTCTGTAGCAATTACCTGCAAATACTCGTAAGGGCTATCTGTACCGGCTGGATTTGCCATGTAGCCCGAAATCACTAATTTTGCTGCCATCAGACTTTTTTTCCTAGTTTGCGATCGTTTTTAACTCCCAAAGACAGATATTACTCGCCCAAAGTTAAGGAATAGAAATCTTTTATTTAAGTAACAGTTAATAAGTACAAATTCAAAATAATTTACCAGATTCTGTGCCAAAGTATGGCCAATCCAGCCAACCCCAACAATAAAGGCGTCAGCCGATCGCCCCACCGTACATACAAAGTCTGAGTTTGCCTGCGATAAATAGTAGCATCTTGGACTTCATAGGTATTAATTCTAGACATCCACAGCGTCTCACCGTGAGGATTCACAAAAGCAGAATAACCGGTATTAGTTGCGATCGCCGCCCATCGATCCGTCTCAATTGCCCGCATTACATCGAGAGCATGATGTTGAGCTAACATCGGCGGTTTATAATGGGCATTGTTAGAAGCTGTGAGCATAAATTCGCCCCCATTCGCCGCCTGATATCGGAAAATTTCTGCAAAAGCCGAATCGTAACAAATACCAACAATCGCGCGGCCAAAAGGCGTATCAAATAATTGCTGAGAATTGCCCGGTACTAAATGAGCATCTAAGGGAGAAAGCCGATTGATAATCCTGCCTAAAATTTCATAAAATGGGATATATTCGCCTAAAGGCACGAGCTTGGTTTTATCATAGCGACTGATAATTTTTCCTGTTTTGTCGATCGCCAATAAGCTATTAGTCATACTATCCCCTTCCTGTCCAAAGCCTCCTACCCAAGCGAGAACACCTCGATCGAGAATCGCTTGATAAAAAGAAAGAGTAGAACGCTGATACTCATTTGTCCAGAAAAAAGGCAACGCCGTCTCAGGAGTTAGTACAGCATCAACACCTTTATCTGCTAACTTTTGGTATCCAGCCGTGTAACCTTCCAAAGCCCGACGCCAGCCATTTGAGTCAAACTTAATTTCGTTCGGAATATTGCCCTGAATAATGCCTATTTTTAATTCCGTCCCCGCCTCTTGAGTTAATGGGCGATTGTATAAACTCCATCCGATAATATGCAAAATTAGACACAAACTTGCAGGTAAAATATAAAGAATCAAATTATTTCCTGTTACTTTTTTCTTCCTCGTCCAAGGAAGGATGTGAATTCCATCCGTTACATCCGTTACAGAATCCGTTGCCGAACTTCCTTCAATCCAAGCTTCGGCGATTAAGCCATTTACTGCCACAATCGCGGCAGTTACTGCGCTCGGTCCAGAGAGTTGACCGAGGTGCAAAATTGCTAAGTTGTGCGGGCTTTGCGTGTAAGATAGCGATGTCCACCACAGCGAACCTTGACTCCAAAAACTTTCTAAAGCACACCACAATGCAGTGCCTATTAAAACGCGAATTAGAGGCAAGATGCCTGGGCCACTAATTTTGGGAATCACGATCGCAAATAACCACGCCCAAACAGCGACTAATGCGGCTCCCCAGAGAGTGATGAAGGCCCAGCAAAAAAGTGCGATCGCCAAACTCGGCAACCAAGGAACCCCCAACCAAGTCATCGGGTGAATTCCCATAATCCAAGACAAAGCTAAGCCGTGATAGCCAATACCCCAGAATAAAGGAACAAGGAAGAAGGAAGCAGGCAACCCCCCCCTACTTTCCCCAAGAGGGGAAAGAAAGAAGGAAGAAGGAAGAAAGAGAAATTTTTGTTTTTTTAATTCTTGCTGTGGTTGTTCGTAACTGACAACCAGAATCCATAGGGGAACTAAGGCGAACCAACCCAAAAGCCAAGCATTGACTGGTGCGGTTGTCAATGCCATCAAAATACCGCTCAAAAGTGCGATCGACCATCCTAAATTCTTAGGAATCTGAACCGCGATTTTTTCAAATGTTTGTGTGTTAAATATCGCCACTTTGATTCTCACCAAAACTAATAATAATCAATAATCAATAATCAATAATCAATAACCAATAACTAATAACTTTGTCATCCAGAACCTTACTACAAACCTATTCAAAGTTTTCTTGCCTAATTTCCTCTAAAAACCAGCTACCTACCTCCGTATGATCCGTCTCGCGGCTTCGGCGCAAACCTGCCTCAAGTAAAGCAAATTTTAGTCCTGGTAAAACTTCAGATTCTGTCAGGCGTTCACTTCCCCGGTTAGCAATTATTTTAAAAGCAATAATTTGGGCTTTTTGTACGTCTACCACCCAATATTCAGACACTCCTAATTCTTCATAAAGCATTCTTTTGGTTCCCAAGTCGTCCAGCAGAGAACTATCGGCAATTTCGATCGCTAAATCTGGTGCAATAGCGCTGTCCAAATTCACTATGGAACTTCCACGAGGCGTCAATTGTACCCGTTCTCCGATGTAGTAAGAAGCATCTGGTTGAGCTTCTCTCACACCTGTTTTGCGGTAGCTACAGTTAATCAATAGCCTCATTTTTATACCTTTAGCAATCCCAAATAGATTGGTTAAGATGATGATGATTCCATTGTCATCAGCATGATCCGGGCCTACTGCTGCCATTTCAATCCTCAGTTGTCCGTTATAGTAATAACATTTTGCTGGTTCGTATTCCGGCTGTTTAATAATTTTTATATATTCATCCCAAGTCACTGTCACCCAGGTATCAGTTAGGAGTGTTGTTTGTAGTTGACTCATTGTTACCTCACTGAAAATTTTCTTTACTTGTTCCCAAGCTCTGCCTCCAATTTTTCCGCTCGGAAAGTGAGGCAGAGCCTGTAGACATCGGTTCCCAGGTTCTGCCTGGGAACCAGTTACCATGAGAACAATTAACCTTTACTCTTCTGCCGCTTCCTCAGATTCCGAATCTTCGATCGACTCTTCACCCGCAGGCGGCACTAACGCCACAGCTACGATCGAATCATCCTCATCCAACCGCTGCACCCGCACCCCCGTTGCAGTCCGGGATTGCGTAGAAATTGCACTCACCGCCTGACGGATAATAATACCTCGGTTGGTAATAATCATCAACTCGTCGCCCTCGTTAACAATCCGCAACGCAGCTACCTGATCCTTAGCCTTTTTCGACTTGAATTTAGTAGCAGTCAAGCCCTTGCCGGCTCGTCTTTGCAGGCGGAATTGAGAAACTGGAACGCGCTTCCCGTAGCCGTTGGTGGTGATTACCAAAACCGAAGGGACTTCGCTGTTAGCTGTAGTAATTTCTTCGGCATCATCACTTTCACTGCCTTCTATTTCCTCAGATTCCAGTTCTAATTCTTCTTCTTCAATTTCCGAATCTTCAGTTTCCAATTCCGCAATATCTGCTGACTCAAATTCCGAGTCGCCCGTTTCTAATTGCGGAATATTAGCCGCATCAAGTTCTAAGTCATCAGTTTCCAATTCAGCAATTTCGGCAACAATTGAACTTGGCAAAATGTCCATGCTGATCAATTCATCGCCCGATCGCAATTTCATCGATTTGACACCCCGCGTCGCCCGGCCAGTGGGGCGCAACTGTTCATGATTGGTACGGAAATGAATTGCCATGCCTTGGCTCGTTCCGATGATAATGCTGTCACCAACTTTTGCTCTCCGCACCCACCGCAGTTGGTCGCCTTCTTCAAGAGAAATAGCGATTAAACCATTAGTACGGATGTTGCCAAAAGCTGAAAGAGCCGTTTTCTTGATGTAACCACTGCGAGTTAGCATCACTAAGTATTCTTCGGTACTGAATTCTGTTACAGACACCATAGAAGTGATTTTTTCTTCCATAGGAATCGGTAACATTTGCAGCACAGGCATTCCACGCGCTGTCCGAGAACTGACCGGGATTTGATAAGCTTTGACCGAGTAAACTACGCCTCTGTTGCTAAAGAACAAAACGCTGTCGTGATCGCAACATGAAAGGAAATGTTCTACTCCGTCGTCTTCTTTCATTTTCGTGCCTGCTTTGCCGCGAGTAGCGCGACTTTGGGCCTCGAAAGTGCTGACTGGCATCCGCTTGATGTAGCCTTGTTCGGTAATCAGAATGATTGCTTGTTCGTTAGCAATCAAATCTCTTTCGTCAATTTCTCCTTCGGCGTGTTCGATGACTGTGCGCCGGGGAGTGGCTATTTTGGTTTTGATTTCAAGTGCTTCAACTTCCGCGATTTCTAGAATGCGTTCCCGTCTCGCTAAAATGTCTTCTAAATCGGCAATTTTAGTTCGCAGTTCTTCGTGTTCTTGTTGAATCTTTTGCGCTTCCAAGGCTGTCAAACGCCTCAGTTGCATTTGCAAAATTGCGTCCGATTGCTGATCGGAAAGACCGTATGTATCGATCAATTCTTGTTTTGCTGCTGCGGAGTCAGGAGCGCGACGAATTAACTGAATAATTCCATCTAAGTTGTCGAGTGCAATTAACAAGCCTTGCAGCAGATGGTCGCGTTCTTCTGCTTTGCGGAGTTCGTATTGAGTCCGACGAGTAATTGTCTCAATCCGAAAGTCTAGGAAAACATTCAGAAATTGCGAGAGCGAAAGTAGTTGGGGTTCCCCATTTACTAGCGCTAGCATATTGGCTCCAAAGTTGGCTTGGAGGGGTGTTTGTTTGTAGAGGTTGTTCAGAACTACGCGGGGATAGGCATCGCGTTTGAGTTCGATGACAATCCGCATTCCGTTTCTGTCGCTTTCGTCGCGAAGGTCGGAAATTCCCTCTAATCTTTTGTCGTTTACCAGTTCGGCAATTTTCTCAATTAACGCTGCCTTGTTTGTTTGGTAAGGCAGTTCGGTGATAATAATTGCTTCTTTGTCGGGGCGGCCGACGTGTTCGATGGTTTCAATGCTGGCGACTCCCCGCATTGTAATTGAGCCGCGGCCGGTGGTGTAGGCTTCCCGAATGGTAGCTTTCCCTAAGATTTGCCCGCCGGTGGGAAAGTCCGGGCCGGGGATGTATTGCATCAATTCCAGGTCGGTAATTTCTGGATTGTGAATCAGGGCTACAAAACCGTCAATTACTTCGCCTAAATTGTGGGGTGGAATGTTTGTTGCCATTCCCACGGCGATTCCTGATGAACCGTTGAGCAAAATTTGGGGGATCCGGGCTGGGAGTACCAGGGGTTCTTGCTGGGAGCCGTCGAAGTTGTCGCCGAAATCAACTGTTTCGCAGTCGATGTCACGTAGCATGGCGTCGTAAGTCAGGGCGGTGAGGCGACATTCGGTGTACCGCATGGCTGCGGCGGGGTCGTTGTCTACTGATCCGAAATTACCGTGACCGTTGATTAGGCGTTCTCGCATGGAGAAATCTTGAGCCATCCGCACCAAGGCGTCGTAAACTGCGGTGTCTCCGTGGGGGTGATACTTACCCAGCACCTCCCCGACGACACGGGCGCATTTGCGGAAGGGGCGATCGGGTGTCAAGCCCAATTCGTTCATGGCGTAGAGAATGCGTCGGTGAACGGGCTTGAGACCGTCCCTAGCATCTGGTAGCGCCCGACCAACAATTACGCTCATGGCGTATTCCAAGTACGATCGGGACATCTCACCACCCAGATCCGTCGGGATTATCCGCGACTCAGAGATACTCATAGGTTGAAAAACTCCGTTAAAACTTTAAATTTGACCGCTATAAATCTCAAAAATGCGATAAAATCGATTTGGATTCAGTAGAGCTGCCAAATATTGCAAATTACTATTGAATTATATCACAATTTACCTTTGAGAGTATGGGAAAGTAAGCTGTTGTACATCTAGATTGTTTATGATATTAGAGGGGGAGAGGGGGAGAGGCGGAAAGGGGGAGAGGAGAGAGATGAATTTTGATTGTGGATCGAAATATACAGAATAGCTTAGTCAGAAAAATTAAGTAACCAAACAAGGACAATGGATGATTTAGTCTGTGGTGATTTTGGGCTCGGTTTGCCAAAACTATAAAGTTGGTTTTAGGCAGAGAGCAGAAGGCATTGTTAAGTAATTTGTGCGACGATATAAAAAACAAAATGAGTGCTTGAATTCTCCAACTCTTCAATCAAAAATCCAAAATCGAAAATCCAAAATCGATCGACCATCTAAAATCAAACATATAAAATCTAAAATCTGCTGATGTTACCCGTCATCTATTCCGACGATTTCTTGCTGCACAAGACTGGAATGCTTCACCCAGAGCGACCAGAACGTTTAACGGCGATCGCGAATGCTCTCTTAGCTGCTCCCTGGGCCGATCGAATTGAGTGGCTACTCCCCACGCCAGTAGCCAGGCGCGAAAAGGAATTACTCACAGCTATCAACAAAGTTCACGCGCTCAGATACATCAAGGAAGTCGAACATTTGGCTCATCGAGGGGGTGGCTACCTCGACGGTGACACGCCAATTTCTGCGGAAAGTTACGATGTAGCGTTGCTGGCTGCGAGTGCTTGGCTAGATGGGGTCGATCGAGTTTTGGCAGAAAGCGAGCCGGCTTTTGTGCTGGCGAGACCGCCGGGACACCATGCCGAGAGCGATCGGGCGATGGGATTTTGCTTGTTTTCCAATGCTGCGATCGCCGCTCATTACGCCCTGGAACAGCCGGGAATTGAAAGAGTTGCCATCCTCGACTGGGACGTGCACCACGGTAACGGCACTCAAGCTTTGGTCGAAAACTGCCGAGAAATTGCCTACTGTTCCCTGCACCAATCTCCGTGCTATCCGGGAACGGGAGATGCCGACGAGCGCGGGGCTTACGACAACGTGCTGAACATTCCGATGTATCCGGGCGGCGGGATTGCTGAATACCGCACGGCGTTTGAATCTCAAGTTATGCCGTTTTTGTCAAAGTTTGAACCAGATTTGTTGATTGTCAGCGCCGGTTATGACGCTACGGCCTGCGATCCGCTGGCGAGTATGACTCTGGTACCTTCCGATTACGGTACTTTCACTGGATACTGTTTGCAAATAACCCGCCGCATCGCCTTTGGCTTGGAGGGGGGTTACGCGCTGAAAGATTTGGCCGAGTCGGTTGTGGCGACGATCGATCAATGTCTCAATAATTAATCCGTGTATCCGTTTCAAAATCGGTGTTGTGCCTTCCCTCTTCCTTGAAAAAAGTGACAGGGATCACAAACTTAAAAGATCCCAGTCACTTTATCTCAAGCTATCGGTCACAACTAATTAGCGCAAAAATCACACCTTGTCAATGTTTTCGATCGCCTAAATCTTTGGTCGAAAAGACGATACTGAAGTCACCCTGAATATGTGAAAATTTTCTATATCTCAATCAATTAGGAGTTTAAATATCATGTCAGTCTCTCAAATCACACTCGAAGAGTTATTTGGTCAGGTGATGTTCTCCAGCGTGGTTACTCGCCACGATCGGAGGCAGCTTAGATCTGCACTCTTACAAAGAACGCTCAATGATGATGAGTATGCCATCATCAACAGACTGCTGTACAACGTCCGGCGCGGCTGGGTAAAAATTGTTGATTAAATCCCAGCACCCAACTCCCTACAGCGGAGTTAGAAGTAAAAATTGCCTGGTTAAAATTTTGAGATGTGGCATTTCTGTGGGTGATATTGTGCGTTAGATAGTTTGATGTGTTTGAGATTTGATGTATTTTGGAACGGTGGTAGATTATTAAAATCGCGATCGACATCAGCCTAGAGGTAGAGATAATTATAAATAACAGGTTTCGGGTGCATCTCTAGTTGTTAAAAAAAATGTGAGTTTTGAGTTGCTAACTGAAAAAGTTATAGTTAACTCAAAACTCATTATTTTTGCCAAAAAATTCGGTCGTCGAGAAAGCCACCCAAGTGGGGGCGGGTTTACGAGATTATGTTTTTTAGGCGATTATGGTTGGTAAAACCCGCCCGTACAAGTTAAATTTACAAGCCATTCGCATTCCTCAATTCAACATTCCGGCAATTTGAGCGCGGAAGTGTCAAAATATTAACAACCAGTTCATCCCCAAAATATATGGCTCCCGCCGTTTTAATTGAAAATCTTCAGAAACGCTACGGCACTGTAGAAGCCGTTAAAGATGTTTCCTT
>Ga0209591_10002477_pt1 | contig 22099 bp, 18 predicted proteins | sample MAT01_FD_187207 | JGI IMG/M metagenome (GOLD analysis project Ga0209591, IMG submission 187207) | Freshwater microbial communities from Lake Fryxell liftoff mats and glacier meltwater in Antarctica - MAT-01 (SPAdes) (version 2) | ecosystem: Environmental > Aquatic > Freshwater > Ice > Liftoff... | reverse complement strand
TGACGAGCGCTGACGAGCGCTGACGAGCGCTGACGGGCGCGCGAAGAATCAGGGCGCGGCGTGTGTCGCGAGTCGCGCGCAGAGCAGCACCGCCTGACGAAAACTCGAGACGTCGGCGATCCCTTCGCCGGCGATGTCGAGCGCAGTGCCGTGATCGGGCGAGGTGCGGGGAAAGGGCAGGCCCAGCGTCACATTCACGCCGCTGCCGAAGCTCGCAACCTTGATCGCCGTCATCCCGACGTCGTGGTAGGGGGCGATCACGGCGTCAAACTCGCCGCGCATGGCGCGCACGAAGACCGTGTCGGCGGGAAAGGGCCCTGACACACCCAGCGCACGAGCCACCGGCTCCAGCAGTTCGGTGTCTTCGGTGCCAAACCGACCGCCGTCACCACCGTGAGGGTTGAGCGCGCAGAGTGCAATCCGTGGCTCGGCGATCTGATACCAGTGCTGCAAACCGGCGCGTGTCAGCTCGATCGCGTCGCGCAAGGCCTCCGCCGTCAGCGCCTCGGGCACATCGCGCAGCGCGAGATGGGTGGTCGCCAGCACGACGCGCAGCCGATCGCTGGCGAGCATCATGGCCGTCTTCCTGCCGGTCAGCTCTGCCAGCATCTCGGTGTGGCCCGGCGCATCGAACCCACCCAGCAAGAGTGCGTGTTTGTCCAGCGGAGCGGTGACGATGCCGCGGACCGCGCCCGACAGCGCCAACTCCACCGCCCGCACGACCGCGTCGCCCGCCAATCGGCCGGCCAACGCCGCACCGCCGCCAGGCACCCACGTTCCGATGGATTCCTGCACGTCCACTTCGGTGCCGCGCGGCCCAACCACCAGCAGCTCGCACAGCTCGCCCACGCTGTCGTCGTCGAGCACCTTCTGGACGAGCTCCGGCCCGATGCCCCGCGGATCGCCGATTGTGACCGCGAGACGGGGCCGGCGACGCATCAGCGCTCAGGCGGAGTGGACGACGGCATATCGGGCGACGTGGCTGGTGCGGCGGCTGGCAGGTCGGGAATGGGGTTCCGCAGCACGAACGTCTGCGCACGGAGACCATCGATGAAGCGGCGCATCGAACGCTCTTCCACCAGCTGCGAGCGAATGCGCTCACGCACCTCACCCACCGAGTACATCCCCTCGTCGACGCTGGTCAGGAGCTGAAAGACAACGAACTTCTTTGTACCGCGACGCTGGTTCTCGATCGCGAATGGCGCGCTGATATCGTTGATCTTCAACTGCTTCAACGCCTCGACATAGGCGCCCGGCAGATCCTTGGTCGGGAACGGATCGTTGAAGGCGCGCACTTCGTCGGGGTCGTGGAACTTCGCGCTCAACGTGTCGTAGCGAGCCCCGGCGCGCCACTCCGTTGCCACACTGTCGGCCAGCTGGTTCGCCCTCCGCTCATCGGCAGAGTCGAGCGACGGAGAGATCAGAATGTGTCGCGCCTTGACCTCGGCCGGCTGGACCTTGTCGACGCGGATGATGTGAAAGCCGAAGTTGGTTTCGACCACGGGACTGAGCACGCCCGGCGGCAGTGCGAACATCATGCGGTCGAATGCAGGAACCATCACGCCCCGACGATTCCATCCCAGATCGCCGCCGGTGTCCTTGTTCGACGGGTCCATGCTCTCACGCTTCGCAATCAGCTCGAAGTTGCCGCCGCGCTGAATCTCCACCAGCAGCGAGTCGACCTTCGCACGGGCGCGCGCCTTCGCCGTCGCCGAGGGTTCGGGGGCGATGACGATCTGCCGGAACGTCACCTGCGCCGGCCGCTTCGGGAGCGTCTCACGATTCTTCTCGTACATCGCCAGGACATCGGCCTCCGACACCAGCGAGCGCACGAGCTTTCCATCGGTCTTCATCTTCTCGATCAGCTTGCGCTGCACCTGCTGGCGCTTGGCCGCCTCGATCAGCGTCTTCTTGTACTCCTCCGGGGTGCCGAAACCGGCGCCGGATAACGCAGTGCGAAACTCCTGATCGTTCTTGAACTGATCGCGGATCTTCTTCATCTGCGTTTCGACGTCGGGCAACACGTCGCCGTCCGGCACCTCCACCTTCTCCACGACCGCCTTCTGCACCAGCACTTCGGCGTCGATCAGCTCATCGACGATCTTCTCGATCAGATTCCGATGCTCCACGGTGTCGGTGGGGATCGGCATGCCCTGTGCGCGGCGTGTGTTGTACTCCTCCATCACCTCACTCCAGAGAATGGGGTGATCTCCGGCGATGGCGATCACACGATCCACTGAGACCACCGCCGGCCCCGGCGGCGATCCGGCGGGGCGCACGCTGGGCGGCGTGGAAGTCTGGGCGTGAAGCGCCGCAGCGCAGCAGAGCGCGGCGGCGGAAAGAGCAAGACGTCGAATCATGCGTCGAAATACCCGGCAGACGCGGTGTCGATTCATCGCCAGAGCGGCGACGCTGCGCACCACGGATCAAATGTAAAGCGGGGGAGCGCGATCTCCGCGCTCCCCCGCTGCACGCACCTGGCAGCGCCGTTACGGCTTGGCGGGAGGCGCGCCCGGTGTCACGGCCGGAGCGGACGGCATCGGACCGACCTGCGCCGGAGTATCGCCGGGCATCGGCACTGCCGACGCCGGACGGTTCGCGGCACGCGTGGAGTCCGCCGATCCGCGCAGCTTCTGCGCCGCTTCCAGGGCGCGATCCACGCCGGCGTCCACGATCTTGGAGCCGGGGTAGCGCATACGAAGCATCAGATCCATCGAGCGGGCCACCGGAACGAATGCCCCATCCTTCACCAGCATGCTTTCGAGAAAGTTGTTGACGCGGGTGGTCGCGATCACTTCGCGCGCCGCCGGAGTCTTCGCGCTGTCGACGAGCTGATTTGGAGCCACGCCCAGCTGCGTCCAGGAATTGATCACGAGCGTACGGAATTCAGCGCGGATCTGGCTCTTCTCCTGGTCGGAGAGGTCGACCTTGGCACTGTCGGCCTGCGTCAGGAACAGCTCGTTGCGCATGAAGTTCTTGATCAGCGTCGGGATGATGGTGTCCGGCGCATTCTGGATCTGCGGAATCAGCCCCGACTCTGGCGGATAGGCGTCGATCCAGCGAACCAGCTGCTTCGCGGTGAAATCACCCTTCCTGGACGTCCCGAGCACCATCCCACTGGCCCGGTAGCTCTCGAGGTCGGACACGATGTCGCGCGCCATCTTCGGCGCATCGGACTTCACGGCGACGGTGTTGGCGGCTTCGAGTCGAGACCAGTATGTGCTCTCGGCGACCGCTGCACCGCGCTGCTGCATGAGCTCCGCGACGTTCGTCGTCACGTCCGCGTACACAGGACGCAGGATGATGTGGAATCCGAAGCGCGTCTGCACCACCGGCGAAATCTGACCTGGCTTGACGGCCTTGAGCGCGGTCTCGAATTCCGGTGCCATCATCCCCTTGGGAAAGGCGCCGAGCGAACCGCCATTCGGCGCTGAACCGGGGTCCTGACTGAAGCGCGCGGCGCGCTCCTTGAAGTTCGCCGGCGTCAGCACCCTGCGGAGCGAGTCGGCCCGATTGCGAAGCTCCTGCACCTGCTGCTGCGTGGCCCCCTTCTCCGGCACGCGGAACAGGATGTGGCTGGCCGCAAACACCTCACCGCCGTTGTAGCGCGCTTCACCGTCGGTCGGCGCCGTGATCGTCCACCCCTTCGAGACGAGCTCGAAGAACTTCTTGGCGCGGGCATTGGCGATCGGCGCCCAGAGCGCGGAATCGAGCAGCTTGGGGTCGTTCAGCGAGTCGCCGTTGGCGCCGGCCTTGGCCAGCAGCTGGTAGTTGACCCAGAGATCGGCCACCACGCGGACGACGTCCTTGCGGAGCGGCACTTTGGAGGCACTGAGCAGATCGGAGAGCTTCTTGACCGTCAGCTCCTGAGAGCCCGCCTTCGCGACGGTATCCGCATGTGCGCTGAGCGCGCCGCTGTTGCAACCGGCCAGCTGGGACGTGGCGCCAACGGCGATCGCGGCGAGGACAAGTGTTCTCATTCGACGGAGTAGGATTCGGGTGAAGCTGCGGCGGTCTGAAAGGGACGATCAGCCGGGGAACAGGGTATCAGCGGCTCAGAGTGCGCAGGGAACGAACGAGGCCCTCCAGCACCGCCGCACCGCCGAGCCGGGTGAGCTTCAGCGTGAGCGGGTGGGCGCGGCGCACCTCGGCCTGGAACTGCACTTCGTGAAACGCGGCGCTGAGCCCCTTCATCCGGGGCACGGCATCGGCGCGAAACGTAATACGCCCCTCATCCCCTCGCACCAGCATCGCCTCGATTCCGAGGGTCCCCCCCAGCAGGCGGAGTTGGGCGAGGTCGAAGTAGGCCGCCGCCGCGGGTGGCAGCGGGCCAAAGCGATCCCGGACCTCAGCCGCCAGGGCCTCGATGGCGGCGGCATCGGGGGCCTTGGTGAGCCGCCGATAGACGTCCAGCTTGAGGTCCTGCATCGGGACGTACTCGTCGGGGAGGAAGGCGGGTACGTCGAGCGACACATCGGACGGCTGCGGCGGTGGGGCCGAGTCGCCGCGCTGGATGCGCTGGACGGTCTCCTCCAACAGACGAAGATAGAGATCGAAGCCGACGGTGTGCACGAAGCCGCTCTGCTCGGGGCCGAGCAGGTTCCCCGCCCCGCGCAGCTCCATGTCCTTGAGCGCCACCCGATAGCCGCTGCCCAGCTCCGTGTTGTGCTCCAACACCCGCAGGCGACGTTCCGCGTCCTGATCGACGATATCGGGCACCAGCAGGTAGCAGTAGGCGCGACGGTGCGAGCGACCAACGCGCCCACGCAGCTGATACAGCTGGGCGAGCCCGAAGTGATCGGCACGATCGACGAACATCGTATTGGCGTTCGAAACGTCCAGCCCACTCTCCACGATCATGGTGCTGACGAGGATGTCGGCTTCGCCGCGCACGAACTGGCGCATCACCTCTTCCAGCGCGCGCTCCTTCATCTGTCCGTGGCCCACCACGACCCGCGCACGGGGCACGAGTCGCTTGAGATGATCCGCCACGGCGAGAATCGTCTCGATCCGATTGTGGACGAAGAAGCACTGGCCGCCGCGATCGAGTTCGCGCGTGATCGCTTCCTCGATCATCGCATCGTCGTTCGGTTCCACGTACGTGAGCACGGGACTCCGGTCGCGCGGCGGCGTCTGCATCAGCGTCATGTCGCGCAATCCGGCCAGCGACTGATGCAGCGTGCGCGGAATCGGCGTGGCGGTCAGCGTCAGCACATCGGTTTCCATCTTCAGCTGCTTGAGCCGTTCCTTGTGCTTGACACCGAAGCGGTGCTCTTCATCCACGATGATCAGGCCGAGGTCACCAAAGACCACGTCCTCGCCAAGCAGGCGATGCGTGCCGATGACGATATCGACCTCCTTCCGCTTCAGCCGTCCGAGCGTGATGGCCTGTTCCTTCGCGGTGCGGAATCGGCTGAGCTCTTCGACGACCACGGGAAAGTCCGCCAGGCGATCACCAAAGGTGCGCACATGCTGATCGGCAAGGATCGTCGTCGGAACGAGCACCGCCACCTGCCTCCCGCTTTGCACCGCCTTGAACGCGGCGCGCACGGCGATCTCCGTCTTGCCGTAGCCGACATCGCCCACCAGCAGTCGATCCATCGGTCGGCCACTCTCCATGTCGTGCTTGACATCCGTCGTGGCCCGACGCTGGTCGGGCGTGTCCTCGAACAGGAATCCACTCTCGAGCTGCATCTGCCAGGTGGTATCCGGCACGTGCGCGGGCCGACTGGCGATGCGGCGACGCGCATACAGATCCAGCAGTTCGTGCGTCATCTCGAGAATCGCCGCACGCGTCCTGTCGCGCTGCTGGCTCCACTTCCGCCCGCCGAGTTTATGCAGACGTGGCGGCGGGGCATCGGCACTGACATCACCAGCGGCGCGATACCGTTCCACCTGGTCGATGCGATACAGCGGCACATTCAGTCGGTCGCCGCCCTCGTACTCGAGCACCGCCACCTCGATCGTGGTTTCACCGACGAAGGTGGTGGAAAGGCCGCGGTAGATGCCGATGCCGTGCTCGAGATGCACGACGTAATCGCCGCTCTTGAGCGCCGTGACGACATCCAGTGCGGCACCGCCACCGTACTTGCGCGTGCGACGAATCCGACGTTCACGGCGAAAAATCTCATGGTCGGTGAGGACGCGCAGTCCTTCCCGATTCTCCTGCGACGGCAGCAGGAATCCAGCCCCGAGCACGCCGAGTGCGAGCGTGGCGGTCGAGCGGCGGCCGCGATCGTCGAGCAGCTCTTCCAGCCGCTCGAGCTGGCCGCTGTTGTCGCACAGAATCAGGGTTGGCGTACCGCCGGAAACGAGCTTGCGCAGCGCCGCCATGTCACGCCCCACCGATTCCGGCGCACGCACCGGAAAGCCGACATCGATCGTGTCGGAGGCCGGATCCACCAGACGCAGCGTGCCAAAGGTGCGCAGCCGGGCAAGTGTCTCCTCCGGACGCTCGAAGAGCCGTTCACGCTGCGGCGCGTCCTCACCGCGACGACGCGCCAGCTCGACGTGATGCTGCGCTTCGTCCCACGTGCGGCGCAACTCCGGTTCAATGCTGGTGCCCAGCGGCTGCACCACCAGCGTATCCGGCGGCAACAGATCAACGAGCGTCACCCGTTCGTAGGTGGCGTCACCGTGGTCGCCGGCGGGGATGTCCACCGGCAGGACCAGCGCCACCGCCGCATCGCGCGTGCTGCGCTGCGTGAGCAGATCGAAGTGACGGAGCTCCATGATCTCATCGCCCCAGAACTCGAGGCGCACCGGCTCGGCCATGCCGAAGCTGTAGATGTCGAAGATGCCGCCGCGCACACTGTACTGGCCCACATCGTCCACCATCGACGCGCGCTCGAATCCGTGCGCATCGAGGTGCTCCGAGAGCGCCTCCGGTCGCCACGCATCGCCCTTGCGTATCTCGAGCCGGGCACGCGAGACGGCCAGCGCCAGCTGCGTCCGCTCCATCATCGCACGCGACGTGGTGAGCAGCAGTCGCACCGCACCGCGCGAGATCCGTTCCAGGGTTTCGACGCGTTCGCCCGCCACCTCGGTGTGCGGCTCGACCTCGCCAAACCCTTCACGCGGCGGATACAGCGCAATTCCCTCGGCGTCCGCCAGCGCGGTCAGATCGGCCAGCCAGCGTTCGGCGTCAGGTAGTCCATCGGTCACCACCACCAGCACGCGGCCGGTCAGACGCCGCGCCAGTGCGGCGATCATCACGGCATCGGACGAGCCGTGCAATCCGGTGATCGTGAGCGTGCCCTTTGCACCGGGGAGCGAGTTGTAGACGCGCGTGAACTGCGGCAGCCGTTCGAGAGCGTCGAGCAGGGTCGGAAGGCCCATCAGGCGATACGTGCAGAGGTGTCGGCGGTGCCGCGCGTGCGGAAGCGGCCGGAGAGCCATGCCTCGGCCAGCACCGCCAGAAGTGCGAGGAGCAACAGTGGCGAGGCGATCGGTTGCGACGCCCCGGACTGTCGAACACTCCCCAGAAAACCCGCGACATCGGCGTTCACGTCCACGTTGTCGGGGGTGCCAAAATACGCCATCAGTTCAGCCGAAGTCGCCCGGGCCAGTTGTGGTTCGGTCGCTTCGATTTGCACGCCAAGTGCACCTGTCACTTCCGCACCGCGCATCCAGAAGTACACGCCAGGAATCGCGGGCGCTGCGATCGTCGCAGTCGTGAGCGAACTCCGCACCGTGGAATCGGTGGAGCGAAGAGCGGTTGCGCCGCGTGGTACAGCGACCGTGGCGCCGGGTGCGACGGTGTGTGCGGCGGTGCTGCCTGTGGCGAGGTTGCTGATCGCATCGGCGAGCCAGGGCACGAAGGCCGCGCGCACGGGGAACGTGGTGCTGGTCGGCGCCAGCGCCGAGCCGAGCACGATCCACCGCGGACCACGCACCATCCACACCGCGTCGCCGACTTCCGCAATCGTATCGCCGATCGCATCAGGCTGCGCCACCAGCGGGAACCATTGCGAGACGCGCACCGCCGAGTCGCCCCGCAGGGCATCGTCGTTGGCGCGAGCGAGCTGCGCACCGCGCTGTTCGGCGCCGAAGCGCCACGGCACGCCGAGCCGTGCAAGCGCGGCGTTGGCGGCCGGCACACCACCGGCATCGGCCGGGGGCAGAATGAGCGCCGGGAGCGCACCAACGGCGGCGGCGGGCGCAATGGTCACCGTCACATCGCCGCTGGCGCGAACACGACCCGTCTCGCGCAACGACGCCACGGCTGCGGCCACGAACTCGCCCGCCCCCTCGCGCACAGCGGGGGCCGCACCGACGACGATCGGGACCACCGCTCGATCGTCACCGCCTACCCCCGACGGCTCCAGCGTCACATCCAACGTCTCCCATCCGCTGCCGGCACCCACCAGCGGAATACGCTGCGTGGCGAGCGAGTCGCCGGGCGCGCGCACGATCACGCCACGCGCCACCGTACTTCCGCCGATGGCAATCCGATACGCCGTCGAGTCACGCACCGGTCGCACCGTGAGCGCCAGCGCACCTCGTGGCGCGAACCACTGCGGCTGGGCCACCGCGGAGAGAATCGCACCGTTGGGCGGCGCCGCGAGCGCTGGCGCAAAGACGCGGATCCGCGCCGTTGTGCGCGACAGATCGCGCTCCCACGCCGTCTTCTGCCCATCGGTGATAATCGCCACCGCCCCGCCGTCGGTGCCGGCGAGTGTGATGGCGGACTGCACCGCCGCATTCAGCTGGCCCGCACCGTGCAACGGAATCACGCGCGAGAGCGCCGCATCGATCGCAGCGGGGCCGGTGAACACCGTGCCGTCAGCGGTAATCAACCAGATGCGCTCCGCCGATTGCGACGCCGCGCGAAGGGCACGCGCTGCCGCCGTCAGGCGATCGAGCACCGGTGCTCCGCCCACGATGGCGGTGGTGCTCAACGAGTTGTCGAGCACGATCGCCAGCGCGCGTGGTGTGCCGACGCCGCGCGTCCACACCGGCTTCGCGGCGGCGAGCGACAACAGGATCACGATCAGAATGCGCAGCAGCAGCAGCCAGAGATTCCTGGCCCGCACATCGCGGCTCGATTCGCGCTCTGCACTCTGCAGGTAGCGCACCGCCGGAAACTCCACGCGTGAGCCGATGTTGCGCCGCAACAGGTGCAACAGCACCGGAATGGCGGCGAGCGCGGCGAGCGAGAGCCAGAGTGGTGCGAGGAACGCCACGTGTGAGGATCAGCCCCGTACGAGATCGCGTGCCGCGAAGGCGCGATGCAACGGCATCCCGAACGGCTCACTGGTGTCGCACAGCGCGTAGCGACCGCCCTGCTCGACGAACATCGTGCGCCAGGCGCCGATCGCCGATTCCACGGCCACGTTGTACGCGGCGCGAATCTCTCGGGCGCTGGCGGCGACTTCAACGCCGGTTTCGGAGTCCACGAACCGGGCGTCGGTGGTGGCGTCCAGCACGCGCTCACCCGGATCCATGATGTGCATCGCCAGCACGTCGTGCCCCGCCGCGCGGAGCGCGCGCATCCCCGGTCTCACGGTGTCGGCGTCGACCAGTAGGTCCGAGATCACGATCACGATGCCCGGCCGCCGAATCAGATTCGACGCCTGCTGCAGTGCGAGATCCAATCGCGATTCGCGGCCGGTGCCCTGCTCCAGCATCGCGGCCACCAGGCGCTGGAAATGGGCCGGCCGTGCACGCGGCGGCACCACGGTGCGCACGGCATCGTCGAATCGCACGAGCCCCACGGCATCGCGCTGCTTCAACAGGAGCAGCGCCAGCGCCGCCGCCAGCTGCTCGGCGTAGGCCTGCTTGGTCACCGTCGCCTTCGGGCTCTTCCACTGCATCGAGCGACTCACATCGAGCAGAATCACGGCGCGCAGGTTCGTCTCCTCCTCGAACTGCTTCACCACCCACCGATCGGTGCGGGCCGCAATCTTCCAGTCGATGTAGCGCAGATCATCACCCGGCTGATACGGCCGGTGCTCGGCAAACTCCACGCTGAAGCCCTTTCGTGGCGACCGATGCAATCCGGTCAGGAAGCCATCCACCAGCCAGCGCGCGCGCACCTCGAGCCCACCGAGTGCAGTGAGCACAGCGGGGTCGATGAGGTCGGGGCGGGTTTGGGACGTGAGGGCCATGCGTGAGCGTCGGAGCCGTTCGGCGGGGTACCGCGTTGATGGCAAGTTACCCCAACGGGGCCCCAGAAGAACGGTGGGCCCCCCGGTTGTGCTAGATTGACTCATGGCGGCGCCGCCGCTTCTCGCTCCAGCCCCTGCCTCATGTCGTCGCTCGACCGCATCCGCAATTTCTGCATCGTCGCCCACATCGATCACGGCAAGTCGACGCTGGCTGACCGCCTGATCGAGAAAACGGGCACGCTTCAGAAGCGTGAAATGAAGAGTCAGGTCCTGGACACGCTCGATCTCGAGCGCGAGCGCGGCATCACGATCAAGCTCAACGCGGTGCGCATGAGCTACACGTCGCTCGCCGGCGAGCTGTTTGAGCTGAACCTCATCGACACCCCCGGTCACGTCGACTTCACGTACGAGGTGTCGCGATCGCTGGCGGCCTGTGAAGGGGCGATTCTGGTGGTGGACGCCAGCCAGGGGATTCAGGCCCAGACGCTGTCCAACCTCTTTCTGGCGATGGACGCGGGCCTCGAGATCATCCCGGTGCTGAACAAGATCGATCTGCCGGGCGCGGAGCCGGATCGTCGCCGCCAGGAAGTGGTCGACCTGATCGGCTGCATGCCGGAAGACGTCCTGTCGGTGAGCGGCAAGGAGGGCACCGGTGTGCCGGAGCTGCTCGAGGAGATCATCAAGCGCGTGCCGCCGCCGAAGGGCAATCCGACGGGACCGCTGCGCGCCCTCATCTTCGACAGCTATTACGACAAGTATCGCGGCGCAATTCCAAGCATCCGCGTCGTCGACGGCGAGATTCGCAAGGGGATGAGAATCACCTTCGGCGCCAGCGACAACCAGTACGAAGTGGCCGAGGTGGGCTCGCTGCAGCTGCGTCAGGTGCAGTCGGATGTTTTGAAGGCTGGAGAGGTGGGGTACGTGGTGGCCAGCGTCCGCACGGTGAGTGAAACGCGCGCCGGCGACACCATCTTCGATGTCGCGAATCGCGCGCCCGAGGGGCTGCCTGGCTATCAGGAAGTCCGCAGCTTCGTCTTCGCCGGCATCTACCCCACCGACACACAGCTCTACGAGCAGCTGCGCGACGCGCTGGAGAAGATGAAGCTCAACGACGCGTCGCTCCAGTACACGCCGGAAACATCCACGGCGCTGGGCTTCGGCTTCCGCTGCGGCTTCCTCGGCCTGTTGCACATGGAGATCGTGCAGGAGCGCCTGGAACGCGAATACAATCTCGATCTCGTCACCACCGTTCCCAGCGTGGAATACCACGTGTACCGCGCTGACGGGACGATGGAGCTGATCGAGAATCCGTCACGCATGCCGCACGCCTCGACCATCGAGCGGGTCGAGGAGCCGTACGTGAAGGCGCGCATCATGGCCCCGGTGGAGTACATCGGCCCCATCATGACGCTGGGCACGGATCGGCGCGGGATCTACAAGAACATGTCGTACCTCGATACCAAGCGCGTCGAGTTCGACTGGGAGTTTCCGCTCGGCGAAATCATCCTCGACTTCTTCGACAAGCTGAAGACCGTCAGTCGCGGCTACGCCAGCCTCGATTACGAGATGCTCGATTATCGCCCGAGCGAGCTGGTGAAGCTGGACATGCTGATCAACGGCGATCCGATCGACGCCTTCAGCGTGATCATCCATCGAGACAAGTCCGAGGAACAGGGGCGCAAGATCGCCGAGAAGCTCAAGGATCTGATTCCGCGTCAGCTGTTCGAAGTCGCGATTCAGGCCGCGATCGGCATGAAGATCGTCGCGCGCACGACGGTGAAAGCGCTGCGAAAGGACGTGCTCGCGAAGTGTTACGGCGGAGACATCAGCCGAAAGCGCAAGCTGTTGGAGAAGCAGAAGGAGGGCAAGAAGCGCATGAAGCAGGTCGGCGCGGTGGAGATCCCACAGGAAGCCTTCCTCGCCGTCCTGCAGGTGGATTGACGGTTGGGCAGCGCTCCACGCGTTGCCCCGGCGTCGCTCGTGATCCAGACGTCGTTTCTGGGCGACGTGGTGCTGACCACGCCGCTGCTCATCCATCTCGCCTCCCGCGGTCCGGTTGATGTCGTGACCACGCCGGCGGGGGGAGCACTGCTCGAGAATCACCCCGCCGTGCGCCGCATCGTTCGTTTCGACAAGCGCGGCGCGCAGCGTGGAATCGGCGGGCTGCGCGCGCTCGCGAAGACTTTGAAGCGCGAGCAGTATGGCGCCGCGTATCTCGCCCAGGGGTCGTGGCGCAGCGCAGCGCTCGCATGGCTGGCGCGCATTCCGACGCGCGTCGGATTCGACACGTCGAGCGGCACGATGCTGAACACTGCGCAGATCTCGTATCGCCGCGACCTGCACCACGCCACACGGCTCTTTCAGCTGGGGGCCGGCGGCGATGCCACCGATGCACCAGCGCCGGCGCTCTTTCCGCGTCAGATCGATCGCGACGCCGTCACCACGCTGCTCGCCGCGGCGCCGTTTGGTGACGCCCCCTTCGTGGCGCTCGCTCCAGGCAGCGTGTGGGCAACGAAGCGCTGGCCAGACTTCGCCGCCCTGGTCGCCGAAATCCCGACGCCGTACGGCGTGGTGGTCGTGGGCGGCGCAGAGGATCGGGCACTGGCGCAGGCGCTGACAGACGCGGCGCCCGATCGTGTGCTGGATGCCACCGGACAGTTGCCACTGCTGGCATCGGCAGAGCTGATTCGGCGGGCCGCTGCAGTCGTCACGAACGATTCGCTGCCACAACACCTCGCCAGTGCGATGCAGACGCCAACCGTGACGATCTACGGACCCACGCTGCCATCCTTCGGCTTCGGTCCGTTGGCACCGCGCCACGCGATCGTCGAACACCCGCCAGGGCTCGAGTGTCGCCCCTGTTCCGCACACGGCCCGCAGTTGTGCCCCCGTGGTCATTTCCGGTGCATGCGCGAGATTTCACCACAGACGGTGTCGGCGGCGCTGCGACCGCTGCTCCACACCTGACCCTCCCCCGCTCTCTCGCCACTAATGCCCAATAATTCGTACATCATCGGTGTTGATCTCGGCGGCACCAACATCGTCGTCGGCGCGATGCCGGAGGATGGCTCGCGAGAGATCGCGTTTCGTTCGCAGCCGACGCACGCGTCACAGGGTGCCGAATCGGTGGTGGCCAGGATCATCCAGATGATCGAGGATGTGATTGCCATCACCTCCGCCGAAACAGGGGCGTCACGCGTAAACTTTCTCGGCGTGGGTGTGGGCGCACCGGGCCCGCTGGATCGTGAGAAGGGGGTGATCATCGTGGCGCCGAACCTCGGCTGGAAGATGTTTCCGCTCCGCGAGCGCATTCGCGTCGCGACCGGGTTGCACACCACACTCGACAACGACGCCAACTGCGCCACGATGGGCGAATGGTGGACTGGTGCCGCACGCGGTGCGAAGAACGTGATCGGTGTGACGATCGGCACCGGTATCGGCGGCGGCATCATCATCGACGGCAAGCTCTATCACGGATCCTCCGACGTTGCGGGCGAGATCGGGCACATGACGATCGATTCCACCGGCCGCCGCTGCGGGTGCGGCAACTACGGCTGCCTGGAGGCGTATGCATCGGGCACGGCGATCGCCGAGCGCGCGCGCGAAGCGCTGGTTGGCGAGACGAGCGGTGTGCTGCTCACGATGTGTGAGGGTCAGCTGGAGCGGGTGACGGCGCAGATGGTCTACAAGGCGGCGAAGGAGGGCGATCTGGTGGCGATCGATGTGGTGCGCGAAACCGCGCGCTTCCTCGGCGCGGGGATCGGCGCGCTGCTGAATGTTCTCAACCCCGAGGTGGTCGTGCTTGCGGGTGGTGTGGTGAACGCGGGTGAGGCGCTCTTCGCACCGTTGAAGGCGGAGATCCGACGTCGCGCATTCGCACCGGCGGTGGACGGGTGTCGCATCGTTCCGGGGGAGCTCGGTGGGAGCGCCGGCGTCGTTGGTGCGGTTGCCGCCTTCAAGGCGCAAACTGGCACTTTTGCCTCGTGACGGCGCCGCGACGCCGCCGGCTCGGCGTGATCGGCACCTTCGTCTGGGACATCATTCACGGTCGCGACATCCGCACCGCGCCGGTACAGGAGTGGGGTGGGATCACCTACGCGCTGTCGGCGCTCGACGCCGCGCTCAGTGACGAGTGGGAGATCGTACCGCTGATCAAGGTGGGCGCGGATCTGCACCGCCAGGCCACCGAGTTCATCGGCACCTTACGACGCGCTGCCCCGGATGCCGCGCTGATCGAAGTGCCGCAGCCCAACAACCGGGTGGAGTTGCGCTACGTCAGCGATGAACGGCGCACCGAGGTGCTCACCGGCGGCGTGCCGCCGTGGTCGTGGCTCGGGCTTCGGCCATTATTGGGCGACATCGATGCGCTGTACGTGAACTTCATCGCCGGCTGGGAGATGGATCTGGAGACGATGCAGCTGCTGCGCGCGCACTTTCCGGGTCCGATCTACTGCGATCTGCACTCCAAGCTGCTCGGCGTCGATCCCACCGGCCTCCGGATTCCCGAGCCGATGGCGGACGCCGCGGCGTGGTGCCGCTGCTGCGACGTGGTGCAGGTGAATGAGGATGAGATGCAGCTGATGGCGGCCGACCCGATGGCGCTGGCGGCGACCGCGCTGGCGAGCGGCGTGCATCTGCTCTGCGTCACTCTCGGAGCGAAGGGGGCGGTGTACTTCGCCGCGCCCGGCTTCTCACACCTCAGCGACATCGGGACGCCGGTCGCGGGGTCGGCGTTCAGCGCCGTGAGCACCGCCCTGATCCCGGTCGAGACGGGGGCCTACGACACCGATCCCGGCGACCCCACCGGATGCGGCGATGTCTGGGGAGCAACGCAGTTCTCGCATTTGCTTGCAGGCACTACCTTCACCGATGCCATGCGACTCGCCCATCGAGCCGCCGCGCGCAACGTCCGGCACCGCGGTGCAACGGGTCTGGCGCATTTCCTCCGTGGAGAGATCGCCCCGTCGTGACCACCATTCTCACCGTGCCGAATTCGCTGGACGACGTCTCATTCGAGTCGCTGCTGCAGCCGCTCGCTGAGCTGCCGGCAGGGTCGAAGGTGGTACTCGATGCGCGCCACACACGATGGTCCAGCCCCTACGGATTGATCGGTCTCCTGACGCTGGCGCAGGCGCGCGGTGATCGACCGCATTTCATTCCGCCGGAAGATGCCGACACGGTGAGCTACTGGGCGCGCACAGGCTTTTTTCGTCACGCCGAGCCGCTGGTGGAGTATGCGCGACCGGTGCCGACCAGGTTCAAGTCCGGCGACTCCAACGTCTTCCTCGAGATCACGCCCATCGCGAAGACTGAGGATGTGCAGTACGTCGTCTCGCACATTCAGGAGCGGTCGGCGGTGATCATGGAGACGCTCGGTTTTCCCGCCCGCTCGGCGGTGGGATTCTCGGTCGTGCTGTCGGAGAGCTGCCAGAACATCATCGAGCACGCCGGTGGACCGGGCTGGGTGGCGGTCCAGACCTACAACTGGACCAAGCGACTCGGCCGTCGCGTGGTGGTGATCGCGGTCAGCGACTCGGGCATCGGGTTCCGCCGTTCATTGGAACAGCGCAACGCACAGATCGTGTCAGACCGGTGGGACGATGGCGCCGCGCTGGAAGCGGCGGTGTTGCGCGGCACCAGCCGGTTCACCGATCCGGGACGCGGCCAGGGACTGGCGGGGATCCGGAAGTACATGGGCCGTTGGGGCGCCAAGTTCACGATTCGCAGCGGTACTGCACGCATCGCCATCAAACCCGAGGGAGACGACGATCAACCCCTCATCAAGCACATGCCACAGTTCCCCGGCTCCCAGTATCAGATGATCATACCGCAGGCGGTTGCCCCATGATGCTCACTCCGCTGCCTCTCGATCTGCGCGCGGCACTGTCGCGTGCCGAGTGCGATTTGTACTCCAATCTGGTCACAAGAGCCACCGGGCGCGCCGTGCGCAGTGAGTTGGAGCTGTTGTTGAACGACATGCCGGGGCAACGTCTGGCGGTGCTGGACTTTTCGCACGTTGGCGTGCTGGACTTCAGTTGCGCCGACGAGATTGTGGCGCAGCTGTTGCTGCGCTTCGGCGCCGGTCTGCCGGCACACGCCCCCGCCTCCGAGACGCCGAGCTACTTCATGTTTCGCGGTTTGGCCGAGGCGCATCTGGAGGCACTCGAGCCGGTGCTGGAGCGACATGGGTTGGCGCTGGTGGTGGAGTGTGTGGATGGGTCGATGCAACTCGTCGGCATGGTGGACCCCGACGAGCAGTCGGCGTGGCAGCTGGTGCTCACCTCAGGGGGCGGCGATGTGCAGGCGATCGCACAATTTGGTGCCGACGACACCCGCGATCTCCATGCGCGGCTGGTGGCGCTGGCGCGGCGACGACTGGTGATCCAGACGTCGGCCGGTTTCCATCCGCTCAAGCATCACTGACGGCGAACTGGTATGCGACGACAGACCGATCTCTACAACCCGCCGCTTCAGGTCGTGGGCTTCATCGGAACGCGACGTGGTGACGCCGAGCGCGGTCCCGCCGTTAGCCTCAATCGTGAGGAGGCCGTGCTGCGAGGTTTGGTGGAGGACGAGTTGGTGTTCATTCACGGCCCGCGGCGCAAGGAGTTGGCGCCGGTGATCGTGGACGACGAGGTACCGCGCGGCGGCGCTGTGGTGCGTGACATCGCCGGAGTGATGGTGAGCGATGTGATCAAGCTGGTGAAGCCGGACATGGATCGCGGGCCCGCTCCCGCGCGTACCGAACTGCTGGGGTGACCAGGACATGAGTGACGACGCAACACGACGCATGCACTTTGCAACGCGCGCGGTGCACGCCGGACGCGTGACGGATGGCCTGAGCCCGATTGCGCCGCCGCTGGTGCAGGGTGTGAACTTCGAGCAGCCGCGCGGCGTGGCGTCGGTGCCCCGCTACACGCGCTACGCCAACACCCCGACGATCGTGCTGGTGCAGCAACGACTGGCGGCGCTGGAGGGGTCGGAGGCGGCGCTCTGTACCAGCAGCGGCATGGGTGCCACATCGTGCGCGATGCTGGCGTTGCTCCGTCCCGGTGATCACCTGCTGAGCAGCGCCTGGATCTACGGCGGTACGCATCGCCTCTTCACCGAGGAGCTGCCAAAGCTGGGGATCGAGGTCACGTTCGTCGATCCGATGGAGTCGCGCGGTTGGCGGCAGCAGCTGCGGCCGAACACGCGTGCCCTGTTCGTCGAGACGCCGGTGAACCCCACCTGTCGCGTGGTGGATCTTCGCCCGCTGAGTCAGTTGACGCGCGAAAGCGGCGTGGCGCTGGTGGTGGATTCGACCTTCGCCAGTCCGGTGAATCTTCGCCCGCTGGAACATGGTGCCGACATCGTCATCGCATCGACGACCAAGTATCTCAACGGCCATCATGACATGCTGGGTGGCGCGGTGTTCGGGACGCAGGCGTTCATCGATGAAGCCACACAGAAGATGATGGTGTGGGGACAGGCGCCCGATCCGTTTGCGTGCTGGCTGCTGGAGCGCGGGCTGAAGACGTTGCCGATCCGTGTGCAGCGTGCGAATGAGAATGCGATGGCGCTCGCGCAGTGGTGTGAAGCGCACCCCGCCTTCGCCGCGGTGCACTACCCGGGACTTCCATCGCACCCCGATCATGCATTGGCGATGACGGTGATGGATGGCTTTGGCGGCATGCTGGCACTCGAGCTGATGGGTGGGGCGCCGGCGGCGGATGCGATGGTCGAGCGACTGGCGCTGATTCTGCACGCGACGTCCCTCGGCGGTGTCGACACGCTGATCTGTGAACCGCGATTCAGCTCGCATGCCCACATGTCATCGGAGGCCCGCGCCGCACTGGGAATTCGCGACGGGTTCCTCCGCGTCAGCGTCGGGATCGAGGATGTGCGTGACCTGATTGCCGATTTCGCCCAGGCGCTGGCGTGAGCAGCGGCCCCGCGATCATCAAGTTCACCACGGTCACCAAGTCGTGGCCGCGCGGAAGCGGCGGCCTGCAGAAAGTGAGCTTCTCCGTCGCGAAGGGAGAGTTTGTATTTCTCACCGGCCCAAGCGGCGCCGGGAAGAGTACGGTGCTCAAACTCTGCTACATGCACGAACTTCCGAACGCCGGCGAGGTGCGCGTGAGCGGCGTGAGTTCGCTGAGCGCGAAGCGCGACGACATCTCGAACCTGCGTCGTAAACTGGGCATCGTCTTTCAGGACTTCGGGCTGCTGGAGGATCGTACTGCGTGGGCGAACGTGGCCTTTGCGCTGGAAGTCACCGGCAGCAGTCCGAGAAGCATCCCGCCCAAGGTGCAAAAGGTGCTGGAGCGCGTTGGGCTGGGGCCAAAGATGCAGGCGCTGCCGTCTGAACTGTCGGGTGGTGAGCAGCAGCGGGTCGCGATCGCGCGGGCGCTGGTGAACGATCCGTTCGTGCTGCTGGCGGACGAACCCACCGGCAACCTCGATGATCGCGCCAGCCGCGCCGTGTTTCAGCTACTGCGCGAGATCAACAGCAGCGGCACGGCGGTGATGATGGCGACGCACGATCTGGATCTGGTGCGGAGCAGCGGGCTCCGAGCGCTCGAAATCAACAAGGGTGCCCTGGTGTTCGATTCGGCGGAGGCGCCGATGCCAGAGCGGGAGAGCTGATGCGTCTGGCGCTGCGCGAAGTCTGGACAGCGTTTCGGCGAGCCCCCGGTCTCGGGATATTGAGCATCTTCACGGTGGCCTTTTCGCTCTTCGCCTTTGGGCTTTTCGGGCTGGTGGCGTACAACACGAGTCTGGCGCTCGAGCGGCTGGAGGAACGGGTTGAGATTCGTGCCTATGTGACGGAAGGCACCGAGACGGACGCCGTCGCCGCGGCGGTTGGCGACATTCGCGCCTTCCCCGAGGTCGCCGGCGTGACGTACGTATCACCGGACGACGCGCTGAAGAAGGCGCGCACGGAGATGGCGGAGTTCAAGGATGTCTTCGAGCCCGAGTTCCTCCCCGCCTCGCTGGAGGTCCGCCTGAAACCGGGAATGCGCGACCCGGCACAGGTGAAGACGGTCGCCAGGCGATTGAACGGCTACCCGTTCGTGGACGATGTTCGCTACGGCGAAGAGTGGGTGCAGAAGTTCTACAGCATGCGCCGCGCCGCGACGGCGGCAGGCATCGTGCTCGGCATCGCCTTTGCGCTTGCCGCGATGATCATCATCGGGTCGACGATTCGCTCCTCGGTGCTGGCGCGCTCGCGCGAAATCGGCATCATGCGGTTGGTTGGCGCGCGAGACGGATTCATCCGCGCCCCCTTTCTGATCGACGGTCTGCTGAAGGGATTGCTCGGCGGTGTGATCGCAGTCGCCCTGATGTGGGTGACACGGGCGGCGCTCACTGCGACGGTGTTTGCGTTCGAGTTTTTCCCGACCCCGGTGCTGCTGGCGGGTGTTCTGGCCGGTTCGCTGATCGGACTGCTCGGCAGCGCGCTCTCGGTGGGTCGCCAGCTTTCCCGCGTGTGAGAGTCGTGCGTCGGTGGTGTCGGGCTCTGACGATGTCGGCGCTGCTGGTGGCGTGGCCGGCACTGAGCCGCGCGCAGAGCGTGCCGTCGTCCCAGCGCATCGCCGCACAGCGGGCAGAGCTCGACCGCATTCGAAAGGAGCGCGCCGATCTGCAGCGCCGCATGCAGGAGCTGCAGGGCACGGTACATGATCTGTCGGAAGAGAAGCGCAACCTCGCCGCCCAGGCCGATGCCACCGCACGCGTCGTCCGCTCGCTCGATACGCAGCTGGCGGGGATCGAGGATGAGGTGGTCGACGCAACGTCGAACCTCGCGACGGCCGAAGATGAACTGGTCACCAAACGCGCAGTGCTGCAGCGACGCCTGCGCGATGTGTACAAGCGCGGTCCGCTCTACAATCTGGAAGTGCTGCTGTCGGCGGAGAGCTTCGGCGGGCTGGTGGCGCGCTACAAGGTGCTGCACGTACTGACGCTTCGCGATCGCAGCCTCGTGTCCAGCGTGGAGCGGTTGCGCGATCAGATCGCGAAGCAGCGCGGGCAGATGGTACGCCTCCAGGACGAGATCGAACGCAGCAAGCAGGAGAAGGCGCAGGAGGAGGATCGGCTCCGGTCGCTCGAAGCACAGCGCGGCCGCAGTCTGTCTGTGGCGCAGAAACAGACGCAGGTGGTGCGGAGCCGTCTGGCGGAGATCGAGCGCTCCGAGGGCCGCCTGCGTGGTGTGATCGCCAACCTCGAAGATTTGCGTCGTCGTGCAGAAGCGGCGGCGGCCGCAGCAGCGAACATCGGTTCGCCGAGCGTTGCAGGTCGAGCCACCGCCACGACGAAGTCAGCGGCGCCGGTGGCGAGCACGATCCGTACGTCCGACTTCGGCCGATTGGATTGGCCGGTGGATGGGACGATTCTCTATCGCTTCGGACGCACCGTGACGCCGGACAACACCACGCTGCGGTGGAACGGCATCGGCATTCAGACGGCGCGTGGAACGCCGGTGAAGGCGATTGCCAGTGGCGAAGTGGTGGTATCGGAGAACATCGGCACCTATGGCATGACGGTGATCGTGCAGCACGGTGCCGGCGACTACTCGGTGTACGGGTCGCTCGCGAGTGCCGGTGTGGCAAAGGGTGCGCGGGTGCAGAAGGGGCAGATCATCGGGAACGTCGGCACCTCCGATCCCGAGATGCCACCGCACCTGCACTTCGAGATTCGCCGATCTCGCGGCGCCGCCGTCGACCCTCTCGACTGGCTCCGCGGCAAGTGAGTTCGTCAGACCCGCTCACCAAGCGTGGTTTACCTGCAGCGACACGACCCTCCCCTGGAAGATGACATGAGCGCGAAGAAGTCGTCCCGCACAGCAGCGGCGGGCACCACACGTCCCGCCACCAAGCGGGCCGCTCCGGCGAGCAAGACCGCGAAACGGGCTGCGCCGTCCACGACGACCACGAAAGCAGCAACACCGGCTCGTTCGGCAGCGAAGCGACCGGCGAATCCGTTGGTGCCTAAGCGTCGCGATGACGCTGCCGCCACACTTCCGCCGCTCCCTGCGGTACCGGCGGGCATGCGGCTCGGCACCCACGTCAGTTCACAGGGCGGGTCGCACGCCGCGCTGCCGCGTGCAGCCGACATCGGCGCAACAGCGTTGCAACTCTTCACCAAGACGCCGAACCAGTGGAAGGAACGCGAGGTCGATGCGGGCGAAGCGGAACAGTTTCGCACCGCGCTCGTGGCGGCGGGCTCGCCTGTCACCGTATCGCACGACAGCTATCTGATCAATCTTGCCTCGCCCGATGACGCGCTCCGTGCGCGGTCTGTGGAGAGCTTCGCGACCGAACTCCGACGCTGTCATGCGCTGGGTATCGACTTCCTCGTGTCGCACCCCGGGAACTACATGGATGACCGCGATGCCGGCATCGCGCGAAACGCGGCCGCGATCACGAGCGCGCTGGAATCCGAGCCGGGATCGACGATTCTCTGTCTGGAAACAACCGCAGGCACCGGTACGGCGCTGGGTGCCACCTTCGAAGAACTGGCCGCAATCATCACGGCGCTCCCCATCGCGCTCCGAGCACGTGTCGGCGTCTGCGTTGACACCTGCCACATCTATTCCGCCGGATATGATCTCGTCGCCGACTTTGACGGGGTGATCGCACGCTTCGACCAGATCCTCGGCCTCGACCGACTGAAGGTCTGGCACCTGAACGATTCGAAGACACCGTTCAACAGCCATCGCGATCGGCACGAGCTGATCGGCGAAGGTTCACTGGGTGACGCACCGTTCCGACGAATCATGACCGACCCGCGCTTTCGCCGCACGGTGCGTATCCTCGAAACCCCGAAGCTTGACGATGCCACCCGGACCGATCGCACGATGCTGAACCGGCTGCTGGGGTTCCTCGGCGATTCGCACAGCTGACGTTTGCGACGCGGTCGGGGGTGACTCTCAGCAGCCTGACTGACAACAGCTTGACGGACAACAGCTTGACGGACAACAGCTTGACACAGAACTGCAGACGCAGAAC
>Ga0209591_10002466_pt1 | contig 22148 bp, 21 predicted proteins | sample MAT01_FD_187207 | JGI IMG/M metagenome (GOLD analysis project Ga0209591, IMG submission 187207) | Freshwater microbial communities from Lake Fryxell liftoff mats and glacier meltwater in Antarctica - MAT-01 (SPAdes) (version 2) | ecosystem: Environmental > Aquatic > Freshwater > Ice > Liftoff... | reverse complement strand
CATCGAAGGTCCGGACAACGATACCGATCTACTAAAATGGTTCGAGGCGCCTCACGGTCGTAGCATCGAGCAACTCGTGCGCTCCTTCGACCTACCCTACTACCACGCCAACGACCAAGCTTCGCTGGAAAGCGGGATCGACAAGCTGTACGCGCAGCACGACAAGCCTGCCGTGTTGCACGTCACCACCGATGCGCTCACTTCACCCAAGGTGCTGCGCGACTATTTCAAGAAGCTGAGAGGATCTTAAAGTACGGGCGCGAAATTTCGCGCGCCAACTATCATGAGCATGAGAGACTGGACCACCATCAAGGAATACACCGACATCAAATTCGAGTTCTTCGAAGGCATCGGCAAGATCACGATCAACCGGCCCGAGGTGTACAACGCCTTCCGCCCCGAGACCACGAAGGAGATGCTCGATGCCATGGACATCGCTCGCGAAGATCAACGGATCGGTGTGGTGGTGCTTACCGGCATCGGTGACAAAGCCTTCTGCAGCGGTGGCGACCAGAACGTGAAAGGCCGCGGTGGTTATGTGGGCGCCGATGGTGTTCCACGCTTGAACATCCTGGACATGCACAAGAAGATCCGCGAGATCCCCAAGCCAGTGGTGGCGATGGTGAACGGCTATGCGATCGGCGGCGGGCACGTGCTGCACGTGGTGTGTGATCTGACCATTGCTGCGGATCATGCGCGCTTCGGGCAGACCGGCCCCAAAGTGGGCAGCTTCGATGCTGGCTTCGGGAGTAGTTACCTCGCACGGCACGTGGGCCAGAAAAAGGCCCGAGAGATCTGGTTCCTGTGCTTGCAGTACAGTGCGAAAGAAGCCGAGGACATGGGCATGGTGAATAAGGTGGTGCCGCTGGCGGAACTGGAAGACACCACGGTGGAATGGTGCCGTATAATGATGCAACGCAGCCCGATGGCCCTGCGCATGATCAAACGAGGCTTGAATGCCGAACTGGACGGCCAGCGCGGCCTGATGGAGTTCGCTGGTGATGCCACCCTGATGTACTACATGATGGACGAAGCGCAAGAAGGACGCAATGCGTTCATGGAGGATCGCGAGCCGGACTTCAAGCAGTTCCCGAAATTTCCTTGAGAGCCTAGGCTAATTTCAGCCCTGTGACCCCTTTGAAATGCTTTGCGTTCAGGGTAAGCAATGGCACACCATGCGCGATGGCCGTTGCAGCGATCAGATAGTCGGCGAGGAACACCCCATGTTCCCGTGCATGATGGCCGAGGATCTCGCGAAAGGAGAACGAAACTTCCATCGTGAATGGGAGGATGTGGAACTGCTGGCTCAATTCCTTCCATAGGGCATCGTACTCGCGGCGGTTGCGCGTACCCGACAGCAATTCGGCTGCCACGGCATCGCACAGGACGAGCGAACAGCCCTGCACGCGCCCAAGCGCGGCGATCGACCGCGGTTCTTTGCGGAAACGACCAATGAAGATGTTGGTGTCGATCAGGACCGTTTCCATGCACGTTCACGTAATTGTTCCGCAGTCACGGGATTATCCCCCCAGATCTCAGCCAATTTCTCGAATGGATCCTTCTCCTTCGCCGCCTCGCGTTCAAGCAATTCCACAACCAGAGCAGAGATACTCTTCTTCCGCCGACGACTGAGCATAGTGGCCGTTCGCTTGAAATTGGGGGGTACCGAAAGAGTGAGCTTAACGGTCATGGTATCACGTATTGTGGCGTGAAGTTACGTGATCTTCGCATCACTGACCGAACTGTTCATTCCATGGCATGTTGTTCCTTAGCGGTCTCTATGAAACACTGGCTCCAAGCCTTCCGCCTGCGCACTCTGCCGTTGGCGGTGAGTAGTATCCTTGTTGGGAGTGCGTTGGGTTACTTCGCAGATATCTGGCGTTATAGCAGACCATCGAGCTTCAGACCAGAGGTTCTCGTTCTAGCGTTGCTCACGGCTATTCTGCTACAGATCCTGAGCAACCTATCCAACGACCTCGGCGATCACCAGCACGGCACCGATAATGCGGGTCGCGTAGGGCCGCAACGTACAGTACAGAGTGGGGCCATCACCCCTGCGCAGATGGAACGTGCCATGCTCATCTGCGGACTACTTGCCTTAACCAGCGGCTGCACGTTGATCACAGTGGCACTCGGTTTCACAGAGAAAACCTTGCTGTTCCTGGTCCTCGGACTGCTCGCGATCGGCGCAGCGGTGAAATACACGTTCGGCAAGAATCCATACGGCTATGCAGGTCTTGGGGACATCAGTGTCTTTCTCTTTTTCGGGATCGTCGGCGTGTGTGGCACGTACTATTTGCACACCCGCAGGCTTGTACCATTCGATCTGCTGCCAGCTCTGGTGCTGCCATCAGTGGCTTTCGGGCTATTAAGCACCGGCGTACTGAACCTCAACAATATGCGCGATATCCATAATGATGCGGCGAGCGGCAAACACACATTGGTGGTACGAATGGGTTCCTTGAACGCAAAAGTGTACCATGCTTTCCTCGTCCTCGGCGGTCTGATCTGCATTGTGATCTTCACCGCTTGGGCATACCGCCATTGGACCCAATGGCTTTTCCTGCTCGTTCTACCCGGCTTCATCATCCACCTGAGACGCGTTTGGTCCACCACCGAACCCCGTGACCTCGACCCGCAACTGAAAGTGCTCGCCCTCAGCACCTTCTTCACTGCCATTCTCTTCTCGCTCGGTCTTATCCTTGCGGTATGATCGCCGCGCGTTGGTTCGAGCACACCTTGCAACCCCGCTTCGAGCTGGGCACTTCCAAAGGTGCGATCACCGCGCGTACGGTCTGGTACCTGATCGCCTGGGATACCGAACGTCCAGAGATCAAAGGCATTGGCGAGGCCGCGCTCTTCCCCGGCCACAGCAAGGAATTCCCAGCGGATGTGCGCACCAAACTGGTGGAACTCTGCGCCAACACCAATGATCGGTTACGGCGTTCGACCACGGATCTCGTCGAAGTACCGAGCGTTCGTTTTGCTGTTGAACAGTGCTTGCGCGATCTCGAGGTAAGCGGCACGAAGCAATTGTTCCCATCGCCCTTCACCTTAGGCCAAGAACCGATCCCCATTAATGGGCTGGTGTGGATGGGCGACAAGGCCACGATGAGGACCCGGATCCGCGAACAGATCGACAAGGGCTACACCACGGTGAAAATGAAGATCGGTGCGATCGGCATCGATGACGAATTGGAATTACTGAAAGCCGTGCGCTCGGAATTCGGACCGGATGAGGTCACACTCCGCGTGGATGCGAACGGTGCGTTCAACAGCCGCAACGCGATGGGTCTTTTGGAACGCTTGGCCGCATTGCATATCCACAGCATTGAACAACCCGTTGCGCCGGGTTTGTATGAAGTGATGGCCGAGATCTGCGAACGATCACCGGTGCCCATTGCGTTGGATGAGGACTTGATCGGCCTGAACACGCACGACGCCAAAGTGGATCTGCTGAACAATCTGAAGCCGGCCTATATCGTGATCAAGCCGAGCCTGGTCGGCGGTTGGGCAGCTACGCAGGAATGGATCGATCTGGCCAAGGCGCGCAACATCGGGTGGTGGATCACTTCCGCTTTGGAAAGCAGCATTGGCTTGAATGCCATTGCTCAGTTCACAGCGACCTTGAACGTTGACATGGCGCAAGGCTTGGGTACCGGCAGCGTGTATGCGAACAACATTCCATCACCGCTATCTGCGGAGGCCGGCTTCCTGCGTTACCGGCCAGAAGATGCCTGGGACCTTTCTTTGTTCCAGTGACCCATGGCGCAGCGCAAGATCTACGCGACCACCCTGGAGACCGCCTTCAAGCAGTTGACGTTGGACGGCTCTACCATGAGCGGCTTCGAAGCATACAGGCAGATCGATCGCCTGACGAAGAACCGCAACGCGATGGCACATGCCTGGCAAGAACCACTGTACGTGACGTTCCAAGAACTGGCCTTGTTCTCCAAAAGCCTGTCAGCGCGAACCAGCGGAACCACAGGACCACCGAAACGTGTGCGCATTCCACGTCGCGACCTGGTGAACAGCGCGCGGATCACCGCTGATACGTTCGATCTGAAGCCTGGCGACCGGGTGCTGCACTGCCTTCCCAGTGATTTCATCGCGGGGAAAATGATGATCGTGCGTGCATTCGCCCTGAGCTTGGACCTCCACATCATCGATCCGCGTGGCAGTATCCTGGAGAACCTGAAGATCGCCGACCGGTTCCGTTTTACAGCGATGGTGCCGCTTCAGCTCCATCGTGCCATCCACGAAGATCGTGCTCGTGTGGAACGGCAGTTCGAAATGATCCTGCTGGGTGGCGGGCCGGTGAGCGATGCATTGATCGAGGACCTCCAAGGACTCTCCACCCAGGTCTACCAAGGCTATGGGAGCACAGAGACCGTAACGCACGTGGCGATGCGCCGTTTGAACGGGCCTGAGCCACAGGGAACCTTCAAGGCCCTGGGCAAGGTACACTTCGCACGCGACCCGCGCGGCTGCCTGGTCGTATACACACCGCACCTCTCTGTTAAACAACATGTGACCAATGACCTGGTGGAATTGCTTGATGACACCCATTTCCGCTGGCTGGGCCGCTGGGACCATGTGATCCTGAGCGGAGGCAAGAAGATCTTTCCGGAACAGCTGGAAGCCAAGACCGCCGGCCAACTTCCCTACCCTCATTACTTCAGCAGTATGCCTGACCCTGTGCTGGGGCAAGCCGTTGTGCTGATGCTGGAAACCAATAGTCCACAGGAGGAAGTGCTGCCGGAAGTGATGGACCGCATTATGAAGATCCTACATCCGCACGAATGGCCAAGGCGGGTGATCGCGCTGAAGAAGATCGAACGGACCAGTAGCGGTAAGGTGAAGCGGCAGTAGAACGCAGTCGCCTAACACGTCGGCGACCACACGACTATTTCATATTGTTCAACGCCTCCTTGTCCAGCGGCTCCTCGTCGTCATCGTTCTCCATGGGCTTTACGGCCGTGTAGAGGCGCCACTTATCCAACACACTCTGCATATCGGGAGGCACTGGACTTTCGAAGTGCATCCGCTTGCCGGTGATCGGGTGATCGATATCGAGCGTGCGCGCATGCAACGCTTGACGCGGGATCATCTTGAAGCAATTCTCCACGAACTGTTTGTACTTGGTGAAGGTGGTCCCCTTCAATACCCGGTCGCCACCATAATTCGCATCGTTGAAGAGCGGATGGCCGGTCCATTGCATGTGTACACGGATCTGGTGCGTACGCCCCGTTTCCAACTTGCACTCCACCAAGGTGATGTAGCGGAAGCGTTCCAGCACTTTCCAACGGGTGATGGCCGGCTTGCCTTGCTCGCCATCGGCGAACACGAACTGCACCGTTCTATCCTTGAGGCTGCGACCAATGTTGCCCTCGATCACCCCCTCATCCTCATCGAAATCGCCCCAAACCAGGGCGTTGTAGCGTCGATCACTGGTGCGATCGAAAAATTGGCGAGCAAGATGGGTAAGCGCTTCCTCTGTTTTACCGATCACCATTACGCCGCTGGTATCCTTGTCCAGACGGTGCACCAGACCAGGGCGCGGGATCTCCGCACCGGGCGTGCTCGGCAGCTTCCCGAAATGGAAGAGCAGTGCATTCACCAAGGTGCCGGTCCAATTGCCATGACCGGGATGCACGACCAGGCCCGCCTGCTTGTCGATCACGAGGATATGCTCATCCTCATAGATCACCGTAAGCGGAATATCTTCGGGAAATAGCTCGGTATCGCGCTGCGGATAAGGCAGCACAATGCTGATCTCGTCACCGGGTTTCACCTTCTGGCTGGGCTTGGCCGCCTTGCCGTTCACCAGCACATTGCCTGCTTTGGCAGCGACTTGTATGCGGTTGCGCGATGTGTTCGCCAAGCGGTCGAACAAGAATTTGTCCAGCCGTATCTGCGATTGTTTTGGATCGCAGACAATGCGATGATGCTCGTAGAGCTCCTGCTCTTCTCCCGTGGGGTCCAGTTCGTTGTCCATCAGCGTTGGACCACGAGCCGCCCTTGTGCAAGGTTCAGCCCCGATGCGTCATTCACGCGCACCACGTACAGTCCGGGGGCCAAGGTAGAGGTTGCGAACCCGGCACCCTCATCCAATGCGGTCGCAAGCACCACTCGACCCGTGGCATCGTAGCATTCTACCACGCTGCGCGAAGGCAGCGGCCCACTGGCAAGGACCAAGCGAACCAGATCGTTGGTAGGGTTCGGATAAAAAACCAAGTCTCCCGCTTCCAAGGCTCGTTCTTCCACTCCAGTAAAGGGATCCACGGCAGCAACAAAGACCGGCCGCATCATCAGGGACCCCCTGAAACTGGTATTCGTAAAGCCACCAGTGGTTTTGTAGAAGATCTTGTTCCGATTGTTGCGATTGCGATCGAAACCCAGGTTCATGGCCGATGCATTGGATTGTACCCAACCGATGTAGATGGTCCCTTCCACGCGTATCGCGGAATCAAGTGGATACTCCACGTACTTATTGATACCATCCAACCGGTATTCTGGCGACGAGAAGGAAAAATTCTGGTGTTGGACCACCTCTGGATCCAAACTGGTCCAAACCGCCAGCTTGAACGAACCCTGGTCGGGAGGCAAAGCTGGGGGTGGATTAGCCATCGGGTTGAAGTACATCCGGATCGCGCGCAGTGAATCGGGTGCGATGAGATCGAATCGATAGGCCAGCTTTGCGCCACCGATGTTGAGGCCGTACCCTGCTTCCGCCGAACCATCGTCATACGCGTAATAATTGCTCAGCTCTTGGAGCATGTAGATGGTATCGTTGTACCTGTTGATATCCGGCGTAGTGTTGGCCCAGAATTTCACGCTCCAGAACGCAACGTCCTCAGATGCGGCATTGTCGTAAACGAAGTTGTTCGGTGCGCTATTGATCGCGTGATCAGCAGGAAAAATGGATGCGGCATTCCCGCTGGAATTAACACCATTGGTGAAATTGGACAAAGGCCCTCCATCCTCGTTGACCGCCGACATGCCATAGGTGATGAACCGGTCATTGTTATCCAAATTCCCGATCCGTTCTTGTACCTGCAAGCCCATGGCGGAGGCAGGCGCATCTTCGAATCGGGCGAACGGCACCGAGGTGTAGGTCTGCAGGATGCTGGCTTCCGGCATCACATAGGCTACATCGACCAACCGTGTATCGTCGAAGGTGCGCTGTGCAGCTAACCGCACATAGTCCAGATGCCAGTGATCGAAGGAGCCGCTTAGTGTGGCCTTGTTCACGAACCGGAATTGAAAACCTGCTTTCAAGAATCGCTCCTGTGTAATGGGGATCAGCACTTGCTCGAATGGGGCCTGAGGCACATACGGAATGCCCCACGCCGGATACCACGAATTTTCCAAGGGCGCATATAACTCAAGCAACAGGCTATCGATAGGCTGAAGAATGGAATCGCCGCTAAGCCCCTTGGCCTGATAGAAGAAACTCAGGTAGATGGAATCGCTGGCCGGGTATTCCAAATTGATCGGCACCGAGGTAAGGTGATCCGCACGACCATACGAGGAATAGTTGGGAAAGTCGTAAGGGTAACCGGTGCGTGAAAGTCCCTCGAACGTGGCCACGCCAATGGTTGGCGGGTCCACAGGGTATGTGCCGTTGATGTAGACATCATCGTCCTGCCACAGGATCAAGGGTGTGGTCACGTCGTTCATGACGTAGGTTCCTATTGCCGCTGGCACAAAGTAGACCAACACGGAGTCCTGGAACAGATCGGGCGAGGTAAGGAAAGTGGTATCCGGCGGCGGTGATGCAAGGGAGTCCAGAATGTTGTAGGCCGGCCAAGCTTCAACCACTGTGCTTGTTGGGGGATAGACGCTCAGATCACGCACGGTGACAAAAACGCTCTGAAGCGGTATGCGTGTCGTTACAGGAGGATCTGCAGTATCCACCACACGGAGGAACGTAGAGTCCGTGGAATAGACCATATCCGGCGTGGAAATACCAGCCACCTGCAGTTGGTATATGGTCTGATCCAACAGCACCCCAGGGTCGTTCTCGGTGGCGTTACGCCCTCTATTCCTGGGGATGGAGAAATCATCCATCAATGGGATCTCCTGGGTCTCGAAATCGTAGAGAAAGATGCGCGCCACATTGTCCTTGACACGCGCAGGCTGGGGAACCGGACGTGCCGAAAGCGCCCTGAGTTCTTCACTTTGGGCCATAGCTACCTGGCCTATGAGCAAGGCTAGCATCCAAAACAGCGCCTTACTCAAGCGTATCCAACGAGTCTGTTCCATGGTAGCGTGATGGGTCGTCCCAGCCATTGGCAGGCTGTAATCCAGTGGTGTCGGCTGTAAGCCATATATCAATGGTACTGCCCAAGGTGATCCGGTCATTAACGTTCGCCGCAGGTAATTGCCGGCGTACCCTCGCAAACGGGGGATCGTCCGAGGTATTGCATCCCTCGCATTCCACGACAACACCCAAATTGAGCGAGGCCATGTTCAGCACCATCTGCACTTCGGCATGCGTCAACCCGATCAGATCGGGTACCGGAACGCGTTCCCCTTTGCTGCCGCTGCCGAGTACCAAGGTGATCCGCTCCCCTTTCCGTATCCGTGCATCGGCCGCAATGGGCACTCCTTTGTAAAGCTGGGCCACCACGCAATCCACACACGGATCAGGGCGGTACTGCAATTCCTCCACCTTGAGGCCAATGATGTCCAATACCGACATGGCCTGCCGCTTCGATAGATCGACCAATTTGGGCATATCGATCATCTTGGGCTGGTTGGCATTCAGCACCAGATACACCTTGCGCTCAGGCTTCACTTCCAGGCCTGCGGCTGGATCCTGCTCCACCACACTACCCTTGGGCAGCTCGTCGGTATACACCGAATCGATCACCAGCGCTTGCAGCTCGCGGGACTGAAGGGTGGATCGTGCTTCCTCCAAAGAAAGACCCTTTAGATCGGGCACGCGCATGGCGTGGCCATGGCGCGTATAAGAACGAAGCCAAAGCCACCCACAACACAGCAGACCAACCACCACCAAAATGGGCAGCACGACGGTCAGGAAGCGGTTCTTCAGCATACGCCCTAGGCTTGGGGAGGCGGGGCCAAAGATAGACGGACCATCCAGCGCGCATTCCACAGCACCGCGTTCACACTTTCACGGTGGGGATATCCACTCGCGCATGGGATGCAGCAGCTTTGTGCCCAACTCCATTCCTGCTCATGCAACGACCCTTGATCGCTGTGGTACGCGGCGGCTACACCGGCGAATCGGTGATCAGCATGCAAAGCGCTCGTACGATGATGGAGGCCGTGGACGGATCCCGGTTCCACGGGATCTACGTGACCGTGGAATTGGATCAATGGGGCTGCACCGAAGCGGACGGAAGTCCCCTTCCTTTCGATCGCGGTGCTTTTGCCGTGGATCGTGGACAAGGGCCAGAGCGTTTCTCCGCCGCCTTGATCGCCATACACGGCACACCCGGCGAAGACGGCCGGATCCAGGGCTATTTGGATATGCTCGGTGTGCCGTATCAAACAGGTGGTGTGCTCTCCATGGCCGTAGCCATGAGCAAATTCAGCACTGCTGGGCTATTGCGCCAGATGGGCTTCCGGGTCGCAACGTCCATTCTGCTGCTGAATAATGACGACCTAGGACCAGAGCGCGTGCTGGCGGAAGTGGGTCTGCCCTGTTTCGTGAAACCGGACAACAGCGGAAGCAGCATAGGCATTAGCAAAGTGAAGGAACCGGGCGAGCTGAAGTCAGCTCTGGCCAAAGCTTTTGCAGAAAGCAGCGCGGTGATGTGCGAGGCCCTCGTGCAAGGCCGGGAGTTGACCTGCGGCGTGATCAGGTTGAACGGCGAGGTACGCGCCATGCCCGTTTGCGAGATCCGGCACAGCCATGAATTCTTCAACTACGAAGCGAAATACCACGCCCAGGACACCGAAGAATTGATCCCTGCACCGCTGCCTGATGAGGTGACACGCTTGGTACAAGAACGTTCGCAAGCGATCTACCTGGCGCTAAAGTGCGACGGCATGGTGCGCGTGGACCACTTCTGGACCGGCACCGAGGTGGTGACGATCGAAGTGAACACCACCCCCGGCTTCAGCCCGGCAAGCATTTTCCCGAAGATGCTGAAGGTGGCAGGAATAGGAGTGCCCGCTGCGATCAACGGACTGATCGAGGGTATGCTTCAGCGCTGACCCTCACTAAGGAACCGGATCAATTTCCACACCGCACGGCTGCGGTGACTGATGGCGTTCTTGCGCCTCAAGTCCAACTCTGCGAACGTGAGGTCGCTCATTTCTGGCAGAAAGATGGGGTCGTAACCAAAACCACCCGTCCCGCGTGGTGTTGTAGTAATGGTGCCTTTGATCTCGCCTTCGAAGGTGTGCTCGCCCGTAGGCCCAACCAAGGCGAGCACCGTGCGGAACCGTGCAGTGCGATCCACTACTCCTTCCATCTCCTTCAGGAGCTTGTTCATGTTCGCTTGTGCATCCCTGTCTTCACCTGCGTACCGAGCAGAGAATACACCAGGCGCGCCCTTCAAGGCATCCACTTCCAAGCCTGTATCATCGGCAATGCAGGGGAGGCTGGTGTGCTGGAAGGCGTAGCGGGCCTTTTGCAGCGCATTGCCCATCAAACTATCACTGGTTTCAGGTACGTCCAACGGAAGACCGAGGTCGGCCAAGGACCGAAATACAAACCCAACAGGAAGCAACGCGCGCAGTTCGCTTGCCTTACCGGCGTTACCTGTACAAAGTACGAGTTCCATGAGTTGATCGCCGTGCGAAGTTGCACAAGATCCGAACACTGAGATCAGCGTTGATACATTTGGTGCGTTCCATCACGCTGGCGGTGCCGATCAGGAAAGCGCTTCATCATATCCGCCAGGACATGCGCCGCGTGCGCACACCTGGGTCTTTCGCGCGCAACATTTTCGATGTGTTCTCGGGGAATTCCCTGGGCATGTTGAGCCAAGTTCTGCTTACACCTATCATTGCCCGCCTCTATGGTCCTGAAGCCTATGGGCTTTATGGCCTATTCATAGCTGTTATGATGAATATCGCGGCCTTCGGCGATCTTGGCTATTCTTCGGCCTATGTGCTGCCTAAGGAGGAAGATCGGTTCATCGATCTTGTACGGTTGAATATGGTATTGCTCTTGTTCGTAGCTGTGGCCTTCTCGACCTTCGCATTCTTCCCCGACCAACTCTTCCAAGTACTACCGGGCTGCAGGCCTTTAGGTGATCGCGTCCACCTCGCGGCTCCGCTGGCCGTATGCTACACGCTTTCGGTCATGGGCACGCAATGGCTTACGCGCGCCAAGGAATTCAAACGGAGTGCGTTCACAGGCGCTACGATCGAAGTATCCCTGCGAATACTGAATTTGGCGTATGGCTTGATCGCCAAAGCCCGTTTGAACGGCTTGATCCTATGCGAGGTTATTGTTCGGGCAGGCATCATTCCGTTGTATGCCTTCGGACTGCGGGACCATGGCCTCCATAGACTTGGCAGTGATTGGAATCTTGCCCGCCTCAAAGAAATCGCTATAGCGTACAAACGATACCCGCTATTGGTTTTCCCGGAGCGCTGGGTGAGTTTGATCGGAATGCAGATCCCCATTTTCTTTCTTGCCAATGATCTCACGGTCGTGGGGCACTACTCACTTGGCGCCAGTCTTCTGTTGATGCCACTGCGATTATTGGGTTTCAGCATGAGCACGGTCTACATGCAAAAAGCTTCGGAAGTAGCGCATGATCATCCTTCTGAATTGAAACGCTTAACGCACGGCCTCTACAAGCGCTTATTCTGGATCGGCATTGGTCCTTTCCTTGCACTGATATTCTTCTCCGACTTGGCATTCGCATTGGTCTTCGGAGAGCCTTGGAGACAAGCTGGTCTGGTAACCGCAGCACTTGGTGGCTTCTTTTTCTTTCGATTGCTGACCGAACCACTGGTCTCGATCTTCAATATTCAAAGGCGTGAGCAGGTCATGCTCGTCTTTCAGATCTCGTTGTCGGCCGCGAGGTTGATCGGGGTGTATTGTGCGTTGCAATTAGGCTATGGGGCGTTAGCCGTGATCTTGATATATGGTTTGATCGGCATGTTAGGTTACACGGTCCTAAGCATCATGATCTTGAACTCCACACAGTTGAATGGTCTTGCCATCACCCTGCGTTCAGCCTTCGTTTTTCTTTCTCTCGCTGCTTGTCTAGGTGCGCTGCGTCTTGCTTTAACGGGTCCTTGGTGGCCCTAAAGCGATCGGTGCCTGCTATATTTGGCGTAATGACCAAATTCGATCATGCTGTTTATTGGGAGGACCGCTTGGCCAAAAGTGATGGTCTTGTAGGTGTTGGCTATATGGGTTTGGGGCAACCTTTCAACACGTGGATGTATCGGTTGCGCCGAGCCATTTTCAGCCATGCCGTTCGAAGCCACGTGCCCGATCTTAGGGACAAGACCGTGCTGGATGTCGGATCAGGCACAGGTGAGTATCTGCGACTTTGGCAGCAGCTTGGTGCGACCCACGTGCAGGGGAGTGATCTAACAGTGACCGCAGTGCAACGTTTGACCAAGGAATTCCCCGGTTCGGATATCTCACAACTGGATATTTCAGAACCTTCATCGGCCCTTGGACCATTTGATGCGATCAGTTGCATGGATGTGCTTTTCCATGTGGTGGATCAAGAACGATTTGAACAAGCGATCTGGAACCTTCGCTCAGCACTCGTTCCTGGTGGACTTTTGTTCCTTTCTGACCATTTCGTCCAATGCCCACCGTCCACCGAGTTGCATTTCACTACGCGGACATTGGCCGAGTATAGCGCATTGATGGAGCGAGTTGGCCTTCGTATATTGGAAAGGAAGCCTATGTTCCATTTGATGAACCTACCTGCGGATTCGAGATCTCCATGGCTTCATCGTTGGTGGGGCATGGTGATCTGGGTGTGTGGAAAAAGCAATTTTCTCGGCGGATTGCTGGGCGCTCTCCTGTTCCCACTGGAGTTTTGCATCGTGCGTACCCGACGTGAGGGGGTCTCTATTGAGATCATGGTCTGCACCACCGCTTGATGGATAGGATCCACGTTCTCCATATTGTGGGCTGGTACCCCAATATCCGTATCCCACATGAAACTCCTTTCATAGCCCGGCATATTGACGCGGTCAGGCCCCTGTGCGATAACACGGTGTGGCATATCGATGCCCGTCCAAGTACCCATTGGCGTTGGACCCAGCAGACTATTCGCGCTGACCGCACATTGTTGTTCGAATCCGGTGTGCATCGCTGGGTTTTCCTCGAATCGATAGCCACGTTGCTTGTGCTTTGGGCTTGGTTCACCAGAGACCGGTCCAAGACCTATGACGTGGTGAACTTCCACATTGCTTACCCGAATTGTGCTCACCTTGGACTTTTGCAACGCGTGTTGCGACTGCCCATTGTGATAACCGAGCACTGGAGTGCGTACCATAGCAAATTCAACAACGCCAAACGCGGCACTCATCGCATCAAACGGATATTCCACCACGGGGTGCCTGTGATCGTTGTTTCTAGAGCTCTCGCCAACGATATCGCCGCCTTTGTTGGCCCACCGTGCCCCGTGTTCCATGTGGTGGACAATGCCGTGGACCCTTTGATCTTTCATCCAGCACCGGGGCATCCGTTCGAAGAGGGTACTTTCTTCACCATCGCCGGCTGGCGTTCGCCCAAACGCCCTGATATACTCTTGAAGGCCTTTGCTCTTTTGCTTGAGAAAGGAAGGAAGGCTCAATTGCGAATAGCTGGAGTGGGACCACAAATACCGATCATTAAGACGCTTATTGCTGAGTTGGGGATCGCTTCCCGAGTGCAACTGCTTGGGCAACTTGACGCTGAGGCGGTTGCCGTGGAACTGCGAAGCGCCCATGCGCTTGTCCATGTTTCAGATTATGAAACCTATTCTGCCGTCTGTGCCGAGGCATTGTGCTGTGGGACACCGGTCATTGCCTCTGCCGTGGGTGGAATACCGGAGTTCGTGAAGCCGAACATGGGTGTACTGGTCGCAGAGAATCGAGACGTCCTATGGGCCCAAGTTTGGCACAAGGCCTGGGATGCGACCCTGGCCTTTGATCGGCAGGCCATATCCGAAACAATGACAAGCCGCGCCAATGCTGCAAGTGTAGGGCAACGATACCACGAAGTTCTGCAGCATGCAGTTCGCTCCTTCCGGCCCTCGTGATCCTCGTTGGCGTGCTTGTGAAAAGAACTTCAGAGCCACCATTCTTTCATTCTTTCGTCCTTTGGCGGAGTGAACGCACTTAGGATCCACAACTTCACCAATGGATCATCCTTATGGAACTCAAAGGCAAACGCATCCTCTTGATCAGCCCAGAACCTTGGGCTGGGCTTCATATGAGCAAACATCACCTTTCCCAAGCTTTAGCCAAGGCTGGAAATTCGGTCCACTTTCTCGACCCTCCCTCCGCATTGGCCAAGGACATTGAAGTGGAAAGGGCGGGTGGGGTGAACGTGATCCGATACAAGCACTGGTTGCGCGGCGTGAATGCTCTTCCGAGGTCTCTTCACATGTGGTATTATCGACGACTGATAAACCGCATTGCCGCTCGGACCGGTGGACCATTCGACATCTTATGGTGCTTTGATACTAGCCGGATGCAATGGTTCCCTGACGGCTTGGGATACAAACTCCTTCACCTCGCTGATTACGACATTCTTTACACGGGTCAAGGTTTGATCCGCACAGCGAATATCATACTAACCACTGCCCGGGTGGTCAAGGACCACGTGGAGCACCTGACCAAGGCGCCAGTGATCAATGTGGGCCATGCACTTGACGACCGATGGATGACGGGGATCGATGCCTTGACCGAACGCCATGTTGACCATGTGAAAGAGGTCGTATTCATGGGCCAACTAGCTACGAAATACAACGATTGGGAGGGGTTCCTTGAGATCGTCAAGCGGCATCCCGAACTCCATTTCCGGTTCATCGGCCCATTCGAAGCTGCTCTACCAGAACCCGCGTTCCATGCGTTGCGAGGACTCCCGAACGTGGCCTTCCTTGGCTTGAAAAGCAAGGATGAACTCATACCCATGGTACGCGGAGCGGATCTGTTGTTATTCGGTTTCAGATCCGGGATCCATTCAAAAGAACGCGCGAACCCGCACAAGGTCCTGGAATATCTGTCCACCGGAAATGTGATCGTGGGATCCTACACGATGGAGTATGTCGACCGTCCATATCTGATGACGACGGCCCCAGAAGGCGGCGACCTCGCCGAAGCATTCGACCATGCACTATCAACATTCGCTGAGCTGGAGCTTCCTGAAAAACGTAGTCAGCGGATCGCTATAGCCAAGGGACGATCAATGTCTGCGCTCCTATCCCGGATCGAGACGCTTATTCCTGCCTGAAGCATGGAGCCTCTTGTAAGCATCATTATGCCTGCCTATAATGCAGAGCGGTGGATTGATGAAGCGATCCGGTCCGTTCTGGCCCAAACTCACACGAATTGGGAACTCGTGATCGTTAATGACGGAAGTACAGACAAGACCGCTGCGATCATTGGAAGGTTCCAAGACATGCGGATAAGGGTCTTCCATAAGAGCAACGGAGGCATCGGCAGTGCACGGAACCTCGCATTGGACCGCGCGAAAGGCAACTTCATCTGCGGACTTGATGCTGATGATGTTCTACCTCCCCAGAGCATAGCCGACCGCCTCACCATTTTCTCCCGGCATCCGGAAACGGATATCGTCGATGGAAGTGTACTGTTCATGGATGGCTCCCTTTCCAAGGTCCTTCAACTGTTCACCCCAACCTTCGTCGGGCACCCGTTCAATGAACTTCTTGCACTGACCGGCAGCTGCTTCATGGGATTCAGTTGGTTGATACGTTGGGATAGCGTGCAACAGGTCCGCTTTGATGAACAACTTTCACATGGTGAAGACCTTCTGTTCTATTTGCGCTATGCCCCTGGCAAATACTATCGATCCACAGCATCACAGGTGTTGTTCTACCGCCGAACCGGCTCATCGGCCATGAGCGATCTCTCTGGGCTTGAGCAGTCCTATCGCCATATACTAGCACAATTGGAACTGGAAGGTTACGCGGACAGGGCTTCTCTGGCCCTCTTTCGTAAGCGAACTCGCACAATAATGATCACTAGTTATCTAAAAGCCGGTAATGTCTCGGCTGCATTGCGATGCCTCGCTAGCGGCCGGAATTGGTCAGCATCCGTCACCACGAAGCGTCGTCCATAGGCCAGCGATACCTTCACGCAGCGTTACCGCAGGTCTCACTCCAAGTACCTCTTCGCAATACACTGTGCTGAGGATGTTAACATCCGTGGCTCCAATGTTCTCGGCTCGAACAGGACCAAGTCGGACTTTCCTACCAGTGACCTCTTCCATTAATGCAAGTAGCTGAGCCAATGAGGTTCCTATCCCCGTGCCCACATTGATGGTCTTGCCACCAACAGGAGCCGTTAGTGATCGAAGTAGAACCGTCAAAAGGTCTGCGATGTGTATGTAGTCACGAATAGTGGTCAACCCATTCCAGATCTCGACCGGTCTGTCATTGGCGATATCCGCGAGCCAGTGCTCTATGACGCCTTGTGGTCTTCTTATGCCTTTGATATTACCGTAAACATTGGCTGGACGGAGGATCACATACTCGAATCCATACGTCCCCGCACACGCCCGCAAATACTCCTCGAAGATCAACTTGGACACGCCATAAGCCGAAACGGGTCGCGTTGGCCGGCCCTCGGTCAAGGGAAGCCCATTTGATGAACCATAAACAGTTCCGCCAGAAGAAAGGAAAACGAAACGATGCACCTTGGCATCACCCGCAGCGCGCATCAGGCGCAATCCGAATTCCACATTTTCTGTTAGGTCTGCCTGAGGATCCGCCTTCGCTGTTGCGGGCACCCGGGACCAGCCCAAATGCAAGAGTATGTCCGCATCACGCAAAGGACCGAGGCGCACCTCGCCATTGCTCATTGTAAGTCGCTCCACCTGGAGGCCGGGCCATTGCGTGTTCAGCCGCACTTCTCCCTCCTTGGAACTGGTCATTAGAACCAACCTTGAAGCCTTCTCCTGAGCAAGCATCATCTTCACGAATGCCTGACCAATAAACCCTGAAGCGCCTGTGACCACCACCTTCATGTCAATAGCCTGTCCAATAGCTCGACCATCTTTCCAGTATCCCTATACTTCATGGCGACTTCGATACACCTGGCACGAACGGGTTCCGCCCCATCGGTGAACAGTTCCATCACTTCTGCTACGAATTGATGCCCATTGATCGTAGACAGGTCCGTCACCACTAATCCCACCTGCTCTGACCGGGCTATCTCATGGTCATCAGACACTCCTTCTGGGATAATGATCGGCAGCCCTGCCGCCCAGTAATGCGCCGTTTTCACTGGGGTCCGGTAGGCTTGAGAAGGAGTTGGGGGAACAGCGATCACCCCCAGGTCCGCCGCAGAAAGAATGCAATGCAATGCGATGGGGGCGACAGGTGGATACAGCGTTATTACCGAAGAGAGCAAATGATAACCAGGATCGGCCCGGACCTGATCCAATTGAATTTGGCTTGCGATTATGAGAAAGCGGAACTCCGGTCCCGCAGCATGAATCTTCAGGAGAAAGCCCATGTACTCCGCTACTGAATAATAAATACCGCCAAACTTCCCGACGTATGCTAAAACAATGTTATCCCTCCATCCGAATTGTTCCCGAAACGCCGAACGCGACGCTGGTTCAAAACCAGCCTTACGAACATCAATGGTTATGCCTTGGTATATCAATTGTCCTTTGGCATTAATGCCCCTGGCCAGTGCCATACCGGCTTTAGTTGGCAATACAAGTGCATAAGCCCCTTGTAATTGGAGTTTTTCCAACCACCGAACGATCCGATGGCGTATACCATTCACCTTCCAAACGCCCATTTCCACCATGTACTTGCTATGTGGCTCGAAACATACGGTCACGTTACGACCTAGTCCGAATTTACTTAGCAACGCCGCATAATTTCCGCCGAAAGACAAGAATCCAACAAGCCAAGTGTTCTGGTATCCATCAGAGAACCGCCACGTACGCCAGAGCATGATCAAGCCGAGGGCTATCTTTTGTACCCATTGCAAACCACCCACGTTGTATTCCAGTGGCCGCCATTCCACACTCGCGCGGGTCAGCCTATTCACAAGGTCAACATCATGGGCACCTCCAACGGGTTCCTCGGTGAACAAGAGGATCTTACGACCGGAGGTAAGAAATTGAAGTCTGAGCAAATAGTCCACGATCAACTCGCTCACCAGCGGATCGCTCAAACCGTGGGTACAGTATACCACGCATCGTCTGCGAAGATCGTGCGCTCCCATTATCTACCCTTGGATGATCCCCGTCTGCGGGTGGCGTTCTTTTCGATCAAAAAGGCTTTACCGGGATCGCCTGAACGATAAAGTCGGAGATTGAATGGCTTGCCGTTGAAAGCGGCCTCTAAACGCTTTCGATTGAGGAAATCGATAATATACAATCCGCTTACCAAGAAAGGCACCAACGGTATTTTGAAGCGCACCAAAGCCCCAAAATTCGGCGTCGAAATACCGATAGCGAACGCGAATAAAATGGCGAATATCATGCACATGAGCACCATTGGATTGCCAATTGTCGCCCGAAGAAAGAAGATCAGCTTGGTGCGCCATATCATGATCAACGAAAACCCCAAGAGCCATAAATTCTCCAAGCCGCTCAACCCAACAACCAAACTTCGCGCCTCCCAAATATATGGTCTGAACAATGCTGCATTCGTCGCGACAGGGAACTTGGACAGCGTGCCAAGGAGCGAGCCATCAATGACCCCAACATCGAAATAATTGCGCCCGTAGACATCAGATCTTGTCATGTCACTCTGGGTGGTTTGAACGGTGGTCAAGGCTTTATCCAGCGAGAACTTGTCCAACTGGCCGCCCATCTTCGTTAGGATATAGAACGAGCTTGATATGAATGCGATCATCATGATCGGTAGCACAAGGAACCTGATCAACCCACTTTCAATCGTTGCAACCCTGAAATAGAGGACCCAGAGCATGGTAGCCGGAAATAGCACCATGAATATGTATGGCTTCACAACAACCAGGAAGGTCGCGCTTAGCAACAAACTGGCAACACTTCCGGTCAGCTTGTTCCTTTTGAAAAAGAGCTGGTCCACCGCATGCACCCACCAGCAGGCGGCACTGAACGTAAGCGTATCCTTTAGTATACCTGAACCCCAAAAAATAACCGACGGCATGTAAAGGAACGCAATGGCGAATTTATTCATCAAACTCGGATAGTACGAGACGAAAGTCCTGTAGCAATGCCATATGCCTATGTAAGATATACTCGCCAGGATGATGGTGGAGATCAAATAACTATTCATTGTCAGTATAGCGAGCGGACTGAGTAATCTGATCACGAACCAAGTACGTGGGTCATAATATAGGTAACCAAATGGATATCCGATCTCCTCGTTGAAAAGAGTGAGATTCTCCGCGTTGTTATCTCCGAATAGGACATGAAAATAGGTGGGCAGATGCATGGCTGCCATCTTGCTCATGGAGACCGCAGAATAGAAGTACATGACCGTATCCCCTCCCTTGTAATAGTAGAAATAGATCAAACTGAAGAAGACACCACCCGCGAGTTTGCAGGTAAGGCCCGTTAGCAAATGCCTATATTCTGGTGCCTTTTTAATGGCGACACTCTGCTGCCGGGCAAAATAGAGGTACAGCAGAAATACATATACCAGGCCCAACGCATACTCCCAGTATGCGATGTCAACGTATCCGTGATAGAGCAAATGGACCATGGGTCAATGCTCAAAGTTCGTGCTTCCAAAGACGTTTCCGGCATATCCACTCCTGCTACTTTTAACCGCATCATCAAGCGCCTTTCATCGATCCAACGGCCACCCCTATGCAGCCCCTGCTATTCTCTCTCTCCCGTTTTCGTTGGTACGTGCTGAATCTCCTTTCCTACACCCGCAATCTGAGGCACCGCGGTCGGGTATCCTCCAGACCGGTGCTTTTCGATATCCAAGACAATCAATTCCATCGATACCTGACCATTTTCATGCATTTTTTGGAGATCGAGGGGTATTCGATCCATATCCGCTGGAGAAATGGCTTGCTGACGTCCTGGGCGACAAGAGAACTCTTTCGGCAGATCAAGGGGATCAAACTCCACTGCTCAGATAGAAAGACCCCTTACCAAGGCTGGGTGTTCAGCGATCGACACCTTGGCCGCCCGCATATACTTCTTGACCCTGACTACTTCTCTGAGGATCTTGACCCAATGAGCACCTATAAATTACCCATGCCCATGGTGGATACCTTTTATATGGATCGAACGCATGATCGCCCAGCGCTGGACCCAACCTTAACTCGCGAAAGGGGTGCCTTCTTCTTTGGTAACATGGACCCCGATCACTACGAAAGGCCAGAAATAGCCGAGGCTTTTGGATGCCTCACACGCGCAGCGCTCTTACGGACCCTGAGGCACGAACTGCCACACAAGGTAAAGGAACCCGCAACACTTGAAGATGCACATGTGGAAGGCAGCCGCACGATCGTGGTCATGGATCGGCGGAAGCGTTACATAAAGCCAGACGAACTGCGACCTGTTCTCGAACGGTTCGACTTCTTTCTTGCGCTCCCTGGGGTTGTAATGCCCCTATGCCACAACCTGGTAGAAGCGATGTCCGTTGGTTGCATCCCGATCATTCAGTATGCGCACTTGCTCGATCCACCCTTGCGACATACACACGACTGTCTAAGTTTCTCGTCAGCCGAGGACCTGATCGACCTTCTCAGCCAATTGGCCGACATGAGCGCATTGGACATTCAACAGATGAGGGGCGATGTGACATCTTATTTCCACAAACACCTTACGCCTTCTGCGGTCATTGGTGAGCTGGAGCGACGTGGTGCTGGTCTAAAACGTATCAAGATGAACGCCGAATGGCCCAGTACTGAACTCCTACTCGCACGACAAAGGAGCGAAAGAACCGCATAGGCTGAACGTCCTAGCCATGTTTACCGAGCTCGACCGGCTCCGAATAACTACTTTTCATCCGGATGACCACCCCCAATAGGCCCTGCCCACTTTGTGGATCGCTCCACACCGTTGCTTTACCTGAATTCGAGAAACACCATTTGGTGCGCTGCAACAAATGCACCTTGACCTTTAGCAAAATTGATCCAAGCACGAAAGAATTGATGGCCTTCTACAAGGATTATCCCGTTCGCGATCAGCTGTCCCCCGTTACCGCTAAGCGCTACGATGAACTGCTGGAGCGGTTCGAACCCTTTCGTCGAAATGGTCGTCTGATCGATATCGGTTGTGGCGCAGGTCTTTTTCTTGAACGGGCTGCGGCACGGGGCTGGGAAGTTCACGGTACGGAGTATGGCGCCTTGGCTGTAGCAGCCTGCAAGGCTCGAGGTGTTCGTATCCTCGAAGGCCCCCTGGACCCTGCGAACTACCCTGCGAACTTCTTTGATATGGTTTGCTCTTTTGAGGTGATGGAACACCTTGCACATCCTGCTGAAGAGTTCGCGCGTATGACCACCATACTTCGACCTGGCGGTCTCATCTATGTGACCACGCCGAACTTCAACTGCATCGGACATCGACTATCCGGGTCGGAATGGAACGTGGTGAACTATCCAGAGCATCTCACCTATTTCACTCCAAGGACGCTTCGACGTATGGCCCGTAGCCAAGGCCTCCGAGAGCGGTGGCTATTGACCACTGGCATGAGCCTGGTCCGCTTCCGGACAAAGCGCAACCTGGATCGGGAGGTAAAAGCGAATGCTATGGCTGAGCAAGAGGCGCTCCGCGTTCGACTGGAGACCGACTGGCATATGAAATTGGCCAAACGGCTGATCGACGGACTCCTGAACCTGTTCGGGATCGGTGATAGTATGAAGGCAGCCTTTGTAAAACCCGATCAATGATGATACGGACCCCCCTGTAGTATGGAGGCCGCCCGATACAACTGCTCCGCGAATAGCACACGGACCAATTGATGCGGAAATGTCATGGCCGATAGGGCCAAGACCAGATCGGCCCGATCACGCACGGCATCTGTCATACCATAGGCACCGCCGATAAC